>Ga0315277_10008622_pt1 | contig 13084 bp, 12 predicted proteins | sample YL17G05_15_MG_FD_203695 | JGI IMG/M metagenome (GOLD analysis project Ga0315277, IMG submission 203695) | Sediment microbial communities from Yellowstone Lake, YNP, Wyoming, USA - YL17G05_15 | ecosystem: Environmental > Aquatic > Freshwater > Lake > Sediment | place: USA: Wyoming | collected...
CAAACCGGGCCGCCGCCGGCGTAAGCACGCCCGCCCGGGCAAATGCCTCCTTCGCAGCCATCTTATCGAACGCCAAATCGCTGGCGACGGGTCCGCTGCCGACGTAAACCAGACCCTTATCTTCGAGCATCTGCTGCAGCTTGCCGTCTTCTCCGAATTCGCCGTGCAGGGCGGGAAAAAATATATCGACCGAGCCGTCTTCGAGAATCTCCAGACTATCCGGTCTCGCATCGGCCGTTACAACGTCATATCCCGCCGCACCCAGCGCCTCAGCCACGCACGTTCCGCTCTGGATACTGACCTCACGCTCGGCCCCAATACCCCCCAGAAGAACCGCCACTTTATATTTGCTATTTTCTATCTTCAATTTGCGATTTGTTCTTTTTCACGAATTCACGCTGAGCCTTTTTAATTATCGGTTCGTGCGAATTCGTGTCAATTCGTGGTTAATCCCATCAACTCCAGATCTCTATTTCCAGCTCCAGCTCCGTATTGAACTGCTCTTTGACGCGCTGCTTTATAGCGTCAATCAGCCTCATAACGTCCCGGCTCTTGCAGCCCTTGCCTGCGATTATGAAGTTTGCGTGCTTGTCGCTGACGGTGGCTCCGCCGATCTGCAGGCCCTTGAGCCCGGCCCGGTCGATTAGCGCCCCCGCCGACAGGCCCCGCGGATTCTTGAATATGCAGCCGGCGTTCTTCGTGTTCAACGGCTGGCTGTTCTTCTTGTATATCCATATCTCCTTGACGGTCCGCATGATGTTTTCCGGGTCGCCGCCGGTCAGTTTCAGCCTGGCGCTCAGAATGAATGGGGCCGTGATATTCGTTCCCCGATAGTCGAAAACCAGCTCCGGCTTACTCATCTCGAAGACATTGGCCTGATTATCCATAAGCGTTACCGATTCGACCACCCCGCCAAAATCGCCGAAGTTGCCGCCCGCGTTCATCTTGACCGCCCCGCCGACCGAGCCGGGAATACCGGTCAGCGGCTCGAGCCCTGATAGCCCCTTCTGAACGCAGGTCAGCACCAGCCTGCTCAGCTCCACCCCCGCCCAAGTCGTCAGTCCCATTTCATCGGCCTCGAAGTCGACCTTCGTGAACTGCTCCGTATCGAGCTTAATCACCGCCCCGCGCAGCCCCTCGTCCCCGATCAGAAGATTTGACCCAAGCCCCATAAGAAACACCGGGACATGGTTCTCCGCGCACCTCAGCACAACCTGCCCCAGCTGCTCGACGGTCTTGGGCCGGATGAAATAATCCGCCGGCCCGCCCAAGCCGTACCACGTGCTCTTAGCCAACTGATATTGAGTCTGAACTATCTCGTCCAAGCCACTGAAGATACTCATCTGCCACCTGCCAAATATCGCCCGCGCCCATGGTTACGACCAGGTCGCCCGGCGAGACATTGCCCTTGAGATGCTCGCAAATCCCGGCAAAGTCGCCGATAAACAGCGCATCCGAGCCGCTCGCTTGAATCCTTTCAACAAGCACCTGGGCATTAACTTCCTGTTTTGCCGTCTGCGAGTCCCGAACGAAATAAATCTCCGGGACAATAGTTATATCGGCAAACTTAAAGCTTTCGGCAAAATCATCAAGCAAAAACCTCGTCCTGCTGTACTGATGAGGCTGGAAGATGCACCACAACCGTTGTGGCCTGTATCTTTGCCGTATCGCCGCCAGCGAAGCCCGAATCTCCGTCGGATGGTGCGCGTAATCGTCAAGCACCGTAATCCCGCCAAGCCGCCCCTTCAGCATCAATCGCCGTTCCATACCGGTGAATCCGCTCAGCGAGTCGAGTATGCCCTTGGGATCGAATCCCAAACCTACGGCCATGGCAACAACGGCCAGCGCATTTCGGATATTATGCTCCCCAGGCACCGATATCCGAGTCCGCCCGAGCAAACGCCCGTCATTATAGACCTCAAAACTATATAGCCCGTCCTCAAGAACGATATTATCAGCATAGAAATCGCAGGTTTTCTCCATTCCGAAGGTTAGGGTCTGGCGCTCGCAGCCGAGCATCGCCAGCGCCCTGGCAGTGTTGGCATCATGCCCGTTGGCGACCAGCACCCCGCCGGGCTTAGTGCCCCCGGCAAACTCGGCGAATGCCTCTATTATCTCGTCCTCATCCCGATAGTAGTCCAAATGGTCCTGCTCGATATTGAGAATACAGCCGATCTTCGGCCTCAGATTAAGAAAGCTCCGGTCGTATTCGCAGGCCTCGGCCACGAAATACTTGCCCTCGCCGATGCCGAAAGAGCTGCCCAACTGGCTTATCACCGCCCCGATGATAAAACTGGGCTTAGCCCCGGCCTGCCGGAGGCAGTGCACCAGCCACCCGCTCGTAGTGCTCTTGCCGTGAGTCCCGCTGACCGCAATGCCTTCGTAGCGATCCATCAGCATCCCAAGCATCTGTGCGTACTTATAAACCGGAACGCCTCGTCGGCGAGCAAGCCTCAATTCAGGATTATCCTCTCTTATGGCCGCCGAGATGACCACCGCCTCCGTCCGAGAATCTAAGTTCTTCTCGTAATGTCCGATCCTTACATCTGCCCCTCTGCGGCAAAGCGCCGTTACGACTTCGCTCGGCGCCTGGTCCGAGCCGGTAACAACCGCCTGATGCTTCATCATAAGCTGCGCAAGACCGCTCATCCCGATCCCCCCGGCCCCGATAAAATGAAACCTCTTGCCCGCAAGGGCAAGACCGCCCCCGCCCCCGCCGCAATTCCGGCCGGCCAGGGCATCAGGCATTCCCCGGCGAACTTGCGTATCTAACCGACTCATAGCGTCCTTTCACTGAAGAAATTATGCTGCATCGGCAGTCTAACACAGAACGTGACCGCCAAAAAGAAAAAAGCACCCGGGCTCAGGTGAACGCCGAACCTGCTCATCGATGTTCCCTGACCATCCCAAAGTCTGAGTCGATTTTGCTTGACTTAGGGGCCTGAATTTGATACGATACAGGGCGTGTCAGGGAGGGCGCGAAGGAGGCATTGACGGGCCTTTTCTGATTCAATCGTGTGTAGGGAGCATCTCGGATTCTTGTTACATCCGGAGGCATCCACGATATGGGTGATGATGCATTTCGACTTCTCGACGCCCAGTTGGAGCGAATGAAGCATAAGCTTGTGCGCTTGGAATCGTTGGCCGGGGGCGGCGGCGCCCCTGATGGGCAAGATTCGATTGCCGGGCGGCTGCGCGAGCTGCACCGCAAGCACGATGAGCTTCTGTCAATTGCATATCGGGACTTGTCGGCGTGGGACATTGTGCAGATTGCGCGTCACCCGAAACGGCCAGGCCTCATGGATTATCTGGACCTGATGGCAGCCGACTTGGTGGAGCTGCACGGCGACGGTCTATACGGCGACGACAAAGCGATTGTAACCGCATTTGCGCGGATCGGGCTGCACCGAGTCTTGATTGTGGGCCACAACAAAGGCAGTAGCCTTTCCGAGAAGCGGCAATGCAATTTCGGACATGCGCACCCGGAGGGGCATCGAAAGGCCCTTGAAAAAATGAAAATGGCGGAGAAATTCGCCTTGCCGATAGTATGCCTGATCGATACGCCCGGGGCGGACCCAGGCGCCGGCTCGGAGCAGCGGGGCCAGGCGGGGGCTATTGCCGTCAATCTCAGGGAAATGTCGCGTCTGCGAGTGCCGATTATATGCACTGTGATCGGGCAGGGCGGCTCAGGCGGCGCCTTGGCAATAGGCGTCGGTGACCGCCTGGCCATTCTCCAGTATGCGTTTCTATCCGTCATTTCGCCGGAGGGTTGCGCCTCCATACTCTTGGGCGATTCGCAGCAGGCATCGGTTATGGCCCGGGCACTGAGGCTCACGAGCAGTGAGCTGCTGGACTTGGGATGCGTCGATACGGTGATACCGGAGCCTTTAGGCGGCGCCCACCGCAATCCCACGCTCGCCGCGCGCTATCTTAAAGAGTACCTGGTGACTGAGCTGAAATCCCTATCGGCTCACAGCATCTCGGAATTGTTAGATAAACGATATGCGGCCCTTCGAGGTTTTGGCAGCAATACGGCCGGGCGTTGAAAGAAATATCGTTTGGAATCCATAATCTTTACTGAGGGACTTGGCATTGTCGGAAGAATCAAACAGCCATAAGCAGATGGTCCGCAAGAGCCTGTTTCGCACGATTTCGCGGAGCCTGATTCGCCAATTGTGCGAAAATGGGTTCGATCTCGCTGAGGCGGTTGACCTCATAAACGAGATGCTCGGAGAGGTCGTTTCGCTCGGCTTGAAGAAATACTCACAGGCGGACGACGCGACGCGGAGTCAGGAACCCGCCGGCGGCGGGCCGCCGGGAGGCCGACACGCCGCTGCGGGCGACTTGGAGGCATTGAAAGGTAACGGCAAGGTCGATATCGACGACGGCGCGTATATTCGACCGCTGCGAAAAAGCGATTGCAGCACATTAAGAACCTGGCAAGCCGACCCGGAGATTGCCGCATCCCTTGCCGGCTCGAGGCTCCAGCAGGTCCTGGCGTCGCAGGATGATTGGGATTCGCAGCGCCAATTCAACGACCTATTTGTTATCTGTCGGAAGGACGACGAGCAAGTTGTAGGTTTGCTGGGATTCACTGCAATTGACCGCGAAACTAAGCAGGCGGAATTCTCGAAGATGATTGGCGAGCCTTCCGAGAGGGGCAAGGGCCGCGCCAGAGGCGCGACAAAAGCCCTGCTGAGCTACGGCTTTGACGTGCTGGGCCTGAACAGGATATACCTGCATACGCTCGACGGCCATCTCAGGAATATAAAACTGAATCAGTCTCTGGGATTCCAGTTCGAGGGCCTGCTGCAGCAGGCGGTCCTAATCGACGGCAAGCTCAGAGACGTCGCCGTTATGGCCCTCCTCAAGTCACACCATCGCCCCCCCCGACCCGCCTAAATAGCGCCGCTATCCCGCTCCGGTTGCGATGCTTATTCCTACCCCAGCCAACGCGTTCAAAAAACTGAATTCACCTCCTGTGCATCAATTATGTATTAAATTGTTACGTACAAGTCGAACATTCGCTTGGGCCAGGGTGCTTACGTGCCCCTATCCGCAATTGTCCTGGCCCATAGACGTTTCGTCACTGCAGTTTCTCGGGCCCGTGTGATTCCAGAAACTCCAGGAGTTTCGGTATGTCCGCTTCCGCCGCCCTCCATATCTCCCCGAGGTCAACTCCGCGGTAGTGGTGAATCAGCTTATCCCGCATACGCGCCATTGCAGACCATGGCAAGGAGGGATTGGCCTTCTTAACCTTATCGCTGAGCAGTTTCGCCACCTCCCCGATAATAAGGAACTGGTGAATTATCGCCGACTGCGTCTTTGGGTCCTTGCGAAACTGCTCAAAATCCATCTGTGCTCTGAACAGGACAATCTGTCGGGCGGCGTGTGCCATATCGACCAGTAACCCTGCGTCACGCGGCATAAATCTCCCTCGCTGAACCGAATATTTCGTGCTTGAGAATCGGGTTAGGATTTTCGTCAACCGCCTTTTTGCTGACCAGGTCAACCTCTCTACCCAATAGCTCCGCCAATTCATCCTCCATACGATAATGATCGAACATACTCCACTCGGCATCGTCCGCAAAGGTTACAAGCAGGTCTATGTCGCTGTCGGCGTGGAGCTTGCCTCGCAGCGCCGACCCGAATACGGCCAATCGGCTTATCTTCCACCGTCGGCAGAATACCGCCAATCTTTCCGGTGAGACGCCTAAATCCACCTGCGACATCTAAAATCCTCCTGTATTATCTTATGTTTTCCCTATGTTACTCGTATTCTCGCTTCCCAGCAAGCATTTTGTCCTCCAAACCGAGCTGCCTGACCTTGACCGTCTGCAAACCACGCGTTTTTTAGGCACAGTTCAAGTACGTCAGATTCCGAGTTACATTGTTTGTGGCTTCATACGGTGTGGCATCCTCATCCCCTGGGGATGGGGATGGTTGCACCGCTCTTGGAGCTTTGCCATCCCCAAGCTGCGCTTGAGGCTGCCACCCGAAATTGAACCATGCCGTTTTTCGCCCTTGACGCGATCAAGCCTGGGCTGTATGTATGGCTTGACTAGAAAGAATCTTTGGAGGCTATCGAAAATGCAAACTGATCGACGAGAATTGTTAAAGATGGTGGCGGCGGGGGCGGCCGCGATGGCGGCGCCCGGGTACGCCGGCGAGGCAACGAAACAACAGAAAGAGGGCGAATCGAAGGTCCAAAAGGCGATACCGCGGTGGCGCGGATTCAATCTGCTGGATATGTTCACGATGCACAGCAGCGGCGAATGGGCCGAGGACGACTTTCGCTGGATGCAGGAATTCGGCTTCGATTTCGTTCGCCTCCCCTGCTGCTACCGCCTCTGGATACAGGATGGCGACGACTATAAAATTCACGAGCCGATGCTGGCAAAGCTCGACCGCGCCGTCGAATTAGGCGGCAAATACGGGATGCACGTGAGCATCAACTTTCATCGCGGGCCAGGCTATTCGGTGAACCAGGAATTCACCGAGCCGCACAATCTCTGGAAGGACGCCGAGCCGCTCAAGGCCTTCTGCTTCCAATGGCAAATGTTGGCCAAGCGCTACAAAGGCGTCTCGAAGGATAAGCTGAGCTTCGATCTTATCAACGAGCCGCCCAATGCCGGTGACAGAATGAGCCGGGCCGACCACGAGCGCGTGGTCAGAACGGCGGTGGCGGCGATCCGCGAAGTAAGTCCCGACCGCCTCGTTGTCGCCGACGGCTTGAGCTGGGGCAACGAGCCGATGCCGGAGCTGGCGGATTTGGGAATTGCTCAGAGTACGCGGGCGTATCAGCCGATGTTTATCAGCCATTACGGCGCCTCCTGGGTGAACAGCAGGGACTACCCCGCTCCGGCCTGGCCGGGCAACGACTGGGACCGGAACCGCTTGGAGCAGCATTACGCCAAGTGGGCCGACCTCGCCAAGAAAGGCGTAGGCGTACATTGCGGCGAGGGCGGGGCGTTCAACAAGACCCCACACAACGTCGTCCTCGCCTGGCTGCGGGATGTCCTTGAGATTCTGACCGGGCACGGCATCGGCCTTGCGCTCTGGAACTTCCGCGGGTCGTTCGGAATTATGGACTCCGACCGCAGCGACGTCCAATACGAGGATTTCCACGGCCACAAGCTCGATAGAAAACTACTTTCGTTATTGCGGCAGTTCGCGTAGTGCGTTTCAGAAGAACGCCTCGGTCGTGCAGATAAGAGGAATAATGGGGCAATGGAACAGACGAGCACTGAACATATTGACTACGCCATAATTGCTCAGGCCCATACCCCAATGTACCTCATCCACAAGTACTGGGCAAGAAAGCCCCACAACGTGGTTTCAGAATATATCCGGCGCTACTCGAAGGAGGGCGAAATCATCCTCGATCCGTTCGGTGGCTCCGGCGTCACTGCGATGGAGGCGATAAAGGCCGGGCGAAAGGCGGTTTCAATAGACCTAAATCCCATGTCCGCCTTCATTATTGAGAATACCCTCAGCCAGGTAAGCCCCCAGGAGATTGAGGAACAATTCAGGAAAATCGAGACCAAGCTGAAAAACAAAATCAACGACCTCTATAAGACCAAATGCCCGAAATGCAATCAAAAGGCAACAGTGCTGGCAACTATCTGGGAGAGAGGCAAAGACAAGCCAAAGGAGTTGAGATGCACATGTTCTGAATGCGGGAAATATGCAGCAAAGGCGGACCGCAGAGATTTGGAAGTATTAGCCGAAGTCGAAGGGTTGAAACCCAAAAAGCATCCCAAGAATAGGTTGGCTTACGATGGGAGTCTTTTTAAGGAAGGCACACATCTGGCTGAATATGAAACGATAGACTCTCTTTTCACCAAAAGGAACTTATATGCTCTGGCGCTTCTTTTTGACGAGATACAGAAACTCGAGAAGAAGAAACTTCAAGGGGTCTTCAAATTCGCTTTTACATCTATGGTTCATCTTGCGAGCATAATGTGCCCCGTGGCAAAAGAGGGCGGGAAAGGACACTGGAGCGCCCTAAGCGCCACTTCCTTCTGGCCTGTCCATCGCTATTGGGTTCCTCCACTTTTTATGGAGTCCAACGTCTGGATGCTGTTTGAAAGTGCAGTTCTCGGCAAGCAGGGCGTACTGAAGGGTAAGGCGGATGCGGCAGACCGGATAAGATTTTATAAAAGAGCGAAAAGCCTCAGAGATCTCAACGACGGTGCGAACATCCTGTTCGAGACGGCAAATGCGCTTGAGCTTACCAAGATCATCCCCCTGGATTCCGTCGATTATATTTTCACCGATCCGCCTTACGGCGGCGCGATCCAGTACTTCGAGTTGAGCACCCTCTGGGCAGCCTGGCTGAAAATGGAAATGGACTATGCCGACGAGATAACCATAAACAGCCAGCAGGAAAAGGGCTTTGATTACTACCACAAGATGCTCAAGTCCGCCTTCAGCCAGATGTATCAGGTGCTAAAGCCGGGCAGATACATGACTGTAACCTTCCACAGCACGGAGATTGCGGTGTGGAACTCCATCATCAAGGCGGTTGTCCTGTCCGGTTTTGACCTCGAGAAGATTATCTATCAGCCGCCGGCGCGGCCGGCGGCAAAGGGCCTGCTCCAGCCCTACGGCTCGGCTGTGGGCGATTATTACATCCGCTTCAGGAAACCGGAGGGGGAAAAGACGCCGTCGGAGCGAGAGATGGACAAGGAGGCCTACGAGCGGGAAGTGGTCTGGGCCGCCAAGGCGGTCATAGAACGGCGCGGACAGCCGACCATCTATCAGCACATCCTGAATCACATAATGGTGGACTTGGAGGGTGGCCGGAGCGTCCCCATCGGCGCGCGAGACATCCGGGAAGTCCTTGAAGACCGCGTCGGTAAGGAGTTTGAGCTCATTGACCCCAAGGGCGTCAAAGGCAAGAAAGGCAAGGCGTGGTGGCTGAAAGGGAGGGATTTCACCAATTTCTCCACCCCGTCCCTCACCGACCGCGTTGAAAAGGTAGTCCTGGAAGTCTTGGACAGGAAGGTCAAGGCGTCCTTTGATGACGTCCTGCAGGAGATTTTCATCCTCTTCCCCAACGCCCTTACGCCCGACACACACGATATAGCCCCGGTGCTGGAGGAATACGCCGTCAAGACATCGGATGGAAGCTGGATGCTCAAGCGGCAGCTACAGAAGGATCGGAGAGAAACCATTCACAACCTTATGATTTACCACTTAGCTAATCTGGGGAAGAAAGCTGGTTATAAGGTGTGGGTGGGCTCGCAGGAGCAAAAATTCCGGGTCAAGGACAAGCCGCTATCCGAAATGTGTGACCACATCCCTGTGTTCCGATATGTTCCGCAGGACAGCGCGAGTCTTGACAGGATAAGACAAATTGATGTATTATGGCTCGAAGATGGAAGAATAAGATACGAATTTGAGGTTGAGAACACCACAGGCATTTCGGAAGCCATAATCCGCGGCTCCAACATTCCTGAGCAGCTTGATCCCAAGAGGTTTATCATAATCCCCAAGGAGAGGGAGAGATTCCTGTTCAGGAAGCTCCAGGAGCCAATCCTTGCCGAGACTGTCAAGAAAACCAAATGGAACTTCATCCGCTATGCTGATTTGGAGAAAGTGGCCGAGGCGGCTGGGAAAACCTTTAACCCGAGCGATCTCGAAGCGGTCGCTAAGATGCCGGAAGAAAACGATACACAAGAGCAACAACTGCTCTTTCCATAGCGATGCAGAACACTTGGCTTCACCCGCGCCTTTAACATCCGCCGATAGCGCAATATGCCGTGCTTGTCGTTCCTGTAACAGCATGCGCTTCGTGAGACGGTCATGTTTTTTATCCGCTTATGCTATCGATTCTCGCCCTCATATTGGAAGACCTTCTCAATCGGGACGCCGAAGGTCCGTGCGATCTTGAAAGCCAGCGGCAGCGACGGGGAGTATCTACCGGCTTCTATGGCTATGATGGTCTGCCTGGTGACGTCGGTGCGGTCGGCCAGCTGCTCCTGCGTCATCTCGCCGTTTTCAAAACGGAGCCGACGCACTTGATTTGTAATGGTTCGACCTCGCTCGCAGGGGCTCTCACTTTTCGCCATCTTCGCCTCCTCGGCCGTATTGCACCAGTATCGCTACTGAATATGTGAAGAATGTGCAGGTGGCGGCTGCTCCGAATATATTGGGAAGCCAGGTGACCGAGATTGAGGCTTTCGGGCCGAGAATAAAGAAAGGAATCATGCACGCCGCCCCCACGATCAGGTATGATGCGCCGAAGCTGGCCAGTGCCGCCCTTCTTTTTATCTGTTTGTCGCGCTCGTCGAAAGTCACATTCCCTTTGTCTTTGCCGAAGATCAGAGGTCCAAACCCGCCAATGCCTGCAATACTCATAAACCCCAGACCTGCCAAGGCTTTGGGCATGCCGACCATGAAATACCCTACGGTAAACGCGATGCAACTAAGGACCGCACCCAATGAGATTGTGATTACCAATAACCACGCAATTTTCTGTGCCCTGTTCATAATAGTACTCCAAAACCAAGCTCTATACTCTGATTCTTATTCTAAAACGTCTCTGCATGCCTGACTCTAAAGCATTTCCATTGTCTTGCCAATGTAAAGTGTATCGAACTTAATGTAGCACCAACCATACATTATGTCAAGGAAAATTTACATTTTTTTGAGGAATTCTTCCATTTTGCGTGCAGCGGGTACTTTTAACGGTGTGTAAAGGCTTTTGCCGCTTAAAGTTACGCGCTATGGGTGAGGAATTGCGAGGTAGGCGAGCGTTCGCAATCGAAGCGGCGTGGCTGGGTGAATCTATACTCCAAATCGCACTGAGTTTCCGATATAATATGGCAATGACGATGATTGATATGCGAACTAAACAGTGCATTTTTTGTGCCGAGACTATCCAGGCCGACGCGATCAAGTGTCGGTTTTGCGGGGAATTCCTTAATACGAAGAAGGCCAAGGCCCTTGTGGAGGCGGCCGCTCGGGCCGAGGAGGACGGTAGTGCAGACGGCCAGGGCGATGACAAGATACTGTTTGCGGGTCGGCCTTCGCTCTGGGGGATGGTTGCGGATGTGGGCATAGGGGCGTTTTTCTGCGCTATAGGCGGCCTTTTGGTCTGGCTGCCTATGGAGCGGATATTGAGCCTGGGGCTGACGGCGAGCCAGGCGGCGATGTTCGCCCAAATCAGGGCCCTTGCAGGATTGGGGATTATACTGGTTGTTATCTCTATCCTCGCGGTGAAGGTTATGCGGCTGAAAATGATGTATTACGAGGTTACGCCCGACAGGATTGAGTGGAGCAGGGGCATACTCGACAGGCGGGTTGATAACCTGGATATGTTCCGCGTGGTCGATTTGAAGCTCCGCAGGAGCCTGCTGGACTGCATCTTGGGCGTTGGCACGGTAAAACTGGAGACGACGGACAAGACGGATCCGAAGTTCGAATTCGAGAAAGTGCATAATTCCCGCTTGCTCTACGATGTTATCAAGAAAGCCAGCCTTGAAGCCGACAGAAACACGGGTGTTGTACACTTAGAGTAGAATCTGGCACGTTCTCTGTTAAGATGGGCAAATATTGCTTGACTTTCTTTTGGAATGTGTGATAGTTCAGGAAGTCGAGCGGTTGAGCCTGCTGCCGTGGTTTGTTTCGGGCACTCCCTTCCGATAACGCCTAACGCCCGAAGGAAATCACTGTTGCAGAGACCTGCTTTTTTTATGGGCCCTTGCCCGGCACTCTATTCCAATAGTGCGCGTTCGTGTACGAGTAGGCGCGCTTTGAGTTTTATGCCGCCCGGTGCGGAGAATCCGCCTAACCCGCTGTCGGAGCGTAAGATACGGTGGCATGGGATGATCAGGGGCAGGGGGTTCTTTGCGAGGGCGTTTCCGACGGCTCTTGCGGCGTTGGGCCTGCCGATTCTTTCTGCTAATTCGGCATAAGTTATTGTCTGGCCGAGCTTTACCTGGCGACAAGCAGTGAGGACGACGGCTTGGAAATGGGTCAATCCGCTCAGATCGACGGGGATTTCCGGGCCTAAATCCACCGCGGGGCCCTCGAAATACGCCGCTATCTGCTCCTGTACCTGTTTCAAGAAAGAGCTGTTAAACTGGGCAAAGGGGATGTCTTTGAGAAGGCAGCCTTTGATCTCTTCGGATCGCGGACCGGGCAGGCAGGTCCGCAGGAGGCCTTTTTCGCCGCCCGCGAGGCCGAAATGGCCCCACTTGACGGGGAATATCACATAGTTTACGGCTTTTTGCATTTTTTCCGAAATCATACGCTCAAATCATTTTTCTAACCGGCCAAAATCATTGACTCAAGCGGAAGATTCTGTTAGATATAGTACTTTTTACAGAAGTCGGATACGTTGGTCAAATTATGTCTCTGGATGATCTGAGAAAAAAGATTGATGAGCTTGACTGCCGGCTTGTGCAGTTGCTCAACGAGCGCGCACGCATAGTAGTCGAGATAGGCAAGCTCAAGGACAAAACCGCCAGGCCCGTTTACGCCCCGGACCGGGAGAAGCAGGTCTTCGAGCGGATCGCGCAGGCGAACAAAGGCCCTCTGCCGGACAAGTGCCTTGTGGCAATCTGGCGGGAGTTGATGAGCGGCTCGTTCGTCTTAGAGCGGCCCTTGCGGATAGGGTACCTCGGTCCGCAGGGCAGTTTTAGTCACACTGCCGCGATGCTGAAGTTCGGACAGAGCGTCGAGTACGAACCCGTGGCCGATATCACCGGCATCTTCGAAGAGGTCAGCAAGGGTCACTGCAATTTGGGGCTGGCGCCGGTTGAGAATACGATGGGCGGCGGGGTGATAGAGACTCTGGATGCCCTGATAGATTCCGACGTGAAGATTTGCGCCGAGATTCAGATGGCGATACACCACAGTCTATTGGCGAAGTGTCCGCTGGAGGAAATCGAGAAGATTTATTCCAAGCCCGAGGTATTCGCCCAGTGCCGAAGCTGGCTCAGTGCGACATTTGACGATGCGCAGACTATTGCCGTTGCCTCGACGGCGCGTGCGGCCCAAATGGCGGCCGAGGAGCCGAAGACCGCGGCTGTCGGCTCGAAGATTGCCGCGGAGTTGTACGGCTTGAATGTTG
>Ga0315277_10008623_pt1 | contig 13084 bp, 8 predicted proteins | sample YL17G05_15_MG_FD_203695 | JGI IMG/M metagenome (GOLD analysis project Ga0315277, IMG submission 203695) | Sediment microbial communities from Yellowstone Lake, YNP, Wyoming, USA - YL17G05_15 | ecosystem: Environmental > Aquatic > Freshwater > Lake > Sediment | place: USA: Wyoming | collected...
ATTGAGGAGGCGCTCGCCAACACGAAGGAGGCAATCGAATGCCACGCTGCCGCCTTGCGTGAGGATGGGCAGGAGGTCGGTGCAGACACGGGTCTGGTGATCGGCCGGGTGACCGTTGGGGCGTGAGGCGGGCGCCGACCGGGCTACCGCTGTCTGCCCCTACCAGAGACCGGCGACGGCCGGGACTTCGGCTCTCGGCTTCAGCGCAATGGCTTCCTTCTTGCAGGCCGCTCGGCAGATGCCGCACCCGTAGCAGTCTGTCTGGTCCACGAAGGCCTTCTCGTCGGCAGCGCTGTAGGCCATGGCGCCAAACTGGCAGACGCGCATGCAGGACCTGCATCCGACGCAGAGGTCCTTGTTTACCTTGGCAACGTATTCGGCCCGGAACATGACCTTCAGGTCATGGGTGACAGTGGCCCTCATCGCCATGCAGTCTGAGCGATCACAGTTGCATACTCCGCCGATGAAGGGCGCCACGAAAGTCCACACCGTGTGGCAAAGCCCCTCGTGTTCGTGGTCCGCGAAGGACTCCAGCGCCTGTTCGCGGGTCAGATTCTCAAAGGCCGAGGTGTCCGGTCCTGCCAGGAAGCTGCTGTCCAGATCGTGCAGCAGGTCGTGGAAGGCGCCTCCGCCGGGGCCCATGGCGACACCGTAGCAGTAGCGCGCCTCTCTCCCCAGGGTGACATGACGGCAGATGCAGGGCACGCGCACGATGGAGTTGACAAACCCGAAGATCTCCTTCACATCCTCCAGCGGCACCACCTGCCCGAAGTGCCATTTCTTCATCCGCCGGGTGACCGCTCCCTTGATTGCGCGCTGGACAAAGGCCGGAGCCCTCCGCAGCTTGGCCATCTGGTCTGAGTCGCCCGAGAGATGCTCAGGGTGGCTGAAAAAGTCGGTGATGAACCGCCGCCTGCGGACATCGCTGAGCAGGTCTTCGCCATAGTTCTTCGCCTGCAGGTACCACTTCTTCCCTTCACCATGCTGGATGCAGAAATCGCACATCGGTCAGTTCCTCCCCCGGCTGCCGTCCCGGGTGCGTGTGGCGGCGCGGGTGGAGGGCCTTTCTGTGCCGGGCGACAGCGGTCCTGTCACCAGGGCGCCCGCTGCTGGCTATTACACATATGCCGACCGCATGGTATACTAAGCCAAACCCCCTCTAGGCGGACCTGAAAGGGAGAGGGGGTGAGGCAGGCCTCGTCGTCACAGCACGGCCGCAGCAAGTATGCGGCCATTGGATGAGGCAACGGCAGCAGCCTATTCGCAGAAAGGGGCTTGCGGTGTATCTCAAGCAGTTGGAGCTCTACGGCTTCAAGACCTTCGCTGACCGCACCATCCTCGAGTTCGGCCGTGGCATCACCGCGGTGGTGGGGCCGAACGGCGGCGGGAAGAGCAACCTCGCGGACGCGATCGTGTGGTCTCTGGGCGAGCAGAGCATGAAGTCGCTCCGCTCCGCCAAGGGCGAAGACTGCATCTTCGCGGGCAGCGCTTCCCGAAGGCGGGCGGGGGTGGGGGAGGTGTCGGTGACGCTGGACAACAGCGACGGCTCGCTTCCCCTGGACTTCAGCGAGATCACCATCACCCGCCGCGTCTTCCGCACCGGGGAGGGGGAGTACTTCATCAACCGCGTCCCCTGTCGGCTGCGCGATATCCACGAGCTTCTCCTCGACACCGGCATCGGCAAGGATGCCTACTCGGTGGTTAGTCAGAATGAGATTGACCGCTTGCTCTCTGTGCGATCAGAGGATCGGCGGGAGGTGTTCGAGCAAGCGGCCGGCATCCAGCGCTACCGGCAGCGCAAAGAAGAGACCAGGCGCAAGCTCGACAAGGTGGTGCTGAACCTCACCCGCGTCAACGACATCATCCACGAACTCGAAACCCAGGTCGCCCCGCTGTCACAGCAGTGCGAAGCCGCGCAGCAGTATCGCCGCATCTCCAGGGAGATGTTCGACCTCAAGCTGAGCATGCTGGTGAGCGATCACCGGGCCTTGACCGATAGCTTGACCCGGGCGCGGGAACGCGAGCGGGAGATCGAGCAGGAGATGGAGGCGGCGCGCACGCGGTCGCTTCAGCTCTCGGCGGAGGAGGCGGAACTGCGGGCCCAGCTGCTCGGGGTCGAGGAGCGGCTGGAGGAGACGCGCACGCTGGTAGCGCGCCTGGCAGGCGAAGCCGACCGCGCCGATGGCCGCCTGAACCTCACGGCGCAGCGAATCGGGGACCTGAGACAGCAGGCGGCCACTGCCAGCGAGGAACTCGCTCGCTTGCAGGGACAGCAAGCGACCACGCAGCACGAGCTGGCGGCCGCCGAACAGGAGCGTTCGGGGCTGGAGGCGAGTCTAACGGAGATGCGGGCCGAGGTTGCGGCGCTGGAGAGGCGACTGCAAGAGGAAACGGGAAGCGTGCGCAGCGCGGACGACTCGGCCGCGGAGCGCCGAACGGAGCAGATGGACCTGCTGCGGGAGGTGGCGGACGCTCGCAACCGGCTGGTGCAGTGCGAGTCGCTCGTCCAGGCGGCCCAGGGTCGGATCGCTCGCATCGCCGAGCAGCAGGCTGGGCTGGAGGAGCGGCGGCGGGAGATGGTCGGACGCGCGGAGGAAGCCGCACGGATGGCCGAGAGCCTGCGCGCGCGGCGCGACCAAATGGAAGCTGAAGTCTGCTCGCTCCGCTCGGAGGAGGGCGCGGCGCGGGTCACGACTGCGGAGCATGAGAAACAAGGATTGCGGGTCCGGGAGCGCCTCTCAGAGGTGCGCGCGCGACAGAGCGCCTTGGAGGAGATGGAGCGCTCGCGAGAGGGGCTGCGCGCGGGAGTGCGGGCAGTGCTGGCAGCGGCTGAGTCGGGACGATTGCCGGGCGAGTACCACACGGTCGCTGATCTCCTGCGAGTGCCGAAGGAACTGGAGCTGGCGATCGAGGCGGCGCTCGGCCCTGCGCTGGGCGACCTCGTGGTCGGGACCCCTGAAGACGCGGCTGCTGCTATCTCCTTCCTGAAGGAGACCAAGGCTGGGCGTGCGACCTTCCTGCCGCGGTCCACGGTGAAGCCGGCGGTTCGACCGGATCACCTGGCAGAGATGTCCAGGCGAGGTGGCTGCCTGGGCGTCGCCGCCGACCTGGTGACCTGCGCCAGCGGTGTGGAGCCCATTGTCGAGCACTTGCTTGGGCGGGTGCTGGTGATGGAGGAGATGGACTCGGCTGTAGCGCTCGCGCGCGGCTCGCAGGGGTGGCGGGCGATGGTTACCAGGGACGGTGACGTGATCCGCCCGTGGGGCGCCATCACAGGCGGCAGTCCCGCGCCGTCCGCGCACCTGCTCGGCCGGGCTCGTGAGATCGAGGAGCTTGGGGCCGAGCAAGCCAAGCTGGGGGGTGAGCTGGACCGCGTCAGCCTGGCGATCCAGGAGACGCAGGCGAAGGCGGGGGCCGCCGAAGCCGGGGCCGAGGAGCGGTGGAAGGAGATCGAAGCCATCCTCGCTTCGCTGGCCGAGGCAGAGCAGTCAGCGGAGGTCCTGGGAGAGAGCGCTCGGGTGGAGCAGGAAAGATGGGAGGCTCTCGCCTCGGAGCGGGCGGCGCTGGCGGCGGAGATGGCGCAGATCCAGGAGGACCGCGCCGCCGCCGAGGCGGCGTTGGGACACCTGGAGGGGCGGCAGCGCGGCGCCGAGACGGCGACTGCGGAGCTGGAGCAGGCCCTTCGGGCGGGCCAGGAGGCTCGGGAGAAGCTCAGCCAGACCGCCTCAGAGCGGCGGGTGGCGCTGACCGCTCTGGAGGGCGCCCTGCGGGCGCTGGAGGCGCGCATCGGCAAGATCGGGGAGCACCAGCAGGTCCTTGGGCAGAGCATCGCGGACAAACAGGCGGTGCTGGCGCGGCTTGAAGAGACCCGGCAGCAGGCCGAGGCGACCCTCGAAGAGGCGCGAGGCGAGTGCAAGCGACTGCGGGAGCACCATCAGCGCGCGGAGGCGGAGTTGACGCGCGTGCGCGATCAAAGACAGGCATTGCTCGACCGGCTGGCGGCCAATCGGGAGGCCGATGCGAAGGTGCGAGAGGAGGCGGAGAACGCACAGGCGCGCCTGCATCGCTCGCAGCTTCGCACCACTCAGCTCGACAGCGAGATTGGGTTCACCGAGCGGACGCTGATGGAGGAGTACCGCATCTCGCTGGAGGAGGCGGAGAAGAGGGCTGCCCCGGTGGAAAGCCGCACCGCCGCGCACGCGAAGGCGAAGGAGATGCAGGCCCAGCTGGACGCGCTCGGTGAGGTCAACCTGGGGGCTATCGAGGAGTACGACCGCGTGAGACAGCGGCTTGAGTTCCTCACCGGCCAGCGCACCGACCTGGAGGCCGCGCGCGCCGATCTAGAGCAGGTGATGCTGGAGACTGATCGGGAGGCGACCTCTCGGTTCCTCACCGCCTTCGAGATGCTGCGCAAGGAGTTCCGAGTGCTGTTCACCCGGCTCTTCGATGGCGGTGAGGCGGAGTTGACGCTCACCGATCCGGAGAACGCGCTCGAATGCGGCGTGGATGTCACCGTCACCGTGCCGGGGAAGAAAACGCGGGATCTCCTTCAGCTCTCTGGCGGAGAGCGGGCGCTCACCGCGGCGGCGCTGCTGTTCGCGCTGCTGAAGGTGAAGCCGTCACCGTTCGTGATCCTCGACGAGATAGACGCACCCCTGGATGACGCGAATGTGGGCCGGTACTCCGAGGTGTTGCGGGAGTTCACCAGAGACTCGCAGTTCATCGTGATCACCCACAATAAAGGCACCATGGAGTCGGCCGACACCCTCTACGGCGTTACCATGGAGGAAGCAGGCGTGAGCCGGCTGATCGGGGTGAAGCTGCGCGACGCGGTCCAGATGGCGCGGCCGGCCACGCCGGCCCCGGCGGCTGAGGCGGAAGATGAACTCTCCCTGGAGGAAAGCCGCGTGACGCGGGAGGCGGCCTAGTGGCTCGGGCCTTCGTCCGTCCGGTTCGTCCTCAATCTCACACCCTGGGCAAACCGAGGCTGTACGGATTCCCTCTCCCTCGTCTTGCCAACCGCCCGGCAACGGCATACCATGCTGTCAGGCCGTGAGTGTGTGGCTGAGAGACGGGAGGAGGCGCGATGTCTGACTCCATCTTGAAGATCGCTTTGATGCTCGCCTACGGGCCTTTCGTCCTGATGGCCGTTCTCTACCTGACGGCGCTCGTGATGGCGGCGGCAGGGGACAGGGAGATGCTCGGGCTCCTGGTTGCGCGCACGTCTGTCCCTGAACCCGTGAAACGGGACAGGCACGCCGAAGAGCACTGGTAGAGCTGGCTGGCGGGCATCTTCGCGCTCGCATGGCTTGACGGCAAGCGAGCGTCGGCATACAATCGAGATGCGGAATACTGTTAGCTGAAGGCCCTCGTGCCTGAAAGGAGGGTTTGGCCGTGAGAACTGGCGATTTCCTGGCCGGTCTGTTGGTTGGCGCGCTGATCGGCGCGAGCGTGGGTCTGCTGTTCGCGCCGGAGGCTGGTGAGGACACCCGCGAGCGGCTCAAGGAGGGCGCCCGAAAGGCCGCCGAGCGCACCCGAGGCCTGCTGCATCGCGGCGAGGCGGAGAGGCAGCCCGAGGAAGCCTAGCCGGTCATCGCGACTTACGTGCGCCTTCGGCGCACGAGCCTCCTGCGTCGGCGCGCAGCGCCGACTGAGCTGTCGGATCTGCGGGCAGGAAGCCACCGCGTGGCTCTCCTGCCCGTTGTGTTTCGTCCGCGAGATCACTCCCTGATCTGCGCGCCCAAGTGCTGCCGCACGCTGTCCCGGACTCGTTCCATCACTGCCTCGACCTCGTTGTCCTCGAGGGTGCGGTCATGCCTTCGGAAGGTGAGAGAGAAGGCAAGATTACGCTGTCCCGCGGGCAGTGGCGCGCCCTCGTAGGCGTCGAAGAGCGTAACGCTTTCGAGGTCGTCTCCAGCCGCGGCGCGGATCACCTCCCCGGCGGCGGCGGCGAGAATGGTCCGCGGCGCCAAGAAGGCAACATCGCGGGTGGTCGCCGGGAACCGGCTGATGGCCTGGTACCTGGGCTCCGCGGCGGCCAGTTGCCTGAGCAGGTCGAGCTCGAGTTCCGCCAGGTAGACGGGGGCAGATAGATCACATGCCTCTCGCACTGCGGCTCTTGCCTCACCCAACCAGCCGATCTCCTGGTCTCCGACCAGCGCCCTGGCGGAGCGGTCGGGATTCAGGGCCGGATGGTCGCCGGCCGCGAACGCGGCTTGGCGGCGAGTGGCGGCCTCTACGAGGCTTTCCACGAGCGCCTTCAGAGCGTAGAAGTCCCAGCCCGCCCTTTCCCGGCCTATCGCCCACTCTCCTCGCCAGCGCCTGCCGCTGCCTGCGATGCCGAGGTGTTGAGGCTGGAGAGGGAGCCCGCCGCCCGGCGATGGCAGGAACACGTGGCCAAGATCGAACACCGCCACATCGCTGACACCGTGGCGGCGGTTGGCAGCGACCACGTTGAGCAGCGAGGTGATAAGGGTGGTGCGGAGCTGTGACCGGTCCACGGTCTTGGCGTTGTTCACCACCACCGGGGAGACGAGCGGATGGCCCTCGGGCAGGCTGAGCCGCGCCAGGTCGTCCGGTCTTTCCAGGCTTGGGGTCACTGCCTCGCTCAGCCCCAGGCCGAGCATGATGCTGCGCACCTTGCGCTCGAAGGCGAGCTCCGGCGCCAGCTTGCCGACGCCGGTGCTGGCCCGCGGGAGGCGTTCGGGGATGTTGGGGTATCCGTAGGCGCGGGCCACCTCCTCGACAACGTCAGCCTCCTCCTTCAGGTCCTGGCGGAAGATGGGCGCCCACACCCTCAGCGGATCTCCCGACTCCACGCGGAGGTGCAGCAACCGCAGCAGGTCCGCGATCTCGTTCGACGACAGCTCGACGCCGAGCAGCTCGCGGACCCGCGCCGGCCGCAGAGGGATGCAGGTCTCTTGGAAGGGATGCGGGTAGGCGTCCACCACGCCCTTCGCCACCTCAACGGGCGACTCGCAGAACTCCGCGATCAACTCACATGCCCGGTCGAGGGCCCGCGCGGTGCCCCCGGGATCAACCACCCGCTCGAAGCGGTAGGAGGCCTCGGTGCTCATCCCCAGGGCGCGCGCCCCGCGGCGGATGGTCAACGGATCGAAGTGCGCCGACTCCAGCAGCACCTCGGTGGTGCCGTCATGTATCTCGGTGTGTGCGCCGCCCATGATCCCGGCGAGAGCCACCGGCCCACCTGGGTCGGCGATCACCAGCACCTCGGGGGGGAGGTTCCGCTCCTCGCCGTCAATGGTGATGATGCGCTCGCCCGTCCGAGCGCGTCGCACAATGATCTGCGGCCTATCGTCTCCCTGAGGCTTGCGCAGGAGCCTGTAGTCAAAGGCGTGGAGCGGCTGGCCGAGCTCCACCATCACCAGGTTGGTGGCGTCCACCACATTGCTGATCGGCCGGAGGCCGCATTGCTCGAGCCGTTGCTGCGCCCATTCGGGCGAAGGGCCGATCTTCACCTTGCGGACGATGCGAGCCGAGTACCTGGGACAGAGCGCGGGATCGTCGAGGACCACGGTGGCGAGCTGATCGGCGGGCGGCCCGGTCTCGGCGAGGCGGGGCTCGCGCGTGTTCATCCCGGTTCTGAGTGCCATCGCCAGCTCGCGCGCCGCTCCCAGGACGGAGAGGCAGTCGCCGCGGTTGGGCGTGACCTTGATCTCCAGCACCGTGGCTCCCGCCACCCCCTCGATCGCCTCCACCTCCAGCCCGACATCGGTGAGGATGTTTGCCAGCTCAGCCACCGATAGGTTGTTAGGCACGTACTCGCCCAACCACTCAACAGGAATCCTCATCGTCTGCCCTCCCGTTTCTCAACGCGTTCAGCGATCCAGATCTGCTCGTGGGAGTCCGCGGTCAGTGGCCCCCGATCGAAGTCCCCGTAGGCCGAGGTGACCCGATAGCCGCACTCCTCCAGCAGGGGAGGCACTTCCTCTGGGAAGAGATAGCGGACAGTCAGCATGTGTTCCATCTGTCTGATGGGGAGCCCGCGCTGGGGGCTCCACTCGTAGGTGATGTGCGACACCAGCCGCTGGCTCGGGCCGAACTCGGTCCAGTCATAGGCCACTACCTCGCCGCCGCCGTCTGGGGCCGGGAATCTGGTCATCTCCATCCGCTCGGTCCGGCCCTTCGCGATGAGCGCTGGAGGAGGCACGAAGAACGCCATGATTACCCGACCGCCAGGCAGCAGATGCCGGCGGATGGCGCGGAGCGCGCTTCGCTGGTCTCCTCGTGTCAGCATGTAGAGGAACGTGCGAAACGGCACCAGAGCGAGTGGAAAGCGCGCGGCGAGCGCGAACCGCCGCATATCAGCGGCCACCGCTCGCACCCGGTCGGCGAGGTGTGGGAATCGGCCGAGCTTGCGGCTCAGCACGCCGAGCATCCCCGGCGAGGCGTCTATCCCGACCACCTCGATGCCGGCAGCCGCCAGGCAGAGCGCCAGGCGACCGGTGCCTATCCCGATCTCCAGCACCGGGGAGCCGGCGCTCTTCGCCTCCTCGACGAAGAAGAGGATGTCGTCGAGGTAGTTGCCGGGGTAGCCGTCGTAGAGCTCGGCGATGGCGTCGTATTGCGCGGCGGCGCCTTGGGCCACCCTAGAACTGGCGCAGGAAGCGCATATCATTCTCGTAGAGCGTCCTTATGTCCTCGATGTTGAACCGCCGCTGGGCAAGGCGCTCAATGCCGAACCCGAAGGCGAAGCCGCTTACCTTGGCGGGATCATAGCCACCCGCGATGAGCACGTTCGGATGCACCAGCCCGGAGCCGCCGATCTCCACCCATCCGGTGTCCTTGCAGAAGCGGCATCCCCGGCCGCCGCACATCTCGCAATTGATGGAGAAGTCGGCGCTTGGTTCGGTGAATGGGAAGAAGTCCGGCCGGAAGCGGATGCGCGTGTTCGGGCCGAAGTACTCGCGCACGAAGGTTGCCATGGTTCCGTGAAGATCGGCGAAGGAGATACCCTCGTCCACCAGCAGGCACTCCAACTGGTGGAAGATGTCGTGGTGGGTGAGGGTAACGCTCTCCCGCCGGTAGGTCCGGCCGGGCACCACCACCCGCACCGGGGCCGGACTGCACCGGCAGCGCGGGAGCACCTCCATGGGGGGTGTCTGCCAGGCGAGCTGCCGGACGGGGCAGTGCTCGTCGTGCCTCGCCCGCATGGCGCGAATCTGTACCGGAGAGGTATGGGTGCGCAGCATCACGTCATCGGTGACGTAGAAGCTCGCTTGCTCATCCATCGCGGGATGGTCGGGAGGGTAGTTCAGCGCCGTCCAGTTGAGCGCCGACCACTCCACCTCCGGTCCGGTGATCACCTCATATCCCATTCCCACGAAGATGTCGCAGATCTCCTCGAGCACGAGCATGATGGGATGGCGGTGACCGGGCTCTGGCCCATATCCGGGAAGCGTGACATCGAGATGGTCGGCGACCGCCCTCTGTGCGGCCGCTTCCGCCTCCAGGCGCTCGCGCCGGGCGGTGATCGCGGCCTCCACTCCTTGCCGGGCCTCGTTGGCCGCCCTGCCGGCGGCCGGCCGAAGCACAGGCGGCAGCTTGCCGACTGCCTTCAACGCCTGTGTCACCTTCCCATCTCTGCCCAGATAGCCGACCCGGACGCGCTCCAGATCGGCAAGGCCTGCGGCCTCGGCGGCCGCTGACTGGGCCTCGCTGGGGAGCTTCTCGATCTGCTCCACTGACCAATCGCTCATTGGCTACCTCACCAGTGCAGCGTATCCGTCGCCGTGCCCAAAGAGAAGAAGCCCACGGCTCGTCAGGGACGAAAGCCGTGGGCCTCCGCGGTACCACCCTAGTTTCCGCCCACGCCTAGGCTACGGCGGACAAGTCCGCTTCGCTGAAGCTACGGCAGACAACTCGTGACCTGGTAACGGAGGGATCCGGCGGCCCCTACCATCCGCCGGCCGTATGGCGGACTTCAGGGACGCAGCTCCGGGGTGAACTTCGGCGGGCTGTCTCCGCGAGCGCCTCTCAGCCTTCGGGCGCCAGTCTCTGTTGGTCCAGTGCCCGCCTACTCTCCCCATCGACGCCGTTGGCTAGTTCGGTTTTGTTGCCGACAGCTGGAGTCTACCACATTCCGGGCGGTGCGGACAAGGCGCCACCAGACAGCTCAACCGTCGGGGCCGCGACGGGGATCGAGAACAAGGCCTAGATGTGCTGGGCCGCCTTCTCGCAGGCGCGGATGCGCTTGCGGACGTCCGCCGCCGTCCACTCCGGTCTGATGTCGAGGTAGACCGCCCGGCTGAGCACATCGAGGGTCTGTGGGCACATGTCCGGCGTGTAGCGGGCCCTGGAGCCACGGTTCTCCGGACGCTTGAAGGCGTCGAGAGCCGGGTGGTAGGAGCCCCGCTGCTCCATCACGGGTTCCCAGTTGGCATAGACGTGCCGGCCGCTGTCAATGGGCGTCCAAGTGTAGATGCCCTGCTGGCTCATGGCCGCGATGAAGGAGCGCGCCTTCTTCCCCGAGGGGAAGAGAAACCCGAGCGCGGTGCTGCAGTCGCCCGCCAGGTCGTGGTGCTTGATGAACCGGAGCTTGGGGTTGTCCGCCAGCGCCGCCATCAGCTTCGCCTTGTGAGCTCGGTTGCGCCTCAGCAGGCCGTCAATGCGGCGAAGCTGCACGCGCAGGATGGCGCCCTGGATCTCGCTCACGCGGAAGTTCCACCCGGCAAACAGCGGTGAGGCGAGCTTCTTGCCGTGCTCCCAGAAGCCGAGGCCGCCGTCGTGATGGATGATGGCGCGGCTGAACACTTCGAGGTCATCGGTGACCATGGCGCCGCCTTCGCCGGCGGTGATGTTCTTGAAGAAGTTGAAGCTATAGGCGCCGACCTGCCCAATGGAGCCCAGACGCTTGCCCTGGTAGGAGCCCCCGTCGGCCTGGCAAGCGTCCTCCAGGACCTTCACGCGGTGTCGGTTCGCCACTCGCATGATGGCCTTCATATCACAGGGAAGGCCGCACATGTGGACGGGCATAATCACCTTGGTGCGGTCGCTGATCTTTGCCTCCGTATCGTTCGGGTCCAGGGTCAGCGACTCGTCAACGTCGGCAATGACAGGCAGCGCGCCCAGGGCGAGCGGAGCCAAGGCGGAGGCGATGAACGTGTACGCGGGCACGATCACCTCATCACCCGGCCCCACCTCCAGCCCGGCCAGGCTGCAGACCAACGCCGCGGTGCCGCTGGTCACCAGCAGAGCGTGCTTCTTGCCCACTTTCGCCGCCAGCTCGCGCTCGAATTTCGCACACTCGTTCGGGTGGCCCTTGCGCGGGTCTCCGTAGCGGAACAGCACTCCGCTGCGAATCACCCGGGCCGCGGCCCGGACTTCCGCCTCTCCAACCTTCAGCATCTCATTTCACCTCCACTCACGGGCTGGGCGCGCTTCGCCCAACCCCATCCTCTGTGACTCAGAATCGGATCTCCACGGCGCGGCGCTTGGTCATGTGGTCGCGGTCGGCGGCGACCTCAACGCGGCGTAGCCCGGTGGCGTCGGCGACCCCATACACAGCGGCCGCCAACACGTTCTCCTGGTCCCCGTGGTTCAGCCAGTCCCCTGGCAGCGAGATCGAGTACGTCCCGTCGCCGAGGCAGACGCCGAGCGGGTGGCCGTTCAGGTACAGCGCGGCAGACCCGGTGAGGGACACCGTGAGGTAATACGGGATCTGCCACTGCCTGGCATCGGGGAGCCCGAAGGGAACGCGGTACCACCCGACACCTGACACCGTTGCCAGCTCGCCTCCCTGCTCCCGCCATGGGCCGAATCGGAGGAGGTGCCATGTGCTGGTGTCCACACCGGGCCGCGTCCAGCCCTTCGCCTCCCCGCCAAGCCCGGCGCACACCTGCCAGCCCTCCACTGGCGCCGGGCCATCCGGCCCCAGCAGTTGGACTTCCGGCAGCGGCAGCGCCTTCTCGGCAACGCCTGCTCGGCCCCTGGCGCGCGGCGGCACCTCAAGGATGATCACCACTTCGTTCTCTCCGCCGGTGAGGTGGGCGATGATGTCCGCCTGGTGCTTGCCGGGCAGTCCCGATAGCTCGGGGATGAGTTGACCGTTGACGAACACCATCAAGGGCCCGCCAGGCGCGCTCACAGCCATGCGCGTCCGGCCGGCCGGATCGAAGCGGGCCTTGAGCTTCACGAATCCTCCTGGCGGGACGGCGAGGTCGTCCTGGGTGTGCGCCATAGGGCCGAGGGGCCGCCACGTGCCACCTTCTCCAATCGGCTCCGGCATGAACCACCCGCGGTCAAACTCGGAGCGGAGCAGGGGAGGACCACCAGCAACCGCCCGCCCGATCTGCTGCCAGACTGAGGTCGCTCGCCGCTCCTGCTCGAACGGGTCTGTGACCACTGCGAAGTGCACCACGCGGTCCGGCGTGGTGAACGTGAAATCCACAGGGTTCCCGTCTACCAGCACTGCCGACGGCTTGCTCGGCGCCAGCGCGCTTACCGTGACCTTTCCTGGCGCGCAGTCGAGGGCGGCTTCGATCTTGTCGGGCCAGAGAGCGGCACCGGCGAGGTGTGCGCCGGCGCTCAGGGCGGCATCGCCGCCAGGCCCTCCGATCAGCGCGGCGTGCTTCGCACGATGGCGCGGGAGGATGACGATCTCAAGCTCGTCTACCAGCAGGCAGCGGTCTTCGTGCCCGTGGTAGTAGTCGAGCACCAGTATCTTCCCGGCGGGGTCCCAGCTTTGGCGAGCCACCTCCCCGGTCACGAGCGGCGGGCCGGGCCACCGGAGGGAGATCTCACCTGGGGTATCCGGGTCCCCATAGACGAGCAGAGTGGTACGCTCGCCCACCTTGCCGATCCCGAGCACCTCGGAGGTGCTGTACCTGAGCACACCGCGACCAAGCGGAACGCCCATGACCAGCGCCTTGACAGTACCGGCCGGCAGGGTGACCGCCCCCGCCTCAGGGATCGCCATCTGCTCTCCGGTGCTGGGGTCAGTGAAGGAGACGCGAACGTGGTGGGCGGTTGCTCCCTGCCCGTCCATCAGGAACAAGAACCCGGTGCCGTCGCTCACCCGCGCCAAAACCCTTACCGCCTGGTCATCACATTGGGCCGCTTGGAC
>Ga0315277_10008625_pt1 | contig 13082 bp, 14 predicted proteins | sample YL17G05_15_MG_FD_203695 | JGI IMG/M metagenome (GOLD analysis project Ga0315277, IMG submission 203695) | Sediment microbial communities from Yellowstone Lake, YNP, Wyoming, USA - YL17G05_15 | ecosystem: Environmental > Aquatic > Freshwater > Lake > Sediment | place: USA: Wyoming | collected...
GGCGAAGACAACTCTGGAGCCCCGGTGGAGAGTACGACGATGGGAATGCGTCAATGGTGGTTGGCTGGTCTGTGTGTGAGTTTGCTGGCGGCCATGGTGGTCGTCGGCGGCTGCAAGAGCGAGCCGGCGCCTCCGCCGAAAGCGCCTGCTAAGGAACCGGCCCCCGCGCCTGCTAAGGAACCGGCCCCCGCGCCTGCTAAGGAACCGGCTCCCGCGCCTGCTAAGGAACCGGCCCCCGCGCCTGCTGCGAAACCGGCCCCTGCGCCGGCGGCTGAACCGGCGCCTGCGCCGGAACCCAAGGCTGAGGCCAGGTAGGGCGCCTGAGGTCGTCTGAAGCAAAGCCGTGAGCGAATGCGGCCGGGCTTGCCTCGCGCAGGCCCGGCCGTCGTCTTTGCGCCGCGCAAGCAAAGCGTGCGAGGGCGGCGGCCCCGCACGCGTTTCGTTTGAAGGCGGCAGCCGGCTACTTGAACTCGACGGTCACCAGGTGCGTCGAGCAGGAGATGCAGGGGTCGTAGGCGCGGACGAGCATTTCGAGGCCGTGGCGGACCTGGTCCTGGCTCTTCCCCTCTTCCATCATTTGCGGGATGTACGCGCGGAAGTCGGCCTCGATGTTCGCCAGGTTCTGGTTGGTCGGGATGACGAGGTTCGCGCCTGTCACGATCCCGTTCTTGTCATATTGGTAGTGGTGGACGAGCGTGCCGCGGGGCACTTCGACGATGCCGACGCCTTCGCCCGCCTCTCCGGGCCACTTGAGGGGCGGCTTTTCGTCCTCGATGCCTGCCTCGATTGACTCGTCCAGCAGCCGAAGAACCTCGTAGTAGCAGTGGACCGACTCGACGACCTGGGCGGTGTTGTTGTGGAAGGTGTTGAAGGAGGGGGCCTTGAGGCCGAGTTTTTGGGCGGCGGCCTTCGCCTGGGGCACGAGTTGCTTGTGGTTGTTGTTGAACCGCGCGAGGGCCCCGACCATGAGGCTCTCGCGCTTGTTTTTCACGTGCTTCGCCGACGAGTGCCGGACGATGGACTCGTGGATGATCTTCTTGTAATCGCGCGGGCGGGCGCGGGCGCCGTCGCTCGTCACCAGGTCGCCGTCGAAGAACGCGTACTCATCGGCATGCGTGATGGATTCGTACTCGGTTTCGCGCGCGAAGTCCGGCATCGCGAGGGTGGCGAAGAGGTCCACGGTGGCCTGGACGTCGGGTTCGACCTTGGCGACCTCGGCCCGCAACTCTTTCAGCGTTCGGACGCTGGGCAACTTCATGTACCCGCCGGGCACCATGCCGATCGGATGCGTGTGCCGTCCGACGAGGACCCGGCAGATGTGGGTGGCCATGGCCTTGAGTTTCATCGCCCGCAGCACCACGTCCGTGTGGGTCTTCGCAAGCGGGATGACGCTCGGGGCGCCCAGGAGGTCCGGCGCAACGAGAAAATAGACGTGGAGCCAATGGCTGTCGAGTTGCTCGGCATGCAGGACGAGGCGGCGGAGCCGTTCGGTCTGCTCGGAGCGCTCGAAACCCATGGCGTCCTCGGTGGCCTTGAGGCTGGCCGAGCCGTGACCGCACGCGCAGATGCCGCAGATGCGGGTCGTGAGGAACATGGCGTCCTGCCAGGAGCGTCCTCGGAGCATCGCCTCGAAGAATCGTGGCGACTCGATGACCTCGAGTTTGCACTCGACCAGTTCGCCGTCCTCGACGCGGGCGACGATGTTGCCGTGACCCTCGACGCGCGTCACGTACTCGACTCGCACGTCCAACGTTTTTGCGGCCTTCGCCATGTGTGACCTCAACCTCGCAGAGAGTACCCCGCGACTTCTGTCGCGGGCTCGGTCGCGTCGTTAGGCTTCCTTCGCCACCTCGTCGTACACGCCCTGGAACAGGCGGAACTCCCGCAAGATGTCGTCCACCGTCAGGCCGAACTCGGCCATCACGTCCTTGGCGGCCTGGGCGTTGGGCTCGTCCACGAGTCCGCGGCACCCGATGCACTTGTGGCCGGCGCTCGGGCAGAGGAACGGGGCGCAGCCGGCCCGCGTCACGATGCCGAGGCACGGCAGGCCCTTGTGCCAGAGGCAGACGTTGTCCGCCAGTTTACAGTCCACGCAGACCGGATAGTTCGGCTGCTTGTAAGGCTTGCCCATGAGGAGGCACTTGGCGGCCGCCAGGAACTCCTCCGGGTTGATCGGGCAGCCGTGGATCTCGGCGTCGACCTTGACCTCGGCCTTCAGAGGCCGGGCCGGGATGTGCGGGAACCACGCCTTCTTGTCGCCATACACGTACTGGGCGACGTCGTCGGGGTCCTGGAAGTTCTTCAGCATGTTGACGCCGCCGATCGTCGCGCACGCCCCGAGCGCCACCAGGACGTCGGTCTTGGCGCGGATTTCCTTAATCTTCTCGATGTCGTGCTCCGTGACGAGCGACCCTTCGACGAAGGCGACGTTGTAATGGTCCGCGTCGCCGTCTGAGGCCTCGCGGAACCGCACGATGTCGGCCCGTTCGAGGATCGGCAGGAGCGCGGGCCCGCAATTGACCACCTGCAACTCGCACCCCTCGCAGCAGGAGAGGGCGTCGAACATGAGCGCCGCCTTGGCCATCCCGTTTTCCTTCTTTCCGATTTCAGCCTCGCCCGGCCGCTAGATGCCTTCCCGCAGCCGCTTCACCTGTTCGTACGTGAAGATCGGCCCGTCGCGGCAGACGTACACGCCGCGGATCTGGCAGTGCCCGCACTTCCCCACCCCGCACTTCATGTGGCGTTCCAGCGAGCAGATGATCCGGTTCTCGCGGATGCCCTCGGCGAGGGCCTCGAGGACAGCGAACTTGAACATCACCGGCGGGCCGACGATCACCGCCCACGTCTTCGCCGCGTCCAGTTTCACCCGCTTAAACAGCCGCGTAATCACCCCCGTGCACCCTTTCCATTCCGGGCCGCAGCGGTCCACCGTCACGAGCGTCTGGGCGTCCGTGCGTTTCGTCCACGCGTCGAGTTCGTCGCGGAAGAGCAGCAGTTTCGGTTCCCTCGCCCCCACCAGAATCGTGACGCTCCGGTAATCCTTGCGGTTGTCCAGGCAGTAGCGGATGAGGCTCCGCGTCGGCGCCAGGCCCAGCCCCCCCGCGACAAACAGCACGTCCTCGCCCTTCATCTCCTCGTACGGGAAATGATTGCCGAACGGGCCCCGGATCCCCAGCCGGTCGCCCTTGCCGAACTTCATCAGCGCCCCGGTCACCGTGCCGGCGCTGCGGACGCACAGTTCGAATACCTTGCCCTGCGTCGGGCTCGAGGAGATGCTGATCGGCGCCTCCCCCATGCCGAACACCGAGACCTCGACAAACTGCCCCGGCTCGTAGCCCAGGGGCTGGCCTTCCTCCATCTCGATCCGGAAGAACCGCTCCGTCTCGGTCATCTGGTCGGCCGAAAGGATTCGCGCCATCCGCGGGACGTACGGGCTCGGCGCCGCCGCCCCTTTTGCGATGTCGATGTCCGCTTGGGTCACAGGTTTAGGCTCCTCGTCCGGCCGGGCCTCTTTATCGGTCCCCGGCGATCTGAACGAACGTGTCCTTGATGCTAATGGAGGCGACGCAGGCCCGTTCGCACCGCCCGCACCCCACGCATCCCGCGCGCCCTGTCTGCTCCAGGATGAACTTCCCCTTGCGGTACATCCGGTGCCTGAGGCGGCTGGCCCGATGCTCCCGGAAGTTCTCGCCGCCCGCGACCTCCGCGAACGGGTCCAACTGGCACGAATCGTAGCGCCGAACCCGGGTCCCGCTCCCGATGTCCTCGGCGATCACGTCCGCCACGTCCCAGCAGTAGCATGTCGGGCACGTCGTGTTGCAACTCCCGCACGAGAAGCACCGCCGTGCGATCGCTTCCCACACGAGGCTGTCGTACGATTCGTCCAGGATCTCCGGAAGGTACCGTACGTCGAAAGGCAGTTTCAGGTGGAAGCCGGCACGCTTGCGCTCCGCGAACGCCTGCCGAGCCGCCAGGTCCGCCTTCTTCGCCTCGCGCATCTTTACGAGGTCCCGCAGGCGCTTCCCCAACTCCGTCTTCGTCTCGACGAACCACCCGCCCTCGATCGGCGTCAGCGCCAGGTCGTACCCCGTCTCCGGGTACAGCGACCCCATGTCGAGGCAGAAGGAGGTTTCGTCGCACGGCTTCTCGCAGTCCAGCATGACGATGGCGGTGTCCGCGCGGCGGGCCAGATAATGCGGGTCCGGCACGTCCTTGGCGAACGCCGAATCCAGTGTCGCGATCGCCGTGGCGTCGCACGGGTGAACGCCGAAGAGGACCATCGGCTCGTGTTCGAGAACGGCCTCGGGTCTCGGGTCCCCGCCCAGGCGGTACGTCACCAGGGCCTCGCGCGGCGGCCAGAGAAACTTCTTCGGCCCAAGCACCGTCAGGCCGTAGTCTAGCCTCAGGTCGCCCGGCTCCCGGAGGATTTCCCAGCCGAACTTCTCGCTCCGGTCCGAGACGCTCGTTTCCTTCAGGACCGGGCCCGCCACTCGCCGATCCTTCGCGAGCGCCCCGACCCAGCCCGCCAGATCTTCCGCTTTCAGGACTCGTGGCAACATGCGCGACCGACCTTTACGTTCAGGTTACTGGTTCAGTGCCTTGGCAATTTCGTCGAGCAAGACGTCTGGGTCCACCGGTTTTTCGAGAAAGACGTTGACCGGCAGGTATTCGGCATCCGTCTCCGGCGAGAACGCAAAGCCCATCTTCTGCGAGATGCCCGTCAGCATCACGATCGGCACCTTGGCCGTCGCCGGGTTCGCACGGATTTCCTCGGCCGTGTGGACCCCCTCCGTGTCACCCGTCATCATCACGTCCAGCACCAGGCAGTCCACGCCGCCCTTCGCCAGACGCTTCAAGCCTGCCTTCCCGTTCGGTGCCGACTCCACCGCGTACCCCGCCGTTTCCAGGACGACCCGCGTGGCCTCCACGAAATCCGGGTCATCGTCAACGACGAGGATGGTTTTCTTCTTGGCCATGGCTCTCTTCTCCGATTCACGTCTCCACCCAGTGCCAGCCTTGGCAGGGCGGGCGACTTTGTGAAACCTGTCACAAACCGGCGCCAAAAATTTTTTGCCCCTACTGCAAGGCACAGATTATAGACAGCCCGCCTCCCTCTGTCAAATGCCTTTCGCCAAAATTTCTCATGTCCCCTGCGACTGCACCTTCCCGCGCCATGCTTCGCGTAACCGCGGGCAAAGTTTACCCGCCGGGGCGGGCGAAAGGTGGGGTATTGGCCGCCCGCTCGCGCTCGCGGCTCCAGATAGCGTGCCCCTTTCTTCACACCCGCCCCGATTCCGGTTGCATGTCGTCCCCGCCCTGGGCATCATGGAAGACGGACCGCACCTCTGCCGCCGCACGCGGCCGAAACGCACCGCCTGGAAAGGCCTGTCATGGAACCCCGGCAACCGGCGACCACCGCCACCGGCCGCCCCTCGCCCCCGCGCTACCGCGGCGAGGTGATTTACCTCTTCGCGTTCGACTTGGCCTACGACATGAAGCGCGAGCCCGTGGAGACGCTCCTCGGCCAACCGGTCAGCGAGTACTTCGTCGGACCCAGCAAGCGGAACCCGAAATACTTCCTCTTCTACCGCCCGCAGACGGTCGCCCTGCCGCCCGTCGAGCGCTCGACGCTGCGCGGACCGGTGACGATTCGCCGCAGCGTCAAACTCTTCAGCGTCGGCGCGATGAGCGTCCAGATCCGCGTCCCGTTCGAGGCCGCCTCGCTCGAAGAACTCGTCGCCTACCACGACCTCGCCTTCGAGGACGGGACGCCCGAGGACGAAGCGCGACAACTGGCGGAGGAGGCCCGCCGGGAACTGGAGCCTTTTTGCATCCGCCCCGTCCCCCAGATCCGCGAGAGCGAGGACTACACCGTTTTCTCCCTCGAGGACCTCTCCGCCGCCGGCGTCTCGGCCGAGGACTGGTTCCACCAGCACATCCGCCCGGTCGCCGGACTCCTCGCCCAGGAGCAGGACGCCGGCCGCCTCTCCCAGCAGGAAGCCGTCGAATCCACCGCCCGGTACTTGAGTTACTATGACACCGACCTGGTGGTCGTGGACTGGGACGCCGCCCTCGTCGCCGGCGCCGGCACAAGCCTCGACGACGTCCTCCACATCATGGAACTTGCGAACGTCCAACTGGTGGAACTCGAGGCCTACGACCGCCTCCTCGATACCGCGCTGGACGCCGCCTACCGCGACATCGCTCGCCGCACCCCGGGCCCGCGCCGACAGGTCCGAAGGAACTTGCGCGAAATCCGCGTCGACCTGGCGCGCCTCAGCGATGAACTCGTCAACATCACCAAGTTCTTCGGCGACTGGTACCTGGCGGAAATCTACCAGAACGTCTCCGAACGCTTCCACCTCGCCGACTGGCACAAAATCCTCGACGAGAAACTCAATACCCTCGGCGACCTGTACGACCTGCTGCAGCAGGACCGCGTCAACCTCTGGATGGTCGTCCTGGAGGCGACGATCGTACTCCTCTTCATCATCGACGTCGTCATCCTTCTCGCCGGCCGCTGACGCCCCGCCGCCAAGCGCTCCACACGAAGATCAACAGATTCTCGGCAAATCCTCGCCGTAGGGCATCTCGAGGATCCGTTCGCCGCCGATCGTCGTCCGCAAGATGACTCTCGGCCCGCGGCGCGGGGCCTGTGTCACTTCGCCCACCAGGGCCGCGTCGCGCCCGAGCGCGTGCCCGCGCATCGCCCGAAGCGAGGCCTCGGCCTCGCCCGCCGGCGTCACGACGACGAACTTTCCCTCGTTGGCCACCGAAAGGACGTCCAGCCCGAGGGCCTCGCACGCCCCTTCCACCGTCGGCCGAACGGGAATCGCCGACTCCTCGATCCGCATGCCGACGCCCGCGGCCTCGGCCAACTCATTCGCCGCCGCCGCAAAGCCGCCCCGCGTCGGGTCCTTGAGGGCCCGCAGGTTCGGCGATGCTGCCAAGATCGCCTCCGCCAGGCCCCAGAGGGGCGCGACGTCGCTCGCCACCGCCGACTCGAACTCCAGGCCCTCGCGCCGGCTCATCACCGCGATGCCATGGTCCCCCAGCGTTCCGGAGAGGAGCACCTTGTCGCCCGGTCGGATGGCCTCGGCCCCGAGCCGCCGGCCTGCCGCGATCGCCCCGATGCCGGAGGTGTTGATGAAGAGCCCGTCCGCCCCGCCGCGCTCCACCACCTTCGTGTCGCCGCAGACGACGGCCGCACCGACCTCCGCGGCCGTCCGCGCCGCCGAGTCCAACACACGCTGGAGTTGCGCCAGCGGAAGGCCTTCCTCCAGGATCAGCGCCAGGCTGAGCGCCACCGGCCTCGCCCCGAGACACGCCAGGTCGTTCACCGTCCCCGCCACCGCCAGCCGCCCGATGTCACCGCCGGGAAACTCGATCGGCTGGACGACGTAAGAGTCTGTCGTGAACGCGATGGTGGTTCCGGGCAACTCGATCCGGGCCGCGTCGGCCAGGCGCGCGAGTTCCCCCCGGCCGCCCGGCGCGAAACGCGAGAGAATCTCGCGTCGCACCAGGCCCATCATGCGCTCACCCCCGCCTCCGTCCGCCAGCAGAATGATGTCGTCGCTCATCGTCCTTTCGCCTTCTTCCGCTCGTGGGTGGCACGCTCGCCTGGCGGCTCGCGGCTAACCGATTCCCCGCCGCCGAGCGCCTCTGTTTGCTGTCCCAATCCGCAATCCGCAATGGCTACAGCCGTTCGTACCGCGCCACGGCGCGGAAAATGCCCGCGATCTCGCTCGGCGCGAGTAGCGTCGGCGCATACTGCTCGTTCAGCGGCTGCAGGCGCACTTGGTCCTTCGAGTCGAAGAAGACCCGCTTGAACGTCGCCTCGGAGTCGTTCGGCCGGGCGCCCAGCGAGTACCGCACGAAGCAATCGTCGCCCGATTTCACCTCCGCCGCCGGACTGAAAATCACCACGTCGCCCTCGTGGTACTTCGGCTCCATCGAGTCGCCCACGACGCGCACCCCAAACGCGTTCGGGTCCTCCAGTTCCGCCGGGCCCGACACGTACTCGTCCGCCATTCCGACCGGGTATCCCAGGTCCGTGAACTCCATCGGGTACCCCGCCGCCACTTTGTTGATGACGGGGATTCGGCGAACCTTCCCGCGCTCGCGCTCGCCGCGAGGAGCGCCCCATTCCGCCAGGTGATGCAACAGGCCGCTCCGATGCAGCGCGTCGAGGTCCAGGCCGCCGCTTCCGCGCGCCTGCGTCGCGTCCTCGGCTTCCGCCTGGCCTGGCTCGGTGCGCCCGCCCGCCTTCGCTTCCAGAATCGCCCGTATCACCGCCTCCGTCGAGTCGAAGATCTCCCTGAGCCGCGCCATCCGGGCCTTGATGTCGTCCGGCAACTGGGCCAGGTGCGCCCGCGTGACGAACGCCTCTTCGTCCTGGCCGAGCGCGCGGGCGATCGCACGGACCTTCTCGTCTCGGGGCGGGGGAGCGAAGCCGGTCTCGATCTGCGAAAGGTAACTTTTCGCCAGACCCGCCGCCTGCGCGAGCGCCTCCAGCGTCAGTCCCCGCTTCCTCCGGGCGAGGCGCACGGCCTGGCCGAAAGCCGCCTGCTCCTCCGTCGCCAAAAGCAAACGCCGAAGCGCCTCGAGTTCCTCTAAGTTCTCCTTGAGACCCATGGCTCCACCTCGTGGTATCCAACCCCTTTGACCATCTGAGTTTACCACCGGCCAAACCCAAGTCAAGTCAGAATTTCGTCAAAGCCGAAAATATTTTCAATTTCCTGCGAAATTGGCCAAGAATTTCGTTTGACATTTACCGAATCCGGCCTATAATGGAGTCGCTGTTTGGCGTGCGTCAAACTGGCATTTTTTGGCTTCTGGACCTATTATCAGCCTTTGCCGGGTGGTTTTGTGGATGGCGAACAACATTTGACCGCTCCCGCTGAAGCACGCTCCGCCGGGGAGTTCCTGCGGCTCCCAGTGCAAGAACGGAGCCTGCTGGCCTTGGTGTACCGCCGCGGGGCCACCCAGCGCGAAATCGCCGGGGCCCTCGGCATTAGCCGCACCGCCTTGCGCGTGATGCTCCGGCGGGCGGAACGGAAGGCCCGCGATCCGACGCAAGCCGCCCTGGTGCGGACGTGGTGCCGCCTGACCGCGCGCGAACGCCGCCTGGCGTACCTGCACTTGGTGCTGGGGCTGAGCCTGGGAGAAATCGCCCGCCGCCGGTTGGCCGCCGGGTCGGGCGATGGGCGCAAGACTTCCGGCGACAGCAAGAACACGCTGGCACGGCGTGTGAGAGGGATCCTGCGAAAAATCGGACGGGCTGAGGCGCGGCGAAGCCGCTGCGAAGAACCATGCCCTCAAGAAACCTCGGCCACCGGATAGGAGAACCGGATGCGAAAGCACGGAAGGCCGCCCAGCCGAGCCCCGTACAGCGCCTGGAGTTCCGCGAGGAGCGCGTCCCGCGACTCAAACCCGTCGAGCCGCGCGTCTTCCTCTGAAAGGTCCGCCGGGCAAACGGCCTCAAAGGCCGTGACGCGGATGCGCCCCAGGCCGGGAACGAACTCCACCTGGCCGGGCCGGAGCCGCCGTTTCGGCCAGACGCGGACGGTCTGGCACTTGGCCCCGGACCGGATGAGATCAAGGAACTTTTTCTTAAACAGGAGCATGGGCGTCGGCCCTCGAGTCCCGGCGCGCCGGGACAAGGAGAGTAGCCATGAGTCTGTATAGCATCAACAAAAACTTTCGCGCCGTGCCGCCGCCTCGGCCCGGTGCGGAGCCGACTGAGCGCGCGCTCGGCGTGGCGGAGATGTTCGGCCTGGGGCTGGACGAGTCGTACGAGGTCGCCCTCTACGCGGGGCTCGTGGTCGATGTCAGGCCGGGCGACGTGGTGTTCGTTACCGGCCCGTCGGGGAGCGGCAAAAGCGTGCTTCTGCGGTGCCTCGTCGAGGCGATGCGCGCCGCCGAGCCGGCCGCGCGGATCGTGGACCTGGCGGAGGTGAGAGCGCCGGCGGGCGTCCCCGTCATCGAGGGGCTGCCGGCCGAGTTCGAGGAAGCGCTGCGCCTCGCGAGCACGGCAGGCCTTGCGGACGCGTTCGTGCTCCTTCGGCCGCCGGAGGAACTGAGCGATGGCCAGCGTTGGCGTCTGCGGTTGGCGCACGCCCTGGCGCGGTTGCTCGAACCGGATGGCGACAGCGTGGATGCCGCGAAGGTTACCGCGCCCATACGGCCGCAGGTCAAACGGCGCGTGCCATTCGAGCCGCCCGCGGAAGCGGGCGGTCACGTTCCGGCGCGCGAAAAGCAGGACGCGCCGGCCGCACGGCCGATGCGCGTTCTCGTGGCCGACGAACTCGCTTCGACGTTGGACCGGCTCTGCGCGCGGGCCGTGGCGTATCGGCTGAGGCGTCTGGCGGACCGCGAGGGCGTGATGGTTCTGGCCGCCAGCGCCCACGACGACCTCGTGGAGGACCTCGCGCCCGACGTCCTGGTGGTGAAGGGGGCGGGCACCGAGGTCGAGGTCCGCTACGCCGACCCTTCGCGCGGGACGACCAGCCCCGAGCGGAAGCGAGGGGGTCGAGGCTCGGGCAGTGCACCTGGCGCGCGGGGGGCGAAAGAATGAGCGCCCCGCGCCGCACGTGCACGCTGCTGGCCGGCATCCGCATCCAGCGCGGAGCGCGCGAGGATTGGGATCGCCTCGCGCCGCTGCATTACCGTGGCCACCACGCCGGGGCGGTGACCGACATTTTCCGCATGGTCCACCGGGCGGCGGGGGGAGTGTCCCCGGGATTCGTCCCGACTGCATCGGGACTCATCCCGGGGCGTTCGGCACAGGCGCGCGGGGCGGCGGGGCAGCGCGAGACGCTGGTCGGCGTCATCGTGTACAGCCGCTCGCCCCTGTCGCTCGCCGCGCGAAACCGCGCGACGGGCGGCCGCTACCGCGTCGGGCGGGGCCTGTCGGCCGGACGCCTCGTGAACGAGGAACTCCGCATCGTCAGCCGCGTCGTCATCGCGCCGAACTGGCGCGGCCTGGGGCTGGCGAGCCGGCTCGTGGCCGAAACGCTCCCCCGCGTCGGCACGCCCTACGTCGAAGCCCTCGCCGCCATGGGCCGGGTCCATCCCTTCTTCGAGCAGGCCGGGATGACGGCGTATCCCGGCGCGCCGGGACCGGCGGGGAGCGAGCGCCTGCGGTCGGCCCTCGAGGCGGTCGGACTCGGGCGATGCGCACGCCGAAGCGCCGAGGCCCTCGAGGCGGCACTGAAGTCGCTCGCGCCGGCGGCAAGGCGACTCGCGGAGCGCGAGATCGAGCGGTGGGCCCGCTCGTATCTGGCGGCCAAGAACCACCGGTCGCGCCGGCCCGAGCGCCGGCGGATGCTGGACCTGGTGGCCCGCCACCTGGATTCCGCACCTGTCTACTATCTCTGGCGCTCGAAGTCGTTCGAGCCCATTGCGGGAGCACGGGGTGACGCCAACGCCGATCCCGGCGCGCCGGGACCGCGTCGAGAAAGGCGCGAGAAAGGAGCACGACGATGAACCCGACAAATCGCCATCGGCGAGTCGCCCGGGCCGTCTGGGAGACCGGCGGCCGGCTGGACGAGGCGGCCCGGCGCGAAGGCATCCGGCCGGAGACGCTGCGGCGCTGGCTGGCCGCGCCGGAGTTCCGCGCGCTGCTCGCGGAGGAGGCCCTCGAGCCGCTCCTTCAGGCCACCAGCGCCGTCATGCGTTGGGCGCCGGCGGCGGTGGCCCGGCTCATCGGGGATCTGGACGGCGAGTCGGCCTCCGACGCGCGGCAGGCGGCCCGGGAGATCCTTCGGCTCGCGCTGGAAGCGCAGCGGAACCTGGCGAGCGGCGACGCGCCGCCGGCCGACGCAGCCGCCGGTCCCGGCCCCAACGGGGCAGGCGCGCCGGGATCCGCGGCGGGCCTCTCGGCCGAGGACCCGCTCTCGCGGCGAGTCGCGCGACTCTCCGACCGGCAGGTCAAACGCATCTTCGCCATTCTGAACGACGCCGAGGCCCCCGGTGCCGAACGGTGCGCGAAAGGAGAATCGCAATGACGCTGCGATGGTTGCCGCTGGATCGTCTCGACTCGCATCCGGAGAATGCGAACCGGATGAGCGCGGATCATCTGGAAAAACTCAAAGGTCACATTGCGCGCACGGGCCGGTACGAGCCGTTGATTGTAAGACCAACGCGGAACGAACGGCAAAACAGCCAAAACGGCCAGTGCGGCACGCGGTACCAGATCCTGAATGGCCACCACCGGGCCGAGGTGCTGAAGGCGCTCGGCCACACCCGCGCGCGGTGCGACGTCTGGGACGTCGACGACGATGAGGCGCGGATGCTCCTGGCGACGCTGAATCGGCTCGAGGGGCGGGACGATCCGAAGGCGCGAGCGCGCCTCGTGGCCCACCTGGCGACGGGGCGGAGCGCCGAGGACTTGGCGCGCCTGCTGCCGGAACCGCCCGACGCGGTGGAGCGGCTGCTGCGCCTGGCCGAGCCCCCGCCGGAACCCGCGCCGCCGGACTCGCTCGCCCCTTTGCCGCAGGCGCTGGTCTTTTTCCTCTCGGAGGAGCAGGAGGTGCTGGTGCGCGAGGCGCTGGGCGCGGTGGATGAGGAAAGAGCGGCAGAGGGCGCGGCCCGCCTCGGCCGGGCCGAGCGCCTCGAGCGGCTGGCGCTCTGGTACCTTGAATCGGTCGGCCGGCGCTGAGGAAGGCGGGAGCGATGGCCGGATCGAAGAGGAAGAAGAGGAAAAAGATCGGGTGGCCGAGGGCGAACGTGCGGCGGACGGGACAGGACGCGAGGGCGCGACTGGCGCAGGCGCTCGCGGGCGCGCGGCCGAGGACGCCCGACGCGCTCTGGGAATTCGTGCGGATGGCGTACGGCTTGGCGGTCCCGCGGCGTGCGGTGTGCCCCGGTCATGCCGCGCCGTTCGAGTACCTTCGGCGGGCGATTTTGGAGCCGGGGCGGGACCTGGTGGTGTGGGCGTCGCGCGGCGGAGCGAAGACGGAACTGGGGAGCATCGCGGCGCACCTGGATTCGATCTTCCGGCCTGGGTGCCAGACGCGGATTCTGGGCGGGAGCCTGGACCAGTCGCAGAAGATGTACGAGTACCTGTCGCGGAAGATGCG
>Ga0315277_10008626_pt1 | contig 13082 bp, 7 predicted proteins | sample YL17G05_15_MG_FD_203695 | JGI IMG/M metagenome (GOLD analysis project Ga0315277, IMG submission 203695) | Sediment microbial communities from Yellowstone Lake, YNP, Wyoming, USA - YL17G05_15 | ecosystem: Environmental > Aquatic > Freshwater > Lake > Sediment | place: USA: Wyoming | collected...
ACGTTCATCTCGCCGTTCGTCGGCCGGCTCGATGACATCTCGGCCGACGGAATGGACCTGATTCATGACATCGTCGGGATGATTGACGACTACGGGTTTGACACCGAAGTGATTTCCGCCAGCATCCGTCACCCCCTCCACGTCATCGAGTCAATCCGCGCCGGCTGCCACATCGCGACCATCCCCTATGACATCCTCGTGAAGATGACCAGGCACCCGCTTACCGACGCCGGCATCAAGAAGTTCTACGACGACTACCAGAAGATACCGAGGTAGCAATGACCAATGACCAATTACCAATGACCAACCGCGGATTCGGAGGTTCACATGCCCATCATTGACTCAAAGACCGGCACCCACGGCAAGGCCGCGGGCCTGGGCGAGCTGGTCCAGGCCGCCAACATGATGCGCGGGTACGACCTGGTTGCGCTCTGCGCCGCCGGTTCCGGCCACGCCGGCGGCACACTCTCAATCATGGACATCACGGCCGCACTCTACCTGGCGGTGGCGCGGCACGACCCGAAGAATCCCGACTGGCCGGACCGCGACCGCATCATCTGGTCAACCGGGCACAAGGCGCCGTCGCTCTACCTGGGCCTCGGCATGTCTGGCTACTTCCCGATTGAGGAAGTTGTCCTGCTCCGCAAACTCTATTCTCCGTTTCAGGGCCACCCGCACTGGCTGAAGCTCCCGGGCGTCGAAGTCTCGTCCGGGTCGCTTGGTCAGGGCCTGTCGGTCGCCGCCGGCATCGCCAAGGCCGGCAAGATGGACAAGAAGAACTACCGGGTCTATTGCCTGACCGGCGACGGCGAGCAGCAGGAAGGCCAGATCTGGGAAGCGGCCATGGAGGCCGGCGCGTGGAGTCTCGACAACCTCTGCTGCATCCTTGACAAAAACCGGCTCCAGATCGACGGCCCGGTCAAGGAAGTGATGAACATCGACCCGATAGCCGACAAGTACCGCGCCTTCGGCTGGAACGTCATCGAGATTGACGGCCACAACATGCAGCAGATTCTGAAGGCGTTTGATAAGGCCGCCCAGACCAAGGGCCAGCCCACTATCATCATCGCCAACACGACCAAGGGCAAGGGCGTCGACTTCATGGAGAATCAGGCCGGCTGGCACGGCAAGGCTCCGAACAAAGAGCAGATGGTGCAGGGCCTGAAGCAGCTCAACCTCGATTTCCGCATCGACTACGAGAAGCTGCTCAAAAAGGCGGCCGACTACCAGGCGGATGTCACGACCAAGCTGATGGCCAAGGTGCCCAAGTTCAGCAAGGACTACTTCTGGAACTGCCAGCCGGCGATGAAGGTCGAGATGAAGGCGACCCGCCTCGGCTTCGGCGACGCCCTGGCCGAGGCCGGCGCCGACAAGCGCACGGTGGCAATTGGCGCCGATATCTCCGGCTCGATTGCCATCTCAAAGTTCTTCGAGTGCGACGCCGAGCGCTGCGAGCGCTGGATATCGGTCGGCATCGCCGAGCAGTCCGGAACGTCCCTCGCCGGCGGCCTGGCCAAGGAAGGCAAGCTACCGATATTCGGGACCTATGGCGTGTTCGCGGCCGGCCGTAACCTCGACCAGATCCGCACCACCGTCTGCTACGGCAACTTCGACGTCCTCATCGCCGGCGCGCACGGTGGCGTTTCGGTCGGGCCGGACGGCGCGACCCACCAGGCGCTCGAGGACCTGTTCCAGATTTGCGGGCTGCCAAACATGCAGGTAGCAGTTCCGTGCGATGCGCTCGAGACAAAGCGTGCCACCGAGCACATGCTGCTTCACCTCAAGGGACCCAAGTATCTTCGCTTCGCCCGCGAGGCCACGCCGGTCGTCACCCGGCCCGACACGCCCTACGTCTGGGGCGTGCCCAACGTCTACCGCTACCGGGCCTCGAAGCCGAACCTGATCGACGCGTTCGAGGTGAAGCTCGCCACCGACTACAAGAACGAGGGCGAGAACTTGACCATCGTTGCCTGCGGCCCGATGGTGCCCGAGGCGATGCGCGCAGCCTGGATTCTCAAGGAGGACTTCGGCCTCGAGACCCGCATCATCAACATGCATACACTGAAGCCGTTCAATCACCAGGCGCTGGTGCAGGCGGCGCTCGATACGGGCATCATCGTGACCGCCGAGGAGCACCAGGTCGGCGGGCTTGCCAACTGGGTATCGCACGCGCTGCACGTCGCTCCCGAACTCTACGGCCACCCGGTCGCGTTCGGCGCAATCGGCGTAAAGGACCGGTTCGGCGAATCGGGCCAGCCCTGGGAATTGATGTGGGAGTTCGAGGTCTCGGGCGAACACATTGCCGCCAAGGCCAAGGAACTCCACGATTTCGTGCACGCCCCCAAGGCCAAGCCCAAGGCCGCGCCGAAGCCGGCGGCAAAGAAGCCCGCCGCGCCGAAGAAACCCGCGGCGAAGAAGCCCAAACCCGCAGCCGAATAACAGGAGGACAAAATGAGACTCGCTGAACGAATGAAACGGCTCGGGACCGAGACCGCCTTCGACTGTCTGTGCCGAGCCAAGGCCCTCGAGTGCAAGATGGACGTGGTACACCTCGAAATCGGTGAGCCCGACTTTGACACGCCCAAGCATATCCGCGAGGCCGCCAAGAAGGCCCTCGACCAGGGCTACACCCACTACGGCCCGTCGGCCGGTCTGCCCGAACTTCGCGCGGCGGTCGCGAAGTACTCGGGCGACCTCCGCGGCGTCCACATCAACCCGGAGCAGGTCGTCATTACCCCGGGTGGCAAGCCGGTCATGGCCTTCGCCATCATGGCTCTGGTCGAAGAGGGTGACGAAGTCGTCTACCCGAACCCCGGCTTCCCCATCTACGAGTCAATGATTGACTACATGGGCGGCCGGTCCGTGCCGATTCCTCTGCGCCAGGAACGCCAGTTCCGGCTCGACGCGGAAGAACTGGCCCGGATGGTCAACAAGCACACCAAGCTCATTATCATCAACTCGCCCGCCAACCCCACCGGCGGCGTGCTGACCCGCGAGGACCTGCGGCTCATCGCCGAGACCGCGCTCAAGCACGACGTCTGGGTTCTTTCCGACGAAATCTATGCCGAGATTCTCTACGAAGGCAAGTTCGAGTCCATCAGCCAGTTCCCGGACATCCGCGAGCGCCTGATCATCCTCGACGGCTTCTCCAAGACCTACGCCATGACCGGCTGGCGCATCGGCTACGGCATCATGCCGCCGAAGATGGCCGACAAACTCGCCCGCATCCAGACCAACACCAACTCGTGCACCGCGACGTTCACCCAGCGCGCCTGCCTCGATGCCCTGACCGGCCCGCGCGACGAAGTCAAACGGATGCTGTCCGAGTTCCGCAAACGCCGCGACTTCATAGTCAAGGGGCTCAACGAGATACCCGGGTTTAACTGTCTCATGCCCGAGGGCGCATTCTACGCGTTCCCGAACATCGAGAAGACCGGCATCGACTGCAAGGTCCTCGCCGACCGGCTCCTTGAGGAAAAGGGCGTCGCCTGCCTTTCCGGCACCTGCTTCGGCAAGCACGGCGACGGCTTCCTGCGCTTCAGCTACGCCAACTCAGTCGAGAACATCGCCAAGGCGCTCGAGCGGGTCAAGGAACTGGTCAACCAGAAGTAGCGGCCGATGGCCGCCGTTCGCCCCTCCGCTGCACCCGGTTTGGGACTGCGGCTGCGCCGGGTCGTCGCTTTCAGAGCCGGAAGCAGAGCTTCCGGCCGGACAAAGCGGGAGTACCGCTCCTGCACTCCAAAGCCCGGCTTCTGACTTCGGCAAATGCATGCGTCGGACAATCTGCAATCTGAAATCTACAATCTGAAATCTGCACTGGTCCGACTGGGCCACCTTTGCTTCGACGACTTCCTGCTCCTCTCTGCGGAGACTCTGGACACTGGACACCGGACTCCGGACCTGACCTGTGATTGGACGCTGGCCACCAACAATGCGCCGCACATCGAGTACCACTTTCGGTCAGGTGACCGCGGACTGCAGCCTGCAAACTGCAGACCTGCGGCGGGGCCGCCGTCGCTCGCCGACATCCTCGCAGCCCAGCAGCGCCTCGTAACCCACTTTGCCCTCGACCTGCTCAAGGCCAAGGCTCCTCCGCTCTACGACGCCCTTCCCTGGCAGGACTGGGACTTCTCCATTGTCGCGAGACGGTTCAAGCTCTGGCAGACCCGATTCCTTCTGGCAGGCGACGGAACCACGGTCGCCATGTGTCGCTGCCGGAAATCGGCCGGCGTCTACGTGCTGGAGCCCTGCGAGACAATCGCCCGCTACATCGAACGCAAAGCCGCCCTGGAGAGAATCCGCCGCTTCCGCCTAGTCCGCCACAAGCCGCAAGCCCCAAGCCTCAAGCCCCTCTCGGAGATTCCACTGCCCGACAACTCCGTTGACTTGGCGGTCATTGGCTCCTGTCTTGACCTGGAAACTGGTAACTGGAAACTGGCAACTGACGAACTGCAACGCGTGGCCGCGAACGTTCTGATTGTCGAGAACAGCCCGCTCTCCTCGCCGCTTGCCGAGGCGCCGATGACTGACGTTGGGTTCCGGCCTGAGACAGTCGACGTTTCCGGCCTCGGCCCGCGCCGGTGCTGGTGGCGACTGTCCAGAACCTGAATCAGACTTCGGTTTCTCCCCACTTCGTGTCTTGGTGTCTTTGTGGTGAACTCCCCTCCGTCTCCTTGACCTTCCATTCTCGCGCATCATAATCTGTCCGTGCGCACGTTCGACCCGGACAATTACGAACCCGATGGCGACTTCGAAGGCCGGCCGGACAACGTGACCGCCTTCCGGGAGCAGTTGCGGCGTGACTACGAAGGCCTGCCGTTCGAGAAGGTCATGCCGGGCGACGTCGTCGAGAATGACTACGGCACCTGCTACCTTGTGACCGCGACCGCGCGGGGCGCCCTGCGGCGCGGCGACGCGGAACAGGCGCGTCTGAATCTGCTGGGCTCGGTCAACCTCGTACGCGGTATCCGGGACAAGACCCGGACGCGGCTTGAAGAACAAGGCTTCAAAACTCTTGCCGACCTCGAGAATCATCCCCGGTTCTGTGGCGAATCCAAGCGTATCCGCGAGCTGCTGGAAGCCGGGAGTACGGACGAGTTGGCCGAAGTCATTGGTGCGCGCCTTTCCAAGTCGCATCCCTCGGTCCTCGGTCTTTCCGGGCTCCACGACGATGCCGACTTCCTCTTCCTCGACCTTGAAACCATGGGCCTGTTTGCGGGCCAGCCGCTCGTCGTTGCCGGGCTCGCCAGCCTCCGGCCCGACAACACCATAGTCGTCGAGCAGTATGTCGTTCGCGACTTCCCGGACGAACTCGCCCTGCTGCACGAAGTCAACCGACAGGTCGGCGCGCACAAGGTCATGGTGACCTACAACGGCAAGTCTTTCGACCTTCCTTTCCTTACCGGCCGTTCCGCGTACTATGGCATCGGGCTCAAGCCGCCACGAGTGCACTTCGACCTGCTCCACTTCTGCCGCCGGGCCTGGCGCGACGAACTCGAGGGCTGCTCGCTTCGCTCAATTGAGCAGACGATTCTGGGCATCAGCCGCGAGACCGACCTTCCCGGCGAGCTCGTCCCGGAGTTCTACTACGAGTACCTGCGGACCGGCAACGCTGGCTTCTTGAAGCCCATCGTCGACCACAACCGGCAGGACGTCATCGGCCTCGTGAACGTCTTCTCATCGCTGGTGGAGCACTGGAGCGCGCAGAGGCAGTGACCAGTTCCCAGGGCCCAGTTCCCAGTGAGGGTGCCCCCTTCCTGACTGGACACTGGTCACTGATACCTGGTAACTCTTCCATCCGTGCCTGACATCCTCTCCGCCCTCGACCATCTGCGCCAGCAGCGCTGGTACTCCGGCCAGATAACCGGCATCGAGCCGCTGCCCTCGCGCGCGCCGACCTACGCCGAACCCGATCCGCCGCTGCCGGAGTCTCTCGCGGATCTGGTAAAGAAGAAAGGCATACCGAGGCTGTACAGCCACCAGGTCGAATTGCTCAAGCATGCCCGCGCGGGACGGAACGTCATCATTACCACGGCGACCGCATCCGGCAAGACACTCGCCTTCAACCTGCCCGTGTTCGAGACGATGCTCGGATCCCGCTCCGCGACCGCGCTCTATCTCTACCCGATGAAGGCAGTGACCCAAGACCAGCTCAAGGTACTCAGGGAGTTCGAGCAGGGACTCGGGCTGCAGCTGAATCCCGCGGTCTACGACGGCGATACGTCGGCGGACAAGCGTCCCCGCATCCGCCGGCAGTCCCGCGTCGTGCTCTCGAACCCTTACGAGTTGCACCAGATACTGCCGTACCACTACCAGTGGCAGGCGTTCTACCGCAACCTCCGCTACTGCATCGTCGACGAGGCGCACACCTATCGCGGCGTCTTCGGCTCCAATGTGGCTCAGCTCATCCGCCGGCTCCGCCGGATCTGTGCCTACCATGGCTCTGACCCGCAGTTCTTCCTCGCCTCGGCCTCGATTGCCAACCCGCAGGAGCTGGCCGAGAAGCTGACCGGGAAGGAATTCGTCCACGTCGGCGGCGATGGCGCACCGCGCGGCCGGAGCTTCCTCGTGTTCTGGAACCCGCTGGCCGACGCCGAAACGTCCATTCACGTCCAGACCCAGCAACTTGTCGCCTACTTTGCCAAAGCCGGGTTCCAGACGGTCTGCTTTGTCCCGTCGCGCCGCCTGGCTGAGCTCATCTCGCGCTGGGTGAAGGAACACACGCCCGAACTGGCCGTGTCGCCGTACCGGGCCGGGTACATACCCGAGGACCGACGCTCAATCGAGGCCGGCCTCTCCTCCGGCGCCTTGCGCGGAGTCGTGTCCACCGATGCGCTGGAACTCGGCATCGACATCGGCAGCCTCGACTGCATCGTCATCGCCGGTTTCCCCGGCTCGTTCGCCTCATTCTGGCAGCAGGCCGGCCGGGCCGGGCGCAAACTGCAGGACTCGGTGGTCGTGTTCATCGGCTATGCGGACGCGCTCAACCAGTACCTGCTGCGCAACCCGGCGCTCATCCTTGAGCGCGGGTTCGAGGCCGCGGTCATCGACCTCACCAACCCGTACATCATCAAAGGCCACCTCGCCTGCGCTGCATCCGAGTTGCCACTGCGCAAGGAAGAGGTCAGTGAGGAAAGTGCGAAGTCCGAATTACGAATGACGAATGCTGCGGAAGCGAAGGTTAGGCAGGCGGCGGTGAAGGAGCTGGAAGATGAGCTCACCCTCCGCCAAACGCCGGTCGGGTGGATATACGCAGGCAGGACCCGGCCCCAGGAAGAGGTCGCGCTCGAGGCAATCGAGGAGAGCGCAATTGAGATTGTCGCAGACGGCCGCGTTATCGAAACCATGGACAAGACCCGCGCCTGCCGCGAGGCCTATCCCGGCGCAGTCCTTCTCCACCAGGGCGAAACCTACCTCGTCAAGACCCTCGACCTCGAGCAGCAGCGCGCCGAGGTCGAGCGCAAGGACGTCGACTTCCATACTCAGGTCATTACCCACGAAGAGATGCGCCTGCTCGAAACGCAGCAACTGCGCCTTCTGAATCCCGGCATCACGCTTAGCCTTGGCCGGATCGAGGTGACAGCGACCTACACCGGGTACCGGGTCAAGAAGTACGACCAGCTTCTCGCCACTCACCCGCTCAACCTCCCTCCGGTCAAGTTCCCGACTGTCGGCATCTGGCTCAGCTTCACCGGTGAGGCCGGACTCGAGCTGCAAGAGGAGAGTGCGAGCTTCATCGGCGGGCTCCACGCCGCCGAGCACGCGCTGATTGCGCTTGCCCCGCTGGTTGCGATGTGCGACCCGCTCGACATCGGCGGCGGCAGCTATCCTTACTTCCCCGACACCAGGCTGCCGACGATACTCATCTACGATGGGTACGAGCACGGCATCGGTATTTCAGAGAAGCTCTACGCGGAGTTCGACCGGCTGAGCCGTGTCACCCGGGATATGGTCATCCAGTGCGGCTGCGAGAGAGGCTGCCCGGCCTGCGTCCTCTCGCCGCGGTGCGGCGACGCCAACGAACCGATTGACAAACAGGCCGCCGCCGCGATTCTGTCCCGCCTCCAGCCCGCCTGACCCCGCATGCGCTTCTCTTTTCCCCGGACCGGCCTATAATAGGCCGTGCCAAGGCGCAAGACGCAAGACGCTCAACGCCAGATGCCAGACAGCGGCCCGGCTTCAGCGTCGGGCGTCAAGCCTGATGCGTCAGGCGTAGAGCTTTCGTCGCCCCTCGCGGACCGCATGCGCCCGGCGACGCTCGACGATATCATCGGGCAGGACCACCTGCTCGGCAAGGACAAGCCCCTGCGACGGATGATTGAGAAGGGCGAACTCCACTCGATGATTCTGTGGGGCCCGCCCGGCTCCGGCAAGACCACGCTCGCCCTTGCCATTGCTCACTACACCAAGGCCATCTTCATCCAGCTCTCGGCCGTGACATCCTCGGTTGCCGAGGTCCGTGAAATCATGAGGCGGGCCGAGTTTGAGCGGGCCATGCACAGCCGCCGCACCATCCTCTTCGTGGACGAGATCCACCGGTTCAACAAGGCCCAGCAGGATGCCTTCCTGCCCCACGTCGAGTCCGGCGGTATCATCCTCGTCGGCGCCACCACCGAGAACCCGTCATTCGAGGTCATCGCACCCCTGCTCTCGCGTTGCCGGGTCTACGTGCTCAACCAGCTCGGCCCGGAAGAGATCAAAGTGGTGATGCACCGCGCGATGGGCTCAGAGCAGGGCCTCGCCTCGCTCAAGCCCATGGTGGCTGATGACGCTCTCAACTACCTGACCATGATATCGCAGGGCGACGCCCGCGCTGCCCTGACGGTACTGGAGTTGTCCGTGGCGTCGGCGGAACCGGACAAGCAGGGAGTGCGGCGCGTCGGTTTGGATCTCGCCCAGGACGTGGTCCAACGCAAGTTCCTGCTCTATGACAAGTCAGGGGAAGAGCACTTCAACCTGATTTCCGCCCTGCACAAGTCCCTGCGCGACTCCGACCCGGACGGCGCACTCTACTGGCTGGCCCGGATGCTCGAGGCAGGTGAAGACCCGCTGTACATCGCCCGCAGGCTCGTCCGTTTCGCGTCCGAAGACGTCGGCCTTGCCCAACCCAACGCCCTGCTCATCGCCAACGCGGCAAAAGATGCGGTCCATTCCATTGGGATGCCGGAAGGCAACACGGCGCTGGCCCAGTGTGTTGTCTACCTCGCGCTTGCGCCCAAGTCCAACGCGCTCTACGTCGCCTACGGCGAAGCCAAGGACGACGCGCTCCAGAGCGCGACCGAACCGGTCCCGCTGCATCTGCGCAACGCGCCCACCGGCCTGATGAAAGGTCTAGGCTACGGCAAGGGATACAAATACGCGCACGACTTCAAGGATGCCAAGGTCGAGCAGGAGCACTTTCCGCCATCGCTCAAGGGGCGCAAGTACTACCGTCCCACCGACCGCGGCTTCGAGGCCGAGCTAAGAAAGCGCGGCCGGACGAAGTCTGACTAGCCTGCCCGCACAGGCGTAGGACTGACCGAGTCAGGGATTAGGGATTTGGGATTAGGGATTAGCTCCGGAATCCGAACCCCAGTCCCAGCCCCTAGCCCCCTTGTCACGGGATCGTGTCCCAGGCGGTGCTGCGAGCATCCTGGCCCTCCGCCAAGCCTAAAGAGTCACCCCACGATTCGCCCCGTACTTCACTGTTGGATTCACTATCAGAGTCATTGCAGGAATCATTCCGCAAGTCACTTCCATAATTGCCCTCGAAGTCGCCCTCACAATCACCGTCATAGTCACGCTGTAATAGGTCCTCAGAGTCATACAGACAGTCGCCGTCCATGCCATCCCAAGAGTCGCCGCCAGAATAGCCGCCAGAATCCCTGTCCGAATGACTCCAAGAATCACCTCCAGAATCACCCTCAGAGTCACCCTGGGAACCACTCTGGGAACCACCCCGGGGACGGTTCCCAGGGTCGTGGCCAGAGCAACCAGTGACGCGATCCTGCTAGCAATTAACTAATTCTCTTTCCGTTACTTAGGAGAATTGAGCTAGGCGTAGCTGTGGCACCAACAGCGAACGAGGCTCTAGTCTGGCTCCTGCCGCAGGAAATGCAGTTTCAGAATGGCAGGAGAGGTCAGCCGAATGCTGCCGGCTGAAGCCTATCGGGTGATGACCACCTTGCGGATGGCTTGTGCTTGAGCTTGCGCCTGCGCTTCCCGCACGAAGTACACTCCCGGCGCCAGCGCCCGCACGTCGGTCGCGCCCGGCTCTAAGCACATCACCTTCCTGCCGCTGATGTCCAGCAGGCTTGCGACTTGGGGCCTGAGGCCCGAGGCTTCCGGCAGGAACAGCACGCCCCGCACGACGGTGACCGAGTTCCTCGTTCGCACCTCGGCGTTCGGCATTTCCTCTATCCCGCCGCCCGAGTCTCGTAGCACTGATATGCTCGAGCTGTTTAGGTTGGCGACAAAGATACGGTTCTGGTCCGAATCCCAGGCCAACGCCACGGGCGCTTGCCCGACTTGGATGTCCCGGATTACGCTGTTGGTCACACCGTCGATTACCGTGACGCGATTGCCTTGTTCGGCAGCGCAATACAGTTTGTCGCTCACAGAGTCGTAACACATGGAGTGCACCCACTTACCTACGGCTGCCGTACCTATGACCTGATAGGTTGAGTCATCAATGATCGTGACGTATCGCAGGGAGTCATCGGAACAGTAGGCCTTGTGGTGATGCGGGTTGCAGCATACCATGCGGGGCCAGTACCCGACGCGGAAGGCGGCGACCACCTCATTCGTCGAGCAATCTATCACTACAACGCCGCTATCATTGGTGCTCCAGAGCGCATTGCGCGTTTCATTGTATGTGATGTCCCCCCCAAGCGACACCGGGATCGTGTGCACAACCAGGTTCGACTCCCCATCGATCACAGCGACGCCATTCGTTGTCGCGCAGTAGACGCTGTTGGGCCGGCCAGCGTAGCAGAGCTTGCCCGCGTGGCCGCCGACAGCAACTATCGCCAAGACGCTGTCTGACTCTCCATCGATCACGGTAACGCTGTTGTGGTGGGAGCTGGCGCAATACACCTTGTTATTCACGGGATTGTAGCACAAGGAATCAGCACATTCCCCAGTCTGTACTGTGGCGACGACCTGATTCGTGGCGCAATCGATGACGCTGACATCACCGGCAGCGTAGTTCGCGCAGTACACCTTGCTGTCTCGCGGGTTCAGACAAAGGTCGGTTGGGTAATTCCCGACTTGCACGGTAGCAGTCACGCTGCCGTCCTCAACGTCCACAACCGCCAAGTTATCAGTGTACCCACTGCTGCAGTAGAGCTTGCCACTCCGCGCATCATAGCAGAGCCGGACAGGGCTCATCTGCGTAGTCAACGTGGTCAGAATCTGATTCGAGCCTCCGTCGATGACCGTGACTTGTTGACTGCCGTTGATTGCGCAATACACCTTGTCGTCGTGCTCATTGTAGCAGAACGCGTATGGACCGTCTCCGGTAGTGAGCCTGAGAAGAAGACGGTTGGTGGCAACGTCAATGATTGCCACAGCCGCACCCCCTTCAATAGCGCAGTAGATCTTACCTTGGTTCGAGTTGTAGCAGAGCGCGCTTGGCTGTGGTCCTACAGTCGTGGTGTCAAGCAAGGTGTCGGTCGTGCAGTCAACAACTGCTACCTTGTCACTACCCTCAGACCCTACAAACAGTCGATTGAGGCCGGGCACGTAGCAGAAGGACCACGGTTCCCACTCAGTGGTCACCGTCGCGATCACCGTGTCAGAGGAGCCGTCGATAACCGTCACTGTGTTGCTGTCGTTGTTGGCGCAATACACCTTGTTGTCCTGAGGATCGTAACAGAGCGCATATGGACCTGGCCCCGCCGTCACGGTTGCCGAGACTGTGTCAGTCGCGCAATCTATCACGGTCACAGTATTGCTTCCGTAGCCGTTCGCACAGTACACCTTGTTGTCGGTTGAGTTGAAGCAGAGCGCAAACGGCCTCGGGCCCGCGGGCACGGTGGCGAGCACTTGGTCAGTTGAGCCATCGATCACGGTAACGCTGGCGCCCTGCCAGTTCGCGCAGTACACCTTGTTCTCACGCGGGCAGTAGCATAGGGCTAGTGGGCACCTGCCGACTCGCACTTCTGCGCGAATCTCGTTTGAGCTGCAATCCACCACCGTCACACTCGAATCGTACGGCCATGCCCCGGCCTCCGCGCAGTAGAGTCTGTTGCCCTGGGTGTTGAGGCACATGGCCGCGACATTCACTCCAACTGGCACCCACGCGGTCTTGCGATCTGTTGACCCGTCTACAACGACCACCCTGTTTCCGTACGCCCCGGCGACATAGATCGTGTTGCCAACTGAATCATACTCCAAGCACTGCGGCCACAACGGTCCTCCGAACGTATCGGGCAACATTATCGTCTTCTCCAGCGACTGGCCGAAGGCCAGTGAGACTGCGAGCAGACCGAAGCACACGACCAGACGGGTCAGACGCACCTGTTCTCCTGCCACCAGTCTACGCTGGACGTGGATGCGGTCAAGCACGGGAACTCGCGTACGAAACGCCGCATTGGTCGATCGGCGGGGCGGTCAGCGGACGGACTCGACGGGAGTGGAAGAGCGTCGCGGACCAAGGGCGCGGATTTGCTCGGTGTACTCGCGCACCGTGTCGGCGGACTTGAAGCCTTTGGCCGAGAGTTGGCCGAAGCCGGCTACCCCGGCGAGAACTGAGCCGGGACTTGGGACACGATCCCAATTCCTCAGCGGAATTGGGTCATGTCCCGCGTCCGCGCTACTTCTTCAATGCGGCCTTGGAGAAGACCTCGACATTGACGATTTCCGATTGACGAGTGTCGATTGCCCGAGTCTCGCTGTCTTGGTGGTGAACTTCGGCTCCGCCTTGGCGCTCTTGGCGGCCTTGGCGGTTATCCCATTCCCGAGTGTCGATCAAGAACCGGAGCGCAGGTGTTACTTCTTGAGTGCTGCCTTTGAGAATATGTAGTCGGGAATCGAGACGTTGAGCCGGATCGAATCGAGGACGAACTCAGTTCCTTCCCCTGACTTGAGCGCATCCTTGAACA
>Ga0315277_10008627_pt1 | contig 13082 bp, 7 predicted proteins | sample YL17G05_15_MG_FD_203695 | JGI IMG/M metagenome (GOLD analysis project Ga0315277, IMG submission 203695) | Sediment microbial communities from Yellowstone Lake, YNP, Wyoming, USA - YL17G05_15 | ecosystem: Environmental > Aquatic > Freshwater > Lake > Sediment | place: USA: Wyoming | collected...
TCCACCCACCCTACGGCCCCTCCGACCGAGCTTGGAGCAGATGCTCCAAGCTACCCTGAATCCTGAGTTCTGGGACAGGCTTCGCGCTGTGCCCCCTGCGATTGTGTTTCGCCCACAAATGAGTAGGGGCACGGTGCACCGTGCCCCTACGGTTCGTCGAACTACAACGCAGGGGCGACCGGCCGGTCGCCCCTGCGAGAATCAACGGCGTGTGTCCATTATGCCCTCTGTGCTAGCCCACCTGCTCACCTCCGCCGCCGCACCAGGACGTAGACCGCGAAGCCCACGGCCAGAACCACAATCACGATGGCCACGATCGCCCAACTGCTGAGCCCTCCCGCCGCGGGAGCTGGCGTTGACGTCGGCGAAGGCGTGGCTGTCCCTACTGGCGCCGTGGGTCCCGGCGTCGTCGGAAGCGTGGGCAGCGTAGCCTCCGGCGTCCTCGTGGGTGCACCTGTCCCGGCGGGCGTGATGGTGGCGACGGGCGTCGGCCCTGCTGACGCTTGAGGCGTCTGTGTTGCCGGCGGTGTCGCTGTGCCCCCGGGTGTCGCGGTTAGCGTCGGAGTGGGAGTGGTTGTTGGTGTAGCAGTCGTGGTCGGCGGTGTCTCCTCGGGAGACGCAGTCCGCGTCGGGCTCGGCGGCGGGGATCCTACGTTAATCGCACCGTTCTCCCAGTCGATGGGCGCTATCGTGATCGGCATGCGGTCTTGATCGACCTGACAGCCATACATCATTCCATTCGAGAAGCTGAGAACGCTGCGGGTCCCCAGAGCCCCGGCCACATGGAAGTGGATATCCACCGCATGCCCGGACCCACTGGCGCACCTCGCTCCCGGTATGTGACCCAGAATCCTGACTCTACCCGGTGTCGTTGCGGGTATGTACCCCCACGCATCAAGCGGTAGCGCGGTACCGCTGATGTTGCCCGCTACGATTCCTTCCGACCCTCCTTCGGTACCGACCACCTGAATGACAGCGGGGTCGTAGGAGACATCGAACTGATAGGAATTGAGATCCGTCACATTGCTGATGCTCACCCTGGCCACAAAGTCGGTCTCGGGAGGCACATAGGCCGGGGCGACGATTGCCACCGTAACCACTCCCTCAGCGCCCGCGCCGGCAGGCAGCGCGAGCGCCGCAACACCGACGCCTAGAATCACCAGAACGAGCAGACAGAGCTTAAGCCGTCTCATCCTCGTAACCGTCCTCTCTACAAAGCAGCGGGTTCCAGAAGGCCCTTCTGAAACCCGCTGCCGGCAATCCGAATCAGTCTGGACTAGGTCTTGGGCTCGGGAGCTGGAGGCTTAGCCGCTCCTCTCCGCCTCACGACGAAGAAGTAGATGGCGGCGCCACCACCCACCACGACTATTCCGATGATCAGCCACACCCACCAGGGGATACCGGTCGGCCCACCTCCCGGAGTCGGCGTGGGAGTCGGCTGACCCGTCGGCGGCGCTGTCTTGGTCGGCGTGGGGGCTATCGTCGGCCCAGGCGTCCCTGTGACGACAGGCGTCACGACAGGCGTCCCTGTCACGACAGGCGTCACGACAGGGGTAGGCGTCTCGATGGGTCCCACACCCGTGGGCGTAGGAGTCTCTATGGGCCCAACACCCGTAGGCGTAGGAGTCGTGGTCGGGGTAGGCGTCGTATCCTCCTCGCCTGAAGACTTCTTCAGCACCTCGAAGCAACCCCCGTCGCCCCCACAGACGGCGGGAGGTGGTATCTGCGTGGTGACCGTCACATCCCTCATCCCGAGGGGAGCCGCGGAAGCGATGCTGATGTGGACGGTCAGATGTCGCTGGTCGTTCACCACAACGTTGTTGACCGTGATGCCGGTGCCGCTGAAGGCCACCGTCACGGGGGCAACGCCAGTGCCGGCGAAGTTGTTGCCCGTGATCACGACGGGCAGCGACCTGCCCTGTCTGCCGCTAATGGGTGACACCGAGTTGATGCTGGGTGGCCCGGCAGCGGTGACCGTGAACCCACCGACGAGCACACCGGGCGGCGGGATGCCCGTGTCAACCGTGACATCTCTAGCAGTGGTCGCGGCAGCCGCGTCAATCGTCAGGGTGACGGTTATCAGCGTGCTGTTGTGAACTACCACGTTGCTTACCGCCACACCGGTCCCGCTGATAGTGACGGTCGTGCCGGTGAAGTTCGTGCCCGCTATCTGCACGTCGTTCAGCACAATGCCCCGGTTGGCCGAGTTCGGGGTTATCGAAGTCACCGTCGGCGGGCCTGCGACGACCATGAAGGCTTCCGCCTTGGTGCCCGTGCCGCCAACCGTCGTGACCGACACAGTCCTCGCCCCGACTGCGGCGTCGACGGCGATGGTGATGTTGCAGGTTATCTGCGTCGCGCTGTTCACGACAAAGTTGCTTACCGTTATGCCATCACCGAAGCCAACCAATGAGGCACAGCCCAAGTTCGTGCCGAAGATAACCACGTTGTTCAGGGTCTGGCCCCGGCTCCCGGCGTTCGGGTTCACGTTGGTCACCGTGGGCGCTGCCGCCTGATTGACGGTGAAGGCGTTGTCCTTGCCTCCCTCGCCCCCAGGACCGGTCACAGTGACCTTCCTCGCGCCTAGCGCGGCACCAGGTGCGATGGTGATGTTCGCCGTTATCTGCGTCGCGCCGTTGACGACGAAGCTATTGACCGTTATGCCGGCCCCGAAGCTCACCGCTGAAGCGCCGCTGAAGTTCGTGCCGGCGATAACCGCATCCAGCGTGCTGCACCGGCTTCCGGAGCCCGGTGTGACACCGGTCACCGTCGGAGCCGCCGGCATGGTGACCTCGAAGGCGTTGTACTTGCACCCCTCGCCGCCAGTCGTCGTGACGCAGACGGTCCTGAACCCCGTGAGAGCATCAGGAGCAATTGTGATGTGCGCCGTTATCTGCGTCGCGGTGTTCACCACGAAGCTATTGACTGTGATCCCCGCGCCGAAGCTGACTGATGTGCCCGTGAAGTTGGTGCCGGTTATGACCGCCTCCAGCGTCGTGCCTCTATTCGCTGAGCCGGGCGTTACGTTGGTAACCGTCGGCGCAAGCTGGGCTACGGTCGCCTGCCCGCTGGTCACTGTTATCGGCACCGGCTGCCCCGACGGGCTGCCTACCGTGACGTTCGAGAGCGTCAATGGCGACGTACCCGGCGTCGCCTTCGCCGTGAACGAGATCGTCGCCAGTACGCCCGGCGTCGTGACATTGCCCCCACCTGCTTGCGTGATCGCGCTGAACATGTTGGTGATCGTGCCAGCCGTGTTGTTTATCGTCCCTGGATTGAAGAACGTGATGAAGCCGGCGAACAGATTCCCCTGGGTAACGCCGTTGGCCGTCAGTAGCGACGGGTTGAAGGCAACGCTACATTGGCCTCCCGCTATGGCAACCGCCGGGTCGACATACACGTCGACGGTGAATGTCTGCCCCTGCGCGACTGTCTGGGCTGGGGGCTTGATACTGACCGCGGTGGTCTGCGCCACCGCGACCCCGGTCAGGCACAGCCCCGCTACCAGCATCAGGGCCATAAATGCCGCCAGCGTCCGGTACACCTTTACGTACTTCATACTCTGCCCTCCTTTATCTCATATCTCAAGAGTATCTGTACCAACCTAACTCGAACATCCCTCTCCGAAGTGCTGGCCGACGGGTATTATGTCGAGAACGCTGATGAGGCCGTCCCTGTTGACGTCCGCCCTGATCCAGCCCGGCGGCCCTGTCTCGTCCATGTGCTGCCCGATCACGACCACGTCCAGAACGCTGACGCATCCATCGCAGTTGACGTCATAGTCCGAACACTGCGCGAAATTGGCGGTTACCGCCTTGCTCGCATCCATGTGCGCCGTCGTTGACGGCGAGTTCGGGTCGGCGACATCGCCACTCCAGTTGACGAAATAGTAGCCATCGTTTGGCGAAGCAGCCACCGGAGCATCCGTGCCACAGTCATAGGTGCCGTCCCCGGTGACCGTGCCCGCCTCAGGCGGGCTGGAACCTACCGTCAGAGTATACTGATACTTTGCGAAGTTGGCAATAGCTGCGCGGTCGCCATCCATGTAGACCGTCGTCGAAGGCGAGGCCGGGTCGGTCACAGGCCCTGTCCAGTTGACGAAGTGCCAGCACTCATCCGCTGGCGCGGCCGAGACCGGCGCGTATGTCCCGGAATCGTAGACGCCACCGCCGGACGCGGTGCCGCCATCGAACGGGTTGGCGCTCACCGCCAGTTCGTAGGTCACATGAACGGTGACGCTCCCATTGGTCGCATTCACCGGCACCGCCTTGGCCTCCGTGTCGCCCACGATCACTTTGGACAGAACCACGGGCGACGTACCGGGCGTGGTCTTCGCAGTGAAGTTGACCCTCACGAACGTTCCGGGCGCCGCAACGGACCCGCCCTGCTGCAAGATCGCTGCCCAGATGCTGCTGATTGTACCTGCTGCGTTGTCAATCGTGCCCGGGCTGAAGAAGGTGGTGAAACCGCCGAACAGGTTGCCCTTGGTGACGCTGTTGGCCGCGAGCAGCGACGGGTCGAAGGACAGGCTGCACTGGGCACCGGCCACAGGGACAGCGGGGCTTATCACCACGTCCACGTTGAAGGCCTGCCACTTGGCTACAGTCTGATCCGGCGGCGACACGGCGACTCCGGTCACCCCGTTGGCGAAGGCCCCGCCGGCGAGACACATCCCGACCACGATGCAGACTATCGTCAGGGCTGCGACTGACCTGCGTAGCTTCCTGTACATCGTAGCCACCTGGTGTCTGTCTGTCGTTGCGAGTCGCGCCCTCTCATCTGTCGTTGCGAGTCCACCGCAGGCGGACGTGGCAATCGCCTCGTCTTCTCAGGTAACGGGAGATTGCTTCGTCGCCCGCCGCAGGCGGGCTCCTCGCAATGACATGCTATGCTTTCGTCTCTCCCGACTACGCCCCTCGCAATGACATGCTGTCTTTTGGCCTATCGCCGACTACGCTCCTCGCAACGACATGCGAATTGTCCTAGACCGGGCATCCCTCACCGAAGTGCTGGCCTATCAGAATAACGTCCAGGACGTTGATCACACCATCGCAGTTCACATCCTGGCGGATCCAGCACGGCGGCCCCTGGGAATCGAAGGCCTGGCCCACCAGGATGACATCCAGAACATTAACGCAGCCATCGCAGTTGACGTCCCAGGCCGGAGACAGCGCGAAGTTCGCGGTGACCGTCTTCACGCCCCCGACATGAGTCGTTGTCTGCGCCAAGTTCGGGCTGGCCACATCCCCGGTCCAGCTCACGAAGTGCCAGCAGCCATCCGCCGGCGTGGCAGTGACCGGCACAGTGGTGCAGCAGTCGTAGGTGCCGCCGCCGGTGACCGTGCCCCCCTGAGGCGGACTGGCGTTCACCGTAAGCGCATACTGATACCTGGCGAAGTGCGCCGTGACCGTCTTGTCGCCGCCAATGTGGGTGGTTGTCGTGGGCGACTGGGGGTTGGCGACGTCGCCCGTCCAGTTCACGAAGTACCAGCACGCGTTTGTAGGCGTCGCGGTAACCTGGACTGTAGTGCAGCAGTCATAGACCCCGCCGCCGGTAGCGGTGCCGCCCGCCGGCGGGTCGGCATTGGCGGTCAGGGTGTAGTGATATCGCGCGAAGTTCGCCTGAATGGCGTAGTTGCCGTTCATGGTGATGGTGGTCTGGGCCGATCCGGGATTGGCCACCGGCCCCGACCAGTTGACGAAGTAGCAGCACACGCCGTCCGGCGTTGCGACGAGGTTGACCTGCGTGCCTGCCGGATAGGGGAACTGGCCCTCGCCCGGCACAGTCACAGCGCCGCAGTCCGTGCTCGTTATGGTCAGCGTGTAGATCTGCTCCACCGTCACACTGCCATTCGTTACCTGAACGATCACCGGCGTGCCATTGGGCCTTCCGACAACAACACTCGAAAGGTTCAGCGGCGACAGGCCCAGCGACGCCTTCGCCGTGAAGCTCACCGTGGCGAACACGCCCGGCCCAATTACGCTCTGACCTGGGGTGGTGATGAAGCCGTAGGTGTTGTTTATCGTGCCGGCGGCGTTGTTTATCGTGCCGGCGGCGAATATGGTGCTGGCTCCGCCCTGCTTCAGCAGGTTGCCCTCAACAACGCTGTTCGCGGTCAAACGCGATGCGTCAAAAGCCAGGTTGAACTGCACGCCGGCTATCGGCTCGCCGGGCACAACGGAAATGTTCACTGTAAATGTCTGGCCCGGGGCGACCGTCTGGGCGGGAGGCGAGACAAGCACCTGCGTGGGCGGCTGCGCGAACGCCCCTCCCGCCAGGCTCAGGCTCGCGACCAGGAAGACTACCAGCAGGACTGCCATTGACCACTTCACTCTGCTGCACCTCATGGCTTTCTACCCTCCTGTTTTCTCCTTCCCGTATTCTCCGATTCTACCCTACGGGCATATCCCTTCCCCAAAGTGCTGGCCGACAAGTATCACGTCCAGAACGTTGACAACTCCATCACAGTTGACGTCCTCGCGGATCCAGCACGGTGGTCCTGTCTCCCCGAAGTGCTGGCCGATAAGGATCACATCCAGGACGTTGATGCAACAATCCTCGTTCACGTCCCAGGGTGCGTAGTCAATCTCCACGGAGCTGCCAAACCAGTCCGCCTCTATCTTGAGTGCGTTGAAGTCGCCGAGCAGCCCATTCGAGAGGCCGATGGGGCTGCTGCTGCCGAGCGGCCCCACCACCTGTAAGTGGATGTCCGCCAGGTAGCCCGAGCCGCTCACGCCGGTGATGCCGGGCATGTTGCAGAGCACCCGTATTCTGCCCGCGCCGGGCGTATGGGGCGGGATGTATCCCCACATGGCCACCGGCACAACCGTCCCTCCTATGTTCCCGTTTGTCACGCCCTCAGCGCCGCCCTCGGCACCGACCACCGCGAGAACGCCGGGGTCGAACGTGACATCGAACTGGGCGGCGTCGAAGCCCGCCACGTTGCCGATGGTCACCCTGGCGACGAAGACGGTTCCCGGGCACGCCTGAGCCGGGGCAACGACGGCCACAGGGACCCCGCTGGCACCGACGACAGAAATCGGGAAGATTGCCGCCACCAGACACACGATTAGCACCCCTGACAGGAAGTACTTCGCCTTTCTCATCTTCGTGGTGCCTCCCTCCTTTTTATATGCCCAGCAGAATGATTCTCTCAATGGCGGTTATGTCCCTGATATCCACGCACCCGTCGCCACTCGGGTCCGAGCACGGCGTCGCCTGGTCCAGTCCCATTATTATGCGCTCGACCTTGGTGACGTCTCCGATGCCGACGCAGGCGTCCCCGTTGGTGTCGCCCGCGAGACAGATGTGCACCAGGCCGTCAACCCAGGTCGGCGCAATCTCCTCACCCATGCCGTTGAACAGGAGCCCGTCGGAGAAGGTCAGGCTGCTTTCGCTGCCTGCCGGGCCAACGACCTGAAAATGAACGTCGCACATGTAACCCGAGCCGGTGACCCCGTTGACCCCCGGCAGGTTGCCCAGAACTCTGACCCTGCCCGGTGTCGCCGGAGGCTGATAGTTCCACATATCCACGGGAATCCAAGTTGTCCCTATTATACCGCCACTGAGGCCCGGCGCAATCCCCCCACCTGCACCACCCTCCGGCCCCTCTACCTGGACCACGGCCGGGTCATAGCTCAAGTCGAACTGGTACGCGTCGAGGCCAGTCACGTTCCCAATACTAATCCTGGCCACGAAATCGCTCCCGCGGCCCACGGCGATCGGCGCCGCCACGCTCACAGTGGTCCCGTTGGCCGCATCGCCAGACGTGGCGACCGGCAGAAGCAGCGCCAAAGCCAGAACCCCGACCAAGGGCCAGAAACGCTTCAATGCTATCGACTCGCAGCCTCCGGTTCACATCCCCGCCTACGGATCCAACTGCATGATGATCCGCTCTATCTTGGTGACGTCCCGCATATCTATCACGCCGTCCTCATTGGCGTCAGCGCCCAGAGTCGGCGGGTCAATACCCAGAATGATACGTTCCACCTTGGTGACGTCCCCCATGTCCAGCTCGCCCTCGCCGGTGGCGTCGCCCACCCTGAAGGCGGTCACCGCGATGCAGCATTGCCGTGTGTTCTGGAGCGAATCGGTCACCGTAACACAAACGTTGTAGACCGCACTGCCGGCATAGGTGTGGCCCGGGTTCTGCGACGCGCTCGTCCCCCCATCGCCGAAGGCCCAGGAGTAGGCATAGGGCCCCACTCCACCGCTGGGAGTGCAGGTGAAACCGGCAATGCGGCCAACCTTGGCCGGATTCGCGTTCACCCCGCACTGCGCCGTGAGAAGCGGGTTCACCGTTACCGCCACGCAGCACTGCTTGGCCTCCTGCAAAGCGTCGGTCACCGTAACGCAGGCATTGTAGTTGCCGGCGGTGACGTAGACATGGCTGGGGTTTTGCAGCGCGCTCGTGCCGCCATCGCCGAACACCCAGGAATAGGCATAGGGGCCCACGCCGCCGCTCCGCGTGCAACTGAAGCTAACAGCATTGTTGACGGCAGTCGGGTTCGGCACCGCTCCACAGGTGGCAGAGAGCTGAGGGTTAACCGTCACCTGCACGCAGCACTGCTTGGTGCCGCGCTCCCCCGCGCTTACCCGCGAGTCCGTCACGGTCACGCAGGCGTTGTAGTTGCCGGCCGCGGCATACGTGTGGCCGGGGTTCTGCTGGGCGCTGGTGCCCCCATCGCCGAAGGCCCAGGAATAGGTGTAGGGACCCACTCCGCCGCTCGGCGTGCAGGTGAAGCTCACCGCGTGGCCCACCTCGGTCGGGTTCGGAGCCGCGCCGCAGGTCGCGGCGAGCGGCCCGTTGACGGCTATCTGCACGCAGCACTGCTTGGTCGCCTGACGGGAGTCGGTCACGGTTACGCAGGCGTTGTAGTTGCCGGCTGCCGCGTACGCATGGCTCGGATACTGAGCGGTGCTGGTGCCGCCGTCCCCGAACGCCCACGCGTAGCTGTAGGGCTCCAGCCCGTCGCCGGCGGCGGCGGTGAAGTTCACGGTCTCCCCGGCAACCGCCGGGTTCGGAGCCGCGCCGCACTGCAAGCTGATAGGCAGGTAAACAAGCACCGAGCCGTTCTGCGCAGTCACCGGCGTTATTCCCGTTCCGAACTTATCGAACAGCTTCACATTGGAGAGAGTCAGGGCGCTCGTGCTGCCGGCTGCTCCCAAGACGTGGAACTGGACGTCCGCCAGGTACCCCGAGCCGGTCACGCCGGTAGCGCCGGGGATATTCCCCAGAACCCTGAACGTTCCCGGAGTCCCGGGCGGGATATACCCCCACATGTCAACGGGGACGGCGGTCGTCCCGATCAGGCCGGGGGTCGCCCCCGTGACCTGGAGAACACCGGTATTGTAGACCAAGTCGAACTGGTGGCTGTCGAAGTTGACCACCGGGCTGATATTCACTCTGACGCTGAAGTCGCCGCCCTGCGGCACCTGGGCGGGCGCGCTCACGCTCACCGTGACGCCGCCGCCGGCCGGCGTGACCGTCATCGAAACACAGCACTGCTTGGTGTTCTGCTGGGAGTCGGTCACGGTGACGCAGGCGTTGTAGCTCCCCGACGCGGCATAGGCGCGGCTCGGGTTTTGCAGCGCGCTCGTCCCGCCATCGCCGAAGACCCAGGCATAGGTGTAGGGCCCCACTCCGCCGCCCGGCGTGCAGGTGAAGCTCACAGCCTGGCCGGCGGTCACCGGGTTAGGGCTCGCGCCGCAGGTTGCATTCAGCGTGGAACCCACCGTCACCCCGACGCAGCACTGCTTGGTGCTCTGCTGAGCGTCCGTAACGGTGACGCAGGCATTGTAGTTCCCCGCCGACGCATAGGCGTGGCTCGGATTCGGCAGCGTACTGGTGCCGCCGTCGCCGAAGTTCCAGGCGTAGGCGTAGGGGGCCTGCCCCCCGCTTGCCGTGCAGGAGAAGCCCACCGCCTGGCCTATGACCGCGGACTTGGGGCTGGCGTCGCAGGAGGCATTGAGAGGCTGAGTGCCCGAATACACGTGCACCGAGCCGTCCACCCAGCTCACCGGCGTTATCAGGTTGGCGAGCTTGTCGTACAACTGGCCGTTGGAGAGGTCGAGGACGCTGGTATTGCAGTTCACGCCCACGACATGGAAATGTATCTCAGCCAGGTATCCCGACCCCGTCACGCCGCTGGCTCCGGGGATGTTGCCCAGCGCTCTTATCTTGCCCGGGGTGCCCGGGGGCTGGTAGTTCCACATGGCGACCGGCACTGCCGTTGAGCCGATGAGCCCGTCAGTGACGCCCGCGCCGCCCTCGGCGCCAATGACCTGGATGATGGCTGGGTTATAGCTCAGGTCGAACTGGTGGCTATCGAAGTCCGTAACAGTACTGACGTTCACCCGGACGACGAAGTTGCTCCCTTCAGCCACCTCCGGAGGCGCCTCTATGCTCACCGTCGCCTGCGGCGTCGGCCCGGGGGTCGGCGTAGGCGTCGGGGTCGGCGTGGGCACCGGTGTGGCAGTGGGGACCGGCGTGGCAGTGGGGGTCGGAGTGGGGGCCGGCGTGGGAGTAGGCGTCGGCGTTGGGGCCGACTGAACCACGCGCACCGCGCCGCTGACCCACGTCACTCCAGGTATCGCTATCCCGAACTGGTCGTACAACCCTCCGTTGGAGAGGCTCAGCGAACTGGTGTTGCTGGGCGAACCCACTACCTGGAAGTGGACGTCCGCCAGGTACCCGGAGCCCGTCACCCCGATGGCGCCCGGGAACCTGCCGAGGATCCTCATGACTCCCGGAGTGCCCGGAGGTTGGTACCTCCACATATCCATGGGCAAAGCCGTCGAACCTATCAGCCCGGGAGTCACGCCCGTTGCTCCGCCCTCCGTCCCGAGCACCTGAATGACCGCAGGATTGTAGCTGAGGTCAAACTGGTAGCTGGCCAGGCCCGCTATCTGCAACATGTTTATCCGCGCGACGAACTCGCTGCCCACAGCCACATCGGCCGGCGCGCTCACGCTCACGGTCTTGGCCCCCGGGGAGGGCGTCGGACTGGCCGAGGGCGTCGGAGTAACGCTGGGGGTCGGTCCCACAGTTGGTGTGGGTCCCGGAGTGGGGGTAGGCGTAGGCAAAGGTTGTGACCCCGCCACGATCTTCACGATATCAATGTTGGCGTGCTTACTGCTGTCGAGCACCCTCCCCCGGAAGCGGACTTTGAAATCGCTCCTCAGGTAGTTCTTCAGGCTGACCGTCCGCTCCACCCAGACGTTCTCCGGGTCGGAGTTGGCCTTGATCTCGGCAACCTTGATCCAGGACATCCCGTTCCAGACGTCGGCGGCCAGGTACTCACCGGTCACCAGCGACGTTTCGAGGAACCCGGAGAAGGTGAGAGCGGCGTCGGGATAAATGCTCAAATTGAGCGGGTTCTTCAGAGTGAGAGTAGCGTCCGACGAGGTAACGCCGTGCACGCCGGCGGACTTGGAGCCCTGCGCGGCGCGGGTCGACGTGGCCTGCCAGAGGTTCTGCAAGTCCTGCACCCAGTTGCCGATGCCGCTTTCGAAGCTGTCGAAGAAGACCTGCACCGAGCCCGGCATCGGAGTGGCCGTCGGCGTGGGCGTGCTGCTCGGCGTGGGGGTCGGCACCGGAGTGGGCGTCGGCACCGGAGTGGGCGTCGGCACCGGGGTAGCCGTGGGCGAAGGTGACGGCAGCAACTTCACCTGCACCGAGCCGTCAACCCAGACCGCCGGTATCTGAACCCCAAGGTTGTTGTACATCAGGCCGCCGGAGAGGTCCAGGACGCTCGTGGCGCCGGCGGAGCCGTTGACATGGAAATGCACCTCCGCCAGGTAGCCCGAGCCGCTGGCGAAGCCATTCCCCGGGATATGGCCCAAAATCCTCGCCTTCCCCGGCGCGCCCGGCGGCTGGTACGTCCAGACGTCCACGGGGATGTTGGTCGAGTCCAGGTGGCCGGAGGTCACCCCGCCCGGCCCGCTCTCCCCGCCGATAATCTGAAGAACGGGTGAGCTGTAGCTGATATCGAACTGATAGGCGTTGAAGTTGATTACGTCGTCTATGCTCACCGTGACCGTGAAGTCCGTCCCCGGGGACACTTCGGCCGGGGCGGTGATGCTCACCTTCGTTTCATAGGCGAGCACGCGGTTCCCGCCGGAGCCGTCGTACATCTGCGGATGCTGGTCCAACTGGAAGCCCACGACCTTGGGGTATAGATAGGCGAACAACTCCTGCGCCGTTACCTCGCCGTTCCCGTTCGCATCGGCCGGCCCGGCCAGCCCCTGCACCAGGTAGTAGGTGAAGATTCCGTTTTCGAAGAACGCGTACTCGTAGGAGGATTCATTGACGTCGCTCGCCGTGAGCACGATTATGCCCGCATTGTCGTTCGGGTCCCTGACCTGCGGGTCAGCCTGCACAGCGGCCTGGAAGGCCTCCACGAGGTCCCTGGCGAATCCGTCGCTGTCGGCGGAACTCGCCTGGAGCGTTCCCGCGCCCTTCACGAAGCCGCCCGACTTGCAGGCATCCAGTACGGCCACGACCCTGGTTGTGCCCAGCGCCGCCAGCCAGTTGCCCAGTTCGTCGTCGCTAATGGCCGTTGACGGCGTGCCGGTACAGTCGTAGGGGACCAGGTACTCATCAAGACCGTCCGGCTCGTCCACAGGCGCCAGGTCCGGGCCATTCGTCCCGTGCCCGGCGTAGAAAAACACAAACACGTCATCCGAGTCCGCACTGGCGCCCAGCGTCTGGATGGCGTTCTGGATATTCGCCTTGGTAGCCTGGGAGTTCACCAGCTTCACGACGTGAGAGGCATCCCAGTTATAGTAGGCCAGAAGGCCGCTGTAAACGTCGTTGGCGTCATCGTCGCTGTAGTACAGCTTGGAAAATGAGCCCGGGGGATAGTCGGCCACGCCTACAACGACAGCCCAGTAGGTCGCTGACGGCTGTCGGGCAACGCCATCGGCCAGGGCTGTGGACACCCGGGCTTCCCACGCCGACCTGTCCAGTGCCAGACCCTGCCCCACCAGTCCACATACGAGGGCCAGCAGCAACGCGCCTATAAGCAGGCCCTTCACACTTCCGCTACGCATCGTTCACCTCTGAGTCTCCCCTGTCCTAC
>Ga0315277_10008628_pt1 | contig 13080 bp, 17 predicted proteins | sample YL17G05_15_MG_FD_203695 | JGI IMG/M metagenome (GOLD analysis project Ga0315277, IMG submission 203695) | Sediment microbial communities from Yellowstone Lake, YNP, Wyoming, USA - YL17G05_15 | ecosystem: Environmental > Aquatic > Freshwater > Lake > Sediment | place: USA: Wyoming | collected...
AGAGCCGCTTTTGCCCCGTCTCCAGCTGCCGTGATCACCTGCCAACCAGTACAAGTGCAATCGCCAGCCGCATATACACCGGGAATGTTTGTCTGCTGGTTCTTATCGAGGATTACGCATCCCCCCTCGTCGACAGTAATTCCAGCCTCGACGAAGATGTCAAACGTTGAGACATGTTCGAGCAAGATGAAGACACCGTCCACGTTCAGTCGGTCGACCTGGCCTCCTGAGAGTTTGAGACTGGTCACGTATTTATCTCCGATAATTTCAGTTATCTCCTGGCCTTCCATGATCTCAAGTTTTGGGTTTGATCGCAGCGCAACTAATTCGGGAAAGTTCTCACTGTAGCCTTTCAACCCAGGTATAGCGTAGACCTTTGAGGCCGTGTCCGTGAGGTGCAGGGCATCGACTACGGCTTCATGTCCCGATCCCACAACCGCGACGACTTTATTCTTAAAGAACGGTCCGTCGCAGATTGCACAGTAACTCACTCCTCGTCCCTTAAACTCCATCTCCCCGGGGACGCGGAGTTGCTTCCGCTGTATCCCGGTAGCGAACACCACGGTCTTGCCCAGATGGGAGCCACTTCGAGTTGCTATTACCTTGTAGCTGCCTGCATCGGAGAACCCAATGACGGTTTCATACTTGATTTCAGCGCCAAACCTGCTGACTTGCTCGTGAAACAGCTTCATAAGCTCGGCTCCCGTAAGCCCCTGAGGAAAGCCAGGATAATTCTCTATCTTGGGCGCTTCAAGGGCGTGGCCACCAATCTTGTGGTTGTGAAGTATGAGGGTGCTGTGGTTCTGCCGCGCAGTATACATGCCCGCTGTCAAACCGGCGGGGCCAGCGCCAATGATGATAACGTCCCAGATCTTCTCCATCTCAATAGACCTCAAAGAGATTATCTGCAGTAGACGAAAAAGGGTTTCGATTCAGCGGAAGCTTGTACACGCTGGAACTGCTGCAATACATAATATCAACTTTGAAAAACTGTACCACTGGCTAGTTTCTGTGACAATAGTTTTATTCTTTCTTGAGGTCTTCCATCTTTAAATCGGCAAAATAGTCAAGTATCCATTTTTTGATGCCATCCCGGGTACGTTGGAAAGCCGCCAGTTTTTTCTCCTCGCTTCCCTCCACCTCTGAGGGATCATCGAAAGGATGGTGGAGATACTGTTTTGCATGCGGTAAGGTTTCTTCAATAATTTCAGGGCGATCACCTCGAATGGGTGACGAACAAAACGCGCAGATGACCTTGACACTACTTTGACAAACAGATATTACAAGATCAATTGGTTTGTTCCTAAATTCTTCAATACTTTTGGAGTATTGCTGGGAAATACCAATCCCTATTTCAGCCATGGCTTTGATCGCAAAGGGATTCACCTGAGTTGGAGTTGCGCCTGCACTGTAGACCTCATACCTCTCACCATAATAGTATCTGAGCAGGCCTTCAGCTATCTGAGACCGAGCAGAATTATGGGTACAGAGAAACAATACTTTAACCTTGTCCATTAAATTTCCTCTTGCCTCATAAAATCATACTAATTCTCTAGAAAGGATAGGGTAGCAGCGTTGAAATAAACAGATCGGTAACCACGCCCTGAACAGGAATGTGTCGCAACATCATCTCAAAGGAAAAAGCAATTAGTTCGACGAATTATAAGTACGCACCTTTTCTCAAAATTCTTAAAGAATTCTTCGGTATACCAAATCGAAGCATGAAGCTAAGGCTTTTATGTCCTGAAGCTAAGTATATTTAGGCTGAAAGTTCCATGACCCCCCAACGTACTGCTTCTAACAAATCACAGACAGATGAGGTAGTCAATCTTCCTCAAGAAGTGTCAGACGCGATCACCGAGATTGGCGGGTTAGACCGCCTCTTGAAAGTGACAAAGCCTGAAGATGTCAATGCCGAGATCAAACTGCATCGCATTCTCTCCGACAAAACTCGGCTCGTCATTCTGCGAGCAATTCGCGAATGTGATTTATGCCCCTGCATCCTAAAGGTGCTGTTAAACATCTCGAATTCTCGACTATCCTATCACCTGATGGTGCTGGAGAAGGCAGGTCTAGTGACCTGGTATAAACAAAAGAATTGGAGAGTCTACTCGATCACTGAAAAAGGTCGCGCCGTTTAACGGATTAAAGGATAATATGTGTTTCCTCTCACTCCCGAGCAAAACCTCCATAGATTAGGATAGAACGAAGTTTTTTCTATAATCCAGTTTTTAATTGTATTAGTCAAGTTTTAGTTCTCGTCCATACTAGGTTATTTTTGGATCTGACTGGACTCGTATTTTGGTTTACTTGTCAAAAGTCGAAGAGCATTACCAATGACGAGGAGTGCGCTGGTCTCATTGAGGAGTAAACCGGAAACCAACCCCAAATAGCCTAACAAAGCAGCCACAACCATAAAGGCAACATTCACTAGCGAGATGGTAATATTTTGCTTGATAGTTCGCACGGTCTTTTGGCTTAATCCCCGCACATAGCTAATCTTGGAAAGATCATCAGACATCAGCACAATATCACCGGCTTCAACAGCGACATCTGTACCGGCAGCACCCATCGCCACGCCTACGTTTGCCATTGCCATCGCAGGCGCATCATTAACGCCATCGCCCACCATCGCGACTGATCCATAGGTGTGCTTGAGCTGCTTGACGACCTCTACCTTTTCATCCGGTAAGAGTTGGGCAAAGTATTCATCAATTCCTGCTTGCGCAGCAATAGCTCTGGCACAGCGTTCATTATCCCCCGTCAACATGACCGTCTTCAGGCCAGAAGCTTTCATGCTCTTGATCGTGTCGGAGGCATTTGGCCTCAGGGCATCAGCAATCGCGATAATGCCCAGCAAAGTGCCACCTTGGGCAATAAGAATCGTGGTTTTGCCTTCATTTTCCAGCTGAGTCATATGCGCCTTAGCTTGATCCAATACAATGCCTTGTTCTTCGAGAAATCGGCTGCTTCCCACAAGGCAAGGCACATTCCCGATTGTGGCGAGTATGCCTTTCCCCGTGACTTCTTGATACTCCTCAAGCATGAAGGTGGTTGATGCGTTGGTTTCTTTAGCCTTTCGAAGAATAGCACTGGCGAGCGGATGACCTGATCGACATTCAATACTGGCTGCGATCGTCAACAGTTCAGCTTGTGAAGCTGCGCCTACGCTGAGTACATCTGTCACTTCCGGTCGACCAATTGTGAGGGTCCCCGTTTTATCAAAGGCAATAGCTTTAACATGGTGGGCCGCTTCAAAATATGTCCCCCCTTTAAACACAACGCCTGATCGCGCCGCATTGGCCATCGCCGCCACCACCGCAACCGGCACTGAAAGGGCTAGACCACAGGAACAGGAAACAACGAACACCACGAGACCTCTATAAATGAAGGGCATCCATTCCACCCCTAAGAGCAGGGGAGGAAGCACCGCTACAGCGATGCCTAAGAGGAACATGGCGGGAGTGTAGTAGTTAGAAAATTTATCGGAGAAGCTTTGATACGAAATTTTCTTAGCCTGTGCAGCTTCAACGGAATAGATGATTTTGGAGAGCATGGTTTCGCTGGCCGGTTTATCTACATTTACTTCGAGAAAGCTTTGCTGATTCATCGTGCCTGCGAAGACGGTGTCGCCTACTATCTTATAGAGGGGAATAGATTCTCCAGTGACATGGATTGATCAACATAGGAGGCGCCATGGAACACGGTACCGTCCACGGGGATCCGCTCTCCGGCTTTGATAATGGCGAGGTCACCTACATTGATATCTTCTACGGGAAGTAACATCTCCCGACCATCTTTTTTAACTAAGGCAGTTTTGGGCGCGAGGTTCATTAAGGATCGGATGGCGCCTCGGGCTTTATCGACGGCAAACGATTCAAGGACGTCACCAAGTGAATAGACAAAGATGAGGATGGCGGCTTCAGACCACATCCCCAGCACCATGGCGCCAACTGAGCCAATGAGCATGAGGAGATGGATAGTGAAGGCGAGGTTGATGAAGGCGATGAGGGCTTTTCGGGCTGGATAATAGACGCCAACTAAGACGGCAATCAGATAACCAATATTTGTGTATAGTGATGGAATGCCAAATAGTCCGAAAAGAAATGTCAAAAGGGTAGTTGTACCCGATATGAGGAGTGCAAGCTGCTGTTTTTCTCTCCACCATCGACCCATTTTATTGGGTTTAGCATGGATGAGAGAGGCAGTCATTCCGGTTTCTGAGATAGAGCGCATGATATCTTGAAGGGTGACGGCTGCGGGGTCGTAAGTGAGGGTAAGCTGTTTTTTCTGAGAATTTACTTCCACAATGGTAGTGCGGGGTAAGGCATTGATTTTTTGGGTGATTGTCTGAGCGTCTTGTTGATTGTTCATCTCTTCAATCTGAAGGATTGATGTTTCCAAGTGAATTACCTTCGTTATGTGTCCAAGAATCTATTTCAAATATTATTGAAATAGATTGAATAGTGCTTTATAAACCTATCAATCCCCACTAAGAAGACCACTCATCCATCGCCTACCTAGATCTGCAAGAGCCACAAAAGGTGCGCGCTACGAATTAGAGCTTTGATTTTTTACGAATATTCTCTTGAACGATTTCTCCAAACACGCTGCAAAAATAGCTGCATGCTTTCTCAAATCCTTCGTTGCCTTGTCGCGATAAAGTATAGATGGTTTCCCGCCCTTTTTTCTCTGTTTTTACTAATCCTTTTTTTCGAAGCTCTTTTAATGCAGGATAGATTGTGCCGGGAGTGGGTTTGGTTCCCCGTCTCTTTCCCAGGGCTTCAGCAATTTCTTGGCCATTCATTGACTTTTTAGAGAGAAGCCAGAGCATTTGGAAGGAGAGCATGCCACGCATGTCGCAACAATTGGGGATTTCGGGGCAACAGTTCTCTGTCATATTTTTATATTGGGTCTCCAATACATTTATATCTTTCCAGCGTGCGCTACCTATCTATTGGACATCCGATAAATAAATGGTTGATGTTTATGAAAGAAGAACAAGAAATTAAAAAACAAGTCAAAAAACGATACAGCAAAATAGCACAGAACGGACAATCCTGTTGTGCCTCAACATGTTGTACCCCCTCAGCTACCGATATCGCTCAAAAAATCGGATACTCCAAGAAGGATTTGAAGAGCATTCCTCAAACATCCAACATGGGATTAGGCTGTGGAAACCCAGTGGCCTTAGCTGGTTTAAAAAAAGGTGAAGTTGTCTTAGATTTAGGTTCAGGAGGCGGACTCGACGCATTTCTAGCAGCCAAGAAAGTCGGAATCCACGGCAAAGTCATCGGCGTCGACATGACTGAAGCCATGATCAAGAAAGCCACCTCCACAAGTGTGCAACATGGCTATAAAAATGTGGAATTCAGATTAGGCGAAATCGAGGATCTACCCGTTGATGACAATTCCGTCGATGTCATTATCAGTAATTGTGTCATTAATCTCGCTCCTGACAAAGAGAAAGTGTTCCAAGAGGCTTATCGTGTGCTGAAGACGGGTGGCCGACTATGCGTCTCAGACCTTGTCACTGAAGGTACTCTTCCAGACAACATCAGAAAGAGTATAGATGCGTGGGCAAGTTGTATTGCTGGAGCACTCGACAAAACTCAATACCTCACCACAATAAGCGCTGCTGGGTTTAAAAATGTGAAAATCATTTCCGAATCTATCTATGACTTAGACGCACTACAAGGGCTAACGGGTAAAATTACGAGTGTTCAAGTCGAAGCACATAAAGAAAACTGAAGTTCATCTGTGCATACAGTCTTTAACTCTCTGAAAGAGAAAGCACGCGTATCGTCCACTTTGAAATTTTCAAATCTATTCTTACTGAATTAGGATTCTCAATACGAGTCTTGCATGCACTAACCAATACCTAATCAATTTACGCGTAAACGGGAACGATGATTTGGTATAAATATGGGGTGGTCTTCAATCAAAATTTTTGCTTCTCATTAGCTATCCATTGGATCAGCGGAAGTAGGGCTTCGAGAAGGTTTTGACCTTTTGGGGTCAGGGAGTATTCGACACGTGGGGGAATCTCGTTGTATGCTGTTCTTGTAAGGATTCTTTCTTTTTCAAGTTCTTTGAGTCTCGAGGCCAAGGTTTTTGTACTGATGTGGTTTAAATGAGTGTTCAGTTCGTTGAATCTTAGCTTTTTGGGGGCGCAGCAGAAAGTATAGAGAATTTCTATGGTCCTCCGGCTACTGAGCATTTTCAGGGTTGCTGCCCCATTAGTTATGCATTTTGCCAGTGTAGGGTCCATAGTTTCCATTTCGTCTACCTATTGTATTGCTTTCCTCTTGATAATTTAAGTACTTTTTCCATTAACGCGAGCTTATCCTTTCCTCGCGTCCCCGCCCATATTCCTAGCGCGCGCTATTCTGATGTCTCTATTCAAGAGGAGGCTTGAAGAGTTGATTAAGGGTTTTTTTAACGATTATCTTTGTTGGCTGGGATGAAAAGAGACTCTACCGAATTGTTTGATGAATGGATGTTTGCTAACATAATATTTATAGGAAGGATTTGGTATTTCAAAACATATTGAAATAGATGGAGACCCAAGTTTATGGAAAATGAAAAGAAAATTGATAATTCAGTCCTCCAAGTTGCGACGTTCAAGCTGGAAGGTCTAGGCTGCGCTTGCGAAACCAAACTCGTTGAAAAAAGGCTCAAAGGACTCAAAGGCATTAAAAGCTACGATATCAACCCCATTTCGAATCAAATGAAAATCTCCTACAACCCTCTCCTCATCTCAACGGAAGACATGACGAAATCCATCGCTAAAACTGGAGTAACCGCCTCCCTCTTGACCACCAGAAAGTAGATTCATACACATATGAATCTAACTTCATCCTTTTTTCATTATAGCCTCAACTTGAGAAAATATTCAAAAATGAACAGGTATTGTTAAATGGATAAGAAGAAGGTTCTTTTCCTGTGTGTCCATAATTCCGCCAGGTCCCAGATGGCTGAGGGGTTTCTTCGCCATCTCTATGGTGATCAATATGAAGCCTACAGCGCAGGACTAACTGCGACACGAATTAATCCCTACACCATCAAAGCGATGGCTGAAGTGGGGATAGATATTTCCGACCAGATGTCCAAACCAATGAGCGCATACGGGTTAGACTTTGGATTCGATGTAGTGATTACAACGTGCAGCGAAGCTGAACAGGCTTGTCCCGTCTTTCCGTTTGGGAAGACGCTCCACTGGAAGTTCCCTGACCCTGCTGCAGCTAAGGGAACCGAAGAAGAAATCTTAAACGTATTCAGAGCTGTCAGAGATTCTATTCGAAACAGACTTGAGGTCGCTGTGAAGAATAAAGAGATTTAACTGTTTGAAACGCTTAATTGAGTGCGCTACAATTGCCGCTATAAGTAGTAGGATGAACTTGTCTTTGATCGATTCCTGATTCCTAAATTCTTTACTTTCAAATACAAAATTGATTTTGGCCTAAATTCAACGAGTTATTGAATGGTGTATCCACCGTCTACTACTAGGCATTGCCCGGTAATATAGCTTGATTCGTCTGATGCCAAGAATAACACTGCATTCGCAATATCTTCTGGCTGACCAATTCTCTTGAGAGGAATTGCCTGTAAAAATTGTTTCACCGATTCAGCATTCATATCCATTCCTGCGCCAGGTGTTTCAATTGAGCCTGGTGCAATGGCGTTAACATTTATACCAAACGGCGCTAACTCTAGAGCTGCTGATCGGGTGAAACCTACAATCCCTCCCTTTGAAGCAGAATAATGTGCTAAAGCAGTAAACCCAATAACCACGCCCGCTATGGAGGCAATATTGACTATTTTTCCACTTTTTTGATTGATCATATGTGGTGCTACAGACCGAGTGCAATTGAAAACTCCCTTCAGATTCACATTCAAAACCTTATCCCACTCAGCCTCTGTCATCTCGATTAACGGTTTAAATGGGAATATTCCAGCGTTGTTTACGAGTATATCTATTCTCCCATATTGTTCTATACTTTTTTTCACCATTTCTCCTACTTGACCTGCGCTAGAAACGTCAGCCTTTATCGCTAATCCTTGGGAACCCAAGTTTTGAATTTCTTTGATTACGTCAAAAATCTTGTCTGTTACGTCTGTCACAACTATCTTAGCGCCATCTTTTGCTAAGGTCAGTGCAATTCCCCTACCGATACCTTGACCAGAACCAGTAACTATCGCTACTTTATCTTTTAATTTCATTTTTTATCCCTTCATTCCATAAATTCAGTGCGCGCTATCTTTTGAGTAGCCTATTTTCCTCCCAATTTCATTAAGGTTCCCAAAAGAACTACTCTTTGCTATGCTGCCATTGCGTTTTCTAACACTTTTTTTTGACTTTTTCTTCTTCCATAAAATCATCCTTTTCTACTCACTTTCCGTCGAGAGACGAAACTTCCTTCTTTCTCGGAAATTTTCCTCTTGTCCTCCAGAGGAACCTCACCAGCGAAAGCATCAGCGGGACTTCCATCAAGGGACCTATGACGGTGGCGAGGGCTGCGCCTGAGCCTAATCCGAAGAGAGTTGTTGCAACAGCTATGGCGACTTCAAAGTGGCTGCTCGACCCGATGAGAACCGTGGGTGCAGCGGACTTGTAGTCGAGGTTAGCGAACCAGGTTGCCCCATACGTGATCGCGATCATGGATACGTAGTGTACGAGGAGTGGAACGGCTATTAATACAACGGTTAGAGGCTCGGTGAGGATAATATTCCCTTCTAGGGAGAAGAGGACGATGAGCGTTGTTAAGAGGGCAAGAATAGAGATCTCACCAAGTATTGTTTTGAATTTGTGTTCAAACCATTCTGTGCCCTTCCTTGGTAAAACTATTCTTCTTGTGAGAGCGGCTAAGCTTACGGGGACAGCGATGAAGAGGATAACGCTCCACGCGATCAGATCCCAAGGTACTGGAATACTGCTGACGCCCAAGTAGAAGGCAGCCTCTGCTCCGTAGAGCGCAATCATCAGAAGAGCATTAATCGCGGTATTGACGAGACCTTGGCCGAGATCGCCTCGCGCCATCTTGATCCACCAAAGGACCATCGCTGTGCAAGGTGAGATGCCTAAGAGGATGGCCCCAGCGATGAACTGTGGGTTTCCTTTAAGGAAAAAGTTTGCGTAGAGTGTCATGAGGGGTGGGGCAATGATCCAGTTGGCGATGATGGTGATGAGCATGGGCTTTGGGAACTTGGTTGCCTTCTTGACGTCGCTAAAGCTGATACCGACAACTGTCGGGTACATCATGAAAAAGAGCAGAATGCCGATTGGGATCGATATTTGACCAAACTTAAGCGAGTCCAAGTACTGTCCAAAAGCGGGTAAGAACCTACCCAAGAGCAAGCCAACAGCTATGCAGATTGCAATCCAAACGGTGAGATATTTTTCGAAAAGGCCAAGCGAGACTTCTTCGTTGTTATGAGGGACGCTGTATTCGGATGCCATGTACACGTTTACTCCTGTGTGATAGATATTTACTTCGTGGTAAGAAATATCCCTAAATTACATCATATCTACATATTTAAATCTATTGATTTCTTCGAAAAAACAATTATTTTTAGGCGTTCTCTTTTAAACCTAGAAACTCAAAGAAGTGGTGGGTTAATTCGGGATTCGTCACGCTGTAGAAGACCCACTTTCCTTTCTTCTTGTCTTCTATCAATCCCATATTTTCCAGAATGTTGAGATGGTGGGATGCGGTGGGCTGAGTCAGGTCTAGGGCCACGGTGAGTTCACAAACACACATTTCCCGTTTGCTGAGGAGTTCCAAGATCCTCAATCTCGTTTCATTAGCCAGTGCTTTCAAGAGCTTAGTCTTAGTCTTTATCGTTTTCTCATCTGTTGCTTCATCAGCCATGGTCTTCAATTCAGCCGCATATTTCCCAAGATCCTCTTCTGACCGTAAACCAGAGCAGACGAGTCTCTCAAGTCTTTTTGACCCTTTTTTATTTACCTCTGTTAGCATTCAGATCATACACCTAGAGAACTTCCAGTTTGAAACTGGTGAAATATGTTCCGGTATATTATAACAATTAGATAGATTTAAATATATTGATTTGTATTCTCTTTAGTATTAACAGAGGTTAAAAGAGATGTCCAAAAACGAACCATCAAAGGGATGCGCTTGCACTCAAAACTTCCAGGATCTACTCCGAGCAACCTCGTCGAAAAATGACTTGTTGAGGGAGACAACTTGTGAAGATTGTGGCAAAATCTTTTGGACTAACTCAGAGAGTAATTGCTGCTTCGATTGTCAAACTAAAAAGAAACAGAGTGAAGGGAGGAAAAATTGATGGATAATGAGAAGATAGGCTTCATATTCTGCGTCTGCACAGGAAAGTGCTCAGGCTTCGCTCAACTAGACATCTGGGACTTCATCAACATCATCCGAACAGAATATCCTGTAGAGTACGCCTTCATTCACCCTATGCTCTGCGACGAGGATGGCGAACGATTCCTCGACGAATTCCTCAAGAAGGGAACTAGATACATTGTGGCTGGGTGCGCACCCGTGATGCAGAAAAAACTCTTCCGAGATGCCTTTGAAAAAGCTGGTCTAGACATCAGCAAGGATCTGATCTCTCTAGATGTGAGGAACATGAAATTAGAGGATGCTTTGAACGTCGTAAAGAATGCTCTAAAAGAGGCTGGAAAAGATGTCTGAAGAAGCTTACATGGGGGTACCACGCAAGGAAATTCCGTGGTGTCCCATCATCGACTATGAGAAATGTAATCTGTGTGAGAGGGAACCCCAATGCCTCAAATTCTGTCCTCACAACGTTTACAGTGTTGAAGGCAACCCACCGAAGCTCATAATTAAGAACCCTGATAACTGTGTCGTCTTCTGTAGGAGCTGCCGGAAAGTCTGTGCGGTAGATGCGCTGACTTTTCCAAGTAAACCCGTGATCCTTAAAATAATCAAAGAGAAGAGAGGCTACTAGAGGCGAAAAGAAGTGCCCAAAAAGAATATTTTCATCATTCCCTGCAGTGGAATAGGTAAATCCCTGGGAACCGTTGGAAGAAAAGCAACATACAAGGTCGTTGAAGAACTCAGACCCGACCAAACGACAACGACCTGTCTCGCCTTACTCACCATTGGCGATGAGGAAACACTGAAGAAGATCCGTGAGACCCCCTGCATTTCGATCGATGGCTGTCCCTCTCAGTGTTCAAAGAAGAATATTGAAGCCTCAAAAGGTAAGCTGGTAAAGAGCATAATGGTCACAGATATCCTACGCAACCATAGAGGCTTGAAGCCTGAGGGCGTTATCAAGCTCAATGTCGAGGGTGAGAAGTTGGCAAGCTTCCTAGCCGACGAAGTAGTCAAGGAAGTTGACAAAATAGGAGCTGATGAATAATGGGGATGGCATCGAATAAGGTTGGTATAGTTTCCTGTAGCGGTGAGGAGATTCCAGAGGGAACGATCTCCAGAATCGCCACGCGACTCGTATTGGAGAAGCTAAGGCCTGAGGAGACGGTGACGATTTGTCTTCCCCTCTTCTTAGCTGGGGGGGAGGATGAGAGAGCCTTTGCCCGCGTCTTCCCCACCATAACGGTGGATGGCTGCGAGAAGAGATGTGCTGAAATCGGGACAAAGAAATATAGCGGCAAGCCCACCGCAACCATTGTGATTACAGATATTCTGAAGAAATATCCTCAGCTCAAGCTGAAGTCAAGAGACGACCCAAGTGCAGAGGAATTAGTGTTAGCTGAAAAAGTGGCGGAAGAGATAGCGAAGAAGGTGGACGAAGCTTTAGAACAGAAGAGACATCCAACGGGGAGAGAAGAATAATGGGCAGTGGAAAAGTCGTGGTGGTAGCATGCGCGGGTATGGATAAGGCTTTAGGTGCTGTCGCTCGTGAGAGTGTCTTTAAGGTGGTAGAAGTGCTTAGACCTGGAAAAACTGAATTGGTCTGTCTCCCGCCACTATTAGCCGGTGTTAGCTCATATTCTGAACTGGTTAAAACTCTGCCTGTGGTCGCTGTCGATGGCTGCGCCGAGAGGTGCGCAACCAAACTCGTCGTCAAGACTGGCGGAAAAATCCGGGGAAGAATCATGGTTCCAGACAGCGCAAAGAAACATGGCCTAGTGCCAAAGTCAGCATCCGATATAGGATCTGATGGCGCAAAACTCGCGGAAATAATTGCTGAAGAAGTTGCATCGATCATCGATAAACTCGCAGAAGGATGAGTGATTAAATTGACTGAGGAACCCTACGAGATTAAAGTGGACAAATGGACGTTTAAGGTTCCAAAAGACCGTTTCTACAATGAGAATGATTGCTGGGCAAAACTGGATGGAAACATCGCGACCCTTGGAATTACCGACTTCTTACAGAACATGGCCAGTGATATTATCTATGTTGAGCTACCTAACCTAGGCACTGAAGTGGAACAGTTTGGTGAAGCTGGTACCTTCGAGGCAATCAAGACCATGCTCGACCTGATATCTCCTGTAGCTGGAATCGTTAGAGAGGTTAACGAAAAGCTTCGAGAGAAGCCAGAGCTCGTAAACCAAGACCCCTACGGGGAAGGCTGGTTCACCAAGATTGAGGTCACGGACTTTGAAACGGATAAAGAGAATCTGCTCGCTCCAAACGTGTATTTCGAAGTTTTGAAGAAGAAAGTTGAGGCTGAGCATCTGAAGCTTAAAGGCAAAACCGAAAAATAAACCTAGCATGCGCTCAGCGGTGGAAAAACGTCTTCAAAAGGACAAAGAATCGAATAGAGTTGTATCTATGAAGAATAATTGAGTAATTAGTGCACGCTAGTAATTAGGAGGTGGACTCATGGAGAAAAAAATTAATAAATGGCACGGCGTTCCACGTGAGGAAGTTGAATGGCACCCCACGGTTGAAGACGAACTCTGCATAGGCTGCGGATTATGCCTCCTTGGGTGCAGCGCCAACGTCTATGCGTTCGACTTTGAGAAGAACAAGCCCGTGGTGGTCGCACCATTGAAGTGTAAAGTGGGCTGCGTGACATGCGCAAACACGTGTCCGGTGTACGCCATAAGTTTCCCATCGCTCTCATATCTGCACAAAATCATCAAAAAGAAAAACATTT
>Ga0315277_10008630_pt1 | contig 13073 bp, 15 predicted proteins | sample YL17G05_15_MG_FD_203695 | JGI IMG/M metagenome (GOLD analysis project Ga0315277, IMG submission 203695) | Sediment microbial communities from Yellowstone Lake, YNP, Wyoming, USA - YL17G05_15 | ecosystem: Environmental > Aquatic > Freshwater > Lake > Sediment | place: USA: Wyoming | collected...
CGGCTCTGCAGTGGGCCTACTCGTGGCCGCAGCTTGCGAGGGCCCTTCTGGTGATTGGAGCTTTCGCAGCAGTCGGTACCTTCTCGGCCAGCATCGTCCGCAACACGCTGGGCACGTTCTTCCTCGGATTCGGCATCATTGTTGCGTCGATGGTTCTCTCCGCATTCGATGCCCTCTTCGCCTGGACGCCGGGGTATTGGGTGGCGTCGTGGATGGGCTTCGAGCGGACGCTGCTCTCCTTGGATCACATCTGGCCAGATGTCTTCGGCGGACCCCAGAACCCCGCCGTCGGTGCGGTTGGTCTCTCGCTGCTGTTGATCGCCTGCCTCGCCGCCTCGGTAAGTTGGATCCGCAGGGTCGACGTCGCCTAGCCTGCCCGCTTGGGTGTTTGAGACCCGAGGCGAGGACGTTATCCGCGCTTCCCCGATTCTTCTGTCGGGCCGCCAGGGCTCCCCTTCTTCCCCCCATGCCCGGGAGAACCGGCCCGATGGAAAGCGTGCAGTGCTAGGCACACCGGTTGGCCCTGCCCGCGCGATCGGGAGCATGAGTCGTTCGGTCTGCTCGCACCAGGATCGGGAGAGGATTCAGGAGTTCGACGAGCATGGCCGCGGTCCGCGACTCCGCCTCATCGGAGGAGGCGTTCGATGGTCGGGCCACACCCCGCCCCCCACCGCCCCGGTGCACCCACCCGCGATGACCGCGCTGATCACGATCACGATGGCGCCGCGCCGGCGGCAGTGCTGTCAGGCGGGGGTCAGGTCAATGACCCGATCAGCTCTCGCAGTTGCGCCTCGGGTAGGTCCCCTTCCCACGCCTTGGCCACGGTGCCGTCAGATCCGATGAAGTAGATGGTTGGGAAGTACCGCAGGCCGAAGGCTTGGGCGAGCGTCCCTTCCGCATCGTCGATCGCCACGGGCAAGGTCAGGCCCGCATCGGCCAGGTATCCGTTCGGCGTGGGCCCCGGGTGGGCGCCGATCGCGGTCGTAATCGTGATGAGGCTCACGCCCGGGAAGTCCGTCGCGACCCTCCCAATCACAGGCAGCTCGCTCTGGCAGTGAGGACACCACGAAGCCCAGAGGACGATGACCGTCGGAGCCCCGGGGGCCCAATCCACGTGCTCACGCTGCACCGTCAGATTCCCCGTACTTGGGTCCTTCACCATCCGGAACCCTGGTGCTGAGAAGCTCGGGGCGCTCTGGCCTTCGGGAATCAGCCCGGTCCTCGCTGGGCCCGAGACCTCGATCTGGCCCGGGAGCGATGGCTTGATGGCGCCGCTGCTGGCCTGCCCGCCACCCCGAGAGGCGACAAAGACTGCGACAACGAGGACCAGCGCCACCCCCGCGGCCGCGTACCCGAGGCGCCGGTACTGTTGGCGCCGCTTGAGTGCGTTCTGGGCCTCGGCCCTGCCGCGCCTCGCCTGCTCCCTGCGATCACGCTTGGTCTGCTTCGGCATCGTGGCCCCCCCAGGTAGGTGTTCGTCCCGCCGGAGTGGAACCCGACAAGGCGAAGACCCCAGCCTCGCGGATCAGTATTCTCCCGTCAGGTCACGTCCGCGTCTGCTCTGAGAGATGCAGCCCTGGTACAAGCTCCAGAGTCGCCCGCGAGCCAGGGCTCCGTTCGCGGCTCGAGGCGATTGACCCGAGAGCTCGACTGGTGGGGGGCGACTCCACGCAACCGGGGGAACACCACTGCACGAAACCCAGGGGGACTCACTCCCGTTCGTCGACTCCTACAATCGATGACCTCACACCGCGCTGGGAGGACTCCCGCCGATCTCGCGGGTGTAGACAACGTGGGGCGGGGACTACACCTAGGGCCTTGTTCCGTGCCGCATACAGGCCAGCGGTTGAGGTATCTTCGGGGTGGCTTGAGGGCGTCCCGCTGTTGGCAGAACGTGCCGGGCCGTTGGGGGTGTGTTCGGGTGATAGAAGCGTTCCGGCTCGCTAACTTCAAAGCATTCAAGGACACCGGGGAAATCCGGCTCAAGCCCCTGACGGTGCTTGCTGGGAGCAACAGCAGTGGGAAGAGTTCGCTTCTTCAGAGCCTCCTGCTGCTCAAGCAGACCCTGGAAACAAGTCCGACGGAGGACGTTCCGCTGAACCTGAGCGGGCGATTCCTCCAGTTCTCGACCCTCAGTGAGGTCGCCTTCAGAAAGCCACCCGCCACTCAAACAGAGATCGGTTACGAGTTCATCATTGGCTCGCGAATGCCTTCGACGATGCTCTCACGCTACTTCCCTCAAGCATCAGTCAAGGGGCCTGCGCACGTTGTTCCCGTTACGACCGACATATCACTTCGTTTCCGTCAGAGGCGCATCGCGGCTGAGGAAGATGCGAGTCCGAGGATCCAGATACTGCTGGACCGATTCTCGATGACGAGCAGCTACGGGGAGATGGTCGGTCCATCTCTATCCTTTCGATACAGCCCAACCGGTCGGAAGCAGCTCGTGCGGATGGGGGGTCCCGGAGTCCGTCTTCCAGCCGGCTTTCAGAGGCGGCAAATTACGGGCGTGACGACGAGTGCCTTCATCCCCGATGGGCTCATTCTCGAGTCGAGGGAGGAAGAGGGCGAGCCTCTGGCTCCTCGAGTTCGTTTGGACACGGCCTTCACGACACCCCTGCGCATCCTTGAACGCTCCCTGACTTCATTCACCTACTACCTCGGCCCTTTGCGCGAGGAGCCGCATCGCGCTTATCTGCATTCGGGGACCCAATCCCCGGAAATCGGCGCAAAGGGGGAGTATGCGGCACAGATTCTCTGGCTCGAGAGGGACGAGGACGTCATCTACAAGCCATCGTGGGACAGTCGCTCACGCCGAATACCACTGATCAGAGCAGTCAACGACGCCTTCAAGCGACTCGGCGTGGAGCACAGTATGGACGTGCGCTCATGGCAGTCTCTCATGTACCAAATCGTCTCAGGTATCAAGGGAGGCAAAGAAGTCACGATCGCTGATGTGGGCTTCGGCGTTAGTCAGTTGCTGCCCATCCTTGTTCTGGCACTAAGGGCTCCGACGAAATCGCTGCTACTGTTTGAGCAGCCTGAGATTCATCTCCATCCTCGCGTTCAAGCTAACCTGGCCGACTTCTTCCTTGGGGCAGCGAAGCTGAACGCGGGAGCCATCATTGTCGAGACCCACAGCGATCATTTCATCAACCGACTCAGGCGAAGAGTTGCTGAGGATGAGACGGATGAGCTTCGGCAGCTAGTATCGATTCTCTTCGTCAAAGCGGGAACGGCGTCATCTGGTTCGCATCTTGAGCCACTGGCGATTGATTCCTATGGAGCGATCGAGAACTGGCCACCAGACTTCCTTCCTGAAGGAGCCCAGGAAGCCGAGGCGATTCTGCGTGCCGCGCTGAGGAAGCGGGGCTTGACTGCTTCCCATGATGCTGTGCGTCACGATTGACCCCCCGCTGCTCCTGTACGAGCAGGTTGATTGGGAGCAGAGGTCTCCTGCCTTGCTGGCGCGCTTGGCGGCTCTGGCGGATCACAGGATGGTCATGCGTGAGTACCAGGTGCCATTGACGGTCACAGCCGAGTATGTCGCTCTCGTCATGGAATGTTTCCCTTGGGCTGATCTCTCAAGCGCAGCGGAGTTCCGCGATTGCTTCCGTTTCTTGACCGAGGACTTGGCGCGCGCGCAGTACTGTGCTCCGATCGCGGCTACCGGAGGATGCCCGCCTCTCTGTTCTCTGGTTGCCGATGAGGTGCGTGTCGTTTGGCAACGGAACCTGGGCGGAGTCCTTGGTAACGCTCAGAGTGCGGATGACAAGTGCGTCGTTGCCTCGGAGGAGGCTTGCTGCTCGGCCAATCGTTCAGTCACGGTAAGCGCATTGGATCAGGCTGAAGTCGAGGTCCCAATAGTGTGGAACGCCGAGACATGGTGCGGACAGCTGGCAGGCTGCTCCTGGTGGCCTGACCTGAGGCGCTGTGTGCACTTCGCCATTGTGGGGAATCCGGCGCTCGCGAAACACGAGAAGCTCTTGGCGAATCCGCTCGACTACGATTGGACCCAGGAGTTCTTCGACGCACTGGACGCGTGCGACACCAAGCTTCGCGACGAGGCAATCGAAGCGATAGCGAAACGAGTCCACGGAATCGTTGACAAAGCATTGGGGGATGAAGCCTTCAAGGGCGGTCGTCGAATGCGCGTTTCCATATCGCACAGGATTCACTATCGCATTCGCCGGAGTCGGATCGTCTTGGAGGCTTTCGGGCCACACTCGCTGGGCGGCGTTTCGTAGGGAGCGTTTCGACCTGGGGGAGGCTCTGACTGCGTACCTTGGGCCCGACATGTTCGGCTGAAGATCCTGCCCTGGCTTGGGCGATGTCACGGGGCCCAGAAGGGCATCGAAAGGCTGCTCGATCTCCGTCTTAGACGAACTCGTCGGAACGCCCTATCGAGCGAGCGACGATCACGGCATAGCCCATGTAGGAATAGGCGAGTCCGGCAATGATTTCAAGAAAGAGGATCCTGTTCCACGGCCCATAGAACTGATCGGCCTCCCATTCACTGACCACTTCGCGCTTGTCGCCCCAATGCAGATGCTCTCCGTAGGCGAATGCGTTGATGAGTTCCCTCGGCTTGCCACCGTCGGGGATGCCCCCGGCACCAAACCGACCCTCGTCCACCAGGCGCTTGCCGACGAGTTCCTTCAAGTTGTATGCGAGGAGGCGGCTATGGGCCTTCCCCCATTCCTTCAAGACGGTGAGACGACGGTCGGCGTCCGCGTCCGATGCCTCCTTCGACGCGATTATCAACGCATCCCTTGTCTTTCCGAAGCTCGCGAGCTCGCCATCTGTAAACGCCGGTTGAAAACGACGGCACCCCCTGCCTGAAAAGGCCGGTCGAAAACGACGGCACCCCGACATCCCAGTTCTGCCCGGGTTCGCCCCGAGGCTTCTCCCAGAGAAGCCGGCAGAAGGGAAGAAGGAGTGCGATCGAACATGCAGGAATGGACCGAGATCCGGCACAAGGTGCTCGTCGAGCACGTCACCAAGCGGCAGATCATCAAGGACTACCGCATCGGCTGGAGGACCCTGGAGAAGATCCTTGCTCATCCCGAGCCGCCGGGGTACCACAAGAGCGCTGACCGAGAGAAGGCCAAGCTCGGGCCCTTCATCGGAGTGATCGAGCAGATCCTGGAAGCCGACCGGGACGCGCCTCCCAAGCAGCACCACACCTCTAAGAGGATCTTTGAGCGCCTGCGCGACGAGTACGGCTACTCCGGCGGCATCACCCAGGTGAAGGAAGCCGTCGCCTCCTACCGCCGCCATCATCAGGAGGTCTTCATGCCGCTTTCTCACCCGCCTGGCCGTTCCCAGTTCGACTTCGGACAGGCGCTCATCCGCATCGGCGGTGTTCTGTGCAAGGCGACCCTGGCGGCGACATCGCTTCCCTACTCGGACGCGTTTCACTACTCGGCTTGCCCCAGGGAGAACACCGAGACCTTCCAGGCCGCTCACGTCGCGGCGTTCGAGTTCTTCGGAGGGGTGCCTACCCGTACCGACTACGACAACACCAGGATCGCGGTGGCGAAGATCATCGGCGAAGAACGCCAGCTCACCCGGGAGTTCCTGCGCTTAGAGAGCCACTACCTGTTCTCACACCACTTCTGTCATGTCCGCCGCGGCAACGAGAAGGGTGTCGTCGAGGGCATCGTCGGCTACGGCAGGCGCAACTTCCTGGTCCCGGTCCCTTCTTTCGAGACCTGGGCGGAAGCCAACGTCTACCTGGAGCAGCGCTGCCTAGACGACCTTGCCCGGCGGGTACGGGGAAAGACCCAGACCAAGGCGGAGCTGCTCGAGGTCGACCGGGCTGCGCTCCTGCCCTTGCCGACGGCCGCCTTTGAGGCTAGGAGGGTCGTGAAGACCAGTGCCAACTCGCTCTCGCTGGTCCGGTTCGATGCCAACGACTACTCGGTACCGACGGCCTTCGCCCATCACGAGGTGATCGCCATCGGCGGCATCGAGGAAGTGCGCATCGTCTGCGGTTCCCAGGTGGTGGCCACCCATCCACGCTGCTGGGACAAGGAGCGGATCACCTTCGATCCACGCCACTACCTGGCATTACTCGAGCGCAAGCCCGGAGCCTTCGACTTCGCCAGGCCCTTGGAGAACTGGGAACTGCCGGAGTGTTTCGCGCTTCTTCGCCGGCGACTGGAGGCATCACTCGGGGATCTCGGGACCCGCGAGTACATAAAGGTGTTGCGGCTCTTGGAACACGCATCGGTACGGCAGCTGGCTGGGGCGGTGGAAGCGGCCCTTCGCATGGGAGCTGAGGGATCCGACACGATCTCATGCATCCTTCACCAGCGCCAGGAGCGACCCGTCGCGCTGTTCTCACTCGACGGTCACCCGCACCTGAAGCCCTTTCGGATCGAGGTCCCCGACCTTTCCGCCTACGCCTGCTTGGAAGGAGCACGATCATGAAGCAGCTGGAGGCCAAGTCCGTCGTGCTGCTGCACCATCACCTGAAAGCCCTTCACCTCCCCACCATCGGGGCTGAGTGCGAGAAGGTGGCCCAGCGGGCCGCCAGGGACAACACAGATCACCTGTCCTACCTGCTGCAGCTCTTGGAACTCGAGCTGCTGGAGCGCGAGCGCAGGGCCGCCGAGCGCCGGCTGAAGGCCGCACGCTTTCCGACCCTGAAGTCCCTTGACTCCTTCGACTTCGCAGCCCGTCCCTCGGTGAACAAGGTGATGATCACAGAGCTCGCCAGATGCGAGTACATCGACAGACGCGAGAACGTGCTCTTCGTAGGCAACCCCGGGACGGGAAAGAGCCACCTCGCGATCGCGCTGGCGGCCGCGGCCTGTGCCAAGGGCTACCGGGTGCGCTTCTCGCGGGTGACCGAGTTGGTGACCCAGCTGATCGAGGCCCGGGATGAACGAGGCCTTCTCGGTCTGAGGGGCCGCCTGGCCAAGCTCGACCTGCTGGTGCTAGATGAACTGGGCTACGTGCCGGCCTCCAAGGTCGGGGCCGAGCTTCTCTTCGACGTCATCTCAACCGCCTACGAGCGGACCAGCTTGATGGTCACGACCAACCTGCCTTTCGAGTCCTGGACCGAGGTCCTGGGTTCGGAGCGCCTGACCGGGGCGACCCTCGACCGGCTCACCCACCGGTGCCAGATCATCGAGACCAAGGGGGAGTCCTACCGGCTGCGAGACGCCAAGGCCAGGGTCCGAAGGCCCAAGGCCGCGGGCGAAGAAGACCACCAGGGGGAGCAAGCCCTAGCCCCCGCAGGAGCCATGGAAGGAGGATCAGAGACCGGCTAACATCCCACCCATGTGCCGTCGTTTTCGACCGGCCCCCGCTGTCGTTTTCAACCGGCCTTTACACTCCTTCCAGGTAGAGGTCTCGCAGACCCTCGGGGGTGTCTACTTCCTTGGCATGGACGGCGAGAAGCTTGTCATCCTTGTGGAAGAAGTGGGCCAGCGAACGGACGGGACAATCTACGTGGATCAGACCGTTCGCCGCTACGCTGCTTCCGGGGCTCTAATGGGAGCTGGTCGCGTCCCCATCGGCGAGCGCTACACGTTCGTGTCGAACGGCGTCGTGACTGGTCCTGCCGGTGATCTCTTGGCGCTCGTGCCCCGACCCGACCGGGTGGATGTCGTGCGGGTCAACCTGTTTGAGGAGATCCCGGGAGTCCTCCCACCCCCGCCGACGTTCTCGCTCGCCGGGACTGCCCCCGGGACTGCGTCCCCCGCGGCGTGCCGATCCCGAAAGGACATGGACCTGGTGGTGGCGGCCTACTTCTCGAATTCCAAGTACCTGAACAACACGAACATCAATGGCACCTGCGCTCTCCGTGACAAGCCGCGGTACCTCGGAGACCCCGGCACGTACCCAAGCGTCCCCTACGACTGGAACGGGTGGGACTTGCCCGGCACCTTCAACTCGAAGATGGACAACGGGAAGCAGGCGGGGGATATCACGTCGCCCAGCGACGGTACGTGCTCACGTGGGACCGACTGCTCCGGCTTCATCAGCAGGATCTGGGGTCTGTCGTCGCATGTCTACACTGAAGGCATACCGAATATCTCCTACGTCATCGGGATCAATCACATGATCCATGGCGACGTATTCAACAAGTCCGGCTCCCACGTAGCAGCATTCGACTATGCCTCCGGGAGTGGCGGCTACTACATCGAGGATTCGACCACCGAGAACGCGATCGACCGCGTGTCATTCCGTTGGGTGTCGTCAAGCTGGACCGACAAATACACGCCACGGCGGTACAACAACATCTGCTAGGAGGGAGAGGGATCGGACCACCCATGCGGAGGCCGAACCTGATGGCTGGCGGGGCGCCGCTTCGGGGGGGCGCCGCAGGGAGGCGCCTCACGACGGTCTGGGTGCTGTGCAGCGCACTGGCGCTGGGCGGGGTGACGGCCTCGTGTGATGGGCCAGGAACCGCTGAACCCACCCAGGAGGCACGGCCCACGCAGAAGGCACGGCCCACCCAGGAGGCACGGCCCACCCAGGAGTATGCATCGATCGTAGGCATCTCGGCAGCGGGGGACAGCATCACCCTCAGGTTCGCCGACGTGTTCTACAACGAGAAAGCGACTGAAGCAGCGATCGCAGATGGAGCGATCCCGCCCGGGCAGGAGCTCCCGAACCCGATCTACGTGCGTGACCTGGAGGAGAGGGGCCGCTTCAGACTGACCCCGGACACGCGGGTCGTGCTCCTCGGGTACGATCGGAAGGGTAACGCGACCCCCGTGGCGGCATCCGTCCCTGAGTTCGTCGATGCTTTCCGTGCCGGCTTCCCCTACCCGGACTGGCCGGGGGGCAGGTACTACCGGGTCCAAGTCGAAGGCGACCGGCTTGCGTTGATCCAACAGATACTCATGCCTTGAACCAACGGAGGCGGGGGGGAATCGGTGGCGCTGTTGCACCGCTACTACCGGACGCTGGTTCTCACCTACGACGCCCACGGCTACAACGCGCGCGTGAGCCGGATCACCAAGCGTGAGCTGAACCGGGCGGCGAACGCCGTGGCTGACCTGATCTCGGCCATGTCGTAGGGCCAGAAGGAGGAACCCAAATGGAGCTGGATGCGTTCATCGAGCAGTGGGTCGAGGGCTACCTGCTCGGCGATCTCCGAAGCATGGCCGAGCTACCGCCCGACAAGAGCGGGACGGAGTATGGAGGTGCCGGGTATCCAATGCTTGCCACCACCGTCGCGGGCATGGAGCTCCTTGGGCTGCTCCTCATGCGAGACGGATCTCAATTCGACCCTCGCCGGGGGCGCGATCACTTCGCGAACTACTGGAACCACTATCTCGTCCCCGCGCGCCCACTGTACCGTTCCCTCGAAGACCTCCTCTACACCCTCGTCCGCAATGGGATCGCGCACACCTTCATGGCGAAGCACAAGGTGTGTGACGCGGACCCCATGACGCGGACCCCATCCCCACGTTGACGCTTGCCTGAGCCGAACGGCTTGGGAATCATGGTCGCTCACACAGCCAAGGAGGCTGATCGTGAGCGAGAAGAAGCGCAGCTACCGGCAGTTCACGCCGGAGCAGAAGACCGAGATCGTGCTCGCCGGGATCCGTGCGGATCGAAGCGTCCGCGACGTCTGCCGCGAGCACGAGATCTCCGAGACCCTCTACTACGACTGGCGCGACCGCCTGCTCGAAGGCGGTAGGGTGGCTTTGGCGAACCCCCGGAGCCGCACGCCGGAGGCTGTCGAGGTGAAGGAGCTCCGCAAGAAGATCTCCTCGCTCGAGCGGGCGCTCGGCCGCAAGACCTACGAGCTGGAGATCGCGGGGGAACTCTCGCGGGAACAGACGTGAGCGTTCGGGTGTCCAGAGCCCGCTCTGTTGCTGCAACCGGACGCCGTCCTGCCACGGTCGCACGGGTCGCTCAGGTCTCACGTCAGGCGATCTACCGCACGCCGGTGAAACGGCCGGTGGGCGCCGGACCGGGCCGGATCGGTCCCGACGACGCCGCGATCGTGGAGGTCGCCAGGGCCAACCCGACCGACGGCACCAGGATGGTGGCGGCGCTTGCCTCAAGGAAGCTCAGGATCCCCGTGAACCGCAAGCGAGCCCAGCGCGTGATGCGCACCCACAAGCTCCTGCAACGCTCGAGGAACGAGGCTCGGCGACGTCGTCCCGGCTACTTCCAGGTGCGCCGTCCCGACGAGCTCTGGCACATGGACATGACGAAGGTCTGGACCGCGTCTCACGGCTGGGTCTACCTGCACGCGATCCTCGACTGCTGCACCCGCGAGATCGCCGGGTGGAGTCTGGATCTGCGTTGCCGTGACGATGAGGCGATCCAGGTGGTTGAAGGTGCGGTCCTTGCCCGAGGCGTGGCACCTGGCCAGCTCACGCTCGGCACCGATAACGGTTCGCAGTTCACCTCACGGGACTTCCGCCGTCACCTGTCGGCCCGCGGGATCACGCATCGCCGCGGCGGTTACCGCGACCCGGAGTCCCAGGCCTTCATCGAGTCCTGGTTCGGGCAGTTCAAGAAGCGCTGCGCCTGGCGATCGGAGTGGGAGTCGATCGACCAGGCGAGGAAGGAGGTTGGGAGCGACATCGATCACTACCACGCGAGGCCCCATTCGAGCCTCGCGTACAGAAGCCCGGTGGAGGTGGCCGGCACGTGGCAAGACCCGAGCGTCCTACAAACCAGAGCGACCTGAAGTGACAACGAGAGAAGGGTCCACGTCACGAGGCTCTCGTCGGAGCGATTCATGGAATGACCTGGGACCTGAAGATTCGTCGGAGCTCCCGCGGTGCAAACAGAATTCGGTCCAGCCAGACGACCACGTCGTAGTAGTGGCTATCGCGTCCGAGATAGGAGTCAAGGAGCCGAACGAGTCGTTCACGCGACTCCATTCGTGCGGCGTGCTGCCCGCGCGGCACGCCGCGCAGGATGGCGGGTGAGTCTCACGGGGAAGAACCACATCGAGCTCGCTGACCCCGTGGGAGGGCGGCCGGTGCGATTGCCCCTCACGTCCAGCTCGCAGCGGACCGAGCGACGCCTGCGCGCCGTGCTGCGGCGAGGGGGCCTGGAAGTCCGGTAGGGGGGAGGGTTCCCGGGTGAGCGGCGGGGTGGGTCGATCCCAACCCCGTCGCCCCCGGCCTCTTTGATCGGAGGGCAGATCGACACGCGATGAGGTGGATCGTGTATCGAGGCCAGGAACCGACTACGCGTTCAACGTGTTCTCGCCCGAGTCGCAGTGGCAGGGTGTCTGCGCGGGATTCGTTCCGTGTGGGCGATCCCGCAGAGGACGGGTCCGTCGAGATCCCGCCCGCCTTGCACCCCTACCTGCCCGAGTCGGTGCGGGTGCTGCGGCCCAAGCCGTAGTCGCGAGCACCGCCAGCTCTTTGCCGAGGCCCGTCGCCGCTGCTACGGTCCGGCCGGGAGGGTGGCCGAGCGGACGAAGGCGACGGTCTTGAAAACGGTCTCCGGGGTCGATTTCTGCGCCGCCATAACGGCATTTCTCGAGAAGCCGTCCCGCTTGCCCCGAGCGACCTAACACCCCAGGTCAGAGGCCATATTGGGAGGGCGGCAACACTGCGCCGACAGCCGACTCAGGCGATCACCGCGGCGCCATTTGGAGTGGGCGAAACCTGCGGCCTACCAGGGCGGATCTCCGCAAATCGCGTTGCGCTAACGAGAACGGAAATTCGCGAAAAGTGGCAAGTCGGGAGCCCCTAGCGACTCTTTGTGAGCCGGGTTGGAACAATCGCACCTGCCTCCGGGAGCTCGTCTTCGTCGAGGTAGGAAACAACGCCGCGATCTCGAGTGACTGATCGACACTTTGGGCTTAGACAAACGAAGCGATAGCGGGCCTTCCACTCGCCGTCCTCACGGTCTTCCTGTCGCGAGTACTCGACGCCTTTCTTGCCCGGCCACGCCGTCGAAATCGTGCTGCCGGGGCTCCCCTTCACTTTCGCCCAAAGTATGAGGATCTCTTCCCCATCGCCGGACATCAAGGATGTGAAGACCAACCGGCGCTTGCAGTTACCGCACACGACACAACCACTCGACGCCTGCGCTCTCGCGTTCGCTTTGCCCTGCGGCTCGGTTCTCATCTCACTCCCGATGCTATCGGAGTCTTGCGGAGAAGTGCTACGCTGATTTCAGCCGTATAGGCCGACGGGGAACCGGGCAGACAGCCGAACCCCCGACCTCATCACCGCCGAGGGGCCGCGATCGCGAGCGACGCGGACAGAAGCGGATGAGGAGGCCTCTTATGGCCAATCGTCCGAAAGAGCCCCACAAGTTCGACGCTGCCCAACCTGCGTACACGAGGAAGCAGCGAGTGCAGATGGCCAAGAAGGGTCAGGCCATCCCGCTCCCCAACGACGTGGGCGAGATCCTCGACGGGTCCTGTCCGATCGAAGGCAAGGAAGACCTCAGAACCGCGATCACGAACTACAAGTCGGCCAGGAACAAGCCAGCAGTTCGCGCGCACATCAAGAAACGCGCCAAGGAACTCGGCGCAGAAGATCTCCTTCCGGCGTCGTGGCGCAAACCAGCGCCCAAACCCCGAGGCCGACCGGTAGGTGCTCCGTCACTTACCCGAGAGCGGCAGGAGATGATCCTTGGCCTGATACGAAAGGGCGTGTTCGACCATGTCGCCGCAGCTGCGGCCGGCGTCTCCCCCCGGTCCCTTCGGGAATGGGTCGCTCGGGGCGAGGGTCGCTCTACGCGGCCCTCTACGCCAAAGCTTCGAAACTTCGCGAAGGAGTATCGCAAGGCCAAGGCCGAGGCTCGCGCGTTCGCCGAAGCCAGGGCTTACCAGGAGCACTTGCTTGCCTGGCTAAAACACGCCGCTCCCAGCCGCGACGGACTCGCAGGGTGGACCCAGATGCCCGAGGGCTCGGAACAGGGGGAGGGTCCTTCTCCCGAAGAACTCCTGGACTTGCTTCGAGGTACCTTCATGGACCTCGTTCTTACTGACGCGAGTTGTCAACGCCGGTCGAAAACTGGACGGTTTGCGCCGGTCGAAAACTGGACACCTCACGAAGCCCCTTCAGGCTGCAGCACCTCCTTGCCCTTGCCTTTGAGCCGGTAGCTGTCGCCCCGAAGCACGA
>Ga0315277_10008632_pt1 | contig 13071 bp, 9 predicted proteins | sample YL17G05_15_MG_FD_203695 | JGI IMG/M metagenome (GOLD analysis project Ga0315277, IMG submission 203695) | Sediment microbial communities from Yellowstone Lake, YNP, Wyoming, USA - YL17G05_15 | ecosystem: Environmental > Aquatic > Freshwater > Lake > Sediment | place: USA: Wyoming | collected...
TGGATTGGACCGGCAAGCCGGCGCAGCGGATAGCCCTGCTGCCCAAGGCACAGGAGCACATCCTCGCGCAGGAGGACGGGCAGGAGCGCTACGCGCAGGTCGTGAAGGAACTGTCGGTGGCGTTCGCCCTGTCGGTGCCGCACGAGGAGACGAAGCGCATCCGCGACGACGTCGGGTTCTTCCAGGCGGTGCGGGCCGCGCTTGGCCGCAAGACGTCGGGCCGCAAGCTGACCGAGGACGAGATGGACCTCGCCATCAAGCAGATAGTGTCACGGGCGATATCGGCGGACAAGCCGATAGACATATTCGCCGAGGCGGGCCTGAAGAAGCCGGACATCTCGATTCTGTCCGACGAGTTCCTGGCCGAGGTGCGCGGGATGAAGCAGAAGAACCTCGCGGTGGAACTGCTGCGCAAGCTCCTGAACGATGAGATAAAGACGCGGTCTCGCACGTTCCTCGTGCAGTCGCGTTCCTTTGCCGAGATGCTGGAGCGGGCGATTACCGAGTACCACAACCGGACCATCGAGACGCTGCAGGTCATCGAGCGGCTCATCAAGCTGGCCGAGGAGATGCGGAAGTCAGCCGAGCGCGGCGAGAAGCTGAAACTGTCGGCCGAGGAACTGGCGTTCTACGACGCGCTGGAGACGAACGACAGCGCCGTGAAGCTGCTCGGAGATGAGACGCTGCGGACGATTGCACGCGAGGTGGCGGACAAGATTCGGAACAACGTCTCAATAGACTGGACAATGAAAGAGAGCGTCAGGGCCAAGCTGCGCGTGCTGGTCAAACGTGTGCTCCGCAACCACGGCTACCCGCCGGACAAGCAGGAGAAGGCGACCAAGACCGTGTTGGAGCAGGCCGAACTCATCGCCCCGCGCTGGGCAGCCTGAGCGGCCCACAGAGGTCCAGACCGTAGCCCAAGTCCCGGTGATGCAATAGGCGATTCCTGATGCGCGGGCGGGCGGATTTCGGGTTCACAGAAAGGCCAAAAGAACCGAAGGTTTAGTGACTCTCTCCAGTAGAGCGTAACCGTATCACTATCAGTCGGTTAAGCCCTGTTTTGTCCCGGAAAGACCGCATATAGGGGTCGTATGGGGAGCCACATCTTGAGGAGCAACTGAATACTCATCCAAAGGAACAACGAACGATACTCTGAAACCTACAATGAAAGGAACGACAAAAGGTCCGACTTGGGAAACAACTTGCGAAACAATAGCTGGAACAACTTCTCGAACTTCTCGCGACACAACTCCGCGAACAACTTGGGATTCAGGTAAAGGTAGAGCTAAAGATACAAGTGCAGATACATGTGTTGGTGCAAGTCGCGACACTACTGAGGATACCTCTGCCGGTACTTCCCGCCATACTTCTCAGCGTAGAATGAGCGAAGCGATGCGGCAAGCAGTTTCGCGAGGGATGCGCGATGCGATGCAACAAGCATTGAGACGAGCGATGGAGGAAGCGATGAAGTAAGCCTTCGAATGAACGTTCTACGATACCTTCCAGCGAACTCTGAAACGAGCTTTCAAGGGTGCTTTGAACGTAGCTTTTAGCTGCGCGCTTAGGGATCCAGGGGTCGAGGAGTCAATGAGTCGAGTCGCGGAGAGCGGGCAGCGGGTTCGCGGCTCCGAGCGCTCTGGTTGGAAGAACCTGTGTTCATCTGCGCCATCTCCGTAGTTTGGCGTTGCTCCCTTCTCCCGACGTTCTGCGTTCTGGTGCATGGTTTCTGTCTTGCCCGGGTCGTGAATCGGTGATCCTCTGCGTTGATCCGTGGTTCAATCGGGTCGGGCCGCGGTTCTCGTGCCCATCCTCGCCGATTTGACAGTTACAGCCGGCAGCCTATAATCTCGAGCCTAGGGGCGATTAGCTCAGTTGGCTAGAGCGCCTCCCTTACAAGGAGGAGGTCATCTGTTCAATTCAGATATCGCCCATGACCGTAACTTCCGTTAATTCAAGTTGTTAAGGCTGTGACCAGCCGTGCGCGGGCAATTGCCGTGCCGCGGGTGCGAATCTAGGTCGCTCCGTTCGGGTCTAAAGTATTGGAAGGTTATCGTATTGCAGGAGTTAGGCGATGCCTCGTCGGGTTCCCGTGTTCCGGGACCGAGACGAGTTTTGCAAGTTTTGCTATATTGCCGGGAGCGGTAATCCCGGCGTGTGGATTGCGGTTTTCAAACAGAACTCACAATGTCTAAGGAGGAGTTATGAAGATACGACCGCTACAGGACAGAATCCTGGTCGAGCGCATCGAAGAGGAAGTCAAGAAGGGCGGGATCATTATTCCCGATTCCGCCAAGGAGAAGCCCCAGCAGGGCAAGGTGATTGCCGCCGGTCCGGGCAAAGTCGATGAGAAGGGCAACCGGATACCGATGGAAGTCAAGAAGGGTGACACCATCCTGTTCGGGAAGTACTCCGGCAACGAGATACGCATCGGCGAGGAAGAGCATCTCATCATGCGCGAGGACGATGTGCTCGCGGTGATTGAGAAGGAAAGCAAGTAGGAGGAGCGAGCATGCCTGCCAAAGATTTGAGATTCGAAGACGAAGCAAGGCGAGCCATTCTCCGCGGCGCCCAGCAACTGGCGCACGCGGTGAAGGTGACCCTTGGGCCGCGCGGCCACAATGTCATCATCGACAAGAAGTGGGGCGCGCCGACCATTACCAAGGACGGCGTGACTGTGGCCAAGGAAGTCGAGCTCGATGACAAGTTCGAGAACATGGGCGCCCAGATGATCAAGGAAGTGGCGTCCAAGACTTCCGACGTTGCCGGCGACGGCACGACGACCGCGACGGTGCTGGCCGAGGCGATTTACCGCGAGGGCCTGAAGAACGTCACCGCCGGCGCCAATTCGATGGCGCTGAAGCGCGGCGTTGACCAGGCGGTCGAGGTCACGGTGGCCGAGCTGAAGAAGATGTCGAAGAAGACCACCGGCCGCGAGGAGATCATGCAGGTCGCGGCGATTTCCGCCAACAACGACAAGGAAATCGGCAAGCTGATTGCCGACGCGATGGAGAAGGTCGGTAAGGAAGGCGTGATCACGGTCGAAGAGGCGAAGTCGGTCGAGACGACGCTCGAGGTCGTTGAAGGTATGCAGTTCGACCGGGGCTACCTGTCGCCGTACTTCGCGCTGGAGCCGGGCACGACCACCGCACAGAATCCGAAGATGGAAGCGATTCTCGAGGACACGCTGGTCCTGCTCTATGAGAAGAAGATCTCGTCGATGCGTGACCTGCTGCCGGTGCTCGAGAAGGTCGCCCAAAAGGGCAAGCCGATCCTGATCATCGCCGAGGAAGTCGACGGCGAGGCGCTGGCCGCGCTGGTCGTCAACCACATCAAGGGCACGCTCCGCGCCTGCGCCGTGAAGGCCCCGGGCTACGGCGACCGTCGGCGGGCGATGCTTGAGGACATCGCGGTACTTACCGGTGGCCGGCTGATTTCCGAGGACCTCGGCATCAAGCTTGAGAACGTCCAGATCTCTGACCTCGGCGTGGCCAAGCGCGTCGTCATCGACAAAGAGAATACGACCATCGTCGAGGGTGCCGGCAAGAAGGCCGACATCACCGCCCGTATCGACCAGATTCGGAAGCAGGTCGATGAGACCAAGTCCGACTACGACAAGGAGAAGCTGCAGGAGCGGCTGGCTAAGCTGGCCGGCGGCGTTGCGGTTATCAATGTCGGCGCTTCGACCGAAGTCGAGATGAAGTCGAAGAAGGCGCTCGTCGAGGATGCGCTGCATGCGACCCGGGCCGCGGTCGAAGAGGGCGTGGTCGCGGGCGGCGGAGTTGCCCTGGTGCGCTGCATCCCCGCCATCGAGAAGATGAAGCTCGAAGGCGATGAGAAGGTCGGCGCGAGTATCGTGAAGAAGGCGCTCGAGGAACCGATCCGCATGCTGGCCGAGAACGCCGGCGTGGACGGCTCCATCGTGTTCGAGCGCGTCAAGTCGGACAAGCCCAACATGGGTTTCAACTGCGAGTCGCTCGAGTACGTCGACATGTTCGAAGCCGGCGTCATCGACCCGACCAAAGTCGCGCGCGTGGCCCTGCAGAACGCGGCGAGCGTGGCCGGCCTGATGCTCACTACCGAGTGTGCCATCGCCGAGCTGCCTGAGAAAGAGAAGATGCCGCCGATGCCGCCGGGTGGCGGCGGGTACGGCGGGGACTACTAGAGAATAGGGTTCGAGGGTTCAAGGGTTCCGGGGTTCGCGGCTCGGTCACTGGGCCACTCGACCACTGGAATCCTTGAACCCTTTCCTTAATGCCTACTTACGAGTACCAGTGCCAGAAGTGCGGGCACCGGTTCAGCGAGTTCCAGCGGATTGTCGACCCGCCCATCAAGGACTGCCCGAAGTGCGAAAAGAAGGACTGCGTGGAGCAGATAATCTCCGGCGGCAGCGGCCTGATATTCAAGGGCTCCGGTTTCTACGAGACCGACTACAAGCGTAAGTCTTCCGGCGGGGGCGGGACCACGTCCGGTTCGGACAGCAGCAAGTCCACCGACACTAAAAAAGACTGAGTCAAGGCCTCGCGGCCGCAGGCCGCACAAGCCACAAGCCCAGAGGCACAAGCTCAAGCGCAAGCACCAAGCATAGGCAGAAACTCAAGCACAGGCTCAGACCCGCACGTCAACCTCTATCTTTGCCTCTACTTTGACCTTTACCTTGGCCTTGCCCCGCCACTACCGGCAGTAGTGCGGGTCAACACGATAGCACCGGCGGTATATCCTCGTCCGCTTCCAGGGTGTCTGGGAGGGCTATGCGACCCCTCCTCGGCGCGTGCAATGTGACCTAACGTGACTGCCGGCTAAGTGTATGCTGGTGCGGCAGATGTGGATTCTTCTCTCAGTGTAGATCGGTGTTGACAAAGCGCCGTTTCTATGTATCCTTGGTCACAGACATATCGTTCTTTGATAATTCGGATGTAACCCAAAGCGTGCTCGGGTTTGTGCCATAACTAGTTAATTCGGTAAGAGCAGCAGACCCCTAAGATTTTTGCTTGGAGGGTTTGATCCTGGCTCAGGACTAGCGCTGGCGGTGTGTCTTAGACATGCAAGTCGGGCGGGATACATTGTTGTAGCAATACAGTGATGTGTTTAGCGGCGAACGGGTGAGCAATACAAGGGCAACCATCCCTAAGGAGGGGCACAACCCACCGAAAGGTGGGCTAATACCCCATGTTTTGCGGCGGAGGCATCTCTGCCGTAACAAAGGCGCCGCAAGGTGCCGCCTCTGGACGGGCTCTTGTCCTATCAGCTTGATGGCGGGGTAACGGCCCACCATGGCAACGACGGGTAGCCGGCGTGAGAGCGTGACCGGCCACAGGGGAACTGCGATACGGTCCCCACTCCTACGGGAGGCAGCAGTCTAGAAATTTGGGCAATGGGCGAAAGCCTGACCCAGCGACACCGCGTGGAGGATGAAGTCTTTCGGGATGTAAACTCCTGACAGGCGGAGCGATGCCGTTTCGGAGTAACTGCCGAGACGGTGACGGTACTGCCAAAGGAAGCCCCGGCTAACTACGTGCCAGCAGCCGCGGTAATACGTAGGGGGCAAGCGCTGTCCGGATTTACTGGGCGTAAAGGGTGTGCAGGCGGACTGGCGTGTCGATGGTGAAAGCTCCCGGCTTAACCGGGAAAGTGCTGTCGAAACTACCAGCCTTGAGGACGGAAGAGGAAACTGGAACTTCTGGTGTAGCGGTAAAATGCGTAGATATCAGAAGGAACGCCGATAGCGAAGGCAGGTTTCTGGGACGTTCCTGACGCTGAAACACGAAAGCTAGGGGAGCAAACAGGATTAGATACCCTGGTAGTCCTAGCTGTAAACGATGTACATTAGGCGTGGGGAGTTTTCCCCGTGCCGGAGCCAACGCGTTAAATGTACCGCCTGGGGACTACGGCCGCAAGGTTGAAACTCAAAGGAATTGACGGGGACCCGCACAAGCGGTGGAGGATGTGGTTCAATTCGATGCTACGCGAAGAACCTTACCTGGGCTTGACATGTAGGTAGTAGTGACCCGAAAGGGAAGCGACCGGGGTTTATCCCCGGAGCCTGCACAGGTGCTGCATGGCTGTCGTCAGCTCGTGCCGTGAGGTGTATGGTTAAGTCCCGCAACGAGCGCAACCCCTGCCCCTAGTTGCAAACCCGCGAGGGTGCACTCTAGGGGGACTGCCTCCGTCAAGGAGGAGGAAGGTGGGGATAACGTCAAGTCATCATGGTCCTTATGCCCAGGGCTACACACGTCCTACAGTGGCCGTTACAATGGGAAGCTACATCGCGAGGTGATGCCAATCCTGTAAAAGCGGCCATGGTTCGGATTGCAGGCTGCAACTCGCCTGCATGAAGATGGAATCGCTAGTAATCACTGATCAGCATGCAGTGGTGAATACGTTCCCGGGTCTTGTACACACCGCCCGTCACGCCATGGGAGTCGGCAATGCCCAAAGTCCCTCTTTTGAGGGCCTAAGGCAGGGCCGATGACTGGGGCGAAGTCGTAACAAGGTAGCCGTACGGGAACGTGCGGCTGGATCACCTCCTTTCTACGAGTTTTGCACGAACCCGAGCACGCTTTTTCTGGTTACATCAGAGGTGTGAAGAGAACGAAGGCCCAAGAGGCCTTCTCTCTTTTTTTCGGGGCAGCGTCTATCGAGACGAGCCGAGGACGATGAAGCGGCGGGGCACGCCGGATAGCGGGAGCAGGACGTCGTGCGAGCCGGCGACCCGCAAGTGGTCGCGCGCGAGCGCCCTGCCGGCCTTCTGTAGCTCGGTCGCGCAATCCCTCGTCTTGTAGAGAACAATCGTGCCCTTCGGCTTGCGGTGCGAGCCGGCGTAACGTATCACATCCTGTAGCGGGCCGGCAAGACGGCTGAGCACCACGTCGCATTCCAGCGGCGGAAGCAACTCAGCCCGCTCATTCAGTACTTCAACGTTGTCGAGTCCAAGTTCGGCGACGGCAGTCTCGAGGAACCGGCTTCGCTTCTGCGAAGACTCGACCAGCAGCAGTTTCAGGTCGGGCCTGATGATGGCAAGCGGAATACCGGGCAGGCCGGCGCCGGAGCCGATATCGCACACCCGTGCGCCTTGAGGTAGCAGCCGCTGCACGGCCAATGAGTCAATCACGTGATAAGAGAGAATCCGGCCGGTGTCGCGCCGGGAGACGAGGTTGATGCGCTGGTTCCAGTCCCGCAGCAGTTCGGTGTAGCGGACGAGCGAGTCGTACTGCGACTGGGTCAGATCGATGTCGAGTTGTCGGCAGGCGGTCTCGAGGGTCGGGAAGTCGGGGTCGGAATCCGGTCTAGCCGGCGCGGGAGCGAGCATCGCTCGCCTACCCGGCCGGCTGGTCTTTGATGTAGACGTTCGTGTCCAGGTACTGCTGGAAATCAGTCCACTTCGTGCCCGCGTTCTTTTCTACCGCTTCCCGGAACATCGCGGCCCGGGCATCGAGGTTGTCGAGGAAGTAGACGATGAACGCCTCGGCGAACTTCGGGGTCTTGGGCGAGCCGAATTCCATCTGGCCGTGGTGGGCTAGGATGATGTGGAGCAGCATTCGGGCCGTTTCCGCCGGGAACTCTTTCACGCCGGCAATCTTGTCCTGGACCATCTGGTAGCCGAGTGTGATGTGGCCGAGGAGGCGACCGTCGTGGGAATGCTCAATCGCGACGTCGTACACGTACTCTCGGATCTTCCCGACGTCGTGCAGGATGATGCCGGCCATCAGGAGGTCGGCGTCTATCTCCTTGTAGACCTCCGGGAAGCTACGGGCAAGCCGGCACATCAGGACCGTGTGCTCGAGCAATCCGCCCAGGTAGGCGTGGTGAACTCGGGCGCCGCCCGGCGCGAGCGAGAACTGCTCGGCGAAGGCAGCGTCGGTGAAGAATGAGTCGAGCAGGTCGCGGAGATGCTTGTTCTTGACTGCGGCCACGTAGCCGCGCAGCTCGGCCATGAGTTGCCCGCGGTCGTACCGCGACGCGGCGATGAAGTCATCCCGTGATACGTCGGCCGGTTCCGCCGGGTAGATAAGGCTGATGGTAAACTGCGGCTTGCCCTGGTAGTCGCCCATCCGGCCTACGACGCGATAGAAGCCGCCGACTTCAACGCAGCGCAGGGCATCCTCAATCCGATCCCACATGATGGCGGCGACCGAACCGGTCCGGTCACGCAGCTCAAGTGTCAGGAAGGCACCGCCGTCGCGACGTTCTTTCACGTCCCGGCGCGAGCAGTAGAAGATGTCGTCGACCTGCGCGCCGGGCTTTATGTCCTTGAGGAATTGCCTTTTCATGGTCAGTTGGCGACCGCGAACGGCCTAGAGTGAAAACGCCAGCGAGAGGCGGTGGGCGACGCCCAGTTCGACCATCGGGATGAAGCAGTAGTCGAGCCGGTATCTTTGCCAGCGGAAGCCGAGGCCGAAGGTAGCGCCCGCCAGGATATCTTCGCCGCCGCCGGCCCTGAGGTCGACTCCTTCGGTTGAGTAGCCGACGCGGACGGCCATAAGGTCGGCAACCCAGCCTTCGACGCCGGCGCGGACGTTGACTCGGTCGTCGATCGGTTTGTGTACGTCGAGCACCAGGCTGAGCGACGGGTCGGGCTGGTACCCGAGCCCGAGCCCGAAGTCAATCGGCAGCGGGTCGAGGCTGTCCTGGAATGCCTTGAGCTGGAGCCCGAGATTCTTCACGGCGAGGCCCGCGGTGAGGCCATCGACCGGCAGCCGGTAGGTCGCGCCGACGTTGCCGGCCAGTCCCATCGCGAAGAAAGTGTCGATCGAGCCGTAGAGCCCCTGTGCTCCGATACCGACCGTCAGCGCTTCGCCGAATCGCATCGCGCCGCTCAGGTTCAGATCGGCATAGGAGACGCCGAAAGTAGTGCCGTCTTCATGCCCGTCCGCGTCCGTGCGCTTCATGGTGCCCGAGTTCAGGTATGCGATCCCCAAACCGACGCCCTTGTCCGTACCGACCGGCTGGTTGTACGCGGCGGAACCGGTTTGGATGCCTGCTACATAGTTGAGGTAGCCGACATGAGCCCGGGCGCTCTCGGCCGACAGGGCGTGCGCCGGGTTGAACCAGAAGCCCATTGGGCTCGAGGCGCTCCCGACCGCAGCGCCACCCATTGCCGCCTCGCGGGCAGTGGGCGTTAGCCTCAGAAAATCGAAGCCGGTCGTGCCGGCATTCGAGTCAATTCCGATTAGCGTGATGACGAGTGTCAGGGCGAGCATTGTGCTTCTAAGTTAAGGTCATTTGCCGTAGTTGTCAAGCTTATCCGCGCGGCACGATGTTGACATCAGTGCCTGCAGCCATAGAATAGGGACCGGAACACTAGACGATAACCTGAGTCCGGTGTCGTGACAGGACTAACATTCGATTATTTTGCGACAATCGACGCTGCGGCGTCGGTTGCTGAGGAGGATAGTTATGTCCGGGCATTCTAAGTGGTCAACAATCAAGCACAAGAAGGGCAAGGCCGACGCGGCGCGCGGCGCGGCCTTCTCCAAGCTGATCCGGGAAATCACCACCGCGGCGAGGATCGGCGGCGGGGACGTGAACGCCAACCCCAGGCTGCGTACCGCAGTTGAGTCGGCCAAGGCGATCAACATGCCCGCCGACAACGTCGACCGTGCCATCAAGAAAGGCACCGGCGAATTGCCGGGCGTCACCTATGAAGAGACCATTTACGAGGGCTACGGGCCGGGCGGCGTAGCACTGATGATCCGCGCACTGACCGACAACAAGAACCGGAGCACAGCGGAAATCCGACACGTCTTTGACAAATACGGCGGCAGCATGGGCTCAGCCGGATCGGTGGCATGGCAGTTCAAGCCGCAGGGTTTGCTGGTTGTGTCCAAGGACAAGGCGAGCGAAGATGCGGTGCTGACCGCCGCGCTCGAAGCCGGGGCCGACGACGTGCAGACCGAAGCCAGCGCCTACTCGATTCTGACCCCGGTCGCCTCGTTTGAGAAGGTGAAGAAACAGCTCAAGGAAGCCGGCATCCCGTCCGAGAGCGCCGAACTCACCATGATTGCGGCCAACTCGGTCAAGCTGTCCGAGCAGGATGCGCCCAAGGTCCTCAAGCTGATTGAGATGCTTGAGGAACTGGAAGAGGTCCAACAGGTCTACGCCAATTTCGACATTCCCGACGAGATACTGGAGAAGATAGCGGCCGAGGACTAGCCTCACTTGAGGATTCTGGGGATTGACCCAGGGCTGGGCGCGACCGGATACGGGATGGTTGAAGACGGCGAGGCCACGGAGTTCGGCCTCATCACCACCGATACCCGCCAGTCCATTTCCGAGCGGCTGCGTTCGCTCGGAGATGGCGTCGAAGAAGTGGTCCAGCGCACCCGACCGACGCAGTGTGCGCTCGAGACCCTCTTCTTCAAGTCGGTCGGGGCGCGGAGCGTAATCCGCTCGGCCGAAGCGCGCGGTACGATTATCTATGTTCTGGGCCGGAACCGCATCCCGGTAACCGAGCTGACCCCAGCCACCATCAAGTTGGCCCTGACCGGGAGCGGCCGGGCCTCGAAACACCAGATGAACTACATGGTCAAACGGCTGCTCTCGCTGGGTGAGAGGGTTTCCGAGCACGCGGCAGATGCGCTGGCCGCTGCGTACTGCCTCAGTCGCAGGCAGCCGGTGAGAGCGGGGCGGCGTTGCTAGCCCGGCTGCGCGGGACCATGGTCGAGAAGGAGCCGACGCGGGTCGTCGTCGAATGCCAAGGCATCGGGTTCGGCCTGAAGATTCCGCTATCGACATCACGGCGGCTGGCCGAGGTCGGCAGCGAGGTCGCACTGCACGTGCACACTCATTTCACCCGAGACGGGGTAGAGCTGTTCGGGTTCCTCGACAAAGAAGAGATGACCGCGTTCCAGCGGCTGACGTCGGTTTCGGGTATAGGCCCCAAGGCCGGGCTGAACCTGCTGTCCCGGTTCACTCCCGCGGAGATCGACTCGGTCATCGCCAACGGCAAGGCTGATGTGCTGCGGTCCGTGCCGGGCATCGGGCCGACCAAGGCCGACAATATCATCAAGAAGCTGCAGGCCGAAGCCCCGCCGCCCGAGGTCGGCTCGGAGTTGCTGGCGGATGCGGAATCGGCGCTGGTCTCGCTAGGGCTGACTCACCGCGAGGCCCGTGACCGGCTGCGGCGGGTTGGGACGGCCGAGAACCTGAGCCTGCAGGAACTCCTGAAGCTGGCTCTGGCTCAGCGAGGCTAACCGGGCGTGGTTCAGACCGAGCGTATCTCATCTCCTCAGCGGATGCGGGGAGAGGAGGTGTTGGACGAGGAAATCCGGCCCCGGACTCTCAATGACTTCATCGGCCAGGATCGTCTGAAAGAGAACCTGCGGGTCTTCATCGAGGCGGCCAAGCTGCGCGGGGAGCCGCTCGAGCACGTCCTGCTTTTCGGCCCACCCGGTTTGGGCAAGACGACTCTCGCCTACATCATCGCCGGTGAGATGGGCGCCGCGCTCAGGGCGAGCTCGGGCCCAATACTCGAACGACCCGTGGACCTGGCCGGCATCCTCACCGGGCTTGCGCCGAAGGACGTTCTATTCATAGACGAGATACACCGAACCAACAAGTCGGTCGAGGAATACCTGTACCCCGCAATGGAGGACTTCTCGCTCGACGTTCTCATCGACAAGGGGCCTGGAGCAAGGTCAGAGAAGATAGGCCTCCACGGCTTCACATTGGTCGGTGCCACGACCAGATCAGGTCTGCTCACTGCTCCTTTGCGGTCCCGGTTCGGCATGTCGTTCCACCTAGATTACTACCCGGCAGAGGACATCGTTCTTATCGTCCGACGTACTGCGCGCATCCTGAACGTGAAAGTTGAGGATGACGCGGCGGCAGAGATTGCGAGAAGGTCCCGGGGTACTCCGCGAATAGCCAACCGTCTGCTGCGTCGAGTCCGCGACTTCGCTCAGGTCAGCGGTAAGGCGTTGGTAGACAAAGAGATAACTCGCTACGCTTTGGCTCAGCTTGATGTCGATACTCTCGGGCTCGACGAGATGGACAAGAAGATACTCTTGACCATCATCGACCGGTTCAATGGCGGACCGGTGGGTGCGTCATCGTTGGCGGTGGCCGTCGGAGAGGATGTCGGCACGCTGGAGGAGGTCTACGAGCCATTCCTAGTGCAGCAGGGACTGATTCAGAGGACGCCGCGAGGGCGCATAGCCCAAAAGCGGGCCTACGATCACTTCAGGCGAAAAGCCGGCGACGCTCGCCAGAGCGAACTAGATATCTAGTTCCCCACAATTCCCAAGAGAGAAGAAGCGTCCGCAGCCGTTGCCGACTGTGAACAGCCGGGAATCGTCCGAATCGGCCGCGAGGGTGACCCAGATGGGCATCCACAGCCCTTCTCGATGTCTTGGTCACCGAGCCGACTTGAAGCTAAGTAACAGTATTACAATTGGTTAGCGTCACGCGCTTCTGGAGCCCGAAAGTGAGCCAAGGATTTTCTTGACACGGCTAGCGGGATTTGGACGATATTATCATGAGAAAATGGGCCGTAGGCCTGTTTCTGCTTGTGTCGGCCTGCTTCCTGCCTAGGGCGCAGACCACGAGCAGCCTTGTCCGGAAGGGAGTGCGGCCACCGGACTTCATGTTCGCCAAACAGCAGGACAGCTCTGGCACCCCGCGGGGGCGCTACCTTGGGCGCTTCAAGGTTACCTACTACTGGGCGGTTGACGAAACCGAGTTTCCCACCAGCCGATCCTCACCGATTTACCTTGCCGACGGCCAGCTACTCGGCCGGTTCTCTTCAGCTTTCGTCAAGGCGTTCCGGGTCGAGGCCGCAGCCTGCCTGAAGGATGGGCGGCGTATCAGCTACCTCAAACGGGCGAACCGGGCCAAAGTCGTGGACCAGTTCCTCGGCTGCGGAGGTCATAGGCTCACCGAGCTCAGGTCGATCGCTGTCGACCCGCGTCTGATACCGCTCGGCTCAGTAGTCTATATCCCGCAGGCTGAGAACGTCTCGATTGATGGCCAGACCCTCGGCGGGGTCTTCTACGCCCACGACGTGGGCAGCGCCATCAGGGGCAAGCACATCGATATCTTCGTCGGCCGGAAGCAGAACATGGACGCCTTCACCTC
>Ga0315277_10008633_pt1 | contig 13068 bp, 7 predicted proteins | sample YL17G05_15_MG_FD_203695 | JGI IMG/M metagenome (GOLD analysis project Ga0315277, IMG submission 203695) | Sediment microbial communities from Yellowstone Lake, YNP, Wyoming, USA - YL17G05_15 | ecosystem: Environmental > Aquatic > Freshwater > Lake > Sediment | place: USA: Wyoming | collected...
GGCGACCGTCGGGCCGGACGTGGTACGCCAGCAGACTCCCCGGTCCGTTACGGACGCGCCGCCGTCCGAAGTCACGTTTCCGCCACTCACTGCCGTTGTCGTCCCGATCGACGTCACCGCCGCCGTCGTCACCGTCGGCTTCGTGTATCCTCCCGAGCCCGTATAGTTTTGACTGGTCTGGCTCACGCTGACGTTCGTGTAACTCCGCGTTGGAGGAGTGAACGCATACCCTGCCTTCGCCGGAGTCACCGTTCCCGACCAGCCGTAAGGCACGGCGCCGGCATAATTGCCGTTCGCCTCCGTCTGCGGATTCCCGGGGAGCCCGCCCATCACGACACCGCTCAGGGCCGTCCCCCCGCCAGTTTTCACCGACCCCGAAATGGTCAGCATGACGATGGCCGCCGTATAGTCCTGGTTCGTTTGGTGCGACGTGACACCGGAATAGCTTCGGCTTGGGGGACTGAACGTATAACCGGTCTTGCTCGGAGTCACGGTCCCCCACCAGCCGGAGTCCACCTCGGCACCATAGGCACCCAGGGAATCGGTCTGCGGATCATCAGGTAAACCGGCCATATTCACTCCCGAAACCGGGGAGCCTCCGGCCGAGACTTTTCCGGATATCATCACCTTGTCGGGACGAGAGATTTTGGCGACAAACGCATCCCGGGGAAAGCCGTTGAAGGAAAGATCCGGACCCACGGCCACGGGAAAAGTCATCTCCGGAGAGTTGGTCTCACCGGCGAGGAAGACATTTCCGGTCTTGTCTACGGCAATGCTGTTGGCTAGGTCAGTCGAAAACCCGCCGATAAACCCGCTGTAGACAAAGTCCGCGCCCCCGGGGTTTACCTTGGCGACAAAGGCATCAGAATTTCCGTTATGAGTCAGGTCGGGGCCGACTGACACCGGAAAAGTGGCTTCCGTCGACCAGGTGTAACCGGCTATATAGGCGCTCCCGGCGATGTCTAAGGCGATGCCCTGGCCGAAATCGTGGTCCGACCCCCCGATGTAGCCGCAGTAGACGAGGCCGGTTCCGGAGGAGTTCACCTTCGCCACGAACCCATCATAAAAGCCCTCGCCGGCGTGGTGAAGCTCCGGGCCCACCGCCACGGGAAACGACGTTTCGGGCGAAGCCGTACCGCCCGTGATAAAGGCGTTCCCGTTCCCATCGACGGCGATGCCCCGGGCCTCATCCGACATCCAGCCCCCGATATAGCCGCAATAGACGAGGCTTTCTCCCGAGGGCACCACCTTGGCCACAAAAGCGTCCTGGTTGCCGTTGTAGCTCAGGTCCGGCCCCACCCTCTCCGGAAATGTCGTCTGCGTGGAATCTGTGAGTCCTGCCAGATAAGCACTGCCGCCCGCATCGACCGCAATCCCCAGAGCCCGGTCGGTGTCGGCCCCGCCGATGTAGCCGCAGTAGATGAGGCTTGCCCCCGATAGTGCCACTTTGGCCACAAAGGCGTCGTTGTTGCCATTCTGAGTCAGGTCAGGCCCTACCTTGACCGGAAACAGACCCGACCCTTGCCGGGAAGAGGTTTCTCCCGCTACATAAGCGCGGCCCACGTCATCGACGGCGATCGCCGTCGCCACATCAGCCGAGATCCCCCCGATATAACCGCAATAAACGAGACTGCTGCCCGAGCTGTTCACCTTGGCCACAAAAGCATCCCCGTAGCTTTCGCTCATCCAGTCGTTGTATGTTACGTCCGGCCCGACAATAACGGGGAAAGAATACTCGTTTGAAAAAGTGTTCCCCACCACATAGGCGTTTCCGTTGTCGTCCAGGGCGACAGCCAGGGCATAATCGTCGCTAGCTCCTCCGATGTAACCGCAGTAGACAAGGCCGGAGCCGGAGCTGTTCACCTTGGCTACAAACGCATCGTTGTTGAGGTTGTGGTCAAGGTCGGGCCCGGCTTTTACGGGAAAGGACGCCTCATTTGAACTCGTGAAGCCCGCCACATAGGCGTTGCCGCTTCCGTCGACGGCAATGCCGGCGGCGCTTTCATCTCCTATACCGCCGATGAAACCGCAATAGACGAGCACCGCCGGGTCGAGAACGAGAGCTCTGGTCCGGTCATATTCTCCGACCTCGAACCCATAGCTGAAGGCCCCGTCCTGAGAAGGGCGCTCAACCCGATATCGCAGGGAAACGTTTGTCCTTCCATCACCCGTTTCCTGGTGGGCGGCCGGCACATCGTCCCGGAAGCTTCCAGCCGCTGTCTCCACGACAAGCCGACCGTCCTCGTCGACCTCCACGGCCTCCGCCCCACGATAGGCCAGCCGGATGCGTGACGGATCCGCCCCCGGACGGACGATGAACTCATACTTCAACCGGCCTGCGGAGCCGGAATAGGAGAGGTCAATCCCCGGCCAGAGATCGGGATAGAAGATCCTTGAATACGTCGACAGGCCGGTCTTCCAGTCTTCCGGCCTTCCCCGAAAATACGATATAGCCGCGCCTGTTTTTTCCTCCCCTTGGGGATGCACGCCGGGATTGGCCCCTAAGAAATCCAGCTTCACCACCCATCGTCGTCCTGGCTTGATTACCTCGACTTTCGGTCTTGACTCCATTCTGGGCGGCGGCGAACCTGACTCGGCCGGGTCAGCGGCAGTCAGGATCAAAGTCAATCCCGCCGGGGTAAAGTAAACGGCTTTGTCTTTACCCTGGATATAAAAATCGACCCGCTCGTCCGCCTGGCCTAGGTTGGGGATGAAATGGAGCGGCATCCGCCCGAAATCCGGCTCGACTCTTAAGGAAGATGAAGGAAAAGACGGGCTCCCGGGCGGGCGTGTTTGAAGACCGGGATGGCGGCTGGAAAAAGCCAGGAGCGAAGCCAGCGCGAAAGAGAATAAAAACAGATTTTTTCTCATGACCCCTTCTCACACGGAAGATCTTGGAAAATGCGACTTCTCTCTCAATTAGAGAGGATTGCCTCAGCTTTGTCAAGCCCCTGGTCCATTTGACTTTTAGCGAAAAACAGGGCGAAAATGGCGGGAGAGATGAACTACCGCAAGCTCGCCGCCTTGAGCTCACTCGGCCTGATGTTGCCCTCCTCTATCGCCGTCGGGCTGTTCATGGGGTATTTTCTGGACAAACTCCTGGGAACAGACCCCTGGCTCCTGATCGTGTTCACGCTTTTGGGTGTCGCCTCCGGCTTCCTCAGCCTGTTCCGCGGCCTCAAGAAGCTTGGCCTGGAGAAAGACGATGAACTATGAGGAGTGGGTCCTCCTACAATCCCCTGAGTTTCTCCGCCGGCACGAGGCCGTCGGCCGTCCAGCCGAAGTGGGCGTAGTAGGCGTCGAGAATTTGACGGTAATAATCCAAGTTGACCGCCCGGCCTTTGTGCGCTCCGGCCGTGAGCGGAACCGTCAGCTTGGGCGGCACGTAGGCGTCGTAGGCGCGGTCGCGGCCTTGGATATTGTTGAAGCGGCGTTCGAGGTTCCAGATCCTTTCGCCGCAAGCGGTTATCGACTCCGCTGTGTACTCAATCCCTGTCAGCGCCTTGTACAGACCGAGGAAGAAGTCCGTGGTGATGGATTCGGGGAAGAAATCACACAGCCCTAATGAATCGACCAGCGCCTTTCCAACTTGTCCCGAGGCGACGTACAGGGCGAGTTTCTCCGCGCCCTCCAGCCCGCCCTCCTCGGCCTGGATCGTCCAGGCATAGGTGTGGTCGCCCCGGCCGCGGTTGGAAGTGCCGTAGGCCGTGAACATCCCGGGAAACACTTTCGGCTCGATGCCCGCGTAGCCGAGTCCTCCGTAGGCCGTGACGACACAACGGGCGATAGCCTCGAGGTCGGCCGCCGTCGCGCCGGCCCCGACCTCGGCGATGACCGCATCGGAGTGACGGGCGAAAAGCCGGCCGGTATCGCCTTTCCGGTGGGCGATGTCTTCCAGGAACTGGATCATGCTCGGGGCGTCGCCAAATTTCGGCGCGCCGGCATATTCTTTTAAGAGCCCTTTCTCTTCGAGATCCATGGCGCCGGCCGTCACCCCGCCGAAGCTCATCGTGTCCACTCCCAGTTCATTGCAGAGACGGTTGAGGTGGAAGATGGCATCGCGGTCGGTGAGGCAGCAGTTGATCCACAGGGCGATCGTCTCGAATTCGGGCCGCACCCCTTCTCCCGCATATGGACCCGACTCCACCTTGGCCGAACGCGTGCACAGCACGTGCCGGCAGCGATTGCAGACCTTGGGCTTTCCGGAGATCTCCAGGAAGGCGTCGGTGCCGACCCCGGCGTAGGCGGCCGGATCGAACCAGCCTTCATCGAAGTTGTGCCAGGGGAGATAGCCTCCCTGCTTGCCCAGGTAGCGGCCGTTGAAGGCCCGGTCGAGCCACCATGTCGTGCCCGTCTTGGGCCGGAACGAGGCCGTCCATCCCGGGTCGCCGACATGCGCCTTGATCTGGGCGTCGAGCTCCTTGCTGAGCTTCTGGAAGGCATCGGCATCGGCATAAGTCGTCTGTCGCTTCCCCAGGGCCGTGACCGCGACCAGTTTCTTTGAGCCCATGACCGCACCCGCCCCTCCCCGGCCGAAATTGCGATGATGGTCTCCGGTCAGACAGGCGAAGGCGACTCCGTTCCATCCCGCCGGCCCCAGGCACATCGTCGAGGAGCCGGGATACTTCGCGGTCAGAAAGTCGGTTGTGACCGAAGCCGGGCGGGCGACCTTGCGGCCGTCCACGGTTTCAAAAAGATCATCTTCGGCATCGATGATCTTGATGGCGTCCTCGGTCACCAAGATACGAACAGGACGATCGGCCCGGCCGTCGATGATCAACTGGTCGAGGCCGGCCCGCTTCAACATGTTGGGGAAAAGGCCGCCGGCGCTCGAATGGGTGAGGAGGCCGAAGAGGGGTTTGTGCCCTGGGACCCAGGACGCCGGCTCGGGCGAGCGGGTCATGGGGCTGACGAAGGAGCAAGAGCCGCGGCCCGCCGTGGGGATGAAAGTGTCGTTGGGTGCGGCCGTGCCCAGGATGAGCCTGTTCTCGGGAGCGAGCGGATCCCGGAGAGGACCGATGGGTCGGAGGTGGTCGTAGAGCAGCCGGGCTTGGACGCCGCGGCCGCCCACGTAATCGCGGCAGATGGCCGGGTCGGCCGGCACGATTCGGACCGTGCGGTTGGTCAGGTCGACGAAAGCCCAGCGGCCCGTGTAGCCGAAGGACCCATCTCCCGAGGGGCTCATGGCGCCTCCTTGATCAGAGCTTTTGATGATAGTTCGGGTAGGCCGGCTTCTTGTGCTTCGGAGGCGGGTTCTTGGCCAGGAGCTCGAGGCAGGCCTGGACGGCCTTTTCAAGCTGCGGGTCGTGTCCGGCTTTGACGGAGGCCGGGTCATTCTCCACCTCAATATCCGGGTCCACACCGTGGTTCTCGACGTCCCAGGTGCCGTTCGGGTTCCAGAACCCGCTCTGCGGCGCCCCCGTGAATCCGCCGTCCATGAGCGGAGCGGCGCCGGCCATTCCAACCAGGCCGCCCCAAGTCCTCTTTCCGATGAGAGGCCCGATCCCGGCGGCACGGAAAAGCCAGGGCATCATGTCGCCGCCCGAGCCGGCGAACTCGTTGATGATCATGACCTTGGGGCCATAGATCGAGCCGACCGGCGTGATGTAGTCCGCGCCGTCGCGGGCCGCGAAGTAACCCATCAGCGGCCGCCGCATATAGTCGATGATGTAGTCGGCGATCAGGCCGCCGCCGTTGAACCGTTCATCGACCACGGCGCCCTCTTTCCCGATCTGGGCGAAGTAGTACCGGTTGAAGTTGGAGAATCCTCCTTGACCGGTGTCGGGAAGATAGACATAGGCCAGCCGGCCGTTGCTGAGCTTGTCCACCTGGCGGCGGTTGTCCTCGATCCAGGCCAGATGGCGGAGACCGGACTCATCGCCCACCGGAACGACGGTCACCTCGCGGGCGTCTTTTCCGTCTGGGTTTGGTCCGACCTTGATGGTCACCTGGCGGCCCGCCGTTGCTTCAAAAAACTTGTAGATCTCTTCCGGAGCCTTCACTTCCCGGCCGCCGACGGCGATCAGGTATTCGCCCTCCTTGACATTCACTCCCGGCTGGGTCAGCGGCGCCCTAAGTTCAGGGTTCCAGTTCTCACCATTGAAGACGCGGGCAAAACGGTAGCGGCCGTTTTCGATGGTGGTATCGGCCCCGAGCAGTCCGCATTGAACAGGCTTGACCTCCGGCAGGTCGCCGCCCCCGACGAAGACATGGCCGCAGGTCAACTCTCCGAGCATTTCCTCGAAAATGTAATTCAGGTCCTGACGGCCGGCGAGGCCGTCGAGATAGATTGAGTATTTCTTTTCCGCCGCCTTGAGGTCGAGGCCGTGGGCGCCCGGATCATAGAAGAAATCGCGCTCTATCCGCCAGACCTCATGATACATCTGCTTCCATTCAACGCGCGGCTCCACATAGACCTCCATCTCGGCTGTCCTGAGCAGTCCCTTTCCCGGCTCGGCTGGCCCCGTGGCCGGAGCGATCGTCCAGTTCTGGCCCGAGGCATAGAGGATTTTCTCACCGTTAGCAGAAATAACGAAGCCGTTCACATTGTCCAGGGACTTCTCTAATTTGCGCTGGGCGAGGTCGAATTTATGAAGAGTCATTCCCACGCCTTGGGAATAGCGGAAGAAGAAGGCGGGGGCCTCCAGGATGTAGATCATCCCTTCCTTGCCGGCGGCCAGGTCGCGGTAGTTTTTGGCGGGAATGGGCAGGGCGAGGATCCTCTGGCCGATATTGTCGAAATCGATGTTGACTTTCTCAGGCTCCTTGGGTTTTTCCTTGTCTCCCTCTTTGGCCTTGTCTGCGGGCTTCTTTTCCTCCGGCTTCTTCTCGTCTTTCTTTTCGGCCTTCTCCTCCTCCTTGCCTTTCTCTTCATCGCTCTCCGGAGCCAGCGGCGAAGGCAGGTCCTTCCGCAGGACCATGACATAGACGCTCCGGGTTACCGGGCGGTCCATACTTGACATGTTGAGCCAGCCGGGGGTCAGACCAACGTCCGTGCTGGCCGCAAAGAAGATGTATTTCCCGCTCTTGTCAAAAACGGGGAACTCGGCGTCGCTTAGGCCGTCCGTGACCTGGGTTGTTTTCCCCGTCTCGAGTGAGTACACCATAACGACGTGCATGTGGCTCGGGATCTGCTTGGAGTAGGTTAGCCAGCGGCTGTCGGGCGACCAGACGAAGTCCCAGTTGAACGTGGGGTTGTAGTAGTAGGTCGTATCGACTTTGACCGGGACTCCCTTCTCGATGTCCACGTACCAGACGGTCAAGTGCTTGTCATTATAGGCAATCTTCCTGCTGTCGGGAGACCACATCGGCCGGTAATAGAAGGACGGTTGCTCGGCCAGGGAGATCTTCTTCACCGGCTCCTTGCCAGCCTGGTCGATGATGTGGAGGGCATATTCGCCCGAGTCGTCCGAGAAGTAGGCGATCCATTTTCCGTCCGGCGACCAGGAAGGATCGCGCTCCATGACTCCCGTCGTCCGGGTGAGATTCCGGATGTCGCCTTTTTCAGCCGGGACGGTCAGGATCTCGCCTCGCGCCTCGAAGACAGCCCGGACTCCAGTCGGCGAGATGCCGGCGTTCGCGATCCTCTGGCCGACCTTAACGTAGTGCGGACGAACCTCCGGAAAATCTCCGCTTAGGGTGACCTTGAGTTTCTGGGCTTTCCCCGTGGCCAGGTCATAGAGGTTGAGAGAACCGAACTGCTCATAGATGATGGCCCCGGGCCCGGCCGAGGCGGCCTTGAAGTCAAGGCCGTCGTTCGGGATCACCTGGTCGACCTTCTTCGACTTCGTGTCGTAGACGAAGAGCGTCACGGGGCCGTTCCGGTCGGAAAGGAAGTAGACTTTATCGCCAACCCATATCGGAGTGGAATCGTTGGAGTTCTCGCGCGGGATTTTCTCGACCTTGAGGTCGGAGAGGTTGACCAGCCAGATGGGTGTGGTCTGCCCGCCCCGGTAGCGTTTCCAGGCCCTCTGCCACTGCGGTGTCGGGACATAGGCCAGTCGCGTTCCGTCCGGTGAGAATGACGCCTGGACGGCCATCGGCAGGGGAAGTTCCTCGGGATACCCCCCGTCCGGGCCGACCGTGAAGAAGCGGGGGATGCCGACGCCCGCGTCATCCCGCCGCGACGACCGGAAGACAATGCGGTTCCCGCTGGGGGTCCAGCCGACGACCTGGTCCGGGCCGGGATGATAGGTCAAGCGTCGGGGAACTCCGCCGCTCGCCGGGACGAGATAGACGTCGATATTTCCGTCGTACTCGCCGGTAAAAGCGACCAGGGTACCGTCGGGGGAGAAAAACGGATCGCTCTCGGTCCCCGTGCCGGTGGTCAGCTGCCTGGCTACGCCCCCGTCCCTGGAAACCGTCCAGAGGTCGCCGGCAAAGGCGAAAACAACCTGAGTTTTGCCCAGAGTCGGTTGCTGGAGCAGGAGCGGCGTCTCGGCGGCGGAAAGCATACAGAAGCTCATGGCCAAAAGGCCAAAGAATACCAGAGGGCTCTTCGGACTCATCATCGAACGTTCTCCTTTCTTGGCAGGGACGGTTTTCTCTAGCACTTCCCCCAGACATGCCGGGGGTGTTTCTTCTCGTATTTTTTAGCGGATTCTTTGGTGATTGTGTGCCAGCGGACGCCCTTCTTGGCGCCGACGATCCCGGCGAGGGCGCAGCGGCAGAGCGTCGGGTCGACCTTTTCCCTCAATTCGTCGAAGACCTTGTAGGGGTCACGCTTGAGAAATTCTGTTTTGGTCGTGATCCCGATTTGCCCGAGCCTTGCGGCCGTGGTCGGGCCGATGTTGGGAAGGGAACTCAAGGAGTCGCCGGTTTTCGGAGGGCTCTTTCTTGACTTTGGCTTCATCTGGAACTCGACAGCCGCCTATGGATTATACGGATTTGAATCAAAAAAGATTCTAGGCCAACTCAGCCATCCTGTCAATTCAGGAAATCTAAGGGGAAAGCGTCAAACGATGAAACGGCGGACGACGGTCATGAGTCCTGTGACAGGCGCGGTCATTGTGTCCCGAGACTGTTGAGAATACAATGGAGGGCTCATGAAATTCCAGGCGGCGATATTCGACCTCGACGGTACGCTTCTTGATACGCTCGCTGACATCGCCGACGCCATGAACGCGGCTTTGGAAGGGATGGGGTTCCCGGTTCACGAGACGACTGCCTACAGATACCTGACCGGAGACGGGGTGCGGGCTTTGGCCGAGAGGTCAATCCCGGAAAAGGCGAAGGACGAGATTACGGTAGCGGCCTGCATCCGGGAATTCCGGTCGGAGTATGCCGGTCGCTGGGGGAAAAAAACCCGGTCTTACCCAGGGATCATCGGACTGCTCACCGAGCTGGTCCGGCGCCGGATCAAGCTCAGCGTACTGTCCAACAAGCTCGACGAGTTCACCCGCCAGGCCGTGCGGGATTTCCTTCCCGGGTTTGAGTTCTCGTTCATTATCGGGGCAAAGCCCGACCTCCCTCCCAAGCCCGATCCTGCCGGAGCCCTCTTGATCGCCAGCGGGCTCCGGATTCCTCCCGCCGACATCATCTACCTCGGCGACACCGGCGTGGACATGCAGACCGCCGTCAGGGCGGGGATGTTCCCGGTGGGGGCGTTGTGGGGATTCCGCGACGAAAAGGAACTGCGGGAGCATGGGGCCAGAGCCGTGATCAGCTCTCCGCGGGAGCTTCTTGGATTTATCGATTAGGCCTTTGTCGGGCCGCCTTCTAAATGGCATCCATCCGGGGCGTAGGTGAAGTTCCAGTGAACGGACCTTCTCCGAGGCTCAACTGTCGTGCTGGCGGATGAACTCCTCGACCTTTTCGACGAGCTCGCGGTTACCGACGAAGATGGGAGTCCGCTGGTGGAGCGACTTCGGCTGGATGTCCAGTATTCTCTGCCTTCCGTCGGAGGCGTATCCCCCGGCCTGTTCGGCGATAAATGACAGGGGGGCGCATTCGTAGAGGAGGCGCAGCTTGCCGTGGGGCTTTTCGGGGTCTTTGCGGTCGGCGGGGTAATAGAAAACGCCGCCCGCCAGCAGGTTGCGGTGGAAATCAGAGACGAGAGTGCCGATGTAGCGCAGCGAGAGGCCCTTTCTCCCGCCTTCATGGCCCTGCAGGTATTCGGTGTAGCGCTGCACTCCCTTGCTCCAATAGATTTGGTAACCGAGGTTGACGCTGAAATACTTCGGCGGCGCCGGGATCCGGATGTTCGGGTGGGAGAGCAGGAATTCACCGACTGTCGAGTCGAGGGTGAAGCCATGGACACCGTGGCCTGCTGTATAGACGAACATCGTGCTCGACCCGTAAGCGATGTAACCTGAGGCCACTAGGCTGCGGCCGGGCTGGAGGAAATCCTCGAGCGTCCCCGGGCCCTCTTCGCTGATCCGCTTATAGACGGCAAAGATGGTGCCGATGGGGACGTTGTAATCTATGTTTGAAGAGCCGTCCAGCGGGTCATACAGCAAAATGTATTTGCCCTTGGGATATTTGTCCGGCACCAGCAGGATACTATCGTTCTCCTCGGAAGCCATGGCCGCCACCCGGCCAGTGTGGTCGTTGAGGCGGAAAATGGTCAGGTCGGCGAAGCGGTCGAGCTTCATGATCTGCTCGCCCTGGATGTTGATGTCCTCGGTGCGGCCCAGGATCTCGGCCAGGCCCGCCCGCGTCGTCTTGCTGGCGATGACCTTGCCGGCCAGGGCGAGGTCGTAGAGCAGGTTGGTCAGCACGCCGGTCGCCTCGGGATGGTAGGTTTGTTCCTCAAGGATGTGGCGCTCGATGGTCATAATCCGGGTAGGGTCGATGGAAATCCTTGACATGTGTCCTCCTTTAGCTCCCCGATTTTACAACAATTGGGGACACCATATCAATTTCCTTTTTTCCATGACTTTTATCAGGGCGGCGGTTGTCTTTGCGGCCGCCTATTGTCTCTCTGAGGATATGTGTATAATAATGAAAATTCAAGGAGGGATGACCATGGACATCAAGATCGTCAAGATCGATAAGCCGGACGACATGAACTTCATCCTGGGGCAGGCCCATTTCATCAAGACCGTGGAGGACATTCACGAGGCCATCGTCAACACGGCGCCGCAGATGAAGTTCGGGATCGCTTTCTGTGAATCGTCGGGGGCGGCCCTCGTCCGCTACTCGGGGAATAACGACTCGCTCATCGAGCTGGCCAAGAAGAACGCCCTGAACATTTCGGCCGGGCACAGCTTCATCATCTTCATGGAGAACGGGTTTCCGGTCAATATCCTCAACACCATCAAGAATGTCCCCGAAGTCTGCCAGATCTTCTGCGCCACGGCCAATTCCGTTGAAGTCCTTATCGCCGAGACCGAGAGCGGACGCGGCATCCTGGGCGTCATCGACGGCGTCAAGACGAAGGGAGTCGAAGGCGAAGCCGACATTAAATGGCGGAAGGAGTTTCTCCGGAAGATCGGCTATAAGTTCTGAAGCAATCCGGTTTTTACTTCAGGCCGAATTTCTTGAGGAACTCCGGCCTGTTCTTCAGGCCGTCAACGCGTCAGCGGGCCGTGATCTTCGACTTGCACTGCTGGATCAGCGAATCCAATCCTCTCAACTGGGCTGGTGTCAGGGGACCGGCGTACTTCTCCCTGAACTTGGAGAGGTTGTCAAGCGCTCTCTCGTAGTCGCCGGTATAGAAATAGGACAGGCCTAGGTTGTAGTAGGCCGTGCCGTAGTCCGGGAAAAGCTCAAGGGCCTTTTTCAGCTCGGGGATGGCCTCCGCCGGCCGGCCTCCCTGCAGATAAGTGAAACCCAGGCCGTGATGGCTTGACGGGTCTTTGGGGTTGAGCTGGATGGCTTTTTTGTAGCACGCGATCGATCTCTCGTAGGCTGCCGGATCTTTGCTTTGGGCAAAGATGGCGAATTCAGCGTCCCCCATGTTGCGGTGAATGAGGTAGTATCCTTCGTCCAGGGTCAGGGCGTATCCTAAGGCCTGGCGAGCCTTCTCCAGCTCTCCCGTGTTCAGATAGGCGACGCCCAGGACATTCCAACTGTCGGACACATTTTCGAAGGGATACCGGCCGTCAGCCGTGATGACGCGGATGACCTCGCCGTATCGTCCGGTCTCATTGAGCATATGAATATACGGTGAGGCGATCAAGTAGCTTGCCGGCAGGATTTCAAGTCCTCTCTTCAGGACGGCGAGGGCGTCCGCGATCCGGCCCATCCTTCCATAGATCAAGCCCAGCGTGGAATAGCCGGCGTCAAAATCCTCTTTCTCCGAAAGGACGCTCTTGACAAGCTCGATCGCCTCCGCGCTGCGGCCGCTCTCAAAAAGCTCCTGGGTTTCCGTGCACTTGTTGTGGAGGGGGAGAAGCGTTTTGACGTCGTCCGACGGGCCGTATTTCTTTTTCCTGACGGGTTGAGGGCTGGAGACATAGCCGAGGCTTCTCAGCGCTTCCAGGGACTCGCGGTCGAGCTTGGTCTCCTTGCCTGCCTGGTCCGTGGGCGAGAGCCCGCCCGTGATCCGGGTGAGTCTGGCCCTGAGCTTGTCGGCGTCTTGTTCGGCGATCACGTTCTTGAGTTCGTCGAAATCCTTGTCCATGTCGTAAAACTCGGGGATTGGGGACTCGATAAATTTTTCCGGGCCTTGAATAAAGCCAAAGAGGGGCGCCCATCCCTGACTATAATAAGGATACATGGATTCGAAGTAGATGGCCCGCTTGGGCAGCTTCTTGCCCTTGACCGCGGGCAGAAGCGAAAGGCCCTGGAGCCGGGCCGGCACCTTGAGCCCGAGAAGCTCGCAGACGGTGGGAAAGATGTCTGTATGGGTGGCCACCTGGTTGACGTTTCCCGGTTTCAGCCCCGGGGCGGAGATGAGAAGAGGGATCCAGAGAGTCGTGTTGTAGGCCAAAAAGCCATGGGTTTCTTCACCGTGCTGGCCCAGGGATTCTCCGTGGTCACCGGTGAGGATGACGACCGTGTTGCCGCTCCCTCCCTGGCCTTCGACAAAGTCGAGGAGCTTCTTCAGGGCGGAGTCGACATAAGCGACTTCGCCGTCATATAGCCGGCCCTTGTATTGGGAGAGGAAAGGCGGCGGCGGCCCGT
>Ga0315277_10008635_pt1 | contig 13067 bp, 9 predicted proteins | sample YL17G05_15_MG_FD_203695 | JGI IMG/M metagenome (GOLD analysis project Ga0315277, IMG submission 203695) | Sediment microbial communities from Yellowstone Lake, YNP, Wyoming, USA - YL17G05_15 | ecosystem: Environmental > Aquatic > Freshwater > Lake > Sediment | place: USA: Wyoming | collected...
CCTACTCAAAAAATTGGCCAAATATCCGCGGAAATGATCCTGGCGCTTATTAATGATCAACCAGTGCCAGAAAAGAGTGTTATTTTGCCATGTGAATTAATTATACGCCAATCCTGCCGGTCTTTACATCGCCAAGCTGAAACTCCTAACATAGAATCCTCACCTCGTTTAGAGAAAGTATGGAAATAGCACCCCCTTTACTGCGAATGCAAATATGTCCTTAATTTATTTGTTGGTATTGGCTTATGAATAGGACCTCCCAATGTTTAGTCAAGGAGAAAATATGCAACAGGCAATTATGATTACCACGGGTAAGATTGAATTCCAGGAAATTTCTCGACCGATACCCCAACCCAATGAGGTGTTGATTAAGGTTAAGAGAATTGGCGTATGTGGATCAGATATTCATGTCTACCATGGAGTGCATCCGTATACGAGCTATCCAATTGTGCAGGGCCACGAAGTTTCGGGTGTTATCGCAGAGGTTGGACAGGAAGTAAAAGGCTTCGCACTTGGCGATAAGGTAGTCTTCATGCCCCAAGTGACGTGCGGCGAATGCTATCCATGCCGGCACGGCATGTACCACATTTGCGATAGCCTCAAGGTCATGGGTTTCCAAACAAATGGCGCCGCCCAAGAATACTTTCCAATCCTAGCTGATATGGTGTTGAAATTGCCCGAATCGATCACAATTGATCAAGCTGCGATGATTGAGCCAGTTTCGGTGGCAGTTCATGCGCTTTCTCGCTATGGAAGCTCGGATGGATTGAACGTTCTTGTGTTAGGGGCAGGCACGATCGGCAATTTGGTGGCTCAGGTTGCAAACGCTTCGGGAGCAAAAAAGGTATTGATCACGGATGTCAACGAATATAAGTTGCAGAAAGCACATCAATGCGGTCTTGATTATGTGATCAATCCTCAGCAAGAGGACATTAGCCAGGCAATTCTAAACACCTTTGGGCCGGATAAGGCTGATTTAATCCTGGAATGCGTGGGGGCGCAGGACACCATCACCCAGGCTGTGGAGAATGCACGTAAGGGCAGCACAATCATCGTCGTAGGCGTCTTTGGCAAGAAACCGATTGTTGATCTGGGGCTGGTGCAGGACCGCGAGTTGAGCTTGGTGGGTACACTGATGTATCAAAAGAAAGATTATGAACGCGCGATTGAACTTCTGTCGAAAGGGAAGTTGTGCCTGGATCAAATGATCACGCACCGATTTGCGTTTAAGGATTACTTGGAAGCCTATAAAACAATCGAATCTTCTGGCGGTAAATACATGAAAGTAATGATTGAACTTTGAGAAAGGAAATACTGAGCAATGAAATCATTTACATATTTTCAACCCACTGAGATTCGTTTTGGGCGCGGTCGGTTGGACGAAGTCGGTGAGATGGTTGTCCGGTTTGGTAAACGCTGTCTGATCGTAACAGTACCAATTTTTCCAGTCTTTGAACCTGTTTTAGGACGGGTAGAAAGCAGTCTTCAAAAAGCCGGAGTGACGTGGGCACACTTCGATGGTGTAGTTCCCAATCCCACTACCGATTGCATCACCGCTGGCGCTAACATCGCAAAAGAATTCCGTGCAGATGTGATTTTGGGTGTCGGCGGAGGGTCTAGCATGGACACGGCAAAGGCAATTGCAGTCGAAGCCACCCATCCAGGCACCGCCTGGGACTACCTGTTTTTTAAGACCCCACCGACGGAAAAAACGTTACCAATTATCTCTGTTTCAACAACATCAGGAACTGGTTCGCAGGTTACCCAAGTTGCGGTAATAACGGAAACAAAAACAAAAACCAAGTCAGCCATCTTCAACTCGATTGTCTATCCTCGGGTTGCAATTGTCGACCCCGACCTAATGGAGACTGTACCCGCACATATCACTGCCTCGACTGGTTTTGATGCCTTCTGCCACGCTTTTGAGAGCTACCTGCATCCGGCAGCTTCACCCTATACCGACCACATGGCATTCGAGGCTATCAAGTTGGTTTCGAAATACCTACCCGGTGTCATAGAGAATGGGAAAAATAAAGAAGGCCGCGAGGCAATGGCTTGGGCTGATACCCTTGCTGGGCTGTGTATTGCCAATGCTGGTGTTACGCTACCACATGGTATCGGAATGACTATTAGTGGCTACTGCCCGCAGATCATGCACGGCGAGGCGCTAGCGGTGATCTATCCAGAGTTTACTCGCTTCACATATCCATATGCTGTCTCACAATTCGCTACTGTCGGCAGGATCTTCAACCCTGCCCTAAAGAATGTACCGGATGAACAAGCAGCAGCTCAAGCTTGCGAGGCTCTTGATACTTTTTTACATGAGATAGGTATGTGGCTCAGCCTAAAAAACCTTGGGGCCACGAGGGAGGATGTCAGCGCAATTGCGGATAACAGCAGGGTTTTACCAGACTACAAGAACAATCCACGGATAGCCAACCGAGATGAAATCTACACGATGCTGGGAAACAGCTTTATACGTGAATAGTGATTATCTATACGAATTCGGATCAAATCCAAAAAGGACAACAATATAACTTTTAGTATGCCGGACCCGAGCTTAGGTCGCACACATGGATAATATTTTTCACACCACGAACAGACGAAAAATAGCTTCAAAAATGGCAGCGGGCGAGGCCATGCTGTTTTTCAGCGGTGAAAGTGTAAGGAAAACCGCGGATGAGAATTATCCATTTTTTACAAACCGAAACTTCCTTTATCTGACAGGCGTAAAACAGGAGCAATCTGCACTACTTCTCCAAAATAATCAGGGTGCAGGCAGCGAGAGTCTATTTGTACTAAAACCCGATTTTACTCGTGAAATCCGGACTGGTAGGCGATTCACGGATGAAGAGCTCAACGAAATAAGCGGAATTGAGCGGATTGAAGATATAAATAACCTGAATAATACACTGGATGCACTACTTTCTTCCCAACACGTGCAGACCCTTTGGCTTTGTTTCGACGCCCTTGCACCAGAAAGATCTTTCGATATTGAACGAGAATTTTCGAATCACATCCGAAAGAGACATCCGCAGATCATTATCAAGAACAGTTACCCGCTTGTCTGTGCAATGCGGAAGATTAAGACACAAGGTGAATTTGATGCTATCAGAAGAGGTATGCAGATCACCCAAGCGGGAATCCGCCGTATGATGCGTATAGCGAGACCTGGCATGATGGAATATGATCTTGAGGCGGAGTTCAACTATGAGCTTGCTGCCCATGGACAAAGGCATACCGCATTTCCTTCCATAATTGCATCCGGTGAACACATTTTTTACCTTCACTATTCGCTCCCCATGGGTATCGTAGGGGATGGCGAATTAATCCTCACCGATGTCGGCTCAAGCTATGATGAGTACTGTACGGATATATCACGTGTATTTCCTGCTAACGGCCATTTTAGTGAGCAGCAAGCACAGATATACCAGATTGCATACTCCGCCAATCGAGCTATCATGGATCAGGTTCGTCCGGGTGTACCGTTTAGCATGACGAACCGTATTTGCCGGGAAGTATCCTTTGAAGGACTCAAAACTATCGGCTTATTGGATGACTTTGCTGATATTAACAAGTATGTTTGGCATAACACAACACACCATGTCGGACTTGATACCCATGATGTGGGCGGATATGAAGAGCCAATGGCTGAAAATATGGTGTTCACAGTGGATGTAGGAATTTACGTGCGCGAGTGGGGCATTGGACTGCGGATTGAGGACGATGTGCTCGTAACAGCCGATGGATGCGAAAATCTTTCTGCATCGATTCCTGCAACAATTGAAGAAATTGAGAAGGTTATGGCTGATGAACTCCAACAACCCTACCTACCATGAAATTCTGTTGAGGTATATATGAAATTAAAGCTTTTGTTTGACAATCCATCTACACGGTTCGATGAGGCTTTGCCCATTGGAAATGGTAGGCTTGGTGGTCTGGTAGATGGAGGGTTACAAGAAAAGCTGGTATATCTCAATGAGGAGACGATTTGGTATGGCGGTCCGAGAGATCGCAATAATCCGGATGCGCTTCACTATATGAGCGAGATCCGCATGTTGATGCGGGAAGGGCGCGTCCTTGAAGCACAGCGGCTTGCGGTCCTGGCGCTCACTGGGACTCCCGAATCACAGAGACATTATTCGACCTTAGGCATGCTGGTGATGGATTTTTTCAACCATAATGGCAGTGTTGAGGAATATAAACGCGAATTGGATTTTGATACTGCCATTGTGACTGAGAGCTATATTATGGATGGCGTATCCTATGAGCTCACGGCATTTGCAAGCTGTCCCGACTCAGTAATTACAATCCGCATGCTCGCTTCAAAACCAGTTTTGCAATTTTCAGCAGGCATTGAGCGAGGCGAAAGAATTCGGAATTTTAGTTATGGTACGCATGAGGATGATACTGCACGCTACGCTCTTAATGGGCTGGTAATACGGGGAAACTGTGGTGGTGAAACGGGGCTCCGATTCAGAGGTTCATTATTCGGAAAAGGTAACGGTGATACAGCTATTATTGGCGATAAGCTCGTGTTTGAGAATGCTAGCGAAGTGGTTCTATACATTGCAGCCGGTACAGATTTTGAAAAAAAAGATATAGAAGCTATTTGTGTCGCCCGCTGTCAGGCAGCGATGGCAAAAGGTTTCGACGCCTGTGAGCGTGACCATATTGCCGAATGGAGTGCTTTGTATACAAATGTATCTATTTATTTGGAAAGCGCAGAAGCTATTTCGGTCCCGTTACCGATGAATAAGGTATTCGAAGCTTTTGAAAACGATGATATGAGTGTTCTCAGTCTACCTGAGAATTGGTCGGCATTGAATGATTATCTAGTGTTGTTACTTTTTTCTTTTGGCAGATACATCTTGCTCAGTAGCAGTCGCAATTGTGCGTTACCAGCCAATCTTCAAGGCATTTGGTGCCGGGATTTGCTTTCAATATGGGATGGGAAATATACAACAAATATAAATTTACAGATGGCATACTGGCCGGTGGATTCCGCAAACCTTTCTGCCTGTTTTGAATCGTATTTCCAGCTTGTAGAGCGCATCAGACAAAATGGCACAATTACAGCACAACGGAGTTATGGATGCCGCGGTTTTGTTCTTCACAATAACACAGATATTTGGGCGGACACCGCAGTCCAGGATTCTGGAACACATTGTTCTTATTGGTTCCTGGGTGGTGTATGGATTGCGGTAGATATGTGGGAACATTTCCGCTATACACTGGATATTGATTTTCTTGTGCGTGCATGGCCAATTATGCGGGATGCATTACTCTTTGTTCTGGATTATATGGAGGAAGTCGACGGGAAGTTGATTATGGGTGTCACAACCTCTCCAGAAAACTCGTATTATTCCCAAAATGGCGATAAGGTTTCATTTTGTCGCATGTCGGCAATGGACTCCGAATTAATCGCTTTGTTGCTGAGTGATTGCCAAGAAGCGATGGACGTATTGCGATCCAGCGGTTCAACTGATGCCGAAATTCCCGATGGATTTGATGAGGAGATCAGAATCGCTGCTGATAAGCTTATGCCTATACAGATCGCGGGAGATGGTGCAATACTTGAATGGGGATTTGAAGCGGAAGAAGCTGAGCCAGGGCACAGACATCAATCTCATTTGATCGGGGCATATCCATACAATGCGATTACGTCACGAGATACTGAGTTGTTTGCAGCTGTCCGCAAAAGTATTGAAAAGCGAATACACAACGGCGGCGCTAACACCGGGTTCAGCCGTGCATGGGCAGGCGGCTTGTTTGCAAGGTTAGGTGATGGTAATGCCGCCAGGGATATGGTAGGCAGCATGGCGCGTTATTCAGGTCAACCAAACCTCTTCAACTGCTGTAACATCAAGCAAGTACCGAAGCTAATGGAAGATGCCAAGCCTATGCAGATCGATGGGAATTTAGGAACTGTGCAAGTGGTGATCGAGATGCTGCTGCAAAGCCATAACGGTGAGATCATAATCTTACCCGCACTTCCAGATAGTTGGAAAAAAGGAAATTTCCGTGGTCTGGTCGCGCGCGGAAATGTTGTGATCGATGCTTGGTGGGATGAAAGATGTCTCACCCGCGCCTGTCTGGAGCCACGCATAGATAACGATATTGTGATCATCACGGGATCGGGTTTTTGCCTACGGGCAGATGACGGTACAGTTCTCAAAGATACAGAAGGGCGTATTCAAACTCGTTTATACAAAGACAAGACTTATATAATTGAGCGGAAAGAGGAGGGGAAAGAATGCTGAAATACATAGCTAAGCGATTCGTAATGATGCTGATCACATTGTTCATCATCATTACAGCTACTTTTTTCCTCATGCGGGCAATACCGGGAGGTCCGTTCTCCTTTGACCGGGTACTTCCACCTAGAGTAGAAGAAGCTCTCAAAACGAAATACAATCTGAACAAACCAGTTATAGAGCAGTATTTCGATTATCTTTCTGGAATAATCCGCTTCGATTTCGGCCCGTCATATGTGTACTTCGGACAAACTGTAAACGAAATGATGGCGGATGGCTGGCCAGCATCCGCCAAACTAGCTGTTGCTGCTACGATCCTTATTATTTTATTGGGAGTGCCCATGGGCGTAATATCAGCACTCAACCGCAATAAACCACCGGATCGCATCACCATGATGATATCGACGATCGGCGTGGTAGTACCATCCTTTGTGTTAGCTACGTTCCTGCTTTACTTCTTTTCTGTAAAATTAGAAGTTTTGCCAACATTCGGTGTGGATACATGGCAGGGTTATATTTTGCCTGCGGTATGCCTTGCGGTAGGACCGGTGTGCGGAATAGCAAGACTATCCCGTTCTAGTATGCTTGATACGCTCAATCAGGATTATATGCGTACTGCGGAATCAAAAGGACTTTCACGTTCTAGAATTATCATTGTACATGGGTTGCGCAACTCGCTCATCCCAGTTGTTACTTCTCTGGGCATGACATTTGCCGCCTTGCTTACTGGTACCTTTGTGATTGAGAAAATATTCGCTGTGCCTGGACTGGGTAGATATTTTGTCCAGTCTATAACGAACCGCGATTACACCGCTGTAATGGCTCTGACGATACTGACTTCCGTCATCATGGTAGTTGCAGTATTTCTCATTGATATCATTTACATGCTCATCGACCCGCGCATCAAGCTCTACGACAAATAGCAGTAGAGGAAATGATATGAACGAGAATCATAACGAACAGTTTGTTAAGGATTGGGCGCCGTTGCAGAAGGAAGAGAAAAATGCAGAAACCACCTCTGGGGTGACGGTGAGTTATTGGCAAGACGTTCTACGCAGACTGCGTCAGAATAAATTGGCAATTGGCTCGATTTTTGTCATCGCATTGATTTTACTTGCATCCACGATTGGTCCAATGTTAACTGGTAAAGCCTACGAGACACAACAGCTCTCTCTCCGCAATATGCCCCCGCGGATAGAAATCCAAACGGCAAAGGATGGTACAAACTTTTTTGTACATCCGGATTTGAGAGTGTTTCTGGCAGAGGATAATGGGTATGTGACTGAGGAGTTGGATCCGGTATCAGCAAATTTAGCGGACAAGCAATTTATCTATGAATATAACGACACAACCTACTATCTTGTTTTTTCTGCAGATGGCACCAAGCTCTTAGATGAAAACCTTGAACCTTTACCACAGAGTGAAACAGTCTGGAATAAGAACTATCTTCTTGGCACAGATTCGATCGGTAGGGATATGCTAACTAGGCTACTTTATGGCGGACGCATCTCCCTGTTGGTTGCGTTTATCGTTACGATTTGTACGTTGGTAATTGGCGTGCTCTATGGAGGTATCTCGGGTTATTCTGGTAACAATACCGATATCTTCATGATGCGTGTGGTGGAGATCCTTATGGCAATACCGAGCGTGATATATATCATATTGTTGATGGTCTATTTCGGACAAGGAGTATTCAATATACTGATTGCCATGGCGATAACATCTTGGCTAGCTATGGCACAATTGGTCAGAGGACAGGTCCTGTCACTGAAAGAGCAGGAATTCATTCTTGCGGCAAAATGTACCGGCGTATCACCAATCAAAATCATTCTTCGTCATTTACTGCCAAATAGCATCGGCCCAATTATCGTTTCCGCAACTCTAAGTATTCCTGCTGCGATTGCAACTGAAGCATTTATGAGCTATATCGGCCTCGGCGTGAAACCCCCGATGCCTTCCTGGGGTATTTTGAGTAACGAAGGTATTGGCGCCATTCGTTCCTCTCCCTATCAGGTATTATTGCCCAGTATTGCGATTAGCCTTACCATGTTTGCGTTCAACTTTTTGGGTGACGGTTTGCGCGATGCGCTAGATCCGAGATTGCGAAAATAAGGAAGTATGCTTTGTGTGCTAAAAAATTATTGGAGGTTAATAATCTCCGGACCTCTTTTTTTACGTTTTCGGGTGAGGTTCAGGCAGTTAGAAATATCAGTTTTAGCTTAACCCATGGAGAGATTGTCGGCATAGTGGGAGAGAGCGGTTCTGGTAAATCAGTGGCATTTCTGTCTGTGATACGCCTGTTGCAGGATCCAGGCAAGATTGTCGGCGGTGAGATCCTTTTCGAAGGTGAGGATGTCCTCGGGATGTCCAATGTGAAACTGCGTAGACTGCGTAACAATCAAATCGGCATGGTGTTTCAGGAACCCATGACGAGTTTAAATCCGACCATTCGCGTTGGTACGCAGATCACCGAGCGTATCCGAGCTTTCAATATGGGAATCGGTAAAAGGCAAGCAAGGGACCAGGCAGAGAAACTGCTGGAAATGGTGAAACTCCCTGGGGCGAAAAGTCATCTGGAATCTTATCCATGGGAAATGTCCGGTGGTATGCGCCAGCGTGTGATGTTTGCGATCGCAATCGCCTGCAATCCCAAACTACTGATCGCAGATGAACCAACTACGGCCTTGGATGTTACTATACAGAATCAGATTCTGAAATTGCTCCGCAATTTTCGTTCCGAAACAAATACTTCCATTATCTTGATTACACATGATTTGGGTGTGGTGGCGGAAACCTGCGAGCAGGTTATCGTCATGTATGGCGGCATGATCATGGAGGAAGGGCTTGTGGATGAAATATTCTACGAGACCGCGCATCAATACACCATTGGCCTAAAACAGTCTATTCCCGATATTAATAATATGGGTGGGGACCGTCTGTTTTCAATTGCCGGATCACCTCCCAGTCTGATCGATCCACCCAAGGGTTGTCCGTTCTGTGCACGGTGTGATAAAGCTATGAAAGTGTGTCTCGAGCATTGTCCCCCCTATTTCCAACTCAGTTCGACGCATAGGAGCATGTGTTGGCTCCTAGACCCCGATTTTCCGAGTCACTTGGCAAAGGAGGGTATTAAATGAGCCAACAGAGCTTCATTGAGGTAAATCACCTAAAAAAGTACTTTGGTGGTGGTGGGATCTTAACAAAGAAACCTTTCATTAAAGCAGTGGATGACATCTCGTTTTCGATAACCAAAGGGGAAACATTTGGCCTTGTCGGTGAATCAGGCTGTGGTAAATCTACTGCAGCACGAACGATTGTTCGTTTGTATAATCCTACTTCCGGCTCGGTTATCTTTGACGGAACAGATATCGCAAAGCTTGGAGAAAAAGAACTTAAGCCATATCGCCGTCGCATACAGATGATTTTCCAGGATCCATATGCTTCGCTTGATCCGCGCATGACGGTTAAAAACATTGTGGCAGAACCACTTACCACGCATAACATCTGTGCCAAGTCGGAATATGAAGATCGCGTTGCGCAATGCCTACGGATGGTGGGGCTGGAGCCAGGGCATATGGAAAAATATCCACATGAGTTCTCTGGTGGTCAGCGGCAGCGTATCGGTATTGCACGGGCACTTATTACCCGACCGGATTTTATCATTTGCGATGAACCTATATCCGCGCTTGATGTCTCCATACAGGCGCAGGTGGTGAATATGCTTCAATCGCTACAAGAACAGTTGGGACTGACCTATTGTTTTATCGCCCACGACCTTGCGATGGTTAAATACATCTCAAAGCGCATGGGTGTAATGTATGTGGGACAACTCGTGGAAGTATCCCCGAGTGATGAGTTATACCGAGCACCGCTGCATCCATATACAATCGGCCTTATGCGAGCAATTCCAATAGCCGATCCAAGACTTGCCAAATTGAAACAGGAAGTTTCGATTGAAGGCGAGATCCCAAGCCCATTCAATCCCCCGTCTGGATGTCGTTTCTCGCCACGCTGCCCAAAATGCATGGATATTTGCAAGGAGATAATCCCTGTGCTCAAAGAGGTCTCACCAAACCGTTTTGTTGCTTGTCACTTGTTTTAGAAGTCAATAAATACATGAATTAGCTGAAAAGTTGATCCATAATGCAATCATAAAAATAGAAAGGAGTAAACCATAGTGAAAAATAGTTAGCATTGGTCGACAATACAGATGAGAAGGAGAAAACCATGATGAAAAATAATAAAGTATGGCTAATAATACAAACCAAAAAGGAGAAACCATAATGAAAAAACTATTGATGTTTGTCGTAACTTCGATCATGATTCTTACAATGGTCGTTGGCTGTGCGTCGCAACCAACAAGCGAACCTACGCAGGTGAGCTCGGCGCCAACCGCTCAACCGGTTAGCCCCACGTCTAAACCAACCCTACCGCCGACTGAAGTGCCAGCCACCCCCACGACTGAACCAACTCTGCCTCCCGCTAAGCCTGTCAGTTTCAATTACTCGTTTGATAATGAGCCCCCGGGAATCGACCCCGGAATATCTCAAGGCTCAGTCCAATCCACGATATATGCTGCACTCTATGAAGGACTTGTAACTGTTGATGAATCCGGAAACATCATTCCCGCTGCAGCAACAAGCTGGGATATTAGCGAGGATGGATTGACGTACACATTCCATCTCAGAGATGGACTTAAGTGGTCCGATGGTAAGCCGCTAACCGCTAACGATTTTGTATATTCCTGGTTGCGTGTACTTGATCCAAAAACCGCTTCCACATATACCTGGTTTGTCGAGATGTTTATTAAAAATAGCACAGAATATGAAAAGGGTGAAGTTACCGCTGATGAAGTCGGTGTAAAAGCAACGGATGACAAAACATTGGTCATCACGCTCATATTCCCTGCCTCGTATTTCCTGCAAGCACTGCTAGCAGGCGTTTGGATGCCTGTCCGTCAGGATGTCGTTGAAGCTAATCCTGAAAAGTGGCCTTTCAATGCTGACACTGCAATATCTAATGGTCCGTTCAAGCTTACTGAATACAAAATCGGTTCATACATCACTGCAGTGAAAAACGATAACTATTGGGATGCCGCTTCTGTCAAGATCGATAATCTAAAATTCTCCTTCATTACAGATGTCAATACTGCATATTCCGCATTCTTGGCTGGAGATGTCGATGGTATCAATAGTGTTCCTCCAACCGAATTCGTTAACATCCTCACATCGGATGACAGACTGCACACATATGACGAGCTCAGGATTAGCTTCCTACGCCTGAACAACGCGTCTGCTGGCCTTGATAATGTAAACGTTAGAAGGGCAATCAACCTGGCATTTGACAGGAAAGCTTATCTTGATGGTCTTGGCATTATTACTGCCAAGGCTTTGCTTGGTAACGTTCCTGGCGGTCTCTACCTTGATGGAAAGGAATTCCGTGAGGTGTCTGGTGACAATGGCCTAACTACAACTGCTCAAGTAGAAGCAGCACAAAAACTGCTCGCTGACGCGGGTTATCCTAATGGAGAAGGCCTGCCTACCTACCGTCTACATTGTGCTGATACCATGGTTAAGAACGCTGAGATCGTTCAACAGATGCTTCTAACCAACCTGGGGATAAAAACCGATATCTTGCCGGTTGACAGCAAGCTCAACTTCCCCATGATGGTTGAGGGTAAATATGATATTGCATTCGGCGGTTGGGGTGGTGACTATAATCATCCCATGACCTTCTTTGACCTCTTCACCTCTACCGCATATGACAATGCCACCGGTTGGGCAAACGCGGAATATGATGATCTTATCGCAAAAGCTCGTGTCGCAACCGATGAAGCAGTCGCGCTCGATCTGATGGTTCAAGCTGAGCACATCCTGATGCAAGAAAGTCCAATCGTGCCGTTATATGTTCCTTCCGGTGCGATTATGATCCAGAATTATGTTACAAATTGGTTCATCACACCATCTGACACGCTGTATATTGCTAGAGCAGTGATCACGAAGTAACATCATTTATATCGCTTACGGCCGTTCCGTTAATTACAAGCGGGACGGCCGCAACGATACTTCGTGGAATTTCGAGTAAGCAGAGTAACTAGTCCTTAACAGAACTTTGTACTAGTTCTAGGAGGAGAAATATAAGGATGAAGAGCATAAATAATGTTTATTGCGCGGCGGTAACCCCGATGAACGCAAATTATATGGTGGATTATGAGGGCTTTGATGCCAATATTGAATGGTATATAAGAAATAACCTTGGTGGCATATTGGTATGCGGCGGTACCGGCGAGTTTGTGAGCCTTACCTCGCATGAACGCATGGATATCGTAGATTATGCGGCGAACAAGATTGCTGGGCGTATCGGTCTGATGGTCGGCTGCGGTGCTGAAACAACCGCAGATGCTGTCGCTTATGCAAAAAAATCCCAGGATGCAGGAGCAGATGGGCTCTTGCTGATTGCATCGTATTATTTCAAACCATCGGAGGAAGAACTATATCAGCATTTCAAGGCTGTTGCAGATGCAGTTCATATCCCTGTCGTGCTTTATAACAATCCAGGTGCTTGCGGAACTGATTTAAGCCCTAAATTTATTAAACGAATGAGTGCCTTTGAGAACATCAAACATGTTAAGGAAGCAACAGGTGATCTACTTCGAGCCCGAAAGATTCGGGAAGTCTGTGGCAAAGATTTTAATGTGATGGTTGGTTGTGACGCACTGGCTTACGAACTTTTTAAGAATGGCGCTCGTGGTTGGGTATCTATTACTGCCAACGCCTTGGCGAGCCAATCGCAAGAGATATTCGATAACAT
>Ga0315277_10008636_pt1 | contig 13067 bp, 9 predicted proteins | sample YL17G05_15_MG_FD_203695 | JGI IMG/M metagenome (GOLD analysis project Ga0315277, IMG submission 203695) | Sediment microbial communities from Yellowstone Lake, YNP, Wyoming, USA - YL17G05_15 | ecosystem: Environmental > Aquatic > Freshwater > Lake > Sediment | place: USA: Wyoming | collected...
ATTTTTTTCAATTGCGCCGTGGTCAGGCACTCCCCACATCTTAACGAAAGCGAGCATCGACTCTGGTTGAGCGTCCAGTTTCGCAAAGCTAAGATGAGGGGCCTTTTCCCAGTGCTCCGCATAAATCCTGAACGGATCTACAGGCCGCGAGAAGTCCACCTCCCCAACGATTGTGCCGTTTCTGATCTCCGCGTTCTTCGAAAGTGGGAGTTTCGTATAGGGCAGATCCATATTCTTCCTTTTCTCACAGCATCCTCACAGCCAAGCCATGGAATGCCTTTTGGGACTGGTGTACAACCGTACTAGCGGATATCCCAAGAAATTCAGGGGCATCCACTTCACGAGGCTAACAGGGGTGAATATGGATTGCAAAGAATTTACCGAACGGTTGGTAAGCGCAGAAACAGGTGGATTAGAGATCGGGGTGAAACCGGATACCCTGCGGCGATGGGCGCGAGATGGGCACGTAGTAGCGTACAAGGTGCGCGGTGCTCTACGGTTTCGGTTATCGGATTTGCGGGCGTTGGTTGTGCCAAGAGCGGTGCGGCGTGATTGCAGGAAAGAGCCATGATCCCGGGCACATCCACATTCAATGACATTCAAGGGGCAAACATGACCGCAAGCCCGAATATAATGCTGGAGGCCGCGCTGCGATACGCAGCTCTGGGCAAGCGCGTGTTACCGCTCTACGAGATCCAAGATGGTCGATGTGCCTGTGGCGCGGAAGGATGCAAAAGTCCCGGCAAACACCCGCGCAACCATAATGGTGCGACCGGGGCATCAAAAGATGAAGCGCAGATCCGCAAATGGTGGCAACAGTGGCCGAACGCAAACATCGGGGTTGCTACTGGAGATCAATTCTGGGTTCTCGATATCGACCCGCGTCATGGTGGTAATGAATCACTCATGGAGCTGATTCATCAGCATGGGATGCTGCCGGAAACCATCATGGTCGATACCGGTGGATGTGGCAGGCATTACTACTTCAAGGTGAACGGCGTCCCGATCATTAATGCAACGGGGATCTCACCGGGAATTGATGTGAAGGCAATCGGCGGATACATTGTTGCGCCTCCATCAAATCACATCTCCGGCAATCGCTACGTGGTTGCGCCTGGATCAGCGGAGGATTTTGCAGAAGCACCTGCATGGCTGCTGGCGATGGTCACAACGAAGCCTGCTACCGCAAAGAAGCCATTTGACACGCCGAGCGCATTCAGGGAGGTGCCTCGCGGAAAACAACACGCCACGCTGGTTTCACTTGCCGGGAAATACCGTTACGGAAACTTTCCCTACGAAATTGCGCTCGATGGAATGCTCAAGGCCGGACGCGGTTTCAATCCTGCGGTCAGTGATAAGGACACCACGGAAATCCTGGATGACATTTACGGACGCTATCCGGCGGGGCCGGAAACCACGGTAGATCCCTCGTGGTCTGCTGTCGATGATACCGGTGCTCCACAACCGGATACAACCGCCGAGGCGATGTACGGCGCGGACGATGATAATTCGTCCTCCGATTTATGGCCAGACCCCGCTCCGCTGGGGAACGAGCTGCCGCCGGTCAATCAATTTAATGAAGAGCTGCTCCCGATTTCCTTCCGATCCGCTGCGAAGGACATTGCCGAGAGGATGCAGGTTTCCCTTGATTACCCAGCAACGGCTCAAATCTGCACGCTTGCGGGTGCGGTTAACAGGCGTGCTGAGATACAACCCAAGGCTAACGACAACACCTGGACGGTAAAGCCAAATCTTTGGGGCGGCATAATTGCGCCTCCTGGATTCATGAAGACCCCCACACTGGAGAGTGCCACGCGGCTCTTGAGGAAGATCGAAGATGAATATCGCATCAAATTTGACCAGGAGTCCCTGGATTTCCAGAGGGCAAAAGAGCTGTGGGACCTGCAAAAAAACGCATACAGGCAGTCTGCCACACAGGCATATAAGAAGAACCAAACCCTCCCGCAGGAAGTTGGACATCCACCAGAAGAGCCGAAGCAAATCCGCTTCATCATTAACGATGCAACGTTCGAGTCCCTGCACGAAATCATGGCTGTTAATCCCGCAGGGATCTTTGTCGTCCGCGATGAGCTTTCTGGATTCTTAGCGCAATTGGATAGACCAGGCCGCGAGGGCGAACGCGCCTTCTATCTCCAAGCCTGGAATGGGGACACGGGCCACACCATCGACCGAATCGGGCGCGGAAGTATTCATGTATCGGCGTGCTGCGTGAGTATGCTGGGAGGGATTCAACCAAATAAATTGAAGGCGTACTTTGCGGATACCCTTAGGGGAGGCCCAACCGACGATGGTCTGATCCAGCGATTCCAGCTCCTTGTCTGGCCCGATCCCCCCAGCGGCTGGATATTGGTGGACAGGCCCCCCGACTCGGCGGCTCTCAAGCAGGTCGAGACCATCCTACAAAAGCTCGTTAAACTCGATGCGGAGTTTCCGCTGGGGTTTCGGTTCTCGGCAGAGGCGCAGGAGCTGTTTTACGCATGGTTGGCCGTTCTGGAGGCTAAGGTTCGCAGCGAGGACATTCATCCCGCCCTGGCGGGACACCTCAGCAAGTTTCGCAAGACCATGCCCGCTCTGGCCCTGCTTTTTGAGCTGGCAGATAGGGCTGCGGACCCAGGTTTTGATGGTTTTGTAGCCTCACTACAAGGGGATTTCGAAAAATTCGGGGAAGTATCCCTGCAACACGCACAGCAGGCGGCGGCGTTCTGCGATTATCTTGAAAGCCACGCTCGCCGAGTTTATGCATGCGTCATAACTCCCCAGCTCCGAGCTGCCCAAGTTTTAGCCAGCAAGATCAAAACAAAGAAGGTCGGGGCTGATGGGGTGTTCTCCCTGCGCGAAGTCTACCTCAAAGGCTGGTCAGGACTCGATACCCCCGAGCTGGCTCAGGGAGCCGCTGGGATTCTTCAGGATGCAGGGTGGATTCGCCCCGTGAACGATGCGCCTGGGCCGCAGGGTGGACGGCCCTCGATGCGATACGAGATCAATCCAAAGGTATGGAAATGAATATTATGAACAGCCTACCAAAACCTCGGAGTCGGTGGCTCGATTGGCAACCGCAGGCGGCGAATATTGTAGAAACCGCCAGGGGGGAGCCATCAAAACCTACAGAACTCGTGTCTGCTGGCACCGGTTCATCGGGGCTGATGGCATCCAGGGAGGAAGAGGCTGAGCGTCATTGTGATCATGAGGTGGTTCCCACTTCGTGTGAAGGAATCAAAGAAAGCGCGAAGGTGATTGCCGGTCGCAATATGAAGCAGCTCTACTTCCAGGATGAACTCGAAGTGTGGTTCCAAGATGCTGACGGTCGCTTCTGGCATCTGGACCTCGCCACAAACACGCTGACTGAATTAATTCCCAGGGATGCTGATGCGGAAGAGCCGATTCCTCCCGAGGTCTGGCCAGCACTCGGCACGTTGCTGGGAATTCTGATTCTAAGAAGAGAGAAAACCGTAAGGCAGCACGACATCCCATTAGTGCATGGGGGCGGGGAGGCCGTGCCGTCCTGGTTCAGCAGTCCGTCTGCTAACAAACCATCAAAGGAGAAAAGCAATGCATAGACCAAAACAAAAACATGGAGCATTGGTCCGGCGCATGTGCGCCGGGGCGGAGGCAAACAATGAAGGTATCAAGCATAAAGATTGCAGACATCAACACAGATTCAGGCACGCAGACCCGCGTGATGATCGATACACCGACCGTCTGCGAGTATGCCGAGGCGATGGGAGCTGGCGCGAAGTTTCCCGCAGTCACAGTCTTTTATGACGGCACGGGCTACTACATGGCCGATGGCTTCCACCGCATTCTCGCCGCAGCCAGCATCGGAATGACCGAAATCGAGGCGGATGTGCGTGCGGGCACGCGCAAAGACGCGCTGATTTTCGCGCTCGGCGCGAACGTCACCAACGGGCTTCGGCGCACCAACGCCGACAAGCGCAAATGCGTTGAAATGGCTCTCGAAGAATTCGCGGACTGGAGTGATCGCAAAATCGCCGAGACTTGCGGAGTATCAAACACGTTTGTAGGTAAACTCCGAGCTGAGGTGTCAACCGTTCACACCTGCCGCCCGAGCGTCGTAAGCGCGGCGGGTGAGTCACACACCTGCCCCGAGAGCGGCGATAAAAAAGAGGAAGTACGGACGGGCAAAGACGGAAAGGCGTACAAAAAGCCCAGAAAGCCGACGCCCCGCGAAACTACGGTCAAAGCGCATGAAGATGCCGAAATCCGATCATGGAATACTGGACTGAATAGAGTCCAACGCTTTATCAGTGGGATAGCCGATGTGGGAGGCCCCGCCAGCATCTTAGACAAGATGCCCACCGAGGATCGCAAACGCTGTGCCCTGGAGCTGATGCGGATGGCTGAGCTTTTCCGGTCCTGGGCTGCGCTTCTGAAAGGCCAGGAACTGGACGCGATGATCGTGCCTGCGGGTAGCCCTGCGACAGTCGAGCCCGGCAAGGGTGCGATATCGCCAGCGGATGAACCGGCAGACCCAGTGAGCCAGCAGGCTATTTCCGAAAACATCGAAACTGTCGGCCAGCCTGTGGTTGCCGCCCAGGATAGCGGCGATCCAGATCAACCTGAATGGAAGCGTTATGCGTCACACCGCCTCCAGGAAATCAAGAGGGAGAGGAAGACCGACACCTCGGAAATGGGTCATGGGAAGTCAGAGGGTCGCAAAGGAGTCCAGAAACAATGACGAACATAGAAAAACTACTGGGGCCGAAAGAAGTCGGTGAGATCCTCGGCCTGAAGAAAAGCAAGGTCGCCCAGATGCTTGCCAGCGGTGAGATCCCTGCTTTGATAGTCGCAGCGGGAGAGCGGCGCAGGACGTTCAGGGTCAAGCCCTCGACCCTCCTGCAATGGATGAAACGGCGCGAGGTCAACAATAACTGATTTCCAACGGATATGCTTTGAGATTGACAATAGGAAATATATGATGATATACAATAAGCATGTCACCTCAACAAAAAATGCGAAGACGGGTACCGGACGAAGAGCGGAAGAAAAACCTGATTGCAATCCGATTGCGGGACGAAGAGCTGGATGCACTGCAACGCATTGCGGATCGCGAGAATCTATCCGTAGCCTATTTTGTTCGGGAGGGCATCAAGCTGATTATCGAAAAGAGATTGAAGAAATAAACCGCATGGAGCGGGACCGGAAGCTGTTAGCGCAGCAACCGGCCCCTGACCCGGCATTCCTACAAGGAGGAACGCATGGCTAACGACATTGTAACTGACCTTATTCCAGAATCCACAACCGAAACAAAGGGCAAGAAGAAGCACCAGAAGCGAATCCCCGGCATTTATAGGCGTGCCAACCGCTGGCAGATCGATGCGACCTATAAGGGAATCCGCATACAGGAAACGTGTGCAACGGTGGAAATGGCCGAGGCCGTATTGCGAAAGCAGAAGACGAGCATAGACGAAGACAAATACTTGGACAAGGAACGCAAATCAACGGTGACGCTCGGAGAGTTCGCAAGACGATATTTGGAACATTGCGAAAATTCTGCAAAGCAGAAGGATACCCGCAGCAAGAAACAACGGCTCGGCATCTTCCTAACTCGGTTCGGCAAGGACACCCTACTTGCAGATATTACGACTGCAAATATCGAGGATTATCGCACCGAGCGTTCAATGTCGGTGAGCCGCTATGGTAGGAAACTCTCAGTTGCCACGCTTAATCGGGAACTCGCGGCAATCAAGGGAATGTTCACTTGGGCGGTAAAAAGGAAGGAAATCAAGATTGAGAAGAATCCTGCTCGTTCGGTAACCCTCGTGAAGGAAAATAATGGCCGGACGCGCTACTTGAGCCAGGAAGAGTGCGAGGCTCTTCTGGCCGCTTGCCCTTCAGTTACTATGCGGAGTGTCGTCACGCTTGCGTTGAACACCGGAATGAGGAAGAGCGAGATCCTTGATTTGACATGGGCAAGTGTGAACCTTCGGGAACGGTACATCGAGTTACCCGACCAGAAAAACGGGGAATGCTCCACGATACCTCTGAATTCCACGGTACTGGACACCCTACGGGCGACTCCGCGCAGGTTGGATTCAGACTACGTTTTTCCTGGGATGATTCCTGGTGAACCGTTCTGTGATTTGAAACGACAGTTTGCCAAGGCATTGACAAAGGCCAAACTCCAGGGCGTAAGTTTCCATACCCTGCGCCACACGGCGGCGAGTCTTCTTGTGATGGCTGGCGTGGACCTCACCACGGTGATGGCGATTCTGCGGCATAAAGACTACAAGACGACGCTGCGCTATAGTCACCTGTCGCAGGATCACAAAAGAGCGGCGGTCGAGGCACTGGGAAATGCGCTGGCATCAAAGTCGGAAAAGGCTGAGAAGGTGTCATGATTCCCTGCGGTTTTCCTACACTGTTCCTACAAGCTGATAAAGCAGTGAAATCGGTTCAGACGATGGAGCCTGTAAATGATTGCGAATCAAAGGGAAAAGTGGCGCACCCGGCCCGACTCGAACGGGCGGCCTGCGGATTCGAAGTCCGACGCTCTATCCAACTGAGCTACGGGTGCGCGCTGGCATGCACAGGTCTGACCGGAAGGTAATCTACCACTTTTTGCCCCGGACTGTAAATTGTCCGCTACGTCCTTTCGGGGACAGGCTTTAGCCTGTCCCTGGAGTTTATACATATTTCACGCCGCCGCAGCGCCGACGCCATGTTGGCTGCTTTTTCGGGGGGGGAATGATATAGTTCACTGCAATGACGACCAAAACGGTGGCGAAAAAAAGACGGAGTGGCGCAAGCTGCACGTTCGACCAGAGCAAGCTGGTGCTGCGGCTCGACCTGACTATTCCGGCCGACGCGCGGGAAATAGAACCGGCCGTCACTCGTGTCATGCAGGTTGCGGGTCAGCAGAGCTGCGCCAAGGGAAAGGAGTTCGAGGTCGAACTTTCCCTGCACGAGGCTCTTGCCAATGCCATAAAACACGGTTGCAGGAATGATGCCACCAAGAAGGTCCGGCTGACGCTCCATTGCGAGGAGTCGCGCGGCATGCTGCTGATTGTCAGGGATCCCGGCCAGGGCTTCGATGTCAAGTCGCTGTCCAGCCCGCTTGTCGGCGAGAGGGTGTATGCCTCCCACGGCCGCGGCATCTACATGATCAACCGGCTGATGGATGAAGTCCGTTTCCGGAAAAAGGGAACGGAAATCCGCATGCGCAAACGGTGACCGGGACAGCACAGCCAGCCATTTCGGAATCCGGATGAAAAAATCACCTCGAAGGCTCGAAGGGCTCTAAGGGGCTCCAAGAGTGGGGGTGGGGTGAGCGAGGGGATTCGAACCCCCGGCCGCTGGAGCCACAATCCAGAGCTCTACCAACTGAGCTACGCTCACCACCGCAGTGAAGCAGAACTATAACATTTCCGCCGCGCGTCGGCATATGGTTTTTTCTGGAGCCGCGGCCGGACGCGGACAAGATGGAGCCGCGATCATCCGCGCCCTGTCTGCTGGGAGCGCCGCCGTCTCGGCGGCTCTTTTTGGTGAATGTCGGCGAGACGCCGGCGCTCCCAGGGAAAAGGGCGGGCAGTTTTTGCGCCGCACCCAGATCCGCAGAGATGGTCATGTTCCCGGATTTTCGGGTGCCCTGCCAGAAGTTCGGAACTTCGGAATCCGGGCTTATCCTTGGCCTGCGCCGCGGCCGCGGCCCGCTGCAGGCGCCGGCGCCGGGGCGCCGGTGGTCTTGAGCGCCGGAATTCCGCTCCCCTCGATTGACTTGTTGAAAGCCGGCAGTTCTTTGTCGATCAGGTTGCGATAGAGCGCCTGGGTTTCCTGGATCTCCTTTTCGAACTCGGCCACCAGGCCTTTGGCCGTGTCGGTCGGGCCATAATCGGCAATGCCGGCGACGTCACCTCCGCCCGGGCCGATCACCTGATAGGTCCAGATCAGATTGAGATAGAGTTTGTAGCGCTCCACATAGTATTTATCGTCGCTGAGCGCCTCCGATCTCGAGATCAGGTGGGTGTACTCGATGTCCTGCATTTTCCTGTCGAACGCATCGAGAGTTTTGGCCAGGCCTTCCTTGCCGCTCTGCCCGGCGAGCGGCCTGCGCGCGTCTTCGATCTGCCGGCGCAGCCACTCGATGGTGTTGGTCATGTCGGCGACCGCGCTGATGTCGTCGCGCACGCGCAGCTGCAGCTTCACCGCCTCCTGCACCTCGGCCGTGGCGCCGTGGGCGTTCGGCGGCAGCAGGATTTCAAGCGGCTGCGACCAGGTCTGGCCGTCGACGGTCAGGCGCACGGTGTATTTGCCGGGAGCGGCCGTCGGCCCCGAAACCTGGCTGACGCCCCAATGGGTGATCGGCCGGGTCTGAGCGCCCTGGAAGCGCGGCTCCTCCCAGATGTGCGGGTTTTCGGGAGGCGTGGTGCGCAGCACAACCTGGCGCGCCCCTTCTTCATGGCGCAGATCCCAGGATATGCGGTTCAGCCCGGGCCGTCCCGCCACTTGTGGGATCCTGCGGATGACCGTTCCGGCGGCATCGAGAATCTCGACCTGCGGCGGATTGGCCGGCGCCGCCTTCAGCAGATAACCGATCTGGGCGCGCCCGCCGCGCGCCTGGCGATAGGCGGGACGCGGCGCAAGCAACTGAACCGCGCCGGCGGCAGCCGGTTCCATGGCGCCCTGCTCGAGCGGCGTGATGTCTTCCAGGATGTAGAGGCCGCGTCCATAGGTCGAGACCACCAGGTCGTGAGCCTGCTTCTGCACCACGATCCAGGAAACCGGCGCCGGCGGCAGCCCTTCCTTGAACTGCTTCCAGTTGACGCCCTCATCGAGGGAATAGAACAGGCCGTGGCCCGTGCCGGCGAAAAGCATGCCCTTGCGGTTCGGATTCTCGGCGATGATGCGCGCATAGTCGAGCGGATGCCCTTTGGGCAGATTGCCGCTGATCCTGGTCCAGGTCTGGCCGAAATCGGCGGTCTTGTACAGCCACGGGTCCCGGTTGTCCATCAGGTGCAGATCGACGGCGACATACGCGGTCGCAGGGTCGAAGAAAGACGGCTCGATTCTGGAGATTGTGCCCAGGGGCGGCACGCCTTGGAGGTTCGCGGTGACGTCGATCCATTTCGTGCCGCCGTCTTTCGTGTACCAGATTTTGCCGTCGTTGGTGCCTGCCCAGATGAGCCCTTTTTGAATCGTGGACGGCGCGATGGAAAATACCACCTCTCCGTAAAACTGACCGAGGTTGTCGCCCACAATGCCGCCCGAGGAGATGACATACTTGGGATCCCGGGTGGAAAGATCCGGGCTGATCACCGTCCAGCTCTGGCCGCCGTTGGTTGTCTTGAAGATCACCTGCGCGCCGAAGTACACCGCGTTATGATCGAAAGGATCGATTGCCAGCGGCGGTGTCCAGTGCGCGCGGTATTTCAGCTTGTTCGGCTCCGAATCCAGCGTGTGCATCCACGGGGCGACCGAGCGCGCCAGCCTGGTCACATAATCGTAGCGGGTCACTTCGAATCCGTAGCAGGACGCCCAGATGATGTTGCTGTTGGTGGGGTCCGGAATCGTGAAGCCGGATTCGCAGCCGCCGATGCCATGATCCCAGACGCCGCCCCCGCCCCCGCCGCGTCCTCCGCCTCCACCCATGCCGCCCATGCCGCCTGCCGCGGGACCGGCGCCGCTGCCGCGGCCGCCAGCAGCGTTATTCGCAGCCGACTCAGGCGCCGTGCTCAGACCGCGCATGGTGCCGTCGTCCTGCATGTTGCTGTAGATCCGGTAAGGAACATCGTTGTCGACCGCGACATGGTACATCTGTCCGATCGGGAGAATGACGCGTTGGCTGGTGGTGCCGTGATCATTAGTCACGTTCATGCCGCCGTCGTGGGTGACGATGATGCGATTGCCGTTTGTGGGGTCGATCCAGATGTCGTGGTTGTCCCCGCCGCCGATGCCGCGCCCGGAGTTGAAGGACTTGCCCCCGTCCGTGGACAGCCAGAAACTGCTGTTGGAAATCAGGACTTCGTCGGGATTGGATGGGGATACCGCGATGCGGATGTAATAGCCGGCGCGGCCGATGAGCGCCCGTTGCCAGCTGCCTGAGGTCCAGGTTGCGCCGCCGTCGTCCGAGCGCCAGAGCGAGCCCTGGTCGGCGGTCTGGATCAGGGCATACATGCGTTTGGGATCCTTGGGCGCGATGGCGACGTCGATTTTGCCGACCGGAGGCTTCGGCATGCCGCGCCCCTCAATGCGGTCCCACTTTTCGCCGCCGTCGCGGGTGATGTAGACGGCGCTGCCCGGGCCGCCGCTGAACATGGCGTAGGTGTGCATCTCGACCTGCCACATGCCGGCAAGCAGAACCTGCGGATTGTTCGGATCCATCGCCAGGCCGGAGCAGCCGGTGTTCGGGTCGACAAACAGCACCTGCCGCCAGCTCCTGCCGCCGTCGGTGGTGCGATAGACGCCGCGCTCCTTTTGCGGGCCGGTGACCCGGCCGAGCGCGGCGACGTACACGACGTCGGGATTGGTGGGGTGGATCAGGATGCGGCCGATGCGCCCGGTTTCAAACAGGCCCATGTGCGCCCAGGTCTGCCCGGCGTCGGTGGACTTATAGACGCCGTCGCCCATCATGTCGCTGTCGCGGATGGCCCAGGCTTCGCCGGTGCCGGCCCAGACGATATTGTGGTTGGAGGAGGAAACCGCAAGGGCGCCGATCGCGGCAACCTGCTGATCGTCAAAAATGGGAGAAAAGGTTTTGGCTCCATCCGTCGATTTCCAGATCCCGCCTGAAGCCGCGCCCGCGTAGTAGGTGTTCAGATCCCCCGGAACGCCTGAGGCCGAGGCGATGCGGTTGCCGACGGCAGGTCCCATGAACCGGAAGCGCAGACCTTCCGGCGCGGGGGCGCCGGGGCCCGCTCCCCGCTGTGCGGAGCCGGGCAGGCTGCCCAAAAGCAGCACGACGGTCAATACCAGTAGGATGTTGCGAAGCCCACGATGTTGCGAATGCATATTTCCTCCTCGTGCAGACATGTGAATCCGTTCATGCATGAACGAATCCGGCAATCCGGCAAAGCGACGGAGCCTGTTAATCTCAGCCTTGAATGGTGATGATCACCCCTGGAGCGCAGCGCGCCAGCCCTCCTTATACGCTAATTGCATATTATAAGGCAACCCTCAGTAAGCGGCTGCCGCCGTTTGGAGTGCGGCGACTCGTTGCCGCTTTCACGAGTCGATCGGCTGCCGCACAGGGCGGCTTGCACGTGGCGCCGAAGGCGCCCATGGAGTGCGGCAGCTTGCTGCCGCCTTTTGTGCGCAAGCTTGCTTGCGCACTCCAAGGGCTTCGCCTCCAATCAACGTGTCATTCGGGACAGTCACACCAGTGTCCCTTCCAACCTGCCGCCATGATTCATCGAGCCGCATGGGAGTGCGGCATCAGTTCGGCTTGGGGAATTCCCGGCAGCAAGCTGCCTTGATTGATCAGTGGGACGATATCCAAAGCGGCGACCAGTCGCCGCACTCCAAGCGGTGCCGGGCCATCAGGACACCTGGCGCAATTGATGCAGGAGATCGAGGACGCGCTCAGCCGATCGCACGGGCAGGGTCCCCATGCCGCATGACGGCGTGAGCAGCATCTGCTTCATCAGGCGGCTGCGCGCGACCCCCTTCTGCTCGAAGAGCGAGGCGAGTTCGTCGCGCCTGCGGATAAGGCTCGCAGCGGTTGCACTCTCCGCCAATTCCGCGCTGCCGGTGGGCACCAGTCCCCAGGCGAGCCATCCCCCGCGGGCAAGAAACGCATCGATCTCCGCCGCATACAGGGCAACCTTTTCGCCAAAGGAATAGGCGTCGAAGGAAATGATGTCGGCGGGGGTGCGCGTCAGCAGCGACCAGTCCATGTTGCCGCAGCAGTGGATCCCCGCGAGGATGCCGGCGGCGTGCAGCTCCGCGCACAGTTCCGTGTAGGCGGCGATCACGTCGTCATCGCTGATTCCGATATAGGCGGGCGTCCCGAGCGCGGCGAAAATCGGTTCGTCGAAAAAGATGATTACGTTCTCCGCCAGCAATTCGAGCCGGCCTGCCTGCCAGAGAGCCTTCCTTGCCAGGGCCTTGAGCATGATGTCGCGATACTGTTCGTCGAACCAGCACGCCTTGCCGTCCAGGTAGCCCAGGCTCAGGCCGAGAGTGAACGGCCCGGTCACCTGCCCCTTGACCGCAGGCAGTCTCCCGCCCGTCGCGGCGCGCCGCTCGAGGAAAGCTGCCAGACCGGCGGCGTAGTCCGCCGAGACCGCGAAGGGGCCGGTGTCGCCCGACAGCGCCGATTCGTAGAAGGCGGCGTAGCGGGCCGGCAGGTGATCGTCGTTCTCGATCCAGATCCTGCGCTCTTTCTCGTCGATCCGGATGCCCGGGAATCCTTCGCTGAACTGGAATATCATCCCTTCGCGCACGGAGCGCTTGGGAAGCTGCGGCCAGGCCGGGACAGCCAGCGGATAGCGTTCGAGCAGGTCGAGCGCCCCGGCGGCGTCGGGGCACGGCAGGCTGCCGATGATGGTGGTCGGCACGGCGTCGAAGTTCAGCATAAAAATCCTCCGTGCGCAGTTTACCAGAAAAGCAGGAGACAGGAGACAGTAGACAGGAGGGGCCCAGGCGTATCGCTGCAATTCAGGCACCGGGAACAAAGCGCAAAGACCTCGAAGACCCTGGCGCAGTCTGCGGCCGCAGCCAGAATCTATAAAAGCAAAGCACAGAGGACACATCGCGGCCTGTCGGCCGCGACCAAATGGGGCGTCAGAACCTCACGGCTGTTCTTCAACCGCAAGACCTTTCACTTGATACACTTGCAAAGGTTGCAGCATGAAAATCCTTGCAAAATTCAAAGAAATTAAATGTTAGTGGTACAGAGGACTCAGAAAACCCGGAAAAAGCAAATGAAATTGCCTGCCGTTTTTCCGTTCGCTGCCGGAAATAAGGCACTTGACCGGCCAATCTGTGCTCATTTTTTAGCCTTGTCGAGTTGGGACAGCTCTGAAGAGATCTTGACCAGTCGGTTATTCAAGCGTGCCAGCTTGCGCCTTAATTGCTCGTCGTCCAGTTGA
>Ga0315277_10008637_pt1 | contig 13067 bp, 8 predicted proteins | sample YL17G05_15_MG_FD_203695 | JGI IMG/M metagenome (GOLD analysis project Ga0315277, IMG submission 203695) | Sediment microbial communities from Yellowstone Lake, YNP, Wyoming, USA - YL17G05_15 | ecosystem: Environmental > Aquatic > Freshwater > Lake > Sediment | place: USA: Wyoming | collected...
CTTCTGGAGGGCCTCAAGCTCTATGCCAGATGCCTAGGGCTCGACTCTGAAAACGGACAGAGCTCCCCCTTTTCCGATCGCTTTTTTGAATAGGCTCAGCGTTCGAGGACGATGTCGTCCTCTGTGTCAAACGTCTTGTCTTTCCCCGCAGCAACCAGGCGAAAGGTAGAGTCCGACAGCCGTTCATATTTGAGGGGAGTGCCCCAGCCGTCGGACGGATCGCCCGAGAACAGGCGGGCAGCGAAGAGCGTTTTCAGGTCCTCCGGGGCCTGGCCTTCAGTGGCGATGAAGTAGTCGATCGCCTTCTGCATAGTCCCCATGTTCACTTGGGTGAGTTCCGTCCGGATCCTTTCATTGGCATCCATGGTGGCCTCGATGTAGCTCTTTTTTCCGGCCTTGGCAAAATAGAGGAAATAGACGATCACCATGGCCAGGAGAAGAAGAATCAAGCCGCCCCGTATTTTCATGGCAAGAAAAAAGTGACCCGTAGAGGGCTCGAACCTCTAACCTGCGGATTAAGAGTCCGCTGCTCTACCTATTGAGCTAACGGGCCATATATGCCAAATATTATTGAACGCGTTTAATTTGCGTTGATTCAGCCGGCCTCTCCTCTGCCCCGCCATTTTTATCATTGACGGGATTTTGACGTCCTTGTACCCGGAAAAGCCGGGCCTCTACAGCCTCCACTGCCAACCTTTTGTCCTCGTCCGTCGGGTGGACATACCGCCTCACCATTTCCAGCGTCTTCCAGCCGAGAATTTTTTGAGCTGTCACTACGTCTGTCACCTTCACAAGACAAGAGGCCGCAAAGTGCCTGAGATCATGGAACGTGATTCCGTTTGCCCGGCTCGTAGGGATATTGGCCGCCTTGCAGGCGGCCAGCCATGGCTTGCGCACGTCCCGTCTCCGCCCTCCATCGGGCAGCGAAAAGATATATTGCCCTATTCTCGGGAGTGTGTCAATCGCCGCGGCCAGCTCCGGGCCGAGCGGAATTGTCCGCTCTTCCTTGCTCTTGGCGTTCTCCCTGCGCACTCGCAGAGTCCGAAGGGCCAGATTGAAATCCCTCCACTCTGCCTTCAGTATCTCACCCTGTCTCATCCCCAGCTCCACCGCCAACCGCAGGACAACGCCGAACCACTCACCGCCAGCGTCAACGAGCTTCCGGAGATGATCGTCCGTGATGTGCATCTCGAGAATATGCTGCTCGCGGTTGTTGTTTTCCTGCAGTCGCTTCACCCGGCGTCCTCTTATCGGGTTCGAAGGGATAATATTGTCGAACTCGGCCGCATAAAGGATTGACTTCAGCAGCGACAGCTCCCTGTTTACCGTGCCGGGCCGCAAGCCGTCGTTATTCACCCGCCGGGTCATATACGTTCGCACGGCGCCCGAAGTTATCTCAGCCAGCGGCACGTTCTTGAAGACCTTGTTGATGGCGTCTAGTGAGGTCTCGTCTCGGCGGTGGCTCCGTTTCTGCTTCCATTCGGCGGAGTCAAGAAGGGCCCGGGCATACTCTCCGAAGGCCGTTCCCGGCAGTGCCTTTGCGGGCCGGATGAGCTCGTCCAGCTTGCCCTCTTTGGCGGCCTTGCGAAGCTCGCCAAGGTAGATCAGCGCCTCCTCTTTGGTAGTCCCGGCGTATCGTCTCACCCGATTGTAGTTGACCGTAATTTCGGTCTGCCAGTGGGCGGGCTTCTCCCTCCCCTTCTTGTCCTTCGTGGCCGGGACATATACAAGGTTCGGATGTGTCTTCCTCATTTCATCCTCCTCGCCTTCTCCAAAAAGGCTTCGATGAGCGGGAGCGCTAACAGGCTGGGCTTGTAAAGCCCCCGAAGCCAGCCGCCCACGGTCTGATTGTGAACGCCCAGCTCCTTGGCCAGCCTGTCTTGACTCCAGCCCGACGCCTTCTTAAACGCCGCAAGCTCTTTGATTGCTTTTCCCTTTCTGTCCATGCCCATAGTATAACCCTATGTATAATCTTATGTCAAGCGTTTATTTCCCCTCTTATAGGAAGCCGGGCGGAGCGACGGCCAGCCCCCACCTAATATTATCCCAAGATGGCGATGGCTTAGTGATAGATTGATTAACAAGCTCGACGATATCATTGAGGCGCTGTCCGTGGCAACACGTCTATGATTGGTCGGGGGCAAGGGCTCAGACCCGGCCCCACCCGCCTCAGTTGCCCGTTAGCTCATCCAGCCTCTTCCTGGCATCCTCAACTTCAGGGAGGCCGGGGCCGGCGTCATTCTACTTGAGATCAATTTTACATCCCATCTCTTCGCGATTTATCATCCCCAGCGAAAGGATGAGGCAACATCGGTGACATGAATGCTCATCAAACCAGCGCAGCAGAAAAGGAGTTTCTTGCGAAAATCCGGAAGGCGATTCAGGTGAGAATCAAAGACTATCTCAGAGACAATGAAGACAACCCCCAAGCCAAGACGCTCAACTTGACCATGCTCCGGCTGAGCCCATAGTGCGTCTCGGCCGGGCCGGCTTTGTTATTTCGTAGGTCCCTCTAGGAGAATTTCTGATAGTCGCGTGTTTCTGGGGAGAGAAGTTGGCTTAACTCCCGGGAAAGCAGCAGAATCATTTAATAATGCAGGATCATGACTTTATTTGGAAGAAGATCGTTTCACGGATATGTGCCACCGAGCTAAAAGATGAACTTGACCCCGAGTCGGGCGGCGATCGGCGGATAGAAATTGCATTTCATCATCCACGCCGGGTCGGGGATATAGCCCACTTCAGGATCTTCGAGGTCCCAATTCCCCGAGAGCAGTTTGTCCTCGGAGACTGTGAGATCCCAATAAGTGCGCCAATCGTTGATCTCCTGGGCGGTTTTGATGTTAAACACGTTATCGATATTGATGTTGAAATTGAGCGTCGTCTTCCCGAGCCGCAGGCTGTATTCCGCGTAGAGGTTGGCGAACCAGAGGAACGGATTTCGGATCTGCCTAAGATCGTTGCCCGATATTCCCTCTCTGTAATATCCTCTGTTGAAAGGCCGCCAGGTATAGTCCCCCACAACAAACCATCTCTCCGAAAAGGGAGTCCCGCTCATGGCATTGATGACGGCCCCGACCGTCAAGCGGAAGGGGAAGGTGTAAGCACCGTAAAGCTTGAGGAAATGGGTCCGGTCCGTGGGCAGAGGCCCGTCCTGGAGTTTCATATCCTTGGTATGGGCCATGTGCCAGAGGTCGAAACTCCTCTCCACGTACGGCCCGGCACGGCCCCACTCGTCGGAACTGGCCAAGCCGCTGTAGTTGCCAGTGAGCCGGCTCCATGTATAGGAGAGCCCCGCCAGCCAGTTTCGGGCCAGCCTTTTGTCCAGGCTGAGGTTGACGCCCCAATATTCGCGCTTGGCCTTCGGTGTCTCAGGATAGGCCGGGTCAAACTGCCCGCCATTGGTCGTCCAGCGGGTCACTCCGAAGCCGGGGTTGGCAGTGTAATAGAATTCCCCTACCCCCGGCTCGAGGACACCGACGTCCTCGATAGCATAGCGCAGGTGCTTCTGGACAACGCGAACCGTTGCCGACAGGTTTTCCATCAGGCGCTTTTCGAGACCTAGCGAAAATTCCTGCTGGCTCATGGGCTTCAGGTCGGGGTCGACTCCGAAACCGCTGGGCATGACCGCATTGTCGATGACGGCAAGAAGGGTGCCGGGGAAATAACCCCCGACTCCGATCTTATCCCATTCGTAAGTATCCAGGGTGTAAAAGGCGGATTTCAGCTTTCTTCCGCCGTAGGAAAGGCCCGCCGAGTAAAGCCTGAAGACGTCGAAATACAGACCGTAGCTCCCGAATACCTTGAGGCTGGAATCACCGAAGACGTCATAGATGATGCCGACTCTCGGCGCCAGCTTGTCTTTGAATTGAAAATCTATCGGCATGAGGTCTTTTAAAGCCGGGTCATTGCTGTAGTTAGGGACGTATTCTTTCTCAGTCCGGACTCCGGCATTGAGGGTGAGCCTATCCGCAATCGTCCAGGAATCCTGCAGGTAAAGCGCCCAGCGGTCGTTATGGACCTTCCAGAAGTTGCCGTAGGGACCCGTCACCTCGTTTCCAAAAACCATGTAATATCCGTACTGCCCGCGGCCGTAGTCGACGCCATAGATAATTGCCGAACGGTTCCAATACAGATTGGCCACAGGACAGCTAGGATATTTATTGGCCTGCAAAACATCTTCCATCGAGCGGACCCAGGACACTCCAAATTTCAAGGAATGCTCGCCGGCCAGGTTGAAATAATAGGAAACATCGGCGTCGGCATGAGACCGCTGCCGAATCCGCCTTTCTATAACCTGTGGAGTTTGGTAGTTTTTCCAGCCGACGGGCCTGACGTATTCCGCCGGGATATCTGGGAATACCCCCGCTGTTTCTCCCCAGTGCGCCCAGAGAGGCTCATGGGGCTGGACGAGCTGGTGGTTTGTGTTGGTATAGAAAGAGCCTCCCCTGAGGCCGATAAGGAAGTTGTTGCTCAGAGTAAAATCCGCATAGGCTGAGGCCGTCCAATTCGGGTAACTGTAGCCATATTCGCCCCAGACATCGTCGGGGTTGCTTGTCCCATCCCGGTAGGGAAGGGCGCCTTTATACTTGGAGAAATTGTTGACATAGCTCGCGCCCAGGCGAAGGAAGCGGAATGGCTGAGCCGTAAGTTTGGCCTGGAAGTTGTAATATTTGTATTTCTGCGAATAGTTGCCTTCGACCTCAGAAGGCGTAAAGATAACGTGACGCGTAGTGTTCAGGAAAACCGGCAACAGATAGCTGAAGAACCACAGCTTATCCTTAAGAATGTATCCGCCCAGGCTGAATCCAGCCTCTATCCGGCCGATTTTATCCTTCCCGTAGAGGTCCTGGTAGTTGACGTAGCTGATTTTGTAGATATCGTAGGGATCATAATAGAGGACGTCCCGCTCTTTGCCGGTGAGAGCCGAACCGCCATAATAACCGACAAATTCTCCGTGGTATTCGTTCCCGCCCTGGCGGGTGATGACGTTGATGACGCCGCCCATGGCGCCGCCGTACTCGGCCGCGTAACCCGAAGCCTTGACCTGGACCTCGTCGACAAACTCAAAGGCGGCTCCTTGGCCGCGGGCGCCGGTCATCATGTCGCTGATATCGGTGCCGTCGATATAGTACATGTTCTCGAGCCCAGAGGCGCCATCTACCGAAGTACCAGCCAGCAGCGGCTCATTATTGACGCCGGGGATGGCGCTGACGAGGGTGTCGAAGTCCCTGCCACGGGGAAGGATTTCGAACATCTCCTTGGTCATGGTCATCCCCTTGACCGTGCTTTTGACGTCAATCAGGGGAGATTGTCCGGTGACCGTTACTTCCTCCTCGATCGAGCCGAGCTCGAGGGTGACGTCGAGCTTAACCGTTTGCTCCATCTGGACGACAATTCCCTCGCGGACGACGGTCTTGAAGCCCTCTAGGACGAAGGCGATCCTGTAAATCCCGGGACTAAGGGCGAACAGGCGGTAGGCCCCGTTTGCATCCGTAAAGGCGGCGACCCGGCCGACGAGTTTCGGACTGGACGCTTCGACGGAGACTCCGGGCAGGGGATTGCCCTGTTCGTCGGTGACGGTGCCGGAGACTTTTCCGGTCGGGACTTGGGCGGAAATGTATGCGGTGGCAAGGAGAAAACCAAGCAGAAGGGCGAGAACTCTTTGGTTCATGCTTGCTCTCCTTTTGTCAAAATCAGGAGTAAGGCGGGCTCAGACGCATCGATCTTGGCGGCAGTTCCCTTATCTCACCTTCTTCAACCGGCATGGCTGTTGTCTTCCGGTTTGCTGAGCCGGATAACCCTCTCGGGGCTATTGTATTCATGGATAATCCCTATAGTCAAGGAAATTTTCAGCTGTTTTCTTCTTTGAAAACGCAAAGCTGAGCTTATGCTCTTCGGTAAAAAAGGTATGTTCCCGGCCCCTAAGCGACGCAAAGTCAGGGAAAAGACGGAAGTCAAGAAAATCAGTGAGCGGAATCGGAGTTTAGCGGCCTATCAATTTCACCGGGCCCAAGTATTGGTCCAGAAAGTCGAACATGTCCTTCCTATATTCGTTGAGCAGCCAGACGGAATGACCGGTTTTATAGAGACGAAGATGTTTATCCTTTTCGGGCGTTCCCAGGAGACGGTAAAAAGGTTTAATGCTCGTTTCCAGTGGGAATTTGAAGTCGTATTTACCGTCTTGGATCAAAACCGGAATGGTGACTCTTGGGGCAAAATTGATCATGTCTCCCTCCGGAAAATATCTCTCCGGAAGATATCGAGGAGGGAATATCGCTCCGCTCAAAAAAATTGCTACCTTGAACCGGCTTTCGAGCGCTATGAACATGGGCCCGGTCCAGGCGCCGTAACTTAGTCCATGATAGGCAAATTTTCCCTTGTCGAACTCCGGCCTTGTCTCCAGGTAATCCAAGCATCTGGCCATATCTCTATGTTGTCCGACCAAAAAGTCTCTCAGGATTTGAACTGTCTCTTTTTCGATCGGCTTCCCCTGTCTCTCTCCAAAAAATCCCTTAAAGACCGGAAAGACAAAAGCCCGGCCGTTCTTGGTAAAAAGCTCGACTTCTCTGTTATCGACATATTCAAAGATCGATTTGACTGCCACTGCGCCGGCGCCCGGAACACCGATAACTGTCTGGAAAGGCGGCTTGTATTTGCGGGGAAGAAAAAGATACGCGAGAACCCTATCTTCCTGATCGGCATCGGTGAACGAAACTTTCTCAATGGTCGTGTATTCAGACCATTGCTGGGTCGATTCGAGCTTGGGTCTCAGATCCGCTTTTGTATAAGAATAAAGGCGCTTAAAGACCTCGAAAACTTCATCCGAGCAAGGTTTCGTTTGGCTGAAATCAGGCGGCGCGATGACCTCGAGCCGGACCAACGATTCCGGTTCAGGTCCTTTTCCCGGAAAGGATTTCATACACCGGAAGCCGAAATTTTCAGACCTATGGAACGGCAAATAGGCGTCCATACTGCCAAACATATATTGCGCTTCGTTCCAAGCGCCGCCGAGGATGAATCGCTTGCCTTCGTTTTCATTCCAGCACCATTCTTTGACGTTCCCCGCCATGTCATATGTGCCAAAGGGGCCCAGGCTTTGAAAACTCCCGACAGGAGCCAGGCCCCCTCCAGCGATATTGCTCGAGGGAATCAAAAAACCGCTGTCAACGAAGTAATCCCCGGAAGCGTATGTCCAGTGATAAATGGTGGGAAGGCTTTTTCCCGCATACTCGGCATAGGCGGCAGCTTCATACCAGCTGACGCCAGAAACGGGATAATTCTCGCGGCCTTGAGGATAATCGCCGAATTCCCAGGTCGCAGGGCCCGGCCTTTCCGTTCTATCCATAAACTCCTTCATGGCCTCTTGCCAGGAGAGCTTTCGGCCGTCTTTAATAAACTCGTGCTTCCAGTATTCCGGCTTTTGGTATCCCCCATTGTCGACAAACTCTTTGTATTGCTTGTTGGTCACTTCGAATTTGTCCAGCAGGTAATCGCCTAACAGGACAGAATTGAGATGCAAAAGGCCTATCATTGAAGGTGCGAAGTTGGCGCCTCTGATGCGAACCATTCCTGAAGGGATGCTGCCCTTTTCGTCCAATTTAATTTTCAGCTCTTCCGGATAGCTAGGGTACACGTAAAGAGTGCCCTCCGCAGGTTCGAATCCCTCTTTTTTGATTTTCCAGTATTTATAGCCCTGGTAAGTCCTGTGATTGACGATGGGAGAACGGCCGAGATATTCCCAGTTGTCTCCCTTCTCTGCATAGTCCTTCATATAGACATCTGCGCCGGCGGGCTCTGTCTCGAAGGAACGGGAACCGATCACAAGTGGCCGGAGTTGCGCAAGCTTTTGGCTTTTTGGAATGTACTTCTCGGCTTGAAGAGCCAGCTCGAACGTGGCCTTCGTATCCGACGTCTTCAGGAGGCGCTCGATTTCAGGAAGAGCGACATTATTGGCCCACCGGATCTTGGCCTGGCGGTTGAAGTACAGGAAAGTAAGAGTGGCAATGGCGATTAGGGCAAGAGCCACGGGAACTGCCACCAATGGGTTTCTCAATCTACGGACAAGAGAGGGGATATTGAAGAAACCGGCAGCCTCGGCTTTGATGGATTCCTGATACTTTTTTAAGTCCAGCGCCATCTCAGCTGCGGACGAGTAGCGCTCCTCACGGTTTTTTCTGAGCGCCCGTTCGATGATCTTCTGCAATTCGATGGGAATGTCGTGCTTGAGATGCCGCATGGGCTTTGGCTCCGCCTTCACAATCGCGTTAAGAATGATCGATTCTCGGTCCCCTCGGAAAGGCAATTGACCGGTAAGCATCTCATAAAGAACGACGGCAAACGACCAAATGTCCGTGCGTTGGTCCAGGTCTTCGCCCTGGGCCTGCTCGGGCGACATGTAGGCCGCCGTCCCGATCGTCACCGCCTCCCGTGTGAGCTGTTCCTGGCCAATCACCTTAGCCAGCCCGAAGTCCATGATCTTGGCTTGGGCCTTTTCTGTCACCATGATGTTCGCGCTTTTAATGTCCCGATGGATGATCCCTTTTTGGTGCGCCGCTTCGAGTCCCTCGGCCACCTGGACGCCAATATCCACAACGATGTCCGCTGCCATCGGACCTTTTGCCACCTTCTGTCGCAAGCTCTCGCCGCTGACGAATTCCATGGCGATAAAGGGCTGGCCGTCTACCTCCTCGACTTCGTGGATCGTGCAGATATTGGGGTGCGATAGGGCAGCCGCAGCCTGAGCTTCGCGCACGAACCTCTCCCTGGCTTCAGGAATGCGGCTGAGCTCCGCAGGCAGGAACTTCAGGGCGACGGTGCGCTTGAGCTTCGTATCCTCGGCCTTGTAGACAATCCCCATGCCTCCTTGCCCCAGCTCTCCGAGAATCTTATATCTGCTAGCGAAAAAGCTTCCTTCGGACATGATCTTCTGGACTGTATCCAGGGTCATGGTCTTGGAGAATTGAACATCTTTGGAGAACGGAAGCTGGGTTCCGCATTTCCGGCAGAAAGCGGAATCTTGGAGATTTTCAGATTGGCAGTTCGGACATTTCATGGCCACCCCTCCTCATTGTCATTCCCTTTAGAGCGGACATTATCAAATCGGATAGCAGGCGTCAAGTTAGCAAAAGTCTTGGAGTCATGTAATTTTGGAAGAACCGGCTATTAATAGCCATAGATAAGCTCATTAATATCAATAAATTGCAGAGGTTGACCTTGTTTCATTTAAAATGGGAAAACCTCCCCTTTTTTGGGGCCAAAACGGGACAAAAATACGGTTGGCGATTATCTTTAATTATTTATTATCAATGACTTAAGAATGTTTACATAATGTATATTATGCGACACCGATTACGCATTTGGCTATAAACCACGCCGAACCCTAAGGTGGTGCCGGATCGTCCCTTCGGCAACCCCAAGTTCCCTGGCCGTTCCCCGGATTCCCTTGTCCCGGATGGCTGTTTCTAGGTCTTTTAGGAGAATTGTCCGAAGTCGGGACCGACTAGCGTTTGATCTGGAGGCGATACCATACTGTTTGAGCGCCCGGTATACGGCGTCCTTTGAACATGCTATTGCGCCGGCCACGTCCCGGAGAGATCGGCCTTCCTTAACATAAAGCCGGACGAGTTCCGCCTTCGATGGAGACGGTCCGGCCGCTGGACGTCCACGCTTAACTTTCAGTCCGATCGCCTCTTTGTATTTAATTCTCGCCATTACAAAAATTATAGGTCAAGCCCGCCGTCTACTTTAATAAGGTGTATGGCAGTGTTAACATGTCGTCTTAAAGTTCGGACGGCAAGGATTTCAGTCCAGCCTTTAATTGGCTCCGCTTTGTCCTGCTTTATTGTCCCATCTTGGAGCTTCATATCGCCAATAAAGAGCCGAGTCAAATACAAAAAGGAACGTCTTCTTAATATGCCAAATAATACTGAAAAGTACCAAAAGATAAAATATATGGCAAACCAGTAGTGTCCCATCGGTGATTTGAATAAGTCGCATATCATGCACATATTACACAGATTACGGCCGATTTCCGGCGTAATCGATTTGAACTCAAATTCGATTTTCTTTCCTTGTAACTCCAATTATTTCAACATATATTTTCGTATAATATTCTTAATGGGACAGCACTGATGGCAAACCTTTATTTCTAGAGCATGAAGTTAGGGAGGGGAAAGTCTGAAAGGGTTCTGAACGGGTCTTCTGCTGCCAGGCAATTAAGATGGTTCGTCGGTTATTCTGTCTCAATTATATCTTCCCTCAATTTTATCTTCCCTGTCACATAGTCAATATCTTTATCTATGCGATTCCTCGCGGCTGGCCATTGGAAGGGAAGTTCGCACTCGGGAAATAGCGCCCATTGGGAATCAAGATACGCAGCAAAGATTTTCGCTCGTTCCAGCCGTTCTTGGATAGTGAGCTCGTTGAAGATATCGTTTCGAACTTTAGCTTCGAGAATAGGCGTATCAATCACCACTGCATCGATGTATGCAAAGTAGGATATAAGGCGTTTAACATAATATGCACCGACTGTGGTAATGCGATAGTATGAAGCACCCTCAGAATCCCGTTCGGCTGATGCATCGGCCAGTCGATGCTCTTTGGTGGCAGACTCCAAGAGGTTTCTGTAGAGAAGCCGTTCAAGTGCTCTAGCAATCTGGTACGGCTGATAGCCCAGCGTCTGGAGGTACGAGTAGATATCGGAGATATGTACATAACCATCCAATACTGAGCTTTGCGCCCAACGAACCATTTGCGCCAGTAGAATCGGAGCCTGAAAATGTTCCTTACCATCAGGCATAGATATATCAAACAGGTTCAGAATTACCGATGCCCGTGGGGAATAGTATTCATGATCCACATATGTGATGGCACGGAGAAACTCATGCAGCGGAACTAAATAACCTCCTGTTTCTCTGTAAATAGCCAAGATTTTCCCGGTATCTACATGCCCGCTCCCAACAAAAGTCTTAACAAAATCCAAGGCAAGCCTGATATTGCCGCCACACATGTTTTCTAGGAACTCTATAAGATATTTGTTTTCCGCAAATGAGTACGCAAGTATATTAAGATAGTCGGCGAGTGTCGGCGCCTGAAGTGAAATGCGAGAGTCAGCACCTAAGCTCACACCCCTTTTAAGCAAGTCCACTCCATACTTCAAACGTTTGGCTACTACTTCGTCAACCCTTGGCGGCGAAATGGTAAATACACGGGGATGATAAGCACCAAGTGTTCCTGATGCTCGCGATCTATGGAATGTTTCAGGACGTATTGATATAAAGACGGTCATAGGCCAATTGTCGGCCATAGTCTGGCCCATCAAGAAAACCCTTTCTTGAAAGCTATCATGGCGTTGATCAACATTATCGAGAAATACCACGATCTGTTTTCTATGACCCTTCACAATATGGTTGAGTGATTTGCGCATATATTCGTCCTTGTCGCCCAGCTTCTCCTCAACAAATTCGATCTGGCGCTTCTTAAATGTTTCTGGAGCAGCATCCTTTAAATCCCCATAGATCCCCTGATCAAATCTGAGGAGGTCTCCGTGAAGAACCGCGTGGACGAAATTTCGCTCGTCAATATTGATTTGATATTTATCAAACAGTTGGTTTTTGATTTCGTTCGCAATAAAAAACTGAATATCATCCTCAAGAGAAGGTTTGGAGCCGAAGTCGATATAAATTACAATTGCGTCGGCGAAGACATCTCTCGCGTCAACGTCACAAAGATGTCTGATAAACATGGTCTTCCCAACTCCGACATCGCCGATGAGAAGGATTGGACGCTTGCTCAGACTCTTGGCGACAAGTTCGGGATTCAGGCCTTTCTTCGTTGTCGCTGGCTCCATTCTGGGGACTTCGCCTACTTTGGAAAATAGGGCAGAATACCGAGCACGGAGGATTTCCTTGCTAATCATCGCGTATTGAGATAGGGCGCCACTGGTGCAATAACACTGTCTTACAAACTCTGGTCCCTCATCTTCTCCAGCTACACGAGCAATATCCTCAAGGAATAAGTCCGAAAGAATCTGTAAATCGGTCTGAAGAGAGTTCCGAGACTTGAATCCTGGGTAACCCATTATTCTTGCTGATAGCTTTTCAGGAACAGGGGCGATGGTGACATCCTGAAGCTCGAAGGAAAGTCGGCGGGAGACGATACCCTGCTTGGAAAGACATTGCCAAGCCCGCAGGAAATGTCTCTTAAGTGATTCGAGTGAATCGAACACTAATGCCTTTCCTTGTTCGGGAGGACGCCCATCAACGCGGCTACCCATGAAGCAGATTATTTGGTGTCCATTGCATACCATGCCAAATGGAGTACCTCGGCTCTGGCAATATTGTAGGGCCTGAATAATGGCCTCGTAGACTGGAGCAGAGTACCTTAAAAAGTAGTTAATATCGTAAAGTATTTTCGTCGCGCCAAGCGGCAACTCAAAGTAGATGCCTTCCTTCTTTGCTTCGACGATCAAAAGGCACTCGGGGCAATGAAGCGAGTAATCGGTGAAGGTTCCGTTCAAGCGATCCTCGGCTTTGCAATCTTCCCGGTCCCACCCTAGGCAATCAAATAACAAACGGTCAATAAGATGCAGCCGTGTGGTGGCTTCATTGCGCTTGTTTAAGGTTACTTCACTTTGAAAGAACTGAATGAGATTATCCAGGTTGCCCTGAGCTTCATCAAAGCTGACTGACATTATTCAGGTCCCAAAATGCTATACCATAAGTCTAGCGCCTGAATCGCTACCATGTCAAGTAATAGCCATCCTATGCTATGCTAAATCTCTTTTCTAGAATTATGCTACATTTAGGCCGCGTGCGGCATCTCAGGTTCTTCAAGACATACCCGCTTTCTGCACGCTAGGCGCACACTAATGGAGTGACAAAAACGACTGAACCGTCCGGAAAATTACGTCTCTGAACAGAAAGACAGGAAAAGATAAAATACTCTGTAAAACCACTCTTGTCCAAAATAAGTTTTAGATAAGCTCCGACCGGGGTACAATAAGGTTGGTAAAAAACGTTACCCAGGAGGTCGGAGCACGGACATGAATAAATATAGCAGCATTT
>Ga0315277_10008641_pt1 | contig 13063 bp, 10 predicted proteins | sample YL17G05_15_MG_FD_203695 | JGI IMG/M metagenome (GOLD analysis project Ga0315277, IMG submission 203695) | Sediment microbial communities from Yellowstone Lake, YNP, Wyoming, USA - YL17G05_15 | ecosystem: Environmental > Aquatic > Freshwater > Lake > Sediment | place: USA: Wyoming | collected...
TACGGCGACGTCGTGAAGGAGACCCAGCCGAGCAGCGTGCCGTCGGGAAAAAACAAGCCGACGAACCGTGGCTCCATGGCGAAGGGGTAGATCGATGCCAGCCAGCGCCGCGGGTTCTTGCCCTTGTACCGGGCGATCGTCGTGATGTCGCCGGCCTCGTGCGCGGCCATGATGTCCGAGAGCAGCTCGTGCGCGGCGGCGTCGGTCCAGGGCTCGATCTCGCGGGCGATGATCGGGCGGCCGAGGTTCACGCTCTCCTGGAACAGCAAGAGCTTCTCGTGACCGCCGGGACGCGTCATGAGGCTTGGCTTGCGGTCATCGGTCGGTAGAAATCGTGGTGCTGGTCGGATTGATTGCTCGCTCATAATAGTACCGAGAAATTAAAGCATTTAAGGAACAATACTAGCGCGCTTATGTTGTTTGGACCATTCGCGGGATTCTCCTCAGCCACGCGCCGATCTTCCCACGCAAGATTGGCTCGTGGTGGTTCAACCACTCGTTCCCGATGGTCGATTCTCGCTCATCAGGCCTCACATAGATGACGTGGGTTTTCGACGGGACATCCTTGTCGCATATGAAGAACAATCGGTTGATCGCCCCGCGGCATTCCATGATGAGGGGATGCAAACAATCAACGATGACTACTCGAATACTCGATCGAAAAGAAACATATAAAGCGTTATCACTTAACAGCAAATGTTAAGCCGTGGGAAAGTGAGCACCTTTAACTTTTTCTCCTTAGTGCTTGCCATCAAGTATCTTTATGTTCTTTAGAAATTCCGCTGTGCCATATAATTTATAAACCGGAAATTCGATATATTTTACAATCTCTCCTATGGAAATGATAATCAATGCCAAAACATAGCTTGAAGCCGGTAAAAGCTTCCCAAAAGGAATTGAATAAAATCGCACCAGTAAAAGGGGCGATACGAACTGGTAGAACTTTGGATCCGCAGACAAGAGCAAAACAATATGAGAAAGAGGGGTATGGGGGCACAATGTTTTTTGCAGATACAACCAACATGAAAAAAGCAGAGAATAAATTGCTAGGGAACGATTTACGGCATAATACTCAAGAAAAGAGCAATGCCCACGATGAACCTGGAAAGATCTATGTCATAAAAGTCCATATGGCACCTTGCCTTTGCACGATACATTTATACTGCGAGTGTTAATAACATGGTAGAGTGACTCTTACTCGGTGTGTTAGCTAAAGAATCTTCCAAATTGGAAAGTATTTTCATGACACAATTTCGCATACAAGGGAAGAAGGAAATTCGTGTTAGTTTTGGTTCTTTTCTCGTAGAAAATGATGAGATCGAAATAGTATCTAAAGAAAAATTCAAGAAAATTAGGGAAGACTATGAAAAATTTTTAAATTCTCTGGAAAGTAAGACCTTAACCTTATTCCAGTTAGCTCTAAGAAAAAGAAAGAAAATGAAAACGGATCCGAAAATTATCATAACTCTAGAGACATTTTTTTCGGAAATCTCCAAGATTGAAGCAAATGAGAAGGAGGAAATGAAATCTTTCTTTACACCGATATTAAAACAAAAACAGATTGACATAACTCCTGATTTCTTTGATGACACGCGTGTCTGGAGAAGATTGAAAAAGGCTCATGAAGAGGCCTATATCCCATTCGCATTAGAAGAAGCGAATAAAAGATCCAAAACAAGAATGACAATTGCCCAGTTTGAAATGGGGCTACAAGAGGTAGGAGGATGGAAAGAATGGGAACAATTTTTACATCCTTTCGCTAGTCCCGAAGACTTTTCGAAACAGAAGGAAGTTTTCTACAAAAATATTAAGGATTATGCAGAATTGAAATTAATTTGGGAATCAGATAGAAAAGCAATAAAAGAGTTTTTTGTTCGGAGAGAATCAGCATTCCCTCTTCTAGTAAACAATTATGACAAAGAAATTCAATTCACAGAATCAACCTCTTCCTTTGAATTTGATATGGATCATCCACTTGTTATGATTGCTGAAGCTGATTCAAAAAGGAAAAAACATTTAATTAAATACAAGTTCTTTCAACTATTCGAATTTTCTTTACTTTTCTCAGCTTTTTTCCCATGGTGCTTCTCCCATTTCGGTTTCAATGAAAATTCAATAAACTATGGACAATTGTTATATGGAATATTGTCATTCTCTGCATTTTTTTATGCTTTCGATTTTTTTAATAAAAGACGTCGAATTACTAAAATGATTGAAAATAATCTTACCCTTTCACACCTTTCAAGTGTGGTAATGTATCTTATCTGTGTTATGGATATTCGGCTAGGCGGTGTCCTTCGTGGTTCGATTAATCAAAGTGATATCCAATTAATCGAAGAGCAATTTAATTATTTAGTAATCATCTATTCTGTATTAATTCTTGTGAGGATGGTTGGAAATAGATCTCTCAAGCTCCACCCAGTGACAGCCCTTATTTTCTTATTCATTTATTTCGAAAAGATTAATGATCTTCACCGAAAAGACCGAGAAGGAAAAGATACTCATTGGAATAGGGCTAGGTTAAAGGAATTAATTGGTATTTTTAGCAAAATCTTGCAGATTATATCGAATATCAGTAAATCATATTATAATTGCATAATTGGGAATACTGAAGAAATTTGTGATGCATTCGCACAAGGATTTATTCCATCAAAAGAAAATAAAAATAAAGCTTTGGAATTTCTAGAGAATGACCAAATAAAGAAGTATTTTTTAACAAACATAAAACCACTTGAACAGCACACTCATACCTACTCAATTAAAGACTGGAGGCACTCGAGAAAGAGCAAAATACTAGAACCCTCAGAAGAAGATCTATTCATTAAATTTTTCGATGAAATAATCTCCATCATCCAGAAAGCGTTAGATATTACTTTAAAGGTCCGCCCTTATAATTGGATACCGAAATTGAAGGCTTTTTTTGGCAATGTATCGCAATGGTATTTAATCCCAATTACTCTCGGAGTAATCACAAGTCTTTTACACATTGTATAGGGTAGACATCCTCGGTGGAATAGATCTACAACCCCGCGTTATACATTTACTGAGGTGCTGACCCGGTATCGAATAGATCTACAACCCCGCGTTATACATTTACTGAGGTGCTGACCCGGTATACGTCTTCAAATCAACCTTCGACTCGATGCTCGTCGAGATGGAGATTGAAACGACCGGCTTGCAATCGACCACCCACGGGCGCACGTCAGCCTCGATGCGGAGGTTGACATCTTTCTTGTCCTTGCGCGATTCGCTGTCGAGGGCTTTGTCTATTTGCTTTTGAAGATCACTGCTCACAAGTTCCCGCGCCACGAACGTTGCGATGGCCAAGGAACTCGGGCTCCATGCCGTATCCGGAGCAATGGAACGCACCATCTTGAACGGCGGTAGATCTTCGTTCCACAGTTCCTTCAAGAACTGTTCAAGCACGGCGGGATAGACCTTTTTATCAGAGATGATCCGATAGTCGGCTGTGGTCCAATGCCCGCCGAACCTGGTTTTCGACTGGTAAGCTAGTTTTCCTGCAACCTTCTGGAAAGCCATACTGCCGTGCTTGATCTCGTAGGCATACAACGGCGGCACACGGTCTTGGTTCACGAGATAGAATTCCGACCCAATGCCATTATCGAGGTTGGTACCAGAAGAGCTTAGCAGCGGTGCAGGCTGTGGATTTAGTTTCTTGAACTTCGGACAACGACCATCGTCCAGCAAAAAACCTTCAAGCGTCACATGGGCCGGAAACCTGTTGTCGATTTTTATGCTCCATGTTACCGGGCCACTGCAATACCGACAAGGTTCTTTTGCAATCGGATAGCGTTGTTGGGGGGTATTTGATATTGTCATAAAACGCATCACACGCAATTGATAAATATGTTGGTAGTGAGAATGCATGACTGTGAGCGTCTTGCTCAATCTATTAACTGTTCCCTTACTATTTAAGACTATTGGTCGTTAGCGCCCAAGAACAATGTATAATGCATCTCCGAGGTGGTCACGGGGGCGTGTCGCATCCATGTTAAAAGGGTGATCTTTAAATTGTTTTAGCAATAACTTTAATTATTAATAAGGCAATATGGAATATGCAGAGTAAAAGTGAATCGTGGATGTTCGATCAATACAAGTCTATTTTCGAAAAAGCAAAAAAAGACAACCTGATCCACGTCAATCCATGGCTCGGCCTTTTTGGTTTACAGCAAGATCCTTTTTCAATGGAGGTTATCGAGCCTTCAGATAAATTGAAGTTCGTGCCACGCAAAATCTATGACGATTTGTTGTACAAGATTGCCTTATGCCAACGCAACGTGAAAAGCCGCGTGATCGTCACGGGTTCCCTCGGCTCAGGTAAGACATTTGTTCTCAAGGCCTTGAAACTGATATCCGATAAAAACTCGAGCTTGAAAGGCCATTACATCAACTTTTATGATTTGTTTAGAAAGCATTTCGAGGAGCGTAATGCACGTGAATCAAACGAGGAAATCGATGAAGAACCAGGGGAGGATACTTTTACTGCAGGATCAAGCGAGTCTATCAAAAACTTGTTGTCGAGCTTGGATTATATCTTGATCGATCATGCTTCCGGGGAACAGTTCAACCAGGCCGTCAAATTGTGCGCGAATATAAAATGTATCATTTTTACGATGGCTCCCGCTGAGTATGAACATTTTTACTTGCATCAAAGGAGCAGCGAGAACGTGCTTGACCCGGTGTCTCAATTCGTTCTCGACAAGTATGAACTCGACACCCCGTCTTTGAAAAACATCGTCAATGATAGGTTTGAATTGTTTACCGAAAAGGGGGAGACTCCACTCACGGTCGATGCATTATTTGATGAATCTCTCGTAAATTACATGGGCACGGTCTCGTTTCATAATCCAGGCATTTTCATGAAGATTATCCGAATCTTTCTCGAAAGCATGGTAAAAGAAAGCGCGCAGCGCAAAATCACGAGGCAGATGATCGAGTACCAGGTTGATATGCTTGGGTTGAAAACATGTATGAGCAATTCCAAGGAGCGAAATGAAATATCTGATAAGAAAATGGAGATTCTTTCGATGCTTTCAAAAGCTAAGAAGGGGCTCACGCCTGCTAACATAACTGAAAAAATGAACGTCACACCGAATAACACCTCCCTCCACTTGAAAACCTTGCTCGAACTGCATTTAATCGAATTCACGCGATCAGGAAAGAATAGATTTTACACTGTTACTATAGGCGGTCAATATCTGGTCGATAAATACATTCTTGAACATAACTAGGAAGAACATTTCTATTGAGGTCATGTCGAATGCACGCAATTATCATCCAGCTCCCGGAAAGTGAATCGTCTTGCTATGAAAAAATCAATAAAGAAATGCTGAATCAACTCGCATTCGATATGATCGTTCAACAAGCATCGGATAATGAAAAAGACAAGGTCGAGGGCATAATAATCCAAGAATATAAAGAATTCAATTCGATGAAGATAATTCCTGCCATTATTTCTGAGGAACGGAATAAAGAGACCCGATCATACATGAAGATTGCCAAGATGTTTCACTTGAAAATACCCATAGTGACCATCAAGGTTCCTGTTCAAAATTGGTTTTACTTGGTTTTATTCAAGGATACACATCTCATAATGGCATGGGTTGAAACTAGATTGCCAAAACTCGAAGCCATTAAAAGAATAATTTCAAGCATATTTGAAAAATGCGGGGTGAACGCAACACTCGGGGAGAAATTTTCGTACACAGAAAACTTTTATTACGACAAGGTGGTCCCAAAAATGGAAGAATTGGGTTTCCACGCCGTCGAAAAAGTTATCGATAATGGTTCTGCCCAATGGAGACTTAATCAAACGACTGATACCCTCCCCGAAACGTCAAACGATATGTATTCTAAAGCGGAAGAAGGGGAAATGAGCGGAGATGTATCGATACAAGTGCGTATATTCGATTCGGATAAAGGATTCTTTTCTCAAGTGCGGTTCAACCCGGCAAAGGATCGTAGTTCATTCGTGTTAGATTCCCGAGATGAATCTGACGATGTTGGAAAGTCCATCGAAGAAACCTTTGCATTTCTAAAGGAGCTCTTTGGGATAGATCTCCTTTCAGGGAACACGGGAAAGATTGATACCGGTTGCACGGATGCCCAAAAAAAGATCTTGGACTTCTTGAAAACAAAAGGAAAAAAGACAATCGCCGAAAAAGCACTCTTTAACTTAGAAAAGCTCACCAAATTTTCGATTCATGGCCAGGAATATAGAGCGATGATGCCTTCTTCGCAAGATGAAACCAAATCCTATGAACTTAGTTTCAATATCGCATCTAACGCCATACTCCACCCAGATTGCACAGCATGGGAGAAAGGAGGCAACTGCTATCATGAAATCGCGTTCTTTCTGAGAATCGTCAAGCATCAAGATGCATTAGAACCGAAGCTTGAGGAAATAATCAACTCCCGCTTGAAATGAGTGGAAATCTTATGGTAATTATCTATTCGATAGAAGAATTCTCTTACGATATGCCCACAAGCCCGATTGTATGGCCATTTGACGGAAGCTTTGGCTCGATTGAAGACGCGGTGAGCGTCGTGGAGAATTACATAAAGATTCATGGTAATTATAAGGAGCAAAAACCACCATACAAGGGGTCCTTGAAATCCTGGAAAAGAATTGGAGAAGGAACGCCTAACATTATCCATATTCAAAAAAAGCCGAGATAAAGGAAAAGAATCGCCCAAGATTTTGTAAGTGATTTATTGGCATTAATTGTCGTCCTTCACCAGCATGGCAACGGTATCATCCTCGGTCGATCGTAACACGAGTCGCTGCTGGTCCTGCACGAATTCGATCAATTCAAGGTATTTTCTTATCGTTTCCGAATTACCATTAATCGCCTTGGCGATTTCGGTCGGGGTCTTCGAGCCACCTCTTCCCAGTTCTGTAAATATGGCTCGGATGATGCTATCTGGGTCCTTGCGTTCGTCTCTCATGAATGACCACGGTTACAACATGCTGTGCTCATCGTGATAAAGAAACATGCGCCTATATGCTCGTTCAGTCGGCTATCCTGGGATAAAAGCGTGATAAAATTTTTTTCATTTGTAAAAATACGCGTTGCTCGTGCCATGCCCTATCTTGATATGGACTTCCTTTTGTGCATTCGTCACCGCAGCCTCCAGGGATATTGCTTTCTTCCACCCGACACCGCTTGGAGGCTTGTATGGATCTGGCGAGTTATTTTGGATGATGAGGGTGAAGGGTTCATCCTTTTTGATTTCTTTCATGAATTCGATGAGGCTTTCAACAGTTTCGATTATGGTCATCTTTGATCAGCTTTTCGTTTCGATGCAGGATGGTTGCTTGACGTCTTGATTTTCCCGCCTCCACGATAGCGGGGGAATGGAGGGTGGCACTGATCCAGAAAATCGAGAAGGTAATTAATCATCACCCGCATTATCATCATCATGCTGGTGTATCACGCTGAACGCGGCGTCGCTTGCATGTGAAAACAGATTTTTGCAGACATAGCACAGCGAAACGACGAGCTCGACGTGAATGACATCGGATTCCGATATCTCTGGATATGAATGACATCTGGATATGAATGATATCTCTGGATATGAATGACATCGGATTCCGACATCGGATTCCGATATCTCTGGATCTCTTGAAGATCTTTCGATCTTCAAGTTCCGCGAGTTTTATAAACAGAGCACGGGTTCCTTTCTCAGGTCGCGGACTTATAAAAGCCGACGATTTCCATGACTTTACTTTGTCGAAGATTTTTGCGGTTGCCTGCTCATCATCCAGCATACCGAGTACCATCTTCAATTTAGCTCGCGCGGAGGCCACGGTCTTTCCACCTTTGTTATTATCGCTGCGAGCGTGATATCTTCCATCATTAGGAGAAACTTCATCAATCGTTGTATAGTCCGTTATCTCGGCCAGCGAGGGCGTGTTCTCGACATCAATATCTTCGGGTAGATTCTCGATCTTTTTCAAGAGAGCGTTCACTTTATCCTTGAAATCTTTGATTAGTTTATCCTTCTCCGCTTTGACTGCCTTGACAGCCTTGTTTTGTTCTGCCCTGAAGTCTATTTCGCTGATGTTGAAATCCCCTATGAAACTCTCCGCAGTTCTCCCGCAAATATAGCATTTATCCTTGATTTCGCCCTTGATTTCCTTCAACGCATCGTCACCATTTCACGCCAATATTCATCACAGTACAGCGATCACGATCTAGCCAGTTTTTACCTATAAAGACCAATAGATGGATGGAGCATCGCGGTGATCCAAGGTTTTTTTCATGCTTTTTCCGAGGATTCTCCAACCGTGATGCCGAGTGCCTCGCTGAAGTCTACCCGGACGACCGTGGTGCCCTCCACGTCCACGAAGCCCGCGAAGATGGGCACCGACTACATTTTCTGGATACCCCGTGTCTACGTGCGGAATGGCCTCGTCGACCCGGGCGCCGAGTACGAGATTTACTTGCGGAAGGCGCCCAAGGAGAAGAGCAAGGACTAGAAAGAATTGAGCGATCAAGGGGAAATTCATATGGGACACTCTAAGTCAATAAATTGGGTGAAGGCAGAATCAGACCCGGGCAAGGAGGTCAAGGTCCACACAGCACCTAGCGAGTGACGCTCGATCAGCTATGCTATTCTATTCACGTTCCTATATCTGTTATGGGATCAAGGAGGATTCAGGTAACAAAGAGAGCTGTTTTCCCGGCCGCGCGGGAAAGGGGATATGGGGTGCTTTGGTCAAAATTAGTCTGGTGGTGGTACCTTTCCATTTTTGCACGCAGGAATATGTCGTATATCTGGTTGAATTTGTAAATAGTACATGGTTAAATCCTAGTGTATCTATTACATTACGTCAAAAACCATACGAGTGGGAGCATTATGAGCCGATCGCCAGGAACACCAATGACCAACTCAAACATCAAAGTTTTCCTTCTTCTGGCCACGTGTTTCATCATTTTATCGACTGCGAATTCTATCTTGACGCGGGTAATTCCGTCGGGAGACGATAATGCTGGTTCTATGCGTGATGTGATACGTAGTGGGGAGATCCTCAACCCTCGCGGGCTAGACGGCGTGTCCTGGCGCGACGAAATGGTGGGAGCCCCCCAAATACCCGCGGTATTCTCACCATCGCGTGATACTAAATCTGGTATCCAATTCTGTTTCCGTTCTGGCGGCGCGGTACAAGCAGGATTTGGCTTGTCCCGCGTGTTCTACATCGTCGATGACTACCTGTTCGTGCTGGAATTTCCTGGAAGCAACTTGGTGGTACCCGTGGGGGACGAGCCTGTTGGCTCTGTGACGAATTATATGATTGGCTCCGACCCGTCCACATGGCGGACCGGGCTGCAAGATTGCGGGGGCTTGCGATACACCGGGCTGTATCCTGGCATCGATCTAGTGTACACGCAGGAGAACGGGCAGTTGAAATACGAGTTCCACGTGGCGGCCGGCGCGAACCCGGGGGCCATTCATATACGGTACGCCGGGGCAGACCTGGTTGAAATAAACGGATCGACGGGAGCGAGCATTGTGATACGGTCTGGAGAAACCGCTTTGATAGATGATGGCTTGTTTGCTTACCAGGAATCGGAAGGCTCGATGGTGCACGTGGATTGTTCCTTTGTTCGCGCGAATCCGGATGAGGTGCGTTTCGTGCTTGGTTCTTACGATCCATCTTCCCCCTTGGTGATCGATCCCATCGTGCTGGATTATAGCACCTTCATCGGTGGCTCGGACGACGATTCCGGGAACGGCATCGCGGTCGAGAATGGATACATCTACATCACGGGGGAGACTGGGGACGCGGCGACCAACTTCCCCATCACGACCGGCGCCTATGACACGACCCACAATGGCAATACCGACGTGTTCGTGACCAAGTTCGCGGCGGGCGGGGGCTCACTGGTCTACAGCACTTACCTCGGCGGTTCCGGAGGTGATACGGGATCTGCAATCGCCGTAGAGAGCGGTTTCGCGTACATCACTGGCTATACCACGGATGGATCGCCAGATTACCCCGTGACGGGCGGCGCATACGACACCAGCCACAATGGCGGACGAGACGTGTTCGTGACGAAGTTGTCGACGGACGGGGCCTCCTTGATCTACAGCACCTTCTTCGGCGACTCGGGGGACGATATGGCTTATAGCATCGCCGTCGAGGCCGAGTTCGCATACATCACAGGATTCAGGCCCGGTGGAACGGGTCAAGCGTTCGTGGCCAAATTCGCTTCTGATGGCGGCTCTTTGATCTACAACAATTTCTTCGGCGGCTCGGGATTCGATGTCGGACATTGTATCGCGGTCGAAGGCGGGTTTGCTTACATCACGGGGGTAACGGAGGATTCGACGACGGATTTCCCCGTGACGGGTGGTGCGTTTGACACGACCCATAACGGCGGTTTCGACGTGTTCGTGGCCAAGCTGGCGATGGACGGACTGTCCCTGGTCTACGCTACCTTTCTCGGCGGTGGGGGAAATGATCAAGGTTTCGGGATCGATGTCGAGAGCGGGTATGCATACGTCACTGGGCAAGCGGAGGATAACGTGGTTCCCTTCCCCACGACCGTCGGCACGTTTGACACGACGCATGGTGGGGGCACGCTAGACGCGTTCGTAACCAAGCTATCTACGGACGGGGGCTCGTTGGCCTATAGCACCTTCATCGGTGGCTTGGGAGCCGAGAGAGGTTATGATATTATGGCCAAAAACGGGTACGCATACGTTACGGGCATGACCGGGGATCCCCAAAAGGATTTCCCCGTGACAGATGATTCCCATACCACGACTCAGGGTGGCAGCGATGACGTGTTCGTGACCAAACTATCCGCGACCGGGGCTTCATTGCTTTATAGCACGATCCTCGGCGGTTCTGGTCCCGACCATGGTTTTGGGATTGTGGTCGAGAACGATCTCGCATATATCGTCGGCCGGACAGCAGATGACGTGGTTGACTTTCCAGTGACAGGTAATGCCTATGATGCGGACAATAATGGGGGGAACTGGGACACGTTTGTGTGCGTTTTCAACCTCGCGAATGACGTGACTCCGCCGGAGATGTTCATCGCGTTTCCGACGAATAGCACCATTCATAACGCCACGTTTTCCTTTCAAGTTAACGTGTACGACGTGAATTATGCGAACGTCACATATCAAGTCGATGCGCTGGCCATCCGACTCTTCCCGCGGAACGCGTCCACTTTGGTGGATTCGGGCGATTGGCTTTCCTTGACCGAGGGAGTGCACCAGATCACGATCACGGCCGCGGATTCATGGGGCAATACAAGACTTGGATACATCATCTTCGTGAAGGACACGCTCGCCCCCTTGACGACGTTATCTTACGTTCTCGCGCTCGAACCGGATTTCGTCATTCCAGCCACGGAATTCAACCTTTCAGCGAGCGACACGGGCGGGTGCGGGGTGGCGAGCACGTTCTACCGGCTCAATGGCAGCAGCTGGCAGCCATACGTCATTCCCTTCCCAGCAGGAGCGGTGGGGAATGGCACCTTGCTCATCGAGTATTACAGCGTCGATAACGTCGGCAACGCCGAGAGCATCAAATCCATCTCGGTTCGGTTAGATACGATCGCGCCGAACACGACGATCAGTTACGATTCCTTCGCGCCCAACTTCGTGAACGCTACGACCACCTTCACGCTCGCCGGCACCGACAACACCGGGGGTTCCGGTAATTTACGCACGGAATACCGGATCAATGGTAGCGCGTGGATCGTCGGAACCTCGTTCACTATTTCCACGAACGGTACTTTCATCATCAATTACCGCAGCGTCGATAACCTCGATAACATCGAAATCTTCGGCACCCGGATCGTTCGCGTCGATACCGTCGCGCCGAACACAACCTTGACCGTGTTCATGTTTATTTCGGACTTCACCAACGGCACGCACAGTTTCACGCTGTCCGGCACGGACAACACGGGCGGATCAGAGATCTTCTATCGCCAGTACCGGATCAACATGGGTGAATGGTTCACCGGAGATAATTTCACGATCCCCACAAACGGCACGTACACCATCGACTACCGCAGCGTCGATAACGTCTACAACGTGGAAGTCTACGGCACCCGTATCGTTCGCGTCGATACCATCGCGCCAAACACGACCCTATCAGTGCTCACCTTCGCGCCCAACTTCACGAACGGGACGCGCACGTTCACGCTGTCGCGCGATGACAATGCTGGTGGCTCGAGCATCTTGCGAACCGAATACCGCATCAACAGCGGCAGCTGGACGACCGGCACGAGTTTCACGATCCCCACAAACGGCATGTACACCATCGACTACCGCAGCATCGACAACGTGCTCAACTACGAGATCTATGGCACGCAAACCTTCCGCGTCGATATCCTCGCGCCGAACACGACCATCAGCTTCACGTCCTTCGCGCCGAATTTCGTGAACGGCACGACCACCTTCACACTCGGTGGTGCCGACAACCCAGGCGGGGCCAGTCTGTCGCGCCGGGAGTATCGGGTCGATGGCGGCTCGTGGATCCCAGGCAACACGTTCACTATCGCGACGAACGGCACGCACGTGATCGACTATCGCAGCATCGACAACGTGTACAACGTGGAAACCTTCGGCACCCGGCTGGTCCGGGTCGACACGCTAATACCCAACTCGACCCTCACGTTCACACCATCTCAAGGCTCGGATTACATCAACAAGACCACCCAGTTTACCATGGTCGCTACCGACAACTCCGGTGGGGCTGACATCGCGAGTCGGTTCTACAAGATCGGGGCGAGCCCGTGGACGCTCTACGCGGCACCGTTCACCCTCGGAGCTTATCCGAACGGGACCTACACCATCCTCTATTACAGCGTGGATAACGTCGGGAACGGCGAGGCCGCGAAATCAGGAACCGTCCACCTCGACATCGAGGGGCCGACCATCACTATCTCGAGCCCCACCAACGCCACCTACACGAACAGCACGATTGGCATCACACTCTCGTCGCCCGACCCGGACCTCCACGAGGCATGGTATAGCATCGGGTACTCGGCAAATGGCACCCTCGTCGTGTCGAACC
>Ga0315277_10008642_pt1 | contig 13062 bp, 7 predicted proteins | sample YL17G05_15_MG_FD_203695 | JGI IMG/M metagenome (GOLD analysis project Ga0315277, IMG submission 203695) | Sediment microbial communities from Yellowstone Lake, YNP, Wyoming, USA - YL17G05_15 | ecosystem: Environmental > Aquatic > Freshwater > Lake > Sediment | place: USA: Wyoming | collected...
GCGCAGAACCTTTCCGTCGTAGGCGGACACCACGTAGACGTCGGTGTACTGGCGGCGGTCGGAGAAATAGGCGATGCGGTCGCCTTGGGGCGAGATGGCGGGCGCGGTGTTCAGGGCGCTGCCGTCGTGCAGGTGGTCGGTGAGCTGCCGGGCGAACTGCCCCGGATCGCGCTTGGTCGCGATCGTGGGCCAGTACGCGCGCCGCAGCCACTCGCGCCACTGCTCATCGAACTTCTCGACCGGCAGGCCCACCACCCGCTGGAAGGCGCGCTCGAAATTGCGCGTCCGCTGGACGCGGCGCAGCAACTCACGCAACCGGTCCTCGCCGTAGCGGTCCACCAGGTAGCTGAGCGCCGACTGCCCCTGCTTGTAGACCAGGTATCCGCCCGATACCGCCAGCGGAGGCAGGTAGCCCTGGACGATGCCGTCGCGCAGGAACATCTCGGCGTTCGGCTCCATGCCAAGGGACAGGTACTCGGCGAGGCCCTCCGCGAACCACAGCGGCACGGAGTAGAACGACCGGCGGGAGATGAGCTGCGTGGCCGAGCCTCCGTAGAGCAGGTCGAACATGAAGGCATGCGACAGCTCGTGCACCACGACGTGACGCAGCTCCTCGTACGAGCCCGTGAAGGGCAGCACCACGCGATTGTGGAACAGCTCGGTGAAGCCGCCGGTGCCCTGTTCGATCAGCTCGGGAGTGACGTTGGTCTGCGAGAAGTCGTTGTGGGATCCGTAGAGGATGATGGGGACGCGGTGGCCGAGCCGGTGTCCCGTGCGGCGGACCAGGTACTCGCCGGTCTTCTCCGCCAGATCGAGCACGCGCAGGGCCAGACTGTCGAGCCCGCCGGGGAAGTAGACCTGGAAGTGGTCCGACTCGATCCATCTCCAGGCGAGGCGCCGGTACTGGACCTTGTTCTGGCCGAAGTACTGGGCGTGCACGGGGGCGGCGCAGAGGCCGAGGACCGCGAGGACGGCCAGGGCGACCCTCATCCGCCGCATGGGGGGGTTCTCACGTACTCCGGCCACTGCTTCACCTGCTCCTCCCGCGCCGCGCACATCCGCGTACCCCTTTAGTACTCCCAACGCGCCTTCAGGTTCACGTTGAACTCGGGGACCAGCGCCGGCAGCGTGGTCACGCTCTGGGCCCGGCGCTGCGAGACCTCGGTCGTGATGTAGAAGAAGCGGTTGATCCGGTACTCGGCCCCCACGTTGCGCTCGAGCAACCCCGGCTCCGCGGCGTTCGTGCCGCCCGTGGTGCTCCTGAGGTCGGCCGGCGCCCCGGGCCGCTCGAAGCCCGGCAGCCGCTGCGTGTAGCTCAGTTGCACCCGGGGGTCGAACTGGTGCGTCACGGTGACGAAGAGATCGCCCTGCCCGGCGAAGAGGCCCCCCTGCTGGCGCTCGAGCCGCCACTGCCCGACGTCCCGCAGGAACGTGCGCGACAGCGCCGGAGAGAGCTGAGCGTTGATCATGCGCGTCACGTAACTGTCCAGCGGGTCGCTGAGCTGCATCGCCGAGAAGCGGTTGCCGGGGAAGTAGTGCGCCACCGTGAGCTGGCTGAGGATGGTGGGCTGGTCCCAATCCGCGGGTTCGCTGCTGAACAGAATGGTGGGGCTGTTGGCGCGGCCGCTGATCGTCACGAAGATGGTGTGGGGGCTGGCGCCGGGGGCCGGGCCGCTCCCCAGGCCCAGTCCCCTCTCGGTCGCGGCGACGGGCACCACCCGGGTCGTGGCCTCGATGTCGAGCGTGGGGTTCACGCCGCCGACGTTGTCGAAGGTCAGGTCGGCCCTGTCCACCCTGAAGCGGTTGTCGAGGAAGTCGTAGGTGCCGCGGATCGCGTTCAGGTCGCCGAACACGTTGAGGCTCTTCTCGGTCTGCTCGGCGGTGAGGTCGGCGCTGAACTCGACGTCGCCGTTCGGGGGCTGCCAGCGCAGGTTGTTGTTCGCCAGCAGATGGATGCGATAGGTGCAGAACAGCGGCTGCGTGGTGGTCGCGAGCAGCTGCGCCTCGCTCTGCTTCGCGAAATCGAACAGGACCCGCGCGCCGCTCAGGAACACGTCACCCTCCACGTGAGGCAGCACCTGACCCTTGACGCGCGGGCCGTCGGTCACCTTGAGGCGGGGCGCGTCGAACTCGGCCGCCCAGATGCCCGGCTCGACGGACGTGAAGTCGCTCATCGCCAGGTCGAACGCATAGGGCCCGATCCGGGCGCCGCTCAGGTCGATCACGCCGCTCGCGCGAACCGTGCCCCGCTTCCCCGAGCGCGCGAACAGGCTGTCCATCGTGATGCGCGTCTCGTTCAGCCGGAAGTCGGCGGTCAGATCCTCGATCAGCTCGCTGCGCCCGGTGATGAGCATCTGCCCGTCCCGCGCGCGCGCGGCGCCGTTCAGGGTGGGGCGTTGGGGAGTGCCCGCCACCGTGGCCTGCAGGTCGAGGCGGCCGCGCGCTCCTGCGATCTGAGGCACCAACTTGGGCAGAATGGCGAGGTCACCATTCTGGACATCGAGCCGCCAGCTCATGGGTGCGGCCGGCAGGGACGGAGCCGTGCCGAGCGCGAGTTGGAGGGGCATGAACCCGCTGGCGGTCGAGACGCCGCTCCCTTGCAGCAACCTGAAGTCCGCGACCTCGAGCCGCTGGCCTCGGTAGCCGGCGCGCAGGGTCGCCCGGTCGGCGGCGAGGCTGTCCCAGGCCACCGGGGCAGCTTCGGCTTGCACGTCGACTTGGGGAGCGTCCGGCCTGCCCGACAGGTCGAGCGCGCCTCCCAGGCGACCCGAGAGGCCACGTGCTGCCGGGAACAACCGCCCGAGCCGGTCGAGCGGGAACGCACGGGCGCTGATCCGGCCGCTCCACGACGCCGCAGTCGCGAGCCACCGCCTCACCTCCTCGCCCGTCAGAGCAGCCGGCCAGGATTGCCGCATGCCGTCGAACTCCAACCGCCCAGCCACGGACCCGCCGCCGAGCTCGTAGACGATGTCCCGCACCGTGAGCTGCGAGCGCGCTCCTGCCAGCGAGACCCGGAGCGCGTCGCCGCGGTGCCCGCGCACTCCCGGCGCGACGCCCTGCGCCTGGAAGGTCCAGCGTGGATCGCCCGAGGGACCGGTCACGGTCAGCACGGCATCGGCCGTCCCGCTCAGGTCCCAGTCGAGCGGCATTCCCAGCCGGTGAAGATCGAGGCCCGTGGCCGTGCCGGTCCAGTCGTAGCTCCCGCCGGGTACGGCCCAGCGACCCGTCACTTCGATCCGGGAGACGCTGTCGCGTACCGCGAAGCGCTGGAAGGTCACCCCCCACCCGTCGCCGCTGAGCTCGAGCGGGCCCTCCGAGACCCAGTGGAATTGCCCGCTCCTGGCTTCGGCCTGCTCCAGCGCGGCGGTCCATCCAGGCTTCCCCCAGGTACTCGTCCCCCTCGCCGTCACCACGGTGTCGCCTGCAAAGGCGCTGACCCGCTCCAGCCGTGCCTGCCCGTCCCCGACGTGCACCTCCGCGCGCACGCTGTCGAACCGCACGCCGAGGAAGAAGGCGTCGCGCAGCATCACGTCGTGGAGGTCGAGGTCCGGCTTCGGCAGCAGTGCGCCCTCCACATCCACCAGACGCCAGGAGGCCGCCCGGACGCCGAGCCAATCGACCGGATCGCCCCCCAGCGTCCCGGTCACGCTCAAGACACCGTCGCGGCTCTTCACCGTGCCACGTCCCTCACCGAGCAGGCCGTGGATGCCCGACGCACGGCCGTCGGGCCACTCGTCGAGGGGGAAGCGCGAGGCCTCCCACGTTCCCTGCCAGGCGCCCTGGTCCATGTCCGCCTGGAGGTCCACCCGTCCGCCGCGACGGAGCATCGTCACGGCGAAGCTGCCCGGCGCACGTGAGGGAGCGTTCACCGTGACCCGCGCCGAGTCGGCTCGCCAACCCGTGAGCACGGAGCCGCCCAGGCTGGCTTCGAGGCGCGACCCCGCGGGCAGTTTCCGCCACGACCAGTAGTGGAAGTCGCCGCTCACGTCCCCGGCCGGCCACCCGGTGAGCCCGATCGCGTGCCAGTGAACCGGGTCTCCATGCGTGACGTGACCTCTCAGGTCGAAGTTCTGTGACGTGTAGACCACGCGGCCCGTGAGATTGCCGGCCGGTGACGTCCCCTCGAGGGAGGACACGGTCAGACGACCTTCCTCCCAACGGAAGGCGACCCGGGCCGTCAGCGGAACGCTGTCCCATACCGCGGTGGCCTGCCCGAAGCCGGCGAGTCCCCGATCGAAGCGCAGCTCGAAGCGCCCCCCTCCCTCGCCGGTGACGTCGAACAGCTCGTTCGCGAACACCCTGGCGAGCCACTTCCAGCGCACCCGCTTGAGGTCCACCGTGGCGAAACGGGCGACCGCCCTTGGCCTCCAGCCCCCCGTCGCCGAAAGCTCCAGGTCGGCCGTGCGCAGCTTCCGCAGCTCCACCTTGACGCTGTCCCCGACCGTGCAGCGCCCCTGCAACTCCTCGAGTCGGCTGCCCCAGGGCCCCTGGCTCCAGCTCATGTGGTTCAAATCGTATTGCTCCCGTGGCCCCGTGAGGATGCGCGCATCCAGGTCCCAGCCCCTCACATCCTGGCTCGAGTCGGGCAGATGCACTTCGCCGCCGCGGAGCGCCAGGCGCAGGTCGTACTCGTGTTCCGGGCCCCGCGACGGCGTCCCCGGGCGCCAGCGCGGCCATCGCAGCTTCCCGTCGGGCCCGCGCGCCAGGCGGACCACCGGCTGATCCAGCTGGACCTCGAGCGCACGCCGGCGCCCGAACGCCAGGTCCCAGGGCGCGTAGGCCAACCGCATCGAGCGCGCTTCGAGCAGCGGTGGCCCGCTGGTGCCGCGCATCCGCAGCCGCGGTTCCACGATGCGGAGGCTGCGGAAGGGATTGCCGCGCACGTCCCGCACTTCGAGCACGAGGTCACTGTGATCCGTGAGAATGCGGTTCACGACCGCGGTGAGGTAGTCCGTGTGCCGCGTGAACCAGAGCAGCGCTCCCCCGACCACCACCACCACCACGAGCCCGAACAACGAGAACAAGACGAGCCAGGCAATCCGCCCCGCGGTCCACCGCACCCGCCGTGGCAGCGCGTGCCCGACCGCGTCTTCCACCCGGTCGTGGAGTTCTTGGACCTCCTCGCGCAGGGTCTCCACCACGCCCTCGTGCGGGGGCGGTGGCTCACCGGGCGGCCGGCCGTGAGGATTCCTGGCGTCGGGTGCGTTCATGAGCGTCCGTCAGAAGGCGGGGCCGACCGCGAACTGCAGTCGTCCCGCACGATGCCCGACCTCGGAACCCCAGGAGAGATCCAGCCGCACGGGTGCGAAGGCCAGATTCAGCCGCCCCCCGAGGCCGCCGACGTAGCGGACGTCGCCCGGGTCCAGCTCGGCCCGGCCAAGACGCGGCTTGAAGTCGGCCGCACGGATGTACTCCGGGCGCGCCCAGACATTCCCGGCATCCACGAAAGCCTCCAGCCCGAACAATCCCACCACCGGCAGGCGCAACTCCACGGTGGCGTTGAGCAGCGCCAGCCCCCCGGTGGGCGCGATCCCGTTCTCGTCATAGCCGCGCACCGAGTTGACGCCTCCGAGACGGAACAGGTCCTCGGTCGGGACTCGGGAGACCTCGGGATCCACCCCGGCCACGGGAATGAAGTCCTTCCGCGCGCCGAAGGGCTTCATGAGCCCGCCCCGGGCACGCACGCCCAGCACCCAGCCGGGGCGCCGGAACGGGGTGAACCAGGAAGAGCTGAGCTGGAACTTGGTGAAGCTCGTGGACCCCTTGAACGGCCCGCCCGCCACCTCGGCCGAGGCCACCTGCAGGGAGCCGCGGCTCGTCGTGAGCGGGTTGTCGCGATGGTCGCGATCGCCCGCGAGCTGCAGCCGGTGGGTCGAGTACCTGGGCAGGAAGCCCTGCAGCAGGCTGTCCCTGACGGCGGGCGACAGCGTCGGATCCAGGAACTTCGGGGTCTGCTTCACGACCCAGGTGTTGTCCTGGATCAGCCTCAGGTGGCCGCGTCTGCCGAAGTCCCGCCGGAGCTGGAAGGTGATCCCCCAGTCGTCCTTGTCGATCTGGAGCGTGTCGATGCGGATGTCCGCGCGCTTCTCGGCATAGATCGTCGCCTGCGCCCGGTTGCGCGTGCCGATGAGCCACGGCTCCAGCAGCGCGCTCTCGCCCCGCAGAATCGAGAGGACCAGCCGGTTCCGATGCTGGTCGAGGGCGAGCCGCGCACCCAGGAGCCCCTGGAGTCCTCGCCCCCAGAGGTTGCGGTGTCCCCATTCCCCCACGAAGCGCACGCGCTCCTGCGTGCCGCTTCCCACGCCGGCGTCCAGCCAGCGCGGCTTCCGCTCCCGCACCTGCACGAAGAACTCCATCTGCGTGTTGGTCGAATCGGGAAGAGGTCGGATCTGGACCTCGCTGAAGAGCCCCGTCTGGTAGAGGCGCTCCTCCGATTCCTCGACCCGCGACAACTTGTAGACGCTTCCGGGCTTGAGCAGCAGCTCCCGGCGCACAAGTCCGGGGTCCACCCTCACCGCCCCCGGGCTCACGACGTAGGCGCGCCCGAGACGGTAGAGCGGCCCTTCGTCCACCGAGTAGATCACGTCCACGCGCAGCGAGTCGGGGGTCTCCCGCCGCGCCCGGCCGACCACGTGGGGTAGATAGCCGCGCTCTCCGTAGTGCCGCGCAATCAGAGCCGTGTCGGCGACCAGGAAGGCGGGGTTGAAGAAGCGGCGCGGCCGCGCATAGAGCCCGCGGCGCAGCACCTCCTCCGGGACCGCGCGCACGCCCTCGAAACTCACCGAGGCGACGCGCGAGCGCGGGCCCTCGGCGATCACGAACAGCACCCGCACCTGGTTCCGGCCCCGCTCCGCCACCAGGCTGTCCCGCACCTGCGCGTCCAGGAAGCCGCGCTGGCGGTACACGAGCTTGATGGCCTCACGGTCCGCGCTCAGGAAGTCCATCCGCAGCGGCGCGCGATCGGCCCAGGGCCAGATCGACGGGGAGCGGGTCTTGAGGACGGCCCGGATCTCGCGCGCGCCGACCGAGCGCCGCCCGCGGAAGGAGACTGCGGCCACCGTCTTGAGCTGGCTCTCGAGGTCACTGCGGGCGTGGACGCCCCCCGGAAGCAGTGTGAAGAACGCGAGCAGCAGGCCGGCTGCCTGGCCTGTTCCCCGCGCGCGCGGCCTACGGCGGCGACGGAGCAAGCGTCTTCTCCTGGGGGGCCCTGCCGAGCGCCCGCTGGCGCTGCACCACCCGCAGCGGGTCGTTGGCCAAGATCAGGATGAAGAGCGCGCCGATCACCACCAGACCGACCTTCTGGAAGCGCAGGTACCCGCGCGCCGAGATGGCATGCCCGCGCAGCGCCTGGAGCAGGGCGAGCACGATGTGGCCGCCGTCGAGGATGGGGATCGGAAGCAGGTTGAACGCCATGATGGCGATGTTGATCAGGGCCAGGAACTGCAGGTAGGAGTCGAGCCCGCGTCGCGCCTGCTCGCTGGCCGCCTGGGCGATGAACAGCGGCCCCCCGAGGTACTCTCGGTAGTAGAGCGGGCGGGAGACCGTGAGCCACATGCCGCCGTAGACGCTCGCGACCTGCGCCACCGTGAGGCGGAAACCCAGCACGAGCGACTCACCCAGGCCGATGCGCTCGATGTAGACGCCCTGGCGCGGGGCCTCGATCCCGATGCGTGCGCCGCTCGTCCCGCCTTCGCCCGCGTTCATCGGCGTCACCGTCAGATCGAAGGTCTGGGTCCCCCGCTGGACGCGCAGCACCACCGGGCGGTCCGCCTGGTCCTGGATAGCCGCCGGCAGGTCCTGCCAGACCTTCACCGGACGGCCGTTCACGGCCAGGATCCGGTCCCCGGTCTTGAGGCCGGCCTTGTAGGCCGGCATGCCCGTCAGCACGGCGCCCACCACGGGCGGGTCGGGCGGGCGGCGCAGGCTCGAGAAGAAGGGCTCGCGCCCCGCCGCAGAGAGCCTCGCCTCGAAGACCCGCCCCGGGCGCGAAACGCGCACTCGCAGGGGGCGATTCCCAGGCACGCGCGAGTTCGCGACGAAGATCTGATCCCAGGAGTGGACATCGTGCCCGCCCACGGCGACCACCCGGTCGCCCTCGCGCAGCCCCGCGCGGTAGGCCACGCTGGTGTCCGGGGTGGCCCCGAGCCGGTTGGGGAAGTCGTAGGCGGAGATGCCCACCAACCCCACCGCCGAGAGCACGAGGAAGGCCGTGATCAGATTCGCCAGCGGCCCCGCGGCCAAGATGAGGAGCCGGCCGGGCCAGGGATGCGAGAGGAACTGATCTCGTCCCTCGGGCATGGTCCCGCCCTCGCCGGGGCTATCCCCCGCCATCAGGACATAGCCTCCCAGCGGGAACCAGGCCAGCCGGTACTCGGTTTCCCCCCGCTGGGTCCGCAGCATTGGGGGTCCGAAGCCCATCGAGAAACGAACCACCCGCACGCCCCGCCACTTGGCCGCCAGGAAGTGACCCAACTCGTGGACAAAGATGACGAGGCCCAGCAATACGACACCGGGCACCACGGACGTGACGAAGTTCATCCAGTGCAAGAGCGTTCCTCTCTAAAACGGCGGTTTCGCGCAGGCTATCGCGCCCCGCCGGAAAGGGTCAAGCTTCCGTCGCCGGGAGACGCCCCCCGGCCTCCATCATGTACCGCGCGCCTGCTCCTGCAGCACCGCCCGGTACTCTTCGAGCGTCCTCTCCACCATCCGGTCCACGCCGAAGGCCTCGACGGTGCCGCGCGCCCGCTCGGCCATGCGCCGGCTCTCCTCTGGATGCTCCAAGGCCTCGACCAGAGCGCGCGCCATGGCTTCCGGGTCACCGGAGGGCACGAGCCGCCCGTTCAGGCCGTCCGCCACCACGTCGGGAATGCCCCCCACGGCAGTCGCCACCACGGGCACGCCCAGCGTCTGCGCGTCCAGGAGCGACGTGCACAGCCCTTCGAGATAGGACGAAAGCGCGAACACGGTGAACTGGGCCAGCAACCCGAGCGCGTCGCCGCGGAACCCCAGCAGATGTACGTGCCTCTCCAGCCCGAGCGCGGCCCGTTCCCGCTCGAGCGCGAGCCGGCACTCGCCCTCCCCCACCCAGGCAAAGCGGACGTCGGGCCGCCGCACGACCACCGCGGCCGCGGCACGCAGCAGATTCGCATGGTTCTTGTGCGGCGCGAGCGCCGCCACCGTCCCCACCACCGGCGCGCCCGGCGCTACCCCGAGCATGGCGCGCAGGTCCGCAGCCGGGCCCGCTTCCCACCCGCGGCCCGCACCGGCCAGCTCCACGCCGCTCGGCACCAGGGCCAGCCGGGCCTCAGGAATGCCGGCCCGCCGCATCACCGCCAGGACGCCGCGGCTGATACACAGGTATCGGCCGACGGGCAGCCGGTACTTGAGTCGGCTGAACGGATTCCCGGCCACCGCGAAGTCCACGCGGCGCGACACCACGACGCCCGGCGCGCGCGCCAGCCGCGCCGCCGGCACCCCTACCGCGTGGGCGTGCGCGCTGTGGCAGTGGACCACGTCGGGCTGGAACCGGCGCAGCGCCGCCGCCGCCCGCAGCGCGGCGACCACATCCCATTCGCCGAGCGGCGCCCAGCGCATCACGGGGATTCCCGCCGCCCCTGCGCGCTCCAGCAGCGGCCCCGGCGGCGCCAGCAGCACGCATCGATGCCCCCGGCCCGACAGGCCGTGCAAGAGGTGAAGCGCCTGCGCCTGGCCCCCCCGCCAGTCGCGGCCGGTGTCGAGATGGGCAATCCTCACGGCCGAACGGCCCCCGCCGGAACCGCACCGGCGTGCCGGTGCTCGCGCTCGAACCCGAGTACCCGGACCGCACGCACTACCGCGGCTCCCCCGGCACCTGGCGCCGGCACAGGGTCCACAACTCGGCGTACTTGAGGAACACCTGCGCCGCGGCGAGCCCGCACACCAGGAACCCATGGAACCCGTCGAGCAGCCCGAGCTGGAGCAGGTACATGCGCAGGAAGCGGAGCGGGGGCCGCAGCACGACGTCGAGCGGGCCCGCGCTCTTTCCGGCCGCGAACGCGGAGTGGGCGCCGGCGTGGGCGTAGTCCCTCAGCTTGCGCGCGCACTCCTCCCAGGTGGAGTAGGGATCGTGCTCCAGCGCGCCCGGCAGCCGGCCCACCGGTCCTTCGACCTGGACCCGCTCGTGGACCAGGGCGTCGTCGAAGCGCGCGCGCGCGCGCCGGAACAGGCGCAGCACGCGCTCCCCCTGCCAGCCGCAGAACCGGATGCGACGCCCGAGGAAGCAGGACCGCCGCTCGATCGTGAACGCGGCCTCGCGCGGGCTCGAGCTCACGGCCAGACGCAGTCCGTCGAGGGCCACCGGATCGAGGCGCTCGTCGGCATCGATCCACAGCACCCAGGGCTGCCCGCAGTGCGCGAGCGCGAACTGGCGCTGGGGACCGAAGCCCGCAAACTCCCGCGGCAGGACGCGGGCCGCCAACCGCTCCGCCGTGGCGCGCGTCTCCTCGGGCCCGCGCGGGTCCCAGACCATGACCACCTCCTCGGCGAAGGCGAGTTCCGGGAGGAGCGACTCGAGGCGACGCGTCTCGTCACGCGCCAGCAGCAGGACGGAGAGGGGCAGTTTAGACGGCATGGCGGGCCAAGTGATCAACGACGAGGCGGGCGGCAAGCGGGGCGTCGAGGGATGGCAGGCAGTTCCAGTGCGGGCAGCTCGTGCGTCCGCAGCCGCGGCAGGGCAGATCGCTCCACCAGAAACCGTGTTGCGCTCCCGGCGGGTTCCAGATGCCCGGATGGCTCGAGCCAAACCAGGCGAACGAGGGCACCCCCAGCGCCGCGGCAAGGTGCCGGGGTCCGCTGTCCGTGCCCACCACGCCCGACAGACGCTCGATCACGCCGGCCAGCGCCCCCAGATCGCACGGCGGCAGCACCTGCGCCCCGGGGACCAGCCGCGCGAGCCGGGCGGTGGCAGCTTCCTCCCCGGGCCCGGCGAGGAGCAGCACGGCCCAGCCGGCAGCCAGCAGCGCCCGCGCGAGCAATGCCGCGTGAGACGCGGGCCAGCTCTTGGCGGGCCACGTGCCGGCCCCCACCAGCCCCACGACGCGCTCGGCCCCGCCGAGCCCGCAGTCCGCGAGCATCCGGGCGGCGTCCGCACGCGCCGTCCCGCTCACCGCCACGCGGGCGTCGAGACCGTCGTCGATCCCCCCCACGGCGACAGCGAGCCTGCGGTGGGCGGCCGCGGCGTATTCCGGCCGGCCCGGCACTACGCTCGCATTGCGTGGCACGCGCAGGTGGTAGGCGTACCGGCGGCCGCGCAGCTCGTAACCCGCGCAGCGCACGGCTCCGCTGGCCCGCGCGATGAGCGCGCTCCGGGCGTTGCCGAAGAAATCCACCGCCCACCTCCAGCGGCGGCGGCGCAGCGCACGCACCAGCCCGAGCGTGCCGGCGGCCGTGCGCTCGAGTGGCCACACGCGGTCCAGTTCCGGCAAACCCTCGAGCAGCGGGACGTAGCGCTTCTCGGTCACGACCTCCAGGCGATCGTCGGGGTACCCGCGCTTGAGCGCCCGCAGCGCCGGCGTCGTGAGCACCACGTCTCCCAGGGTGCGCAGCCGGACGGCGAGAATGCCGGAGGTCACTCGAGCCCTCTCGCGAAGATCACCGCGAGGCTCATGCTCTCGCCATCAACTCGGCCGCGGTCCTGCGCGCCCACTCGTCCACGCGCCGCAGCTGCTCGTAGGACTCCACCGGCGCCACGTCGTGCTGCTCGAGCACCCGCTCCACCAGCGCCGGCACCCCGTCCAAGGCCAGCCGCCCCCCGAGGAAGGCGTGCACCGCCACCTCGTCGGCGGCGTTGAGCACGCAGGGCGCGGTGCCGCCGGCCCGTCCTGCGGCCACCGCGAGGTCGAACGCCGGATAGCGTCCCGGCGCGAGGGGCGCGAAGCTGAGCCCTGCGAGGTCGGACGGGGCGAGCGGCCGGACCCCGTCATCCCAGCGGTCGGGCCAGCTCAGGGCCAGCTGGATGGGAAGCCGCATGTCGGCCCGCGCCGCCTGCAACACCGTCGAGCCGTCGCGGAACGCCACCAGGGCGTGCACCAGCGCCTGAGGATGGAGCACCGCCTCGAGTTGCTCCCAGCCGAGCCCGAAGAGGACGTGCGCCTCGATCAGCTCCAGCCCCTTGTTGAACAGGAGCGCCGAGTCCACGGTGATCCGCGGGCCCATCCTCCATACCGGGTGCGCCAGCACCTCGTCCGGCGTTGCGCGGCGCCAGTTGGGATGCGCGCGGAGCGCCCCCCCCGAAGCCGTGAGCGTAAGGCGGAGGACCTCGGTCGCCGGGCGGCCGCCGAGGCACTGGAGCGCCGCGCTGTGCTCACTGTCCACGGGAATCAGCGTGCCCCCCGCCGCCAGCGCCTCCCGCACCAGCGGGCCCCCGATGACGAGCGTCTCCTTGTTGGCCAGCGCCAGGCGCGCACCGCGCCTCAACGCCTCGAGCGAGGCCCCGAGCCCCGCGGCGCCCACGATGCCGTTCAGCACCACGTCGGCCTCCGACTCGGCCGCGAGCCGCGCCGCCGCGTCCGCGCCCACCCACACCCGGGCGCCCGGCGCCGCCGCCTCAAGAGCCGCCCGGGCCGCCGCCGGGTCGCTGGCTTCCTGCAGGGCCAGTGCCTGCGGCCGCCATTCCCGCGCCTGCGCCGCCAGCGCCTCGAGCGAGCGCCCCGCCGCCAGCCCGACGACCCGCACCCGTCCGCGCTCGCGCGAGGCCACTTCGAGCGCCTGGGTCCCGATCGAGCCGGTGGAGCCCAGCACCGCCAGGCGCATCACTCGTGGCGTGCTCATGGAACCCGGAACACCACGATCTTCAGGTAGTAGAAGACGAGCGGGGCGGCGAAGTACAACGAATCGAAGCGGTCGAGGATGCCGCCGTGGCCCGGGATGATGTCCGACGAGTCGCCGTGGCGCGCATCACGCTTGAGCATGGACTCGACCAGGTCGCCCACCTGCGCGAACAGGCCGACCCCGAGCCCGAGCGCCGCGGCGTCGAGCAGGCTCAGGAACGGCGCGAACCAGGCCCGCGCCACGAAGCCCGCTCCG
>Ga0315277_10008643_pt1 | contig 13060 bp, 13 predicted proteins | sample YL17G05_15_MG_FD_203695 | JGI IMG/M metagenome (GOLD analysis project Ga0315277, IMG submission 203695) | Sediment microbial communities from Yellowstone Lake, YNP, Wyoming, USA - YL17G05_15 | ecosystem: Environmental > Aquatic > Freshwater > Lake > Sediment | place: USA: Wyoming | collected...
TTCCTTGAGCCTCTGGAGGGCCATGAGGTCCGTGCGGATGTCGATGCCGGACTGCTTCCTGAATTCCTCCGCGACGTAGTCCATTATCGTCTGGTCGTAGTTGTCGCCGCCGAGGTGGGTGTCGCCGTTTGTGCTCAGGACCTCGAAGACGCCTTCGCCGACCTCGAGTATCGAAACGTCGAACGTCCCGCCGCCAAGGTCGAAGACCGCGATCTTTTCGTTCTTCTTCTTGTCGAGGCCGTACGCGAGCGACGCCGCAGTCGGCTCGTTGATGATCCTCAAGACCTCGAAGCCCGCGATGGTTCCGGCGTCCTTGGTGGCCTGGCGCTGGCTGTCGTTAAAGTACGCGGGGCAGGTGATGACGGCCTTGGTGACCGGCTCGCCGAGGTAGTCTTCGGCGGCGCGCTTCAGGTACTGGAGTATCATCGCGGATATCTCGGGCGGCGTGTACTCCTTGCCGCGCACGCGCGCCCTCACGAGTTCGTCGGCCCCGCCGACCACCTCGAAAGGCACCATCTTCTCCTCGACGGCAACCTCGCTGTGCCTGCGTCCCATGAAGCGCTTTATCGAAAAGATGGTATTGCGCGGGTTGGTTATCGCCTGGCGCTTGGCCGCGCCGCCGACGAGGATTTCCCCTTTATCCGTAAAGCCGACCATCGAAGGGGTCGTCCGGGAACCGTCCGGGTTCGGGATGACCTTGGGCTGGCCGCCCTCCATGACCGCTATGCAGGAATACGTCGTTCCGAGGTCGATGCCCACTATTCTTGACATTTGAATCGCTCCTTTGGCCTGGATGCGGACACACGCTCTCCACTTTTACCGGTATGACAGAGCAAACTCTGTGCCATATCCCGGCGTTTGCGCAAGGCCCTGATTTGTCTGGCGTTGCGCGCGGCAGGGAGCGCCGCTCCCCTTCAAATCCTGCCAATGTGGCAGGCCGGCCTGCCCCCCTGTCAGTTTTGTCGCTACACGGAGAGGCCGAAATCGTTTCTCAGTATCTCCCGCAATTCCCGGAAAGTCGAGATCTGGTAGTCGGGCGGCACCGACGCGGCGACCGACGCGTACTTGCCGCTGCTGCGGTTCAGGACCGCGATCATGCCGATGGAATTGGGAGGGGCGATGTCGTTCGCGGGATTATCGCCGACGTACATCGCCTCGGCGGGCTTCACGCGCACCTCCTGGCAGGCCCTCAGGTACAGTTTCGGATTCGGCTTTGAGATGCCGATCTGGTCCGAGATGAAGATCGCGTTGGGCGTGAGATACTGAGCGATGTGAAGGCGCACGATCTTCTCCGCCTGCTTGACGGCAAGCCCCGCGGTTATGACGCCGACCACGATGCCGGTACGCTTGAGGTCCCGCAGGAGGTCGACGGCGTCGGGGTAGGGGGCCAGTTCCTGGAATTTCGTGTCGTGGTAAGCCGCAACCGCCGAGGCGACGACTATTGCGGGGTTAAGCCCCTCGATCGCCGACGGCGGGAGCCTGAGGAGCAGTTTGTCGAAGTGGCTGCCGTAGTTCGACGAGAACTCGGCGATCACCTCTTCGAGGTCCGCCAGAAGCGTCCCGCGGTCGAGCCTCACGCCCGCGGCGATCATCGCGTCGACCGAATTCGAGCGGGCGCGACTGGCGAATTCGCTCGTGGAGTAGAGCGTGTCGTCGATGTCGAAGAAAATGGCGGAAAGCTTCTTCATCAAGCCCCCTCTTCGTGACCTGGCATTCTACCATAACAAGCGGTGCCGTCAATGTTGCCTGTCCGCTATTGACAGCCCGTAGAACCGGCCGTTATTATGCCCAATCAGCAAAGGCCGTTGGGACCTCGTGCGCGCTTGCGGGAGTTGGCGTGACAGGAGAGCTGGGAGGATCCGGTGGTGAATGAGAGCGAGAGCGCGCGTGCCGGCGCGCCACCTGTGCCCCCTCCTCCCGCGCCCAGGCGCCCCGTGGCGGTGTTCATCGCCATTAACGCGGCCGTCATCTTCCTCGACTTTCTGCGCTCCGCGTCCCACGCTCACGCGTTAGCGTTGGTGTTTCGCGGCCTCTACACCGTGATGTTTGTCAGCGTTTCGACCATCATCCTTGTAGTCGTGCACCTCAATATCCGCGATCGCGCCTTGCGGCCGTGGCTCAGGGCCGCACTCTACCTCATTCCTGCGATTCTGACAGTCCTGCTCTTTTCGCTGAACTACGTTCCCGGCCTCAACCGGGCGTTCCAGAGGCCGAACCAGAGAAGCCCGTTTGCGTCGCCGAGCGGCCAGTACGTTGTCAAGGTCAGCGACGCGTGGGAAGGATGGCGTTTTGAGCTATGCGACGCCAAGGGCAACGTCCTTCTCGACGATCACACCGGCTTCAACAGCAACCTGAGCGTCTACTGGTACTGGGACAAGGATGACCGCCTGTGGGTCCACAACAGTGACGACGGCTGGACTTGGGTTTACGACCGCGAAGGGTCGCACTGGAAGCGTTCCCTGTGGGAAGGCAGCGGCGAAAACGAGACAAGAAAGGATCTTACGCCCCCGAATGAGCTCTACACCGGGCATTGACGAATGCTCCCGCGCATTTTCCCGCTCTGAGGGACGCGACACAGTGGAAGAGGTATCGCTGCGTCCGGCGTACCGCCGACAGGCGCTCGTGCAACGGTCCAGTTTCGGCGTCGCCGGCGCTCCGCCGTGATTCGCATGCCGGCCAGGACGTCCGCCGCGCACCATGGCGCCTGGAAATGACAGACTCCTCGCCGTAGAATGTTGAGCACTTACGCGGGAACCGGACAGACGGAGGCGGAATGCGGATAAAGCAGTCAGCCTGCTACCCGATGATGAAGCCCGAAGGGATGGGCCTCGAGGAGTTTTTCAGGACGGCCCGTGCCATCGGCTACGCGGCGGTCGAGTTGTGGGGAAGGGGGGACGACTTCGACGACGTCGTAAAGGTTGCGCGCAAACACAAACTCGCCATTGCCGTCATGTCCGGCCACAAGTCGCTTACTGACGGCCTCAACGTCCGCGCAAACCATGACCGCATTGAAGGCGAACTGAAAGAGTCAATCGATCTCGCCGCCAGGCACGCCATCCCCGGGCTCATCTGTTTGGCCGGCAGCCGGCAGCCGGGCCTGGGCGATGACGAGGCCGTCGATATCGTCGCTGAAGGGCTTCGCCGTGTCGCCGCCTACGCCGAGAAAAAGCGGGTGAACCTCAATCTCGAACTTTTGAACTCGAAGATCGACCACCCCGGCTACCAGGGCGACCACACCGCGTGGGGCGTCGCCGTCTGCCGGCGCGCGGCGAGCCGGCGCGTGAAACTTCTCTACGACGTCTACCACATGCAGATCATGGAGGGGGACATAATCCGCACGATAACGGACAACATAGATTTCATCGGGCACTTCCACACGGCGGGCGTCCCGGGGCGCCATGAGTTTGACGACGCCCAGGAACTCAACTACCGGGGCATATGCCGCGCGATAGCGGCGACCTCTTACAGCCTCTACGTCGGCCACGAGTTCGAGGCCAAGGGCAGCCTCGTCGAGGCCATGCGCCTCGCGTTCGAGACCTGCGACGTGGAATAGAGAGGACGCGCGCGGCGATGACGGTGCGCCCCGCGCCCATACCGCTCTGACTCGCCTTTTCTTTTGACAAAACGGACGCTTCCTGATATAAGGTAAGGCTCCAAACCGGGCTGTATCGCGGGCTCTCTGCCGTTCGGAGGTTTCCTTGGGTCAAAAAAGCATCGATGAGATCCGCGCCGAGATAGACCGCCTTGACGAGGAGATCGTAGGTCTCTTGAATGCCCGCGCGAGCCTGGCGCTCGAGATCGGCCGGCTCAAGGCGGCGGAAAACCGCCTCCCATACGCGCCCGAGCGGGAAATCGCCATCTACAAGCGACTTTCCGCCGTCAACCAGGGGCCGCTGCCGCTCGAGACGCTCAAGGCCATCTACCGCGAGCTCATGAGCGGGTGCCTGTCGCTCGAGCACCCGGTGGTAGTGGCCTATCTCGGCCCCGAATACTCGTTTACGCACCTGGCGGCCCGGCGCAAGTTCGGCACAGCCGTACACCTGCGGCCGCAGCCGACCATCGCGGCGGTGTTCGACGAGGTTTCCCACGGGCGGGCGACTTACGGCGTCGTGCCGATCGAAAACTCGACCGAGGGCGGCGTCAGCGACACGATGGATTGCCTAATGGCGACCGAGGCGAGGATCTGCGCCGAAATCGTCATACCGATTCACCTGAACCTTCTTTCGAAGTCCCCCAAGGAGAATATCCGCAGGATTTATTCCAAGCAGCAGGCGTTTGGCCAGTGCCGCGTGTACCTTGCCACGCATTTTCAGCAGGCGGAGCTCATCGACGCGCCTTCTACGGCCCGCGCCGTGGAAATCGCCGCCGCGGAGGAGGGCGCCGCCGCGGTCGCGTCCGAGGAGGCGGGCGAAGCCTACGGCGTGGGCGTCGCCGCCGAAAACATCGAGGACGTCGGCCAGAACGCGACGCGGTTTCTCGTCATCGCGCGCGAGATCTCCAAGCCAAGCGGCAGCGACCGCACAAGCATCATGTTCTCCATCAAGGACGAAGTGGGGGCCCTCTTCAAGATGCTCGAGCCGTTCCGCAACACCGGCATAAACCTCACCCGCATCGAGTCGCGCCCCTCGAAGAAGCGCGCGTGGGACTACGTCTTTTTCGTGGACCTCGAGGGCCACGTTACGGACAAGAAGGTGAGCGACGCCCTGAAGCAGTTGGAAGACCGCTGCAAGTTCCTCTCGGTCCTCGGGTCGTACCCTGTTTCGCGGGAATGGGTTGAACGATGATAATCGTGCTCAAGCCGGGCGCTACGGACGCGGACATAGAACACGTAATCCAGCGCGTGAAGTCGCTCGGGTTCGAGGTGATGGTTTCGCGCGGCGTCCAGCGCACGATCATCGGCGTCATCGGCGAGGAGGACCGCCTGCGCGAGACGCCGCTTGACGCCATCCCCGGCGTCGAGCAGGTGATGCCGGTCCTGAAGCCCTACAAGCGCGCGAGCCGCGAGTTCCACGAGGCCGACACCGTCGTGAGCGTGAAGGAGACGAAATTCGGCGGCGGCACGTTCGGCGTCATCGCGGGCCCCTGCGCCGTCGAAAGCGAGCAGATGACCTTCGCCGTGGCCGAGAGCGTGAGGGCCGCGGGCGCGGGCGTCCTGCGCGGCGGCGCATTCAAGCCCCGCACGTCGCCCTACAGTTTCCAGGGCCTCAAAGAGGACGGCCTGAAGATCCTCCGGGCGGCCGCGGACAAGTTCGGCATGGCCGTCTGCACCGAGGTGATGGACACGCGCGACGTGACGCTCGTCGCGCGCTACGCCGACATAGTCCAGATCGGCGCGCGCAACATGCAGAATTACAACCTCCTCTCCGAAGTGGGCCTCCTGGAAAAGCCCGTCCTCCTCAAGCGCGGCATGTCCGCGACCGTCAGGGAACTCCTCATGTCGGCCGAGTACATCCTGAGGCAGGGAAACGAGAGAGTCATCCTGTGCGAGAGGGGCGTGAGGACCTTCGAGGACGCTACGCGAAACACCCTCGACCTTTCCTCGATACCGATAGTCCACATGGACTCCCACCTGCCGATTATCGTGGACCCGTCCCACGCCACCGGCAGGCGCGACCTCATCGAGCCGATGACGGTGGCCGCCCTCGCCGCCGGCGCCGACGGCATTATGGTCGAGGTCCATCCGAACCCGGAAATGGCGCTTTCCGACGGGGCGCAGAGCATCCTGCCGACGACCTTCGAAACGCTCATGCGGCGCCTCGCGGAGCTCGGCCCGCACTTCCACAAGGAAATCACGTAGCGGACGGCGCCCCGGTCCCGCGCGAGGAGCACTTGATGAAAAGAATGTTCATCTGCGGCAACTGGAAGATGCACACGAACCGCCTCGAGGCCGTCGGCCTCGCGAAGGCGATAAAGGGGCTTGCGTCCGAGTCGGCCAAGGTCGAGGTCGGCGCGTGCCCGCCGTTCGTATATCTCCTGGCGGTGGCGGAAGCGGTCGCCGGCTCGGATTTCTCGGTCGGCGCGCAGAACCTCTATTTCGAGCCGAAGGGCGCCTTTACCGGCGAGGTCTCCGGGCAGATGCTCGCCGACTGCGGCTGCAAATACGTCATCATCGGGCACAGCGAGCGCCGCCACGTCATCGGCGAGACGGACGGCGTGATCAACAAGAAGGTCCACGCGGCCTTCGCGGCGAAACTCAAGCCCATCCTCTGCGTCGGCGAGCTGCTGGAGGAGCGCGAGGCGGGGAAAACCGAAGACGTCGTGCGCCGACACGTGACCGAGGGGCTGAAAGGGCTTTCGCCCGGGCAGGTCTGCGAGACCGTCATCGCCTACGAACCGGTCTGGGCCATAGGCACCGGCAGGACCGCCACGCCCGGGCAGGCAAACGACGTGCACGTCTTTATCCGGGGCCTTCTCTCGAAGATGCACGGCGACGTGACCGCCAAGGCCGTCCGCATTCAGTACGGCGGCAGCGTGAAGCCCGAGAACGCCTATGAATTGATGGCCCAGCCGGAGGTTGACGGCGCCCTCGTCGGCGGCGCCAGCCTCAAGGCGGACTCGTTTTCCCAGATAGTTCGAGAGGCCGCGAGGGCCTGCGAGTAAACCCTTTCGGGAGGATTGTATGGCGGCGCTCAGCGTAGTTCTTGTGATTCTCTTCATACTGATATGCGTGCTGATAATCGGCATCGTGCTGATGCAGGATCCAAAGGGCGGGGGGCTTGCGGGCGTGCTCGGCGGCGCGGGCGCGTCGAGCGCCTTCGGCGCGAAGACGGCCGACGTGGTCATGAAGGTCACCATCGGTCTCGGAATAGTCTTTTTCGCCTTGTCGCTTCTATTGGGGTACTACTACCGCGTGGAGAAGGTGACGACGGGACCTCTTCCGGCTCAGCCGCTGCTGCCTCCAATTGAGGCGACGCCGGTCCCCGGCGCGGCGGCCGCCCCCGCCGGCGTGCCCGCGCAGCCGGCTCCGGGAGCGCCCGCGCAGGCGGCGCCTGCCGGCGGCGCTTCGACGACGCCGTCCCAGCCGGCCCCGGCACAGGGCACTTCAGGCGCGGCGCAGGAGCCCGCCGCGACGCCGCCCGGCACGGCGAAGTAGGTCCGGCGCTCTCGCGCGCCTTCAAAGGGACCCGGCAGATGAGGAGAACTTGGTGGCGGGATTAGACGTCAGGAAGATTCTCGCCGAGGATGGGGCGCTTCTGGACGGACATTTCATCCTCCGGTCCGGGATGCATTCGCCCAATTACCTCCAGTGCGCCAAGGTCCTTCAGCACCCGGACCACGCCGACGCCCTCGTGCGGCGGCTCGCGGCAAAGATGAAGGGAACCGCCGTCGACGCGGTCGTCGGCCCGGCCATCGGCGGCATCATCGTGGCCTACGAACTCGCCCGCGCCCTGAAATGCCGCGGCATTTTCGCCGAACGCGTCGACGACGCCTTTACGCTGAGGCGCGGTTTCGAGATCGCCCCCGGGGAAAAGGTCGTCGTCGCCGAGGACGTCATCACGACCGGCGGCGCGGCGCAGGAGGTGGTCGCGCTGGTGCGGTCCTGCGGCGGCGTGCCCGTCGCGGTCGCCGCCCTCGTCAACCGCTCCGGCAGGGACCCGTTTGACACGCCGTTTTACTTTCTCTACGAGTTCGAGGCGCCGACGTACGACGCCGCCGGCTGCCCCTTGTGCAAGAAAGGCATTCCCCTCGAGAAGCCCGGCTCCCGCGTGGAGGCGAAGAAATAATGGCCAGGTCGATGACAGGTTTCGGCAGGGCGCAGGCCTCGGGCAGGCGCTACGCGGCCGAGATTGAGATGCGAAGCCTCAACAACCGCTACCTCAAGGTCCGGATCCACGCGCCGTCGAGCCTGTCGATGCTCGAGCCGGAGATGGAGGACTTCATCCGTTCGAGGCTTTCGCGCGGCGCGGTGGATATCTGGGTGACCGTCACGGACATAGCCCCGGCGGAGGCGTATAAGATCGACCTCGACGTCGTGCGGCGCTACAGGGAGTTCGCCGCGACGCTCGCCAACGAGATGGGCATCCAGGGGCGCCTTGACGTCGCCCATTACCTGGCGCTGCCGGGAGTCGTGGCGGCCGCGTCGGGCGAGTCGGAGGTCGCCGACGAGCTGCGCTCGGCGGTCATGGAGCTGCTCGAGAAGGCGCTTTCGGCCCTGAACGACATGCGCCGCAGAGAGGGGGAGGCCCTCGCGAAGGATATTCGGGCCCGCGCGGCGACCCTTTCGAAACTCGCGGCCAGGATAAAAGCGCGCGTGCCGAACGTCGTGGCCGCGTACCGCGACAGGCTTCACGCGCGTGTAAAGGAGCTCCTCGCCGGTTCGGGCGCCGAGATAGCGGAGGAAGACCTTCTCAAGGAGGTTTCCATCTTCGCCGAGAGAAGCGACGTGTCGGAGGAACTCGCCCGCATCGACAGCCACATCAAGCAGCTCGAGGAGGCGCTCGGCGCGGACGAGGAGATCGGCAGGAAACTCGAATTCGTGACCCAGGAGCTTCACCGCGAGGTCAACACCATCGGCTCCAAGGCCAACGACGCGGAGATTTCGCGCGCCGTCGTCGAGGCCAAGGGCGATGTCGACAGGATTCGCGAACAGGCGGCGAACCTCGAATGAGCGTCTCGTCCAGGCGCGCCGGCCGGCTTTACGTCGTCAGCGGCCCTTCGGGTTCGGGCAAGACCACCATCGTGTCGCGCCTGAAGGGCCTGCCGGGGCTTTACTACTCGGTGAGCGTCACGACCAGGGCGCCCCGCCCGGGCGAGGTTGACGGGCGCGATTACCGGTTCGTGTCGCGCCGGAAGTTCGAGGAGATGATCGCGGCCGGCGAATTTGCCGAGCACGCCCAGGTCGCCGGGAACCTCTACGGCACGCCGAAGGCGCCGCTTGTCGAGGCTCTCGACGCGGGCGGAAAAGCGCTCGTGGATATTGACGTCCAGGGCGCAATGGAGATAAAGGAGAGGTTTCCCGACGCGGTTCTCGTGTTCATCGAACCGCCGAACATGGCCGCCCTCGAGGAGCGCCTGAGAAAGCGCGGCACCGAGTCTGAGGATTCGGTCCGGAGGCGCCTCGACCTCGCGCGCCGGGAGATGGAATATGCCCCGAGGTATGACTACCGCGTCGTGAACGACGACCTCGACAGGGCGGCCGCACAAGTAAGGTCAATAATCAAAGGCAGATGAGGAGACGTAATGGCTAAAAAGCACGGCGAGGAAGAGATCATCCACATGGTGGGCGGACGTTTCAAACTGGCGACGCTCATCGAGAAACGACAGAAGGAACTGCTTTTCGGCGGAAGGCCCCTGGTGCCCGTCGAATCAGGCGACCCCCTCGACCCGATCCTCGAAGAGATCTACGAAAAGAAGATAGAGCTCATTCCGGAGTCCGAAGCCGTAGCCGCGGCCGCCGCTGCGCTCATGGCCGATTCCCCGAAAGAGGCCGAGGAAGAACAGCGAGTGCGGGCGGCCCTCGATGCCGACAGCAAGGCCCGAAAGGAAGACGAAGACAAAAAAGCCGCGGCCAAGGCTGAGAAAGACGAAGAGGAGGAGTAAACGTGCCCGGCAAAGGGCTCAAAGACTCCCAGATAATCCTTGGCGTCACCGGCTCCATCGCCGCCTACAAGGCCGTCGCCCTCGCAAGGGAACTCACCGTCGCGGGCGCCGTCGTGACCGCGGTCATGACGCCCAACGCCACGAGGTTCGTCACGCCCTTGAGTTTTCAAACCGTCACGCGGCGGAAAGTCATAACCGACCTGTGGACGCCGGTCGACACCTTCGACGCGGAACACGTCGCCCTCGCCAGAAAGGCCGACCTCGTCTGCGTCGCGCCCGCAACCGCCAATATCCTCGGCAAGGCCGCCGCGGGCATCGGCGACGAGGCGCTTTCGTGCCTCCTCATGACCGTCAAGTGTCCCGTCATTTACGCGCCCGCCATGAACAGCGGGATGTTCCTCTGCCCCGCGGTCCAGCGTAACATCAAGACGCTCGTCGACTGGGGCTGCCAGTTTGTGGGCCCCTCCGAAGGGCGCCTGGCTGACGGCACGACCGGCATCGGGCGGTTGGCGGATATCGACGAGATCATGGCCGTCATCAGGCGTAATCTCGAATAGCCGGCCCCCCGGTCGAGGAAGGCGGCCCGTGCGTATCGTCATAACTGCCGGTCCCACAAGGGAATACATCGACGATGTTCGGTTCATTTCGAACCCCTCGTCGGGGAAGATGGGCTGTCGCCTTGCCGAGGAGGCGCTGCGCCGGGGGCACGCGGTACGGCTCTTAGCGGGGCCGACGTGCCTGGAGCCTCCCGAAGGGGCGGAGGTCGCGGCCTTCGAAACGGTTGACGAACTCCAGGGCCTCGTGGTGAAAGCACTCCAACGCGCCGACTGCCTCGTCATGGCGGCGGCCGTCGGCGACTACAAACCACTGCGCCGCATAAGGGGCAAGATCAAAAAGGGGCGCCCGCTGACGCTGAAACTCGTTTCCACCACGGACGTCCTTGCTTCGGTCGCGCCCGCGAAGGGCAAAAGGATTTTCGTCGGCTTCGCTGTTGAGGTAAAGGACTCCCTTCGAAACGCCCGAAGAAAGGTAAAGGCAAAGGGCGTTGACTTTCTCGTCCTCAACTCGCCCGAATCGTTCGGCTCCGACAAGGCCCGTTTCACGCTTGTCTTTCCCGACGGCCGGACGCGAAGGCTCGGCATCGCCTCGAAGGAGGCGGCGGCCGCGGCGATATTGGACGAGGTCGAATCGCTTTTTCAAGGGAGATAGACCCCTCGCGGGCCGATAACAGCACCATGGAAAGAAAAGCCAAGATACGCATCGTCCTTGCGGTTGTCCTTGCGGCCTTCTCGATCTTCACAGTCCTCGCGGTCATGTCATACAGCTCGACCGATCCCGGCTGCGGCGATTGGCGCGGCGGGGGGCGGGTCGCTAACTGGTGCGGCGCCGTCGGCGCCTACTTCAGCGGCTTTCTCATGCTCAACTTCGGCAGGATCGCCGGGTACGTGGCCGCGGGGCTGGTGGTGTTCTGGACGTACCTCCTGTTCTCGTCGCGCGAGAAACTGCCCGACGCGTACCTGAAACTTTTCGGCTCGGCGGTCCTCATCCTCTCGGTGAGCGCGGTTACGGCGCTTGTCGGCATGGGGCACTATTTCTCGTCGGCCGTCGGGACGTTCATCGCGAGGAGGACGATGGTCTATTTCGGCGGCCCCGGCGCGTTCGTGCTTTTGGCGGTCGTGGCGGCGCTGAGCCTGCTTCTTGCGACGGACTTCGTGGTCGTAAGGCCCGCGGGCATGGTAGCCCTTGCGGTCTACCGCGTCGCAAGGGCCGCCGTGACGAAACTCTTTATCGTGAAGCCCTGGCGGCGGAAAGAGGGGCAGGTCTGCGCCGTGCCGGCCGGCCGCGCGACGCTTCCCGCGACGCCCAAGCCCGAGTTCGAGGTGCGCAAGAAGCCGTCCGCGCCCCCTGCGGCGGTCACGCGTGCGCCCATCGAGGTGAAAAGGCCCGCCGGGCCGCCCGTCGAGCTGAAGCGCCCGGAACCGGCGGCGACCCCCGAGGCGAAAAGGCCCGAGCCGCCTTCCGCCGCGGAAAAGGACGCCGAGGCCGCCCCCGCCGGCCCAAAACCTCTGCCGATTCAGACGAAGCCCGCTGCCGCCGCGCCCAAACCCCGCCCGACGCCCGAGGAGCGCAAGGCCGCCGAGGGAACCTACGTTTTCCCGCCCGCGGCGCTGCTCGACGACCAGTCGCCCGACGAAGTGCCCGAGGACGACGACTACATCAAGGAGAAAGCAAGGGTGCTCGAGGAGACCCTTGCCGAGTTTGCCGTCGCGGCGAAGGTCGTCGGCGTCGAGACCGGGCCGACGATAACCCAGTACGAGCTGGAGCTCGCCCCCGGCATAAAAGTGAACCGGGTGCATTCGCTCACCGACGACATCGCGATGGCCTTGAAGGCGCCGAGCGTCCGAATCGTCGCGCCGATCCCCGGCCGCGACTCGGTCGGCGTCGAGGTGCCCAATTCCAAGAAGGCGATCGTGCGCCTCAAGAGCCTCCTGGAGGAACGGCCGGCGGACAAGGCCGGCGCGGTCCCGATTTATCTCGGACGCGACGCCCAGGGCGAAGCGCTCGTCGCCGACCTCACGGAACTGCCGCATCTCCTCATCGCAGGCGCGACCGGCGCGGGAAAGTCCGTCTGCATAAACTCCGTCATCCTTTCGGTCCTCACGCGCCGCCACCCCGACGACGTGAAACTGCTTCTGGTTGATCCGAAAATGGTCGAGCTCTCCGCCTACAGGGACGTGCCGCACCTCATCTGTCCGGTCGTCACCGACATGAAGCAGGCCTCGACGATCCTCGAATGGGCCTGCATGCAGATGGACAACCGCTACGATTACCTCGCCGCGGCGAACGTCCGCCACATCTCGCGCTACAACAAGCTCGGGCCCGAGGGGCTGCGCGAGAGGCTCAACGTCCCGAGGGACGCCCAGATCGAGATCCCTGACAAGATGCCGTACATCATCATCATCATCGACGAACTGGCCGACCTCATGATGGTCGCGGCCAAGGAAATCGAGACCTTCATCACCCGTCTCGCGCAGAAATCGCGCGCCGTGGGGCTCCACCTCGTCCTCGCGACGCAGCGCCCGTCGGTCGACGTCATCACCGGGCTTATCAAGTCGAACCTGCCCGCGCGCCTGTCGTTCAAGGTGTCAAGCCGCATCGACAGCCGCACCATCCTCGACCAGAACGGCGCGGAGAAACTTCTCGGCCGCGGCGACATGCTTTTCCTTCCGCCAGCGACGGCGAAACTCGTCCGCGCGCAAGGCACGTACGTCACCGACGACGAGATCCGCCGCGTCGTCGAATACGCCAAGGCCATGAAACGGCCCGATTACGACGAGGAACTCGTTGCCTGGAAGAAGGCCGAGCGCTCGGAGGAGGGGCTGCCCGCAGAAGGCGGCGAGCCGGGCGAGCGCGACCCGCTTTACGACGAGGCCGTCCGCATCGTCATCGAAAACCAGCGCGGCAGCGTGAGCCTGCTTCAGCGCCGCCTCGAGATCGGCTATTCGCGTTCCGCGCGCCT
>Ga0315277_10008644_pt1 | contig 13059 bp, 10 predicted proteins | sample YL17G05_15_MG_FD_203695 | JGI IMG/M metagenome (GOLD analysis project Ga0315277, IMG submission 203695) | Sediment microbial communities from Yellowstone Lake, YNP, Wyoming, USA - YL17G05_15 | ecosystem: Environmental > Aquatic > Freshwater > Lake > Sediment | place: USA: Wyoming | collected...
GCCATTGCCCTGATAAAAGGAAAAATCATCCAGCCCGAGGACCTTCCGGACGAAGTCTGCGGCCAACCGAGTTCAATTCAAGATGTCTGTAAAAGGATCAGGGGGTCGAAACCCCTCGCCAGTGCGACGAAGCTCTTTGAAAAGGAATATATTCAAAGCGTTCTCGAAAAGACAAAAGGGAAAAAGGGGCAGGCTGCGGATATGTTGGGGATTTCGAGAAAAACACTCTGGGAGAAAATTAAGGAACTTGAGATTGAGATATGAAGATCGAGTGTTTCTTTTCCGAAGGATGCGGTTCAAAAGAGAAACTCAAAGAGAACATCCAGAAGGCTCTACTTGCGGAGGGCATGGATGCTGAGATTTTTTTTCGAGTACTTTCTCAAGAAGAGGCAGAGCAGTTGGGTATAGGCGGCTCCCCCACTGTGTGGCTTAATGGCCGAGATATTGAAGAGGGCACACCGCCCGGAGGAATCACTTGAAGAACCTACAGAGACGAAACCGGGGGCTTCGTCAACGTTCCAGCTATTAAAATGATTAAAAGAGCCCTCCAAAGAGCTAAAGCTGTTTCTTTCCCGTGATTAATGTTACCAGCAGGTAATATCTATTTTTCTCTTTGATTTCAATGAATTGGTATTCATCTAAGAAACTGTTACCTTTGCGTAACAAATTTGATCTTTCGTTACCTAATATTGTGCTCCTAACTATTTAGAATCACTAAAAATATTTTGAAGTTTTGTCGGAATGAATCTTGCAGATTTTTTTATGTCTCGTAAGAATCAAAGTGTTTTGATAGATGACTCCGGAAGATGGTTCTTGGATTCACCTTCCTCCCATCTTCTGAAGTCATCTTTTTTTAAGAAATGAGGAGGGGGTAAGAACTCCCCTTTTCTTTTGTATGGAAGTTTCAAATACGCCAGACTTGAAAGAGAGGTTGTAAATGAAAAAATTGCTATTACTGTTGATGTTCTCATGTTTGATCGTAGCCTTTGATCAGGCGAATGCGGAATCTGCCAAGATCTCTGGTAAAGTGTTAGACGTAAACGGCAAGAGTGTCGCGGGGGTCAAAGTAGCCGTTGAGGGGCAGAAGATCACTGTGACCACGTCCAAAGACGGCTCCTTCAAACTCGAAGGCGTAGCCCCCGGCAACGTGTACTTGTACGCCACCCCACCTTCCAAAGCATATTTGGACGGTGAGACCCTAAAGTCCATCTCCGTAAAGGGCGGCGCAACAGTCTCCGGTGTGACGATAACCCTGTCGGGCCGTCCCAGCGCAGCCGCCACATATGTAGGAATGAAGGTGTGTTCTGGCTGTCATGACCCCAACTTGTCCAAGTCCCTTGACGGTACTCCGCATGCAGCAGCTCACTCGCGCTTTGTGACTGAGGGGACGAGCCACATGGTATACAAGAACATGTGGCCGGAGCCTGGTAGCAAATACTTGCCCAGGGATCCCAATGGTAAACTGCTCAAGGTACAAGACCCACTGGATGGCAATGGCCTGGCCCATGTGGCATTGTGCACGAAAGGCGAGGAACCCAATCGCCAGTACCTCTTCAAGTTCTACCCCAAGCAGCAAGAAGGCGTCTCTCTAACCGAGGCCGATCTGGATTGTTCGGATAAGCCCGCTGACGCCATCTGGATTCCAGTTGCCGGCACCATCGGTGGCGAGGGCAACTGGGGTGAAGGTTACACCGACCCCAATCACAAAATTCCCGACCGCCACCCCAACTTCGGCGAGGGAAAGCAGCGCTACATGGCCAAACTCCAGGACGTGCCGTTTATCGCGAAATGGATGAAAGATAACAATGTGTCTCGGGAAGGACAAAAACAGGATTATATCTGCTTCCTTCCGGTTTACATCATGCAAGACGGCACCCCCAAGGACTCGAAGGTGTTGGCGAAGGGCGAGGTGGGTGCCCCGATGTTCTGGCAGAAATCGCCGAAAAATTGGGCCACGCCCGATAACACCCTCTCCAGAAACTGCGCCGGATGCCACTCCACCGGCCTTACGATCAAAACAAAGGACTTTCTCGGCGACCCGAATCCGGCTAATCAATACAAGTCCATTGTCACCTCCTGGGACTACAAGGACCTGAATGTAACCTGCGAGCGTTGCCACGGACCGGGTTCGGAGCACGCGAAAACGTCCGATAAGACGCAGATCATCATGCCCAAGTATCTGACCGCAAAGGCCGGCAATGAGCTCTGCGGGCAGTGCCATGGCTCCCACGATGGAAAGAGCCAGAATCCGATGGGGATATTCAAGCCCCCCTATGATGCGAACTACAAGGACACCCTCGGCCATGGGTTCTTCGTTCCAGGCGTGTACGATCTCGAGACGTTCTATCTCAACTTAGACAAGCCAACATTCAATCTCGAAAGTAATTGGAAGGAGGGAGCGTTCCACTCTTGGCCCGACCAGACCCACGGCCGCGCCCACTCTATGGAGCTTCAAGAGTTACGCAGGTCCGTTCACTACAACAACAAATCCGAAAAACTCACCTGCTATACGTGCCATGACGCCCACACCCTGAATGGAGGGCCGGCCTCGCTCAAAATTGGCAGCTATGATTTCGTGAACGCGGCCTATGGGAACAATACCCTGTGCCTGGCCTGCCATGCCACCCGCGGGCAGTTCAAGGACGTCTCCAAGGCCGATGTGGCGGTGCTCCAGCTCGCCGCAGGCCACAAGGTGACGAAGGACGGAGCCGCCTTCTCGGTGAAAGCCTCTGACGCCTTCTTGTCCCGGAACCGGGTCGCACGGGCCGTTGCCAAGCACATGCAAGTGCGCGCCGCGATGGGTGGAGCTCTCTATACGCCCGACGATCCCAAAATGCCAGTGGGCAACTGCGCATCGTGCCACATGCCGAAGATCGGTAAGTTGCAGGACATTAATGTCGATGCTCAGTACCACCTGGACTTCGACAAGAATGGGAAGAGCGCCGTGGCTGAAGGCAACGTATCGTCCCACGTATTCGACATCGTCTGGCCCGGCCAGAGCGCGATCCTCAAAAACCCCGATCCATCGAAAGGTCGCGATTATGACATTATGGCGAACTCCTGTAGCAAGTGTCATGCCTTCGCCAGGACCAGCGGCGATCTAGATTAAAGTCTTCCTGTCGATCCGCTGCTTTTGCAGAATCTATTGCAGCACATGGGGGCCGGACACCCCGGTCCCACTTTTCATCATAGTGTTCCATGCACAGCAAGGGACCAGCAAATATGGATCGGTCAACGGCCCGCAGCCTCATCTACAATATGCTCTCCCTCTTCTTTGTCTATCCGGATGAAAAGGTTTATGCATCGATAGCGGCGGGTGAATGGATTAGAGGTTTCAGAGAGGCATTGCACTTGCTGGATGATAAAATTTTTGATGACTATCTTAGAGTCATCGAACAGGCAATCTCTGGAGCGGAGGGGGTTGAACAATTGGCAATGGATCGAGAGTACAGCCGGCTCTTTATCAATGCCTTTCCGCACGTAATTGCCCCGCCTTATGGGTCGTTTTATCTGGAAAAAGAGGGACTGGTTTCTACGAAAATGATTTCGGAGGTGCTATATTTCTACCATGAGGCAGGTTTTACCCTTAAGGAAGACCTATATGATCTTCCTGATCACATTGCCCACGAATTGGAATTTATGGGGATTCTCGCAGGCGAGGAGAGCCAAGCCTCGGGGAATGAAAAGATCAAATTGGAAGAAATCCAGATGAATTTTCTGTCTCATTTCATTCTTCCCTGGGTTCCAACCTTCTGTGAGAAGGTGTCGGAACATGGCCGTTATCCATTCTATCATTATCTTGGCAATTTAACCAAAGAGTTCATCAACTTCGAAAAAAATTATCTGGGGGTTCCAGAAGAGCTGAATTCCCGGAAGAAAAACGAATCGGCGACCACGGTAAGTTGAATAAGCCAAATCTCTCAAACCGGAGTTTAAAACGAAACCCTCAGTCTATTATATCCCCTTTAGAAATTGGAAAAGGGATGTGATTTAATCGTCAATGGACCTCTTAGTATCAACTATAAGTAACATGAGAATGGGAATGGCAGACTTTTGGGAAGGAAGAAATCCATGTTGGGTTATTTTAGATTGTCCAAAGTATGTTTACCCAGATTGTCTCGTCTATCAATGTCCTGAGAAACCTTGCTGGGAAAACGAATATACACAGAATGAAGTATTGCTCGGTATTAAAAGAGAGTGCAAGTATTGTAAGGTTTTTAAAATTTATGACAATGATCGAGGCTGACCATTTAATTATTTGGGTTTAAAAAAATGGGGGCCAAAAAACTGATCTTCTTTTGGAGTTGCTTTTTATCTTTTCTTTATGATCTAATTTGAGAGAGTATACAGGGATGAAAAGAAGATGGCTCCTTATAGTCGTTTTACCTTTAGGACTACTTCTATCCTTCGTTGAAAACCCCTTTCCAGCTCAGAACCCTTCCATTTCCTTAACGCTTCTCTATACAAACAACATTAATGGTGAGATCGATCCCTGCCCGGTTTGAGGACCGACAACACGTTTTGGCGGTCTGGCCAGAAGAACAACCTGGGTTAAAGAAGTTAGAGAGAAGGAGAAAGGAACGCTCCTTTTAGATGCGGGAGATCTATTTTTTAAAAAATTCTTAGCTCCCCATCCAGAGAATGAAAGAGAGAGGTTAATCGAAAGAGCCTATCTCATCCTGAAGAGTTTTGAACGGATGGGTTATCATGCCATTGGAATCGGGGATGATGATCTAAGCCTTGGGAAGAAATTTCTCACCGACCTTTCGAAGATGTCCAATGTCCCTTTCCTTTCTTCCAATGTGATGGATGAAGATTCCAATAAGCTCCTTTTTCAGCGTTATATCATCAAGGAAGTCAACGGGCTGAAGATCGGAGTTTTCGCCCTGCTCTCAGGAGAAACGTTCATGGGCGCCTCCGATCCAAGGAGGAGCGGCTTGATTTTCCGGGATCCGGTCGAAACCGCACAGGAAATGGTCAGGGAACTTCAGCCCCAGACGGATCTCATCATCCTCCTGAGTCATCTTGGTTATCCAAAGGATGTGGAGTTGGCCCTCAAGATATCGGGAATCCACATGATTGTCGGAGGTCATACCGGGGTTCATCTCACCAATGCCCCTGTCATCAAAAATACGATCATTCTACTACAGACCGCTCCAAAAGGGATGTATGCCCAAAAACTCAGCCTTATCTTCTCCAATAAAGAAAACACTTTCTACAATATGGCGACCAAATATACCTATGAACGTAATCTTGGGAAACTCCGACAGCAACTAAGCTCAGCACAAGCTTCGGAGGCTGAAAAAAACCAGTGGAAAAGGGCAGTAGAGGGTATCGAACAAGCCCTGAAACAATTCGAAGAAAAGAATCCTTTCGCCATTACTTCCTTTCCCCTTGGGGAAACTGTGAAAGATCATCCCGAAATCAAGAACATGATCGATGAATATAAATCCAAATTCCCTGAAAAAAGTGAACCCCGTATTCATGACAGCCGGGGAACCTACACCCCCAAGCCTTAACCCCCTTTCCATCCGCTATTTATAAGGTAAAGGACTTTCAGAAGTAGTATCTTACTCTTAAGTCGATCCTGTAATCATTTTGTTTTTCGCCGAATTCGGCCCCTTTCTGTCCGACCAGGGCAGTCCCTTTAAGCCGGAACTCCCAATTGGTAAAACCGGTGTAGAGGAATTCCGGGGATAAAGTGAAGCTTTTATCATTGAGGTTCATAACCGTTGTGATGGCTGGTGTAAAGTAAAGGATGTTAAAAGGTTCTTTCTGCGTCACCCGAAGGTAGAAGTAATCTTGCATCGGATTGGGACGTCCGTAGTTACCCGTGGTGACACTTCCCGCCTTCTTTAATAGCGAATCGTTGCCGTTCTTAAGGTACAGGTCGTATCCCTTGTCGATGAAGGAAAAGTAGTCTTTCATCTCAGAATGGATAAAGCCGGTCCCATTTCGATAGTATTCAAAAATAAAAGTAGTGTCAGATGCGGTGAGGTAGCGAATTCCAATCAAATAGCTCTTTGCGTCAAATTTTGAGTCTGAGATGTTCCCCTGACTATCAATCACCTTCTTAGTCTGATTATTGATAAAGGCAAATTCTCCATGGATTTCAAAATTGGTTGTGATATTTCTTGAAAAATCTATCCCAAAACGATTTGTCTTGCTTCCTCCTGCCAACCCGATGAGGTCGATGTCCGTATCATAAAGAAGAAGGTAGAGTTTTCCAGCGAAGTTGAGCTTGTTTACCGTCCCGAAATCGTCGTTGATATGTTCATAAACAGGGAAGATGACCGGAGTGATCGAGAACGTTTTTAAAGGACCGCTAAAGCTCTTTATATAATCCGCCGAAGCGGTGATAAACCCTTCCAGGGCAAGTTCGGGGTCATCAGCGTCTTTGGGCCTGCCGGCAAAGGCCACAGGATTAAAGGCATACCCCTTCCCCCAGAGAAGGGTCTGCTTTCCTAATTTGAAGCTGAGGGAAGAGGAGGGTTTAATGGAGAGATATCCTTCATAGATCATCCTTTTGGGGTCATTGTGCTCCCAGCCGAGATAGGAGTATTTTAAATCGAAATTGGTCCTGACGAAAAGACGGGCAATTCCTTTCTCAAGACTTCCTTCCAACTGAAGTTTCCCATTGTATTCCTCAATCGTTTTCCCCTCGTCACGGTTAAAGAATTTAAGCTTGTACAGGGAGGCATCCCTATCCAATCCGAAAAGGACCGGCCTAAGTTCCACATAACCGCCGAGATGATAGGGTTTCTTTTCTATTTCTGAAATGTCGAATTTATACTCTTCTGCAAAGGAAACAGAAGACATGAAAATGAGAAGCACAGCAAACAGGACGAGCCATCGTCTTTTCATGATTCGTACCCCACCGGTTATTAGCGAGCCATCCCAACTTTTTCCATTTTATGAGGTCTCTTTATTTCCTCAAAGACTCCATATTGGGCATAAAAGTTAGGGTAAAAACCTCGTCCTTGAAATCTTTCTGTTTGATATTGGCGAAGAGCATGATCGATTTATAGCCCTTATAGAGAGGGCTATCCGTTTCCATGACCGAGGGCCTGACAATCCCTCCTTCGAAGTCTTTGACTTCCTTGAAGTAAAGTGTCTTGATGAGCATGGAAGCCTCGGTAAGGCATTCTATCTTTGTTGGGAGCTTCTTGCTTTTTTCCGCCCAAAGCTTTATTCGGTCATAAGCAACGGTTTTGGTCTTTGCTTTGAGATAAAGGAGATATTCATTCCCCGGTTCTTCAACCTTTTCCACATTATACTCTGCGGCATAATCCAGGCTGAGGATATCCGCGTTATTGAAGACCCCTCCGATCACAGATTGCAGGCTGGTAATCCGTACCGGTTTTCCCACATTGGGAATGTAAAGCCACATATTGTCCCCGAGCCTTAAGGTGCTTCTTCCCTTTTCACTCGCCGGAGCAAGGAAAAGGGCGGCCACTTTGTCCACACCCTTTTTCACGGAAAATAGGGTGTACTCCTTTTTCCTCCCATCCGGCTCGATATTGATGATCTTTCGGTACATCTCGTAGGATTCAGGATTCAGATTTCGGTCAATCTGTTTTAAAAGCTGGGTGCTGTCGATGGCCTGGGCAGGCCCGGTCAAGATCAACGTGGCCAAGGTAAAAACAAACATCCATATTCTTAACATCTTCATCCTCCTTTTAACGGTTTCTTGGTCATTATTTGGATAAAATTTCCTTAACCGCATCCGCAGCTTTTCCTTTAAAAGCCACCGCTCTGATTCCTTTGTTTTTTATTCCTTCCACAATTCGATCCCCGAAGCCTCCAGCCACCACAGTCGTAACGCCCTTGGCGGCAAGTAAATCGGCCACGGCAATGCCCCGGCTTTTCGCCTCTGTATAGGGATTGCCGATCGCTCCCAGAAACGTTCCCTTCTCGTCAAAGAGAAGGAAAAAGGAGCTGCGGCCTGCCTGGCTGCTGACCGCAGCATCAGGCATCTTCTCGTCCGCGGCCACGGCGATTTTCCCCTTCTGCCCGGCATAAACAAAACTCGTCATTAGAAAAGAAACAACCAGAACCATTAGACTCATCCTTTTCATATTGTTCATATTGCTCCTCCTTTCTATACATGCCTCAGGGCTTTAATGGGTTCCATTCGCGAAGCCTTAAAGGCTGGCTGGAGGCTGGCGATCACTGAAATAACGATAACGATGAGAGAAACAACCAGCATATCCATCGGAGCCACCTTTGCCGAGAGGATCAATCCGGTCTGCCTTCCGAAGCTGAAGGTGATCTTGGAAAGATTGACGATGATGATGATGATCATTCCCAGAACATTTCCAGCTATAACTCCCAGTAACCCGAGAGAAAATCCTTCCACAACGAACATAGAAAGGATCTTTCCAGGAAGCGTTCCAATGGCAGCAATCGTTCCGATCTCCCTAACGCGCTCATAAACCGCCATGATCATCACATTCATAATGCTGGTCAGCACAATGGCAATCAGCATCAGTTTAATAAAGAAGGCCATGATATCGATCATCCTCGCGATGTTGTAAAAAGGAGAGAGTTTTTCCCAGTTATGGACCTCGAAAACGGGTTTTCCCTGTTTGTTCAGTTCCCCTGAAAGGAGTCCGTCGAGTTTTTCAGTAAAGGCATAGAGGCGGCTGAAATCCTTCAGCCGGATGGCAATTTCACTTACCTCCATCTCTCCCATTCTTAGAACCTCCATCGCATCCTCAATATGGATATAACCATCCCGGCCTCCAGGTCCTGTAATGCTTTCGAGGACGCCCGCCACTTTGAACTGCTTTCCATTGACGGAACCATCCTGGTTCGTGGCGATAATGACCACGGTGTCGCCAATATTGACCTTCATGCTCTTCGACATAAGTTCAGGAATCCAGATCTCCCCTTTTTCAAGAAGCTTTCCCCCTCCGTTGTTGACCCTCGATGGAAGGAGGGGAACCGTCTTTAATTCCCGGTCGGGATAGACTCCATTTAATCTTATATTGGTTGTTTCCACGAAGGTGCTGAACATCCCCCCGAATTTGATCCTTGGGGAGAAGGCTTCAATCTCCGCCTGTTGATTCAGAACCCCTTCCAATTTCTTATAAGCCTGCATCTTCAGGTTTAAATTGAGAGGGAGATTATCGATGGAAGCTAAGTAGCCCTTTCGATGAACCTGGAGATGCCCTAACATTGAATCGGTCATCTGTCCGATCATCATGCTTTTAAAAGAGCCTGTTATGGAGACAAATAGAAGAACAAAGACAATCCCGAGTGTGACGAGAGAAGCTGTGAGCAGTGTCCTTCGTTTATAACGGAAGAGATTTCTGATAGCAATTTTAAATATGTTACCCATTTTTCTTTCCTCCTTTGGCCTGTTTTCCAGTCAATTGTCCATCCTCCAGGGTGTACACGATCTCGGCTTCGCCCACGATCTTCTGATCATGCGTGGAGAAGATGAAGGTCGTCTGAAACTCATTCCTCATCTTTTTCATCGACTCAAGGACCAGAAATGCCGTTTTATGATCGAGGTTTGCGGTCGGCTCATCGGCCAAAACCAGTTTTGGATTGGTGACCAACGCTCTTGCAATGGCCACCCTCTGCTTCTGGCCCCCGGAGATCTGGTCGGGGTATTTGTCCTTTTGGTCAACCATCCCAACGGCCTCCAACATGGTCAGAATTCGCTTTTCCCTTTTACCTCCAGGAATATTCTGGACCATGAGAAGGGGGTATTCGATATTTTCATAAACCGTAAGGACAGGGATGAGATTGAAGTCCTGGAAGATGAACCCGATGTTGTTTCCCCGGAATGAAGCGCTTTGCTTCCGGTCAAGGTGGAGGACATCGGTGTCTGCCACCATCAATTTCCCCTCTGTGGGTTTATCGAGGCACCCGATCAAATTGAGAAGGGTCGTCTTGCCGCTTCCGGATGGGCCGACAAAGGAGACGAAAGAGGCGGGTTCGATTTCAAAACTCACCTCATTGAGTGCCCTGATCGCAATCTCCCCTGCCGTGTAGTCTTTGCTTACCTTTGTAGCCACAACACTGTAAACCTTGGTGATATTCTCTGCAACAATGAGTCCCATAATTTCTCCTTTCTTAATAGGTTAGCTGTTTGAAAATCGGTTCAGTTAAATTATTTTTCCTCGAGGTGTCATTCCTGCCAAAGCAGGAATCCAGGGTTTTTCTTGTGGCTTGTCATTTTCCTAAATATCGCTCCAAGACATTATCCGGGGATGACCCTACGATGAAGTCGCCGTTGACAATCTTCGTGGGTGTTCCTGTGATTCGCAGTTTATTACCGAGAGCCATATCCTCTAAAACTCTTTGCCTTCCCTTTCCATTTTCAAGAGCTGACTGAAAACCCTTCACATCGTGGTTCTTCTCTCTTAGAAGTTGCTCTATTTTTAATTGTATAGCCTTTCTGTCCAGCTGTGCAACGGACTGTCCTTCGCTCGTAAACAGAAAGTCATGGATCAGCCAGAAGGCCTCCTGACTCACCTCTTGGGCGGCAGCGGCCATCTCCGAAAGCTCAAACGTCTTTCCAACAGATTGGAATGGGAAATGTTTGAAGATATATTTGATATCCTTTGGATATTTCGTAAGTAACGTTTTCAGCTTCACCCATGAATCCGTACAGTAAGGACACTGGAAGTTCGAAAATTCGACAAGGGTGACCTTTGCCCCTTTGGGGCCGATAGCAGGAGACTTGTCCATGTCTAAAATCGCCATATCGATTTTTTTGGGCTTCGGAGGACCTGCCTCATTCACGGTTACGTTCTCTCCCTTAATAAAAAGGTTTCCGATAAAGACCTTCTCCCCTTCCTTATCCACATAAATGACGACAGGTACTTCTTTGTCAGGAAAAACAAGAAGTAATTTCACTGAATAAAAGTCAGGAATCGGACTCTCCTTCTTCTCAAAAAACTTGATCTCTGTCCCCTGGGGGAGGCGTATCTGAGTCCTGAATGTTTGGATCGCCAGATCTGAAACTCTGTCTTCCTGAGCAGACACCAGAGCGGTCAACAACAAAACAAGAACCATAACCCCAAATCCTTTTATTCTCGCTTTCCTATCCATCTCTACCTCCTATCTGAATGTCGTTAGAGTCATTTTCATAGTATTGCATTTCCTTTTTCCCTTTGGATGCAAAGACATAAATGCATGGCACGAAAAAGAGGGTGACGAAGATTGTGAGCAGGAGGCCGCCGATGGCGCCTGCCGCCATGGGTTGGAGCATATCGCCACCCGCTTCAAGATTGAGTGCGAGCGGAAAAAAGGCGACAAGCACACCCATTGATGTCATCACGCGAGGACGGAAGCGAATGCGCGCAGCCTTAATGATGGCTTCTAAGGGCGCTTTGTGCTCATCGCGCCTTATTTCCTCCGCGTAGTTGATCAGTAGCACGCCTTCCATAACGTTGGCCGCGACAACCACCAGCACACCGATGATCACGGTCGCCCCGAGTGGAATGCCGGTCAGATACAACAGGATCACCAGCCCTGAGAGCGAGATGGGAACGCCTGCCAGAATATAAAGCGGTAGTTTGGGGCTGTTGAATTGCACCACGAGGATCATGAAAGCAAAGAAGAGTGCAAACGCGAGGATCAGGAGAAGACTGCGGCGCATCTCGTCCATCACCTGGGCCTGGCCGCCGAAACGGAACTCGTAGCCCGTCGGACGCTCCACGTTCACCAATGCCGCTTTAAGGGACTTAAGTGCGGTCCCCACGCTGACTCCCTCGGCGTCTCCCCTGACGACTACCTCCTTGACCTGATCCTCCCGGACGATTTCCACAGGACCGACCGCCTCCGCCACGTCAGCGACATCGCGGACACGCAGATAGCCTCCCTGCGCACAGGGCAGTGCCAGATTTTCAATGGACCGCTTAGAGGTGATCTTGCTTTCCGGAACCATGAGCCGGATGTTGTAGTATTCATCTCCCTCGCGGTAACGAGTAGCAACTTCGCCGTTGACAAGGGTGCGTAGCGTTGCGGCCACATCGGCCACCGAGATGCCGAGTTCTGCCGCCCGGACGCGGTCGATACGAACCTGGTATTCCGGTTTGGTCATATCCATGGACACATAAACATTCTTGAATTGCCGGAGGCCCTGCATGGTCTGCGCAACCTGGCCAGCCAGGTCGTATAGCCGGGCAACGTCCTGCCCCTTGACCTTGACCTCGATGTCGGCGTCTCCGACCCTGCGGATTCCTCTCATCATTGGCTTCATGACCATCGCCTTGCCGGCAGGCAGTTTTACATCCGCAAGCTTTTTTTGGAGCCGGGCAATGTATTGCTCCGTTGAAAGTTTTCTTTCGTGCCGGGGAACCAGTTGGATGTCAATTTCTCCCTCATTGGAGATTTCATACGTAGCGAGGCCAGAGACTTTGCCTCCGACCAGGGTGAAGGTATTCTCGATCAGGGGGTCTTCGCCAATGGCCTTTTCCAGTTGACCGAGGGCCTGATCGGTCTGGGACACGGATGTGCCCGTCGGGAGCCGCACCTTCACCATGATGCGTCCGTCGTCCATTTTGGGAAGAAACTCGATTCCCAGCCTGGGAAAGAGTAACACGCCGATCACGAGGAAGACCGCAAAAAACGCCATCGTGATCCATCGCAGGCGAATTATTCTTTCGAGCAGCTTTCCATAAGCTTCCGTGATCCGCTCGATCACCCGCTCGAAGAAGGTCAGACGCTCAACATGCCCGGAACGCTTGCCCAGAACAATCGCCATGACAATCGGTGTCACGGAGATGGCCATCACCAGACTGATGGCTATGATGCCGGCGATCACCAGAATAAGTTCGCGGAAGAGCAGACTGGCCATGCCGGGAACGAGCAAAAACGGCAGGAAGAGGGCGAGGAAGGAAAGTGTGGCGGCAATAACGGCGGGCCCGACTTGATGCGTGGCGGCAATCACCAGTTCGCTGATGGGCGATTCGGGCCGCTCGCGGCGCAGGCGGGTGATGTTCTCGATCACGATAATGGAATTATCCAGGTCCACCGCGATGGCCACCACCAACCCGCCAAGGGAAAAGATGTTGAGGGAGAATCCGGCCATTTTCATCA
>Ga0315277_10008646_pt1 | contig 13057 bp, 15 predicted proteins | sample YL17G05_15_MG_FD_203695 | JGI IMG/M metagenome (GOLD analysis project Ga0315277, IMG submission 203695) | Sediment microbial communities from Yellowstone Lake, YNP, Wyoming, USA - YL17G05_15 | ecosystem: Environmental > Aquatic > Freshwater > Lake > Sediment | place: USA: Wyoming | collected...
CTCGCTAGAACAGACATTCTTGTTCTGCCGGGCATTTTGGTACTACATCGAGGCAGCCGTTCTTTTCCATTTAATCGACAAACGAGCCAACTCGTCCTCGATACAACCTATGGCGCATTATTTAGAGCTCAGGAAATCCTTAATATTGCCTTTTGTCCATGTCAACTTTCCTGAAAGCCATTTTTATGCAAAAATTAGTCCCCGGGATGAAGCAGATTTAAGTGCCTTTTTTGACAAATACTTTTTTTCGCGATATAAGAAAATACAACAACAAGCCTTGTTAATCGCACAAGTGATTGCAAATGGTACTTCTAAACCGTCATAAAAGCGATAAAGGCCTTATAGCTGTTCTCCTGGTTCTTGGTTTTATACTCATGATGTTCATTCCACTCACGTTAATCTATATCCCCACGGTTATCATGTCGGAGTCGATGGAACCCGCGTTGAATATTGGTGACGTGGTTTTTATCCAAAACAAGATTGTTTTTGCGGATACAAAGACTGGTACCGATGGTGATATTCTAATGATTTCTAACTATTCCATTTTCACAAAAAATGGCGTTCCTTCATATATGTATGCGCATTTAAATGTCAATACCCCGATCATTCACCGAGCGATTGAAAAACGCGAGATCAATGGAACGTGGTACTTCGTAACTCAAGGTGACAACAATCCCTATCCTGACGGGTGCATACGATACAGCAATGAGCCAAATAGCAGTTATTGCGTCGTTGAATTCAATTCTTCAGATCCCGTGTTGATCCCTGAAGATTATATTCGCGGAAAAGTGGTCTTCATTCTACCCTTTTTTGGCTATTTCAAGATATTTTCAAGAGAAATCTTGATCCACGTGATTGTAGCATTTATCGTGATGTTAGCATACCATTTGAAAAAGAAAGGAAGAGCACATGAACAAACGAAATATATTATTCGTTTATCCTCCATTGAATGAGGAAACGAAGCGTGGAATTGAATCGAATCCACTTTACGGTGCCGACAGGAATTTAGAGATAAGTTTTCTCTATCTCGATGCTTATTTACGGAAGAAAATCCCTGGAATCGAATGCAGATATCTGGATTTCAGGATCGAAAACCGGGACGATGCGGAAAAGCTCTTGCACGAGCAATTTTCCTCCGGAACGATCAAATATGTCGGTTTTACATGCTATAGCTGCCATTATTTGAGCGTGATCACTATTGCACGATTAATCAAGAAAATAGATCCAAACATCGTCATTATCGTGGGGGGATTTCACCCGACGATCAAGCCTTTCGACTTCTCTTTCGATCGATCGCCAATCGATTATATCATCCGGGGAGAGGGCGAGATTTCCTTGTCCGAAATAGTGCAAAACAATTTAGGACCTGTTTTAAGGCCTAGAATCCTAGAAAGTCCAAATTTATTAACACTGGATGAAGTGCCCCCTTTGAAACTTGATCTTATGGAAAGATATAGAGGGAAACTTGATTTTTCCGAACTTTCGATTTATATTTCACGGGGCTGCACGTTTAATTGCAGTTTTTGCATTTCCCGGGAAGAAACATGCGGATTAAAACAATATCGATTCATGTCCTTGAAAAATATTCAAGATCAACTCGAAATATTGGAGAGCTATGCCCCCGCGAGGATTGTAATTCAAGATCCACTTTTTGGGGTCAATAAAACGTGGTTTGAAGATGTCACCGGGCTTTTATGGAAAAAAGATCGTTCCTACAAGGTAAAGGTCGAAATGCATGTTGACCTGCTAAATGAGGACAAGCTGGCGAGGTTAATGGAAAAAAAAATCGATCTTGCCGTTGGATTTGAAAGCGCATCACGACAAATGCTATATCTCATGAATAAAACAAAGGATCCCGCCAAGTATGTCAACAACGCCAAAAATCTCGTGGAACGATTCAGCGAATCAGGCCAAGAATTGATATTAAACATATTGATTGGCCATCCAGGTGAAAGCAAATCAACCCTCGATGAATCTTTTGCTTTTCTCTCCGGATTATCAGAACGAATGAACGGCGTGCTCCCAAAATTCAGCTTGTTTCGGCTCTATCCTGGAACACCGGTTTACCTAGAAGAGGCATTTTTCAAGAAGGTCTTCCATGCCAGATATTATTTAAAAGAATGGTGGTATTACGACGTGGACCATGCCCTGGTTCCGTGCATCGTTGATCCATCAAAAGACTTGGATTTAATCTCCGAAATATCTTATACGCGGGATCGGATTAATGATTTTATCGATAATGTTACAAAATCCAGCGATTCTTTGTCGATCGCCTACAAGCTAGCATTTTTGAAGAATCTCTCAAAAATTAACCGGTCATTTGACATGTTGAAGGATAAAATGTTTCTTTTAAAGCAGCAGCTCCCAGCATTAGCGAATTCGTCCTTAACCAACGCTGGTGTAATGAAATCTTAAATGCATTAATTTCAAAAAAGAGGAATAAAGATACTCAGAAAATGCCCATCTTATTGGCGACTTCAGGGGCTGAATTTGCAGGGTCGAGGCGAATGTACGCTTTCTTCTCGCCTTTTGGCGTGATCATGGTATTAATTTTCTGGCATTTTACCGAATATGTTTTTTCGATCGCTCCCTTAATCATCTTTTTATTTGCTCTTCTATTTACGATGAATACGAGCTTGTTTTCGTCTTCAATGAGATTAAAGGTGCTTTCGGTAATGACAGGCCGGATTAATATTTTCGTTGGTTCCATTTTAATCACTTCCTCTGATTCACTGCATTGATCGCAGATTCAGACCAGATCACCAGCCGTCCAGCTTGGCCTCCGGGTGCGAGATCTTCCACGCATAAGTTGCTTATCGAGGTCATTTCCACCCCGGTAATATTCCGAGCAGCATCGCAGATACCATAATTTTCAGCAACGATGAGCGGGCCCTTGGTAATCCGGTATTTTTTACCTCTTCGCTTTTCTTTCCCGGCCCGGATTTTTCTCGTTCCGATCCTTTCCAATTCCTCCTTCAACCCTATCTTTTCCAGCAGATCGATGAGGACTTTGGTTTTTTTGATGGTCTGAATTTTATCATCGAATATAAGAATAGGCGATTCAATCCCTGCAATCCGGTGTCCACGTTCCTTAATCAATCGTTCGTTTGTCGTCGCGGCAATAGCTGAATCCAAGGCGATGGCTCTTTCTTTTTTATTCACTTTCTTGAAGAGGATTTTATTGGATCGTGGAGGATGGGCTAACCGTCCGCCGACGCACATAGGCGCAAATGCTCCGGAATTTGAAGCCCGGGAACCTGATCCTTTCATTCGCGGAACACGTGCTTTTCCTCGACCTGGACCCCACGATAGTGCCGTGGTTCGCTTTCCTGCCAAGGGATCCCGGCCTTGAGGTTGTTTTTGAATGCTCTGGGATGCTGAAACAACCTTCAAGATCAGATCTGCACGAAAAGGGGTATCGAACACGCTTCCCAGCTTGATCGTCTTCTTCGCGTTTCCTTCTATGTCTCTTACTTGGCCGTTCATGGGTGATTCCCTTTTATTTCATTTGTTGACTCAAGATGTTGATATAGGTAATTTCCGGTGCTGGTACTGTCTTTTGTGTCCGAATTGTTGACCTGAGCCGGATAAACCTCTTTTTTGGTCCAGGAACGCTTCCTTTTACTAGAATGTAGTCTCCTTTAACCAACCCGTAGTTAATGAATCCGCCTTTTGGATTGATTTCCTCGCCTTTCTCGCTAATCTTGATGATCTGCTTGCTATATTCCGTCCTGTTGTTGAAACCCATTTGTCCGCCACGCGGCACGGTCCACGAGATCCTCGAAGGAGTTTCAGCACCGAGGCAACCCACATGTCGCACGGCTTTATTATCCTTGTGTTGAACTCTATGGACTCGCATTCTTTTAATTGGGCCTTGAAATCCCTTTCCTTTTGAAACGGCAATTACATCGACCATTTGCCCGACTTTGAGAATATCAAAAGCTCGGATTTCCTTTCCGAGATGATTCTTGGCAAATTGGAAGATATCTTGAATGCTTTTACCGCCGATTGGGATTTCCAGTAAATCAGGTTTTTTCCTGGAGAGCGCGCTGAGATGTGGTTGAGTTGCAAGGAGTGCTCTGACTTCCAGGTTTTTTTCTTTGGAAATTAAATCTTCAATTTGAGCCATTTCCTCTGAAAAGTTCATGTTTTTTGGCAATGCTATTTTCCTGGCAATATAAACATTATCCTTTAAATTTTCAGCATGCGCCTCTGCAATTGCCCTCAACCCTTCAACGAATTGCTTATAAATCCTGATACCATACATTTGAAGAGGAGGAGCATCAAGAATCGTCACGGCAGAGAAGATTTCTTGGTCATTGTATGGACTGTTTGGATTTTTCTCGATAAATGCAACGTGGGTCATTCCTGCTTTAAACCCTCCAAAACCAAGAAATCCAGTTTCGCTCGATTCTGGCCAATTTTTTACCTTACCCTTGATGTGCTTGGATCTCTTTCTCGGGTAAAAGGCTAATGATCCGTGACGTGGTGCATTCTTTTTACGATGTCCCAAAGTAGTATCACCAGCATGTATCTTGATGACAAAAATGTTCTAGGTGATTTAAAATTTCCCGAAAAGCGTTCTTGTTCAATTCCTTCGCATTTCGATATTATAAAAGATGGGACGCGTTTATAGGTCGCACGCCTTTCGCGGCATGGATGTGATAGGATTGGGTTCTCAGGTAAACGCGGATATCTTTTAGATCTGCAGCTCGTGCTTGACCTTAGCATTCAAGCTCTTTCCTATGAAGTCACGAGAGCCCCCGATCATGATATTGGACGAACCCGTGTCTTGAGGAAGAAAACTAAGGGCTAAAATTTACCTGGTGTTTTATGATCGAAGTAGTTGAAAAAATACAGAATTTTTCCCCTTTAGTTATAAAATCAAAGCATCGTTATTCAATCCACAATTCGATTGCTTTTTTTTCTGTGGTTTGCGCGGTATGGATGGACGGAACGTTTTTTAATTCATAGAGAAGAATGTATTTCAATGAAAATAACTACATGTAATCGTTTCACCTTATCCGATCCCAAGCCGAAAGATCAGTAAAAAAAACAAGATGTGTCTTCAATGTTGAAAAAATTAGGCGTTCAAAAAGGTTTGAAGAATATTAACATTGATTCCGACTCGCACATAATATACAAAAAGACCAACTTGTCGCTCGTTGTTCTTCGACCCAACGATCTAGCCCAGATGGGAGATTTAATCGGCCAAGGCAACAAGGACATCATCACATGGATCGGGAAAACTGTGGGTCGCAATGTCGCCGAGGTAGTTTATAAGGACGAAGCGCCCAAAACAAACAACGAATTAATCACGAAATCATTCAAGGCACTTGAAACGCTCGGTTTTGGCCTTATTTCGCTGGAAAAATACCAGGAGGATGTTGAAATTCTGGTGAAAGTTGATAGTCCACTTTACCAGGCATTGGAAGAAAATCAGGAGATCATTAGCAACATTTATGTGGGCATATTCCTCGGGATCCTCGAATATATCGGCCGGAAAGCAACTGGCGTCGAAACCGAAGCAGCTTGGAAAAACAAAAACATCAATTACTCCATGTATGACCTTAAAATCGAGGGGGTTGCGACCCAATGAAAACTTTGAAAATCAAGGGAATAGAATATAATGACGGCGTGATCAGCTTATTCGACGAGCGGGTTGTGCTTTTTCCACCGTCAATCATCGGTTTGCTCTCTTCAATTTACGGCGAAGGCGCGGAACCGCTCCTTGTTTTTTTGGGAAAGAAGCTAGGGCGCTCTATGATCGAAAAATGGGATTTTGAGCTCAAGCCAAAAAACATAAAAGAAATAACGGAGTTATTCGCGGATATATTTAGCGCCACGGGCTGGGGGCAACTGGTTGCACGCAACGTGAGTGATGAGCAAATCATATTCCAGTTAATGCACAACGTTTCACGAAGCCTCGAGATTCCGACGAAATTCATCGACTATTTCATCACCGGATACATAACAGGCTTTGCAGAATATATCTATTACAAGGCAAAAGTACAAGAAACCTTGTGCATGATCGATGACGAGAACTTGGATTTTTGCCAATGGGTCGTAAACAAGCTGGCAAGCTAAATCCGGGCAACCTCGTGGAGTCCGTTATTGAAATGCTTTAATGAATGAATGAAGCGGGGAATCATGTCGATCGACGTGAAAAAACTGGAGACTTTGTTAGAATCATACTTGAACAGAACTCCTAATTTGATTTCTGCCCTTGTAGTTGACAGAGACGGGCTCGTGATTGGCTCGAGGGCAAAAAAGAAAAAATCGAACGTCGACGAGGATCTCCTTTCAGGCATCAGTGCTATCGTAGAGCCAATTTTGAAGAAAATCACCAAGGAGTTCAAAACGGGTTCTTTTGGGAGCGGTACCTTCGATACGGACAACTATCGACTAGTATTCCTAGAAGCAGGTAGCTATTCATTACTGGTTACCGTTGCAGATTTCTATGCCAACCTTGATGATGTTTACCCGTATGCTTATCTATGTGCGGAAAAGATTTCGCGGCTTTTTGATAACCGGACGGTCGGATCAGACATCCCGATGATCAACCTGGGTGTTCCACGAAAAGAAATGGAACCCGTGAAAGACGGCAAGATAAAACAGATGAAATTTGAGCCCGGTGATTACGTGTTCAAGCTCGTGATCGCCGGTGATGGCGCTGTCGGAAAAACCACGCTCGTTCAAAAATTCGTCGAGGAAAAGTTCAACGAAGATTATCTCGCTACGATTGGCGCTAACATAATGAAGAAAGAATACAAGCTCCGCGGCGAAGATGTTGTTTGCCAATTCAGCATCTGGGATCTTGCTGGCCAAGACTTGTTCAAGCGAGCTCGAAAAAGCTATTTCAGCAACGCATCAGCGGGTATAATCGTGTTTGACGTTACCCGGAAAATCACATTCGAGCATGTAAAGAACTGGATGCTCGAATTCCAGATCGTAGGAAAGCCAATTCCCATCGTGTTAGTCGGGAACAAGGTCGATCTCGTCGATAAACGCGAGATAACCCAGACCGATGCAGAAACACTGGCCAAGGAATTGAATCTATCTTATATAGAGACAAGCGCGAAAATGGGTTCCAATGTGGAAGAAGTATTCGAAATGCTCGCATATTTTCTTGTCAAGGCCAATTTTTCCCAGATGGAATCCCTAAACTTGTAATAAATTTTTGCTCTGGCATCTTTCCGATGTAGAAAAAAAAGTTTGGATGAGAAGCGGGTTTATCTCTGTAGACTATCATTGAGCTATCTGAATCACAAGAACATGTTTCAATGAATCATCATGGTTTCGAAAACGTGTGCATTTTGCGGCGAGAATAGTTATATGCTTTTCCCCTGCAAATACTGTAACAACTCTTTTTGTGCATCCCACCGGTTACCGGAAAAACATGAATGCGCCGGCGGTGCGGGGAGTTTTCCATCAAGCACGTCGGTTGGCTCGACCGAGAATCCATCTTACGTTGATCAGGATTTGCAGGTTGCTCAAGGCTTGGCACGGCAGCAAGAGCAACCCCGGGAATACGTATGGGAACCAAAAATCACGGAGTTGCCGGATAATCCGTTTAATCCTTCCAGCGGGGTCGTGTTGAGAGGCGTTTTTTGGGCGAAAGGAAAGGAAGTATTCCATATCCTCATCGCGTTCGTTCTCATGTTCTTAATAGGCATGTTCATCAGCAATAGCATTTTTTCGCAATCCAGCTTGAGCGGGCTTCCCGGTTTTGATGCAACGGAACAAATGCTATTTCCGTACTTCTTGGCATCGATGTCAACCGCGGGTTTCTTGATCCACGAATTTTCTCACAGACAAGTCGGCCGGAAGTACAAGTTGCCTGCCAAATTCCGGTTGTTAACCTTCGGATTGCTCTTGACGGTGATTGGAATTGTAGGCTATCTAGCTGTAGGGATGCCACCCTTTGCCCTTCCTGGTGCCGTTGTTGTCATCGGCTTGGAAAACAAGGACCAGGCAGGAAAGTGCAAAGCTGCGGGACCGATTTCGAACTTGATTATTTCATTGGTCCTCCTTCCTATTGCGTTTATCACTGCGATCTTCCACGTTGGATTTGAATACTTCATATTATTCTTGCTCGGGGCTTACATGAACACGTTTCTTGGTTTTTTCAATATGCTCCCCATAGGATTACTTGATGGACACGCGATATTTGATTACAAGAAATGGTTATGGATAACATTGTTTTCCATCTTACTGGGGCTATTGATCTTCGAGATGGGCTTCGTGATGTACAATCTCACCTTCTGGTATTCCGCGTTCAATTATTGATTTCTCGTGGCTGAAACATGTTGAATGAACACGTTTCACCGCCTTTTTTTCACTCGTTTCTGAGACCGGTATAGTTCGCGTTGTTATCAAGGGTGATTTCTCTGTTAGAAAGGATGTTGCTAGACCCGCTCATCGAGTATGATCTTTTCCGTTGTTGTGTGAAAAGAATTATTAGGTTTAAAAAGTAAGGAGAAAGTAACGACAATGGAACGAGGCGTGATTGCTAATGCCAGATCAAGCAACCGTTACTGAGGACGAAGTTTTATCTGAGATAGAGAAATACTTGAAGCGGTTAGAAGTCAGATACGGCCGCACGAAGCTCGGAGAAAACGAAGTCATTGGTGCCCCTTGGGTCATCGATGAAAAGGATTTTCTGGTACTCATAAGGATAAAAAATGAATGGATATGGATCTCCGCTGCCATGCTGTTGAAGGAGGAATTTCCAGCTGGGAAGGAGAAGGAATTCTTGCTGGAGTGCTTGAAAGCAAATCACGCGTTGCCCGAGATCTGCTTCGATGCCGATCAAGAGGGGAACTTAGGAACGTCACAAGAGCTGCACGTGACCACGATCAAGAATGAAGGCGGTTTTACCGAATTCAAATATGAATTCTTTGCCGTTCCAGCGTGCATTAAATATTTTATCACGAAAATAGCGCCGCAATTTAACTTGAAACCGAACGGATTCACGGAAATGGTAGAAAATTTCATTAAAAAAATCCAGGACTAGCTCGTTTTGCAGATCACGTTTTTTCGGTTTTTTTTTCTCGCATCCTATTTTTTATCAAGCATGAACTTGAAGAAATCCGCCTGGGTTAACATGTATGGCTGGATATTCGGGAAGTTTTTCTTGATCTTGTCGAAGAGCTCGCTATAATATTCAGCGCGTTCTTTTTGTCGCATCATATCTTCCCTGCTCAATTCACGAATGGTTATGACGGGATCTCCTTGCATCACGGTCCTCGCTGGAATGTTCATGCCCGACGGAACTATGGAATCCGGCAAGATAAGGACTCCTTCGCCAATGGTTGTCCCTTCGAATACAACCGAGTTTCTTGAAATGGTGACATAATCTTCAGTGAACATGCCATAAATGCAAGATCCCGTTTCGATGATACTGTAATTACCGATATTGATCGGACTATTTTTCGTCCGGGCATGAAGCACGACACCATCAAAAATCGTGGCGTATTCCCCGATTGTTATCGTTGAAAAGTCGCCTCTAATGACGGAACCCGGCCAGACCACCGCGTGATCCTTAATCATCACGTCACCGATGATCGTTGCATTCGGAGAGACGTAGGCTTTTTCACTAATGAGCGGTTTCAAATTTCGATACTCAAAAACTGGCATGGTGGTAACCTTTTGTCGAAAGCATAATCTAATTTCTTAGCTTATATGTTACGATTTTACTTAATAACGATTTTTTCCCACATCTTGCTCAGAGATAATGAAAGCCCTCCTTATCGTATAACTCGAAATTTACATTTGGATGCTTGAGAGAGAGTAATAATTTCAACTTGCTCATCCCATAAACGTCAGTCATGTGATGGGATAGTTCGATGAAATTTAAGTTTAAATCTACCAGTGCATTCCGGACATCTGGGGAAAATTCACCCGAGATGATCATTTCGATTTTTTCTTGAAGCATTCGAGCGATCGTGTTGATCGAGTCCACTACCCCGCCAATTACTAGAATTTTGCTCGGTTTATTTTCCATTTTCCCCCCATATCGTATAAGATTTCCCGGTAGCATGGTTTTCACCTGTTCAAGAAATTTACCAAATATGAATGCTCCTTCTGGAACGCAAATTCTCCCGATGGGAACTGCCAATCCGTCTTGATTCACTATTTCGAGAGCGTCCTCGATTTTGAGCTTCAATGCTTGGCAAGTCGATTCCGTGATTCCTTGGCTTGCTGCATTCCACGAATTTCCGATAAAGAAGACCCAGATGTTGTGTTCGGTGAGTAGTCTAAATTTTTCGAAGGCAAGCTCCTTGATTTCAAAGAAGGGATCGATATACAACGCGTGATGTGATATTATGAGATTTACCTTTGTGTTGATCGCCTCATCGATACAATCCACCGTTGGGGTAACGGTAATCAAAGCCTTGCGGATAACGATGCTGGAAATGTCCGTTTTTCTACCAAAGCACAAGCCCTGATATTTTTCGGTAGTTAACGAGAGCCATGATGGAGAGAGATCATCCAAGGATTTTAAAATCTGACTTAGATACATTATCGACACCAGGATAATGTGTACGATCGATGAATGCATTCAAGAGATTGATCAGTGAATTTAATTTCTAAAAGATGGACTCTTGGTCATCCGCATGGCAATGCAACTGCCAAGATTGTTGAAGTTTGCCGAAAAATTCTTTTATGAGCATGGCATGTATAGATTGCTGGTTTGTCATCATTCAAATTGACAACTATAGCTTGGTCGATATGGTCCAGAACACGTATAAGGGAAAGTGTGTCATCATCGGGGATAGCGCAGTTGGAAAAACTTCGCTCATCTCTTGTTTCGTAGAACACAAGTTCCCGACTGATTATTTGCCCACTATCGGGACGAACTTGTACGTGAAAGAGGTCCAGGTTTCAGACAACTTAGTTTTTCAAATGACATGCTGGGACATAGCCGGGGAAAAAAAATGGACTGTCATGAGAAAATTATATTACAAGGGTGCCACAGGCGTGTTTATGGTTGCAGATCTTACCCGTCCTGACACATTTGAAAGCCTGAAAAATTATTGGTTGAATGATTTCATGCAGCATTGTGAAAACATCCCCGTCATTTTGCTAGCAAACAAGGACGACTTGAAGAGCGCTGTTGATGAAACCTATATCAAGAAATTGATGAACGACATAAATGCCATTGCGTATTTTAAAACATCGGCGAAATCAGAAAAAAACGTTAATGAAGCTTTCCTCACCCTGGTAAACGCGATGTTAAAGCGTAATCCATAACACGGGATCCTTTCTCGACGACCATTTTCAACAGAGTTAATGGAAGATTTTTTACACCGTGTTTTTTTACTTAAAACGAAGCGCGATCTTCCTATCCCGAAAGCACAACAAAAAAATGGTCCGGTGGAATGACGGAACACCTGGAATCAATTAAAATGATCTTAGGCGATATGGGGATCAAGATCTTGAAAGTATTACGGCTCGGACCAATGGATATGCAATCAATCCATTTTTTATCGGGAGTACCGATGGCATGTGTTAAGGGACGCATTCCCGTGCTAAAAAGTCTCAATTTAATCAAGGAAACGAGCAGCTATTATTCGCTAGATAAAGAAGGGGAAAAGTTTCTCAAAATGCTTGGCTCGTGTGAAGAAATATAAGCTGCCCAAACGGGTTAAATTTCCCTGAACTTGAACATTATATCCTCGATGATCTTGTCACGAGTCTTTAGGACTTGTAAATCCTTTTCAATGTCCACGTTTTTAACGATATCCTCGATACATTTATTGATAAATTTAGCCTTGATTTTTTCTATCCCGTCATCGTTGAAACGATATATTTCCTTCGTTTTTCGAGCACTGGTTGTCCTGGCATTTGATATGAGCTCACAGATGCCGTTTTCTTCCCACTTGTTGAGGATGATTCGGATAACCTTGTGGAAGAGCGAGAACTTGGTCTTTTCCAAGCCAAGCTTGGCCATGATGATTTTCGTGATCTGTGTTGATGGAAATTCGTTCGAGTGGAAGTTTGAATTCACTCGAAGAACGTATGCCCAGATCAATGCCTCGTATTTTTCAATCTCGTTTAATAGATTATTTATGCCTTTCTCGTACGAGGAAAGCTCGGGCTTGTCTTGTGCATGGCTCATGGATAGATCTCAAATTGTTTTATCCGATTATACATTTAACTCTAACTATAAGGTTGGACAAACTTGGATACCATGCCTGGGCGGGTCGTTAGAGGAAACCCGCATATACACAGACTTCGTACGAGATAGGCGACGTGTTGTTTTTTTCCCATCAAAGTATTTAACCTCCGAGAATTTGGCTTAGTATAATCGAGGCTACCCCCGATAAAGTGCCGTCGGGCATCTTATGGGCCATTTTAAATGATGATATCCACATTTGACTATGTTTTTTGAGATTGGATAATACTCTAACTATGAGGTTGGATAAAGTTGGACACTTTGCCCGGGCGGGTCGTTAGAGGAAACCCGCAGGCTTCGTCTGGGGAGCGAATACCGAACCACGTTATATGATTTCCATCTAAATATTTTGACACCACGGAAAATATCTGAAAATGCATCAACTCGATCATGATAAAATGCACTATGAGCACCTAACAGAGCGTTTAGCGATGTTGTCCAATTTTATCCACATTTTTAACAATTAGTTATGACTGTAGAACTCAACACGAAAAAATAAACATTCACCTTTTTGAAACGAGTTGTTTATCATGTCGTTCAAAGTCCCCATAGACCGGATTGCCGTTATCATAGGTAAAGATGGCAGTGTCAAGAAACATATTGAAGAAATTACTGGAACAGAAATAGAAATTGATAGCAAGAGCGGTAGTGTCATTATCAAGAAAAAAGATGGTCCAGAAGCAATGCTCGGGGATTGGGTTGCGCAAAACATCATCAAAGCAATATCACGAGGCTTCAATCCCACTATTGCTGAAAAGCTAGTCGATGAAGAATACATGTTCGAAATCATCGATCTTGAGCGCGCCATGGGCAATTCTAGCAGCCAGGTACGGCGCGTTAAGTCACGATTGATCGGAGAATCCGGAAAGACCTGGA
>Ga0315277_10008648_pt1 | contig 13056 bp, 10 predicted proteins | sample YL17G05_15_MG_FD_203695 | JGI IMG/M metagenome (GOLD analysis project Ga0315277, IMG submission 203695) | Sediment microbial communities from Yellowstone Lake, YNP, Wyoming, USA - YL17G05_15 | ecosystem: Environmental > Aquatic > Freshwater > Lake > Sediment | place: USA: Wyoming | collected...
CCGGGTACGTGAATCAACCGCTCGAAGGGCCGGCGCTCCATGCCAGATTCTCCTTTCGAACGGAGTTGAGTGGACCGCACCATCACCGTTGATGCCTGGGAGGGCTTACAGGCGCCAACGGCGGGAACCTCCCTCACACACAGACTGCCCGCGCGCAGACGTGTATGATGTCATCCTGCCAGCACCGCCACCACTGTCGACGTGAACGTGTAGGCCGGCACGATCACCTCGTCGCCACCAGAGCGTACTCCGTGCCGATCCTGTCGGCGAAGTCGCGCTCGGACCTCGCACACTCTGCGAGCTCTCCTGGCTTGCGTGGCAGGAGCCGGAAGGGCACCAGTGCTCCCGTGCTGAGGAAAGGGCCCCAGAGCTGCCAAGCCTGCCGGACGCAGTCTCTGGGGGGTACAAGCACTCAGCGCAGGTAGCCTAGAGCCTCCAGCTCTCGCCGGACCTCCTCGGGGAGATCGCTGTGGCGGGACCTCGGCGCGGGCGGGGCCGCGGCCGCGGCGTGCGCGGAGACGAACTCGGCAAGCGGACGCCCCTGTGTGCGCGCGAATGCTTCGAACGCCGCGACCATCTTCGCGGCCGTCTCGCGATGCTCGGCGATGACGTTCCGCGTCTGCCCCGGGTCGCTCCGCAGATCGTACAGCGCCCTCAGCTTCCCTCCGCGGTAGAGGATGAGAGACCACTGCGCGTCCCGGACCAGGTAGGACGGCCAGTTCCCTTCGCTCACCGCGAACACGTAGGCGCGCAACTTGCTCTTGCTGCCGTCCAGCAATGGAAGCAGCGAGCTCCCCTGAACGTCCTCGTGCGGATAGGGCGTCTGGTAGAGGTCACAGATCGTGGGCAGCAGATCCACAGCCTGCGTCAGCGCGGCCACCTCTCCGACCAGCCGCTGTTGCCTGGGGAATCTGATCAGCAGGGGGATATGCACGCACTCGTCGTAGACCGCAAGCCCATGGTTGATGTACCCGTGCTCGCCGAATGCCTCTCCGTGGTCGGAGGTGACTATCAGGAGAGTGTTGTCGAGAAGGCCGTGTTCGCGTAGGAGTCTGACCACCTCGCCCACGCCCCAGTCACCCCACCGCAGGTTGGCGTCGTACATGTTGACCCATTGCTTGGGCTCTAGCAGTTCGCGCTCTTCGTACCGGGGCGCGACCTCGGGGAACTCGAAGCCCACCCGCCGGACGGTCGGGGGCTCCTGCTCGGTGAACGGCCTCGCGAACGCGGCGGGGGGATCGTACGGCACGTGAGGGGGAAGGAGATGGACGTACGCGAAGAACCGGGACATCCGCTCCTCGGCCAGCCACTTCGCGAACGCCCGGGTCAGCCCCTCGGGCGTTCGCCACCGACGGCCCCCTCCCCCGCCGGCGGGTCCCCTGCCGGCCCCGCCGCGGCTGCCCGGCTCGGGGAAGACTTCCTCGAACGCAGCCCTTAGGCCCCTCTCCGGCGAGGCGCTGACGTTCGAGCTGAACAAGGCAGTGCGAAACCCCGCCGCCTTCAGTCCGCGTGCAAGCGTGAAGGTCCCCTCGTCGAGCGTCTCCCGCTCGACGATACGGTGGGTGTCTGGATAGAGCCCTGTGAACAGCGATGCAGTGGACGGACTCGTGAATGAGCATGGGGCGAAGTGATTCCTGAAGACCACCGATTCCCCGGCTAGCTGATCCATGTTCGGCGTGGTCTCACGCGGATAGCCATAGCATCCAACGTGGTCGGCCCGGGCCGCGTCGAGCACACAGATCAGGAGGTTGGCGGATCGCGCCTCGGACACGAGCTTGCTCAGCACCGGCTGGCCCACGGCTAGCGCCGGGAGCTGGGACGATGAGGCTGAGCCCTGGGGGCCGGGCCTCGGCGAGCCAAGTCTTGCGAGGCTGAGCCTTGGGTGGCTGGGCCCTGACCTGCCCAGCTCGATGGTCGCTTCCCCCCGCAGCCTGCCAGCCCGAGCAACCCGAGAAGGAGACCCATAGCCAGTGCCTGGCGCAGCCTGCGCGAACGGGCCGGTGGCATATCTTTCTGAACCTCCCTGGTGTTCCTGCTGACGCGATGCTTCACGGGCTCTAGAGGGCGCCACATCGAGTGACCCCCAACTTCGACCCAGAGACGCCGCTGCCTGCGGGGATGCCGGCCGCGTTCGTCCGGCCTGAAGCATACAAGTGCTCCGGGACTCATCCGCGCCTCGTCTTCGCCGAGCGCGCGCCGTCAACCTGTGTACAGCCCTCGTGTGGATCGCCGATTGGACGGCTGCCGGGTCGGGAATGCCCTTCGGTGCCGGGGACGGGCTGCCCGCCAAGCGCGCGGAGGCCATGCCGTGGCTCGCCGAGGGGAGGAAGCCGGGCTGAACAGCGTGTCACTGGCAGCCGTTCATGAGGCCACCGGTGCGTGTCGACCGATGCTAGAGCCCTATCGTCGTCGGGCGAGGCCGCGAGCGCCGCAACTCCCGGAGCCTCCTCGAAGGGGTTCCTCTGCGAGCGGAGGGACGGACAGGCGTTCGCGCAGAACCACCGGAGATCGATGGGCACCGAGTCGCCTTGGGGTCCTGTCTCGGGGAGGGAGTAGGATGCGAGCTCTGACCCTGTCTGCCGTCCTGGCATGCACGATCGCCTGCCAGACTGTCGAAGCTGTCGGCCAGCCTAGCGCAAAGGAGATGAGGTCCATGATCGAGGCGAGGCAGCTGGCGCTGGACCGTCCGTCGCGTCGGCACGAGGTATCGCGGGCGCCTGCTGACGGCCAGTGTCTTGCCGTGAATCCGCCGGTGTTCGTGTGGCTACCCGTGGAAGGAGCCACCGAGTACATCCTCCAGTACTCGCGCGACCCGTCGTTCCGGGACGCCTCCACGGTCACGCTCGAGCACCCGGTGGTAACACGCGTGGGCCGCCAGTCTCTGCCGTGGGCGGGCATGACGGAGTTCACCTACACTGCCAGGCCTGCAACCCTGCGCGTTCTTCACGAGTGCTTGGCGGCCGGCAAGTGGTACTGGCGCTACGGCTGCGACGCGGGTGGGGGGGCAGGCGTGGTGTTCAGCAGCACGCGTGAGTTCAGCATTGCCGACGACGCGGTCGCCCTCCCCTTTCCCGACGTGAAGCAGGTCATTGCCCGCATCGGCGCCTCCCGGCCGAGGATCCTGGTGACGCCAGCGCAGCTGGAGCGGATCAGGGAGCTGGGCCGCAGCGCCCTCAAGCACGAGGTAGAGAAGATGAAGCAGGAGTGTGACCGCCGTATCGGCGAACCGCTCCTGCCCGAGCCGGACTTCCTACCCGAGGGCAACGCATGGGCTCCGACTTACCAGAACCTATTCCGGACCACTCGTCCCTTCTTCGCGGGCATGGCGAAGTGCGCAGAGACCTACCTCGTCTCGGGTGACAGGAAGTATGGAGAGGAAGCCAGGCGGCGGCTGATGCACATCGTCTCCTGGGATCCGAACGGGAGCACCAGCCTGGGCCACAATGATGAGCCAGGCACTGAGATCGTTAGGCTCGCGCCGCGGGTCTACGACTACATCCACGACCTCCTGACCGATGAGGAGCGGGAGAAGTGCCGCCGGTGCTTCTCAGTCCGGATCCCGCAACTCTACTGGGCTCTGAAGGCGCGGCCGTTCGAGGTGGACCCGTTCGAGAGCCACGCTATGGGCTACTACCTCGAGGACTTGACCGAGGCCTGTATCGCCATGGCTGGCGAGCTGGATGTGGAGGAGTGGCTGGAGTACTGCCTGATGATGCTCTGGGCACCTTTCTTCCCACCGTATGGCGGCCAGGATGGCGGCTGGTGCGAGGGGCCGAGCTATTGGGGCTGGACGGTCGGCGTGTTCATGCGCGCGTTCCGGCTGGTCGAGCAAGTGACGGGCCTGCCGCTCCATCAGCGGGAGTCGACGCGGAACACGGGCTTCTACAAGCTCTACGGCAACCCGCCGTACAACAAGATGTCGCTGTTCGGCGATGGGCAGTCGGGGAGATCCGGGGGCGGCGAAGCCATGTGGGAACTGGCGATGGCGTTCCGGAATCCCTACTTCCAGTGGTTCTCGGACTACCAGGGGTACAGGCCGTCGGGACTCTCCGCGTTCCTCTTCCATGACCAGCAGGTGAGGGCGAAGCCGCCCGCCGATCTGCCGCAAGCCAAGTGCTTCTTCGACGTCGGCCTGGCGGCCATGCACAGCGACCTCGCCCATGGCGAGAGGAACGTGCAGGTCCTGATGCGCAGCTCGCCGTTCGGTTCGACCAGCCACGCGTATGCGGACCAGAACGCGTTCACACTCGACGCCTTTGGCGAACCGATGGCCATCGCGTCAGGCTACTATCCATACTACGGAAGTCCCCATCATCAGCAGTGGACCTGGCAGACTAAGGCGGCGAACGCAATCGGCGTAGACGGCCAGGGGCAGGCCCCGAGAGACTGGGATGCGAAGGGCAGGATTGCGCACTTCGAGACCACGCAGTACTGGCATTACGCGTTGGGGGACGCGACACCCGCGTACAAAGGCCGCCTCCGGAAGTGGCGCCGGCACATCGTCTTCCTGCGGCCCCTCGACGACCAGATGACGCCGGTGGTGGTCATCTACGACGATCTTGCCGCGCGGGATCCCGCCACCTTCCAGTGGTGGCTGCACGCGGGCCACAGGATGGACATCGATGAGCTGACCCAACACGTCCGCATCGAGGCGAAGGACGCACAACTCGACGTGTTCTTCCTCTCTCCGAGCGACCTCCGGTTCTCACAGACTGATGAGTTCACGATCCCGCCCGAAGGGGACTATCCCAGCCAATGGCACTTGACCGCAGAAACTACTGAGCGGAACGACGCCTGTCGGTTCCTCACCGTTCTGGTACCCCACAGGGCCGATCAGGAAGAGGCTGCGCAGGTCAAGCTGCTCTCAGGGAGAGGCTGCTTCGCGGCGGAAGTTGTCCTCCAAGGGAGAAAGCATGTAGTCGCGTTCCGCACCGACGCGGTGGGAGGGGAGCCCGTTGAGCTTGGCGGCGTGAGCGACGAGGGCGACGTCCTCGCTGCATCATGGGACGCCGCCGGGAAGGTGCTGGGCAGCGGTTCAGTCCATCTGGGAGATGACGGCCAGCCCTTGCCAGATGGAGATGGGTCACCCCCAGACGGCTCCTGAGCTTGCCTGACAGGCCGGGCCGGTTCATCATGTGAGACCATCCGGCGGCGCCTCTGGGCGCCGCCCCTTCTTCACAGGAGTGTGCTCGCGCGGAGTTCTCCCGGACAGCCGTTGCCCTGGTGATCTGACCCATGGTGTTGAGTGCGCAGTCTGCTGGGCAGAAACGTCTCCTCTTCCTGAAGCAGGCCGCTGCCGTTGGTGGCGAGGTGCGCGAGCTGACCCGGCTGCGGGACAAGAACCGCCTTCCCAAGTCGCGCTGCGACGATCCCCCGACAGGAGGCGCTACACCCCGATGCAGTGGCTGCCGATCCTGCCGCGGTCGGCCTACTACGGCATCCCGAGAAGCCGGGTGCAGGAGCACTCCCTGATCGCCAGGTCTACTCTCCACCGCGGGCTGCATGTGGCCGAGAGGGGAACGTGGGTGACCGGAACACCAGAAGGTCAAGTGCCAGAAGACCCCCGCGGAGATCGCGAAGATGACCGAGGGCATCCTCGAGGCGAATCCGCACTTCGGCCGGCGCCGCATCGCCAGGGCCATGTCGACCTTAGGTGTGTTCGTGGCCGCCTCCAGGGTCAGAAACGCCCTGCTGCGGCTCGGGGCGGTGGGTAGGCACAACTCCATCGCCGTGACAGAACGGGCGATCCTCGCGCTCAAGCACCAGTGGCTGAATCGCGTCCCCGTCATCCGCGAACTGAACCACCTGGCAGACTTCGAGTGCTGGTACAGCGACCACCGGGGCCACATGACACTGGGCGGTGTGGTGTCGAGCGCGAACCACCAAGACAGGCACTGGCAGGAACCTGACCGCTCCTCTGAGGCACTGCCGCGGAGCATCCAGCGCCGCTTCTTCCCGGACGTTCGCATCACCGCCTCCCGGCTAGCCGCCTGACCGGACTCGGCTTCGGATTCGGTCTGGGCATCTCCCTCGGCCTCTGCAACCCGCGGACGCGCCGGCGCGTTGCTCGCCTCAGGAACCTGACGTGCTCCGACACCAGGGGGATCCCAGTCTCGCGAAGGCCGTGCTGCCTACGCGACGAGAGCGCGCCCTCTCCAGCGCTTGACAGGCATCCCAGGCCAGTGTGACAATCGCGCTATGCGTCAGCGATCCCGTTCGGTTGCCCGGTGAGGAGACCCGTTACACGCATGCCGTCCGCTCTGGTCCGGCCAAGGAGCCGGGGCGAGTGACCCCGGCGGCGATGGTGCACACCGACCTGGCGCACTCCAGGGGGGTGCCGATCCCCGTATACGGGAGGATCGTGCCCGCGGCGGAGGGAACCGAGGCCGACAGCGGATGAGCAGAACCAGCGCCTCCGAGATCATGAGAGCAGTCGCGGGCGCAGTGGCCATCGTGCTTGCCAGCGCCGCTCTGGGCGTCCTCGTCAACCACCTCTCCGACCGAGGGATACCGGTGCTGCCGGAGCCGGGACAGGAGCGGCTTGCCCTCGCTCTTCCTGCGGGGCTCCAGCCCCTGCCGGTGGCGGAAGCCGCCGGGCTTGTGGGCAGAGCAGGCGTGCTCTTCCTGGATGCCCGCACCGCTGTGGACTACGAGGAGGGGCATGTCCCAGGCGCAGTAGGCTTCCCTCCGGGGAGCTTCGAGGACCGTTACCTCGACCTGGCGGACCAGATCGAATCAGCCTCCCGGGTCGTGGCGTACTGCAGCGGCATGGAGTGCTCGGACTCGATTGAATTGGGCCAGCGCCTACTGGAGGTGCTCCCCGGGCCCATCTACGTGATGGAGGCAGGCTGGGCGGGATGGAAGGCGGCCGGCTACCCGGTGGAAGTGGGAGCTGAGCCGTGACGGTAACGCGCGCTGGCACGCGGGTCTGGGCTGGTCATCCGGCGGTCGGCGCCCTGTGTCGGCTGCTGCTTGGGGGGGTGCTCATCTACGCGGCATTCCCGAAGCTTCTCCGGCCCGATGAGTTTGCGAGGCTGGTCTATGGCTACCGCATTCTGCATCCCGATCTCGTGAACCTGGTTGGGATCACGCTGCCGTGGGTGGAGCTGGTGGGGGGCGCGCTGCTGGCGGTCGGGGTCGCACCCAGGAGCAGCGCTCTGGTGGCGGCAGGCCTGCTGGGCACATTCATGGTCGCCGGCTTCCTGGCTCTCCTGCGGGGGCTGGAGGTCAGCTGCGGGTGCTTCTTCCCGTTCATGGGTGACCACAAGCTCGGCTGGGATCTGCTGGTGCGGGATGGCCTGCTCCTGCTGCCTGCACTGCAGGTCATCGTGTGGCCGAGCAGCTTCCTGCCAGGAGTGTGCGGTACCCAGCACGACTAGGGATCTTCGCACACTGAAGTAACGGGTACGGAGCTTCTCAGCGCTCTCGGGAACGCCCTGAGGGGTTTCGCCGTTACTTCTTTCGGCGAAACCCATTAGTGCTGGCAGTCTGCTGCCTCCTGTCCGTGTCAAGCGGCGATGAGACCGCCGAGGAGGCAAGTCTGGCGCCACCGAAGTCGACGGGCGAGGCACCGCGAGCGGGGCGCGTACCAGTAGTCCCACGTATGCCCGGTGAGGGGGCCCAGTCTGCTGGACTGCTCCCGGCTGCATTGCCGCCAAGCGAGGTCAGAGCCCTTCAGGCCGGTTCCACAAGGCCCTGACATGCACAAGGGGTTTCACAAGCCCTCGACACAGGCATGCGCCGCGACGCCGCGATCTCCCACCGCAATGTCGCCCATCCGGTGCCCCCCGAGCACCTCGGCCGCCGCGTCTGGCTGCAACTCGTGGACAGCAGGGCCGTGATCCTGCATGCCAGCGAGGGGGTCGCGGAACGCCCCCTCCAAGTGCGAGCATCTCCTGCAGCGAGAAGGCCAGCCTCTTGCTGTTACGAGACACGCGCACGGCCCGCGAGGAGCTGGCCGGCGGCCGGAGAAGCCTTGGCGTCACGACCTCAGAACGCAGGAGGGATCATGCGCAGGAAGCGTTTCGCGCTGATCGGTGCGGGGCTGTTCGGCGAGGTCCACGCGAAGGTGTATGGCGGCCATCCGGAGGTGGAGTTCGCCGTCGTCTGCGATGTCAACCGGGAGCGAGCTAAGGAGGTGGCCGCTAGGTACGGGGCGGGCCGGTTCTGCACGGACTGGCGGGAGGTGGCGTTGGACGCGAACATAGACGCGGCCTCGGTGGCGACGCCCGACTTCGCGCACACTGAGATCGCGGTGGGGCTGGCGCGAGCGGGGAAGCACCTGCTCGTGGAGAAGCCGCTAGCGATGACAGTGGCGGACTGCGAGGAGATCATCGCGGCGGCCAAGGAGGCTGGGGTGAAGCTGATGGTGGACTTCCACAACCGGTGGAGTCCACCGTTCCACGAGGCCCACCGGCTGGTGCGGTCGGGGCAGCGCGGCGCGCCGAGGCTGATCTACTTCCGGCTGAGCAACACCACGTTCGTGCCGCTGAAGATGCTCTCGTGGGCAGGGCGGTCCTCGGTGTTGTGGTTCCTGGGGAGCCATGCGATAGACACGGTGTGCTGGCTGGTGGGGGAGTGGCCGCACCGGGTCTACAGCGTGTCGCGGGAGGGGGTGCTGAAGGAGAAGGGCGTCGATGTGCCGGATTTCTTCCAGAGCGTGCTGGAGTTCCCCGGCGGGGCGGTGGCGTCGATAGAGAACAGCTGGCTGCTGCCGCAGTCGGCGCCGTCCGTCGTGGACGTGAAGTGCGAGGTGGTGGGCTCGGAGGGGACGCTCGGAGTGGACACGACATCGCACCGGACGCTCGAGGTGGAGACGCCGGAGCGGTACCACTACGGCGACCTGGCGGGGAACCCGATCCACGGGAAGCACCGCGGGTTCCTGACCGACAGCATCGCGCACTTCCGGGACTGCGTGGTCAACGACGAGGAGCCGCTGGTGCCGGGCGAGATCGGGCTGGAGGTGACCCGGGTCGCGTGTGCAATAGAGGACTCAGCAGCGTCGGGACAGCCGGTGGCGATCACGCGGTGAGGGCGGTGGGGCGGCCGGCATCAACACAGACCACGAGGTGGAGCAGATGAAGATCGAGCAGGTGGCAGCGCAGATGTACACGGTTCGGGACTACACGAAGACGCCGGCCGAACTGGCGGCCGCGCTGAAGAGGGTGCGGCAGATCGGATACCAGGCGGTGCAGCTCGCGGGCACGGGCGAGGCCCCTGAGGCGGAGGTGGCCAAGATGCTGCGCGACGCCGGCGTGGTGTCCTTCGGGAGCCACGAGAGCTCGGCGAGGATCCTCTCCGAGCCCGGGGCGGCGGCGGAGCGGGCGAGCAGGCTGGGGTGCCAGTACGTCGTGTTCCCGCACCCGGGGGGCTACCGGCTGGAGAGCCTGGGGGACGTGCGGTCGCTAGCGAAGGAGCTGAACGCGGCGGGGAAGGTGATGCGGGAGGCCGGGGTGACCCTGGCCTACCATAACCACAGCACGGAGTTCCGCCGGTTCGAGGGGAAGCTGGTGCTGGAGGTGCTGTACGGGGAGACCGAGCCAGAGCACTTGCAGGCGGAGCTGGATACCTACTGGGTGCAGCACGGAGGGGGAGACTCGGAGGACTGGTGCCGGCGGCTGAAGGGGCGAATCCCGCTGCTGCACCTGAAGGACTACGTCATCTCGCCGGAGGGCCGGCCGACGTTTGCGGAGGTAGGACACGGCAACCTGACCTGGAAGCCGATCGTGAAGGCAGCGGAGGAGTCGGGCTGCAAGTGGTACACGGTGGAGCAGGACACGTGCACCGGGGACCCGTTCGACTCCCTGAAGATGAGCTTCGAGTACATCCGGGCCAACCTGTGCGCATGAGCAGCCGCGCGCGAGACGGGCGCGGCTGAGGAGATCCGGGTCCGGCCGGCCTCCGTTCTCCTGACCGGGAGGAGGGGGCCGGCCGGACCGCGGGTGAGAGTGGAGAGAGCCAGTGAAGAAGGCTGAGAAGGGCACGAGGATCAAAGTGGTGGCCCGCGGGCCGAACAAGCGGGTGCTGGCGGAGGACTCGCAAGGGAAGGAGGTAAGCCGCGTCTACATCAGCCCGCGCCGGGTGAAGGTCGGGCCGGCGGGGGAGGTGGTCATGGCCGGCATCGGGGGAGTGGGGACGGCGCGGGAGCACCGCCGGAGAGGGATAGCCAGCCGGGTGTACGCGCGGGTGATGCAGGAGATGAAGCGGAGCGGCTACTCGTGCTCGGGGCTGTTCACGGGGACGGTGATCGTGGCCCACCGGATGTATCGGAGGTACGGCTTCGTGGACATATCGGTGCACCGGACCGGCAGGAAGCTGCTCGACCCCAAAGCGGCGGTGGCGAGAAGCTTCGCGGGACTGGCGAAGCGGCCGGACCTTGCGGACTGGCGGGGCGTCATCAGGGTGGAGGCGCAGCCGTACGCTCCGGTCTACCTTCGGCTGGACAAGGGGGAGGTGAAGGCACTCGAGCGGCCGCGGGGCCGGGTGGCCCTGTCGCTGACCCTGTCTGACACGACCCTGGGGCTGCTGACGTGGGGAGAGATGGCGCCGGAGTACGGAAGGGCCGCGAAGCTGGTGCAGTGGCGCGGAGACGGCGAGGTGTGGCGACGACTGGAGAGGGCGCTGAGCAGCCAGCGGCCCTGCGTGCACGGAGGCTGAGGAGAGCGATGAGCCCGGCGAAGAAGCAGGCGACGAGGCTGAGGATCCGCGACTTCCGAGAGGGGGATGAGAAGGAGATCGCGGCCATCTATGGGGCATACATGCAGGGCTTCGTGGGCCCGGAGCAGCTAACGCCGAAGTCGTGGCGAGATCAGTACCGGCGGCAGGGCTGGTCGGCGCCATCGCTGGACGCGGACAGACGCCGGGGGCGAGTGGCCGTGGTGGGCCGGCAGGTGGTGGGGTATGCGATCAGCGACCACGCCTACATGTGGGACAAGGACACAGCCGTGGTCCAGGAGCTGTGCGCGAGGGAGGGGGAGGACGCCGACGGGATTGCGGAGGCGCTGCTGGCGGACGCGGAGGCCCAGGCGCGGGAGCGAGGCAAGCTCGCGATCATGCTGGTGCTATCCAACGACGACGGGCGGGCGCTGCGGGCGGCCAGGGCGCGGGGGATCGACGCGCCGGAGGACGGGGGCGGGGTGTTCATGGCGGCGATCATCGACCTGGCGAAGTTCCTCCGCGAGATCGAGGCGGAGCTGACCAGGCGACTGGCCGAGAGCCGCTTCCGGGAATGGGAGGGGTCGATCCGGCTGAGTAGCGGGGAGATGAAGGCCGGGCTGAGGCTGCGCGGGGGGAAGGCGAGGGCGACCGCGGTGCGGGGAAGGCCGCGGCTGTCGGTGATGGTGCACCCGGAGGCGCTGCCGCGGCTCATGCTGGGGCAGCTGGCGGTCGGGGAGGCGTACCTGCAGGACTGGCTGTCGATTGGCGCGGCGCACCGGGCGGAGGCGCTGGCGGTGCTGGACGTGCTGTTCCCACGGGCGCCGCTGTACCTGCCGCGGGCACAGTGGTGGTAGGCGGCCCCTGAGGGGACCGGGGGGGCGCGCGAAGGGCCGGGCCGGCGTTCGGGGAGCGAGTGCGGCCCGGGGTGGACAGCTCCTCGGCTAGCGCGCGGCGCGGAGGAGGGCGGCGAAGGAGGCGAGGAGGGCCCAGGAGCAGCCGACGCGAGGGCACGACGAGGCCCGGGGCCGGTTCCTCTCGACGACGCGGCGCAGCTCAGGCGGCATCTCCTCGAGTGAGCGGTATTCCCTTCGGCCCAGCGAGACGTGGGTGACGCCGGAGGTCTGGCCGGGTGGGCCGCTGGTCGTCTTCAGCACGATCTCGGGGCCTGGATCCGCGGCGGCCAGACGCCTGATGGTTTGCTCTCTGTCCTCCCTGGCGCGCTCGGCCTCGAGTGCGACGAGCCGGGCGAGAGCGGAGAGGAGGGAGGTGGCCTCGTCCGGGTAGCGGGCCTTGGGGGCGCGCAGGAGGGCCTCGTCAATGTCCTCGCCCGGCCTGACCGAGGCGAGGGCTTCCCTGAGGATGGGCGGCACGAGCACTTTGAGGGAGTCCTGGGCGGTCACGGTGGGAACGGGTTCCCCTGGGCCGGAGCGCGGTCCTGCCCCAACGGCTCGACACAGGCCGAGCCTGGTGAGACGCGGGACCTAACCCAGACGCGACGTCCCTGCCAGAGGAGCAGCACGAGCGCGGCCAGACCGACGAGGGCCATGCCGCTGGTGTCGTCGGGACGCTTCTTGTCGAGTTGCTGGAGGGGCGCGAGCGCGATGAAGAGCGAGAGCACGCCGGCCCCGAGCAAGAAGCGGCGGCGGTCATCCCAGCCGGCCAGGCCATCTGCCATGCGCAGGACGAGCCAGCCCGCGACGCCGGCGACGGCAAGCCCAATCCCCACAGTGAGAACAGCCGGCAAGCGGGTGTGCGGAAGGGCGAAGAAGACGGCGAAGGAGGAGAAGGTCCAGAGGAAGCCCACGCACCAGAACCAGAACGGCCGGGGCCGGGCGGGGCCGCGCGCTGCAGTCCGGGGAGCGGGTAGGCGAGAGGCGAGCACTACCAGGCCGAGGAGGGCAAGCCAGGTGAGGAGGTAGTGGGGCGCGGCGGGACGGAACTTCGAGAGCGCGTAGTAGCCGAACAGGGCCTCGAGCAGCATGATGCCGACCAGCACAATGCGCCACCGCCGCGCGAGCCACGGATCGGCGCGGCGCGCGGGGAAGGAGACCTCGACGAGCAGGATGGGAGTCAGGATGCTGACGAAGCTGTGGTAGAGAGTGAGCCAGACGACCCACACCCAGTTGGTGCCCAGCGATCTCCCGTAGACGCCGAGCCGGCCGAGATCGGGCCAGGCGGGGTCGAAGAAGCTCTTGCAGACGATGCCCTCCTCGAAGATGCCGTAGGCGGCGGCGAGGCAGAGGAGGCTGGGCCAGCCCTTGCGCCAACCACGGGCGGCCTCGCGGACGAGCAGCGCGCCACTCCCGTAGAGAGCGGTGATGAGGGCGAAGAAGAAGGGGTTGAAGAACTCGCGAGGGGGCGCGGAGCCGGAGAGCAGTTCCCCCACTGCCGGGGCCACTA
>Ga0315277_10008649_pt1 | contig 13055 bp, 7 predicted proteins | sample YL17G05_15_MG_FD_203695 | JGI IMG/M metagenome (GOLD analysis project Ga0315277, IMG submission 203695) | Sediment microbial communities from Yellowstone Lake, YNP, Wyoming, USA - YL17G05_15 | ecosystem: Environmental > Aquatic > Freshwater > Lake > Sediment | place: USA: Wyoming | collected...
TCATCCCGACCTCTTCTCTCCCTCTTCCAAACTCGAAAAAAAAACAAAAAAACATAGGTCGTCAAGCTCAAGTCCTTCTGCAAGTTCGAGACCACCACCGACGCCCTCGCCGCTGCGACTGCACTCGTCGACTCCAAGATGAGCAAGAGCCTGAAAAAGTTCCTCAAGAAGCACGCCGACGGCGACTCGCTCGGCGTCGCCGACGCGAAACTGGGAGCGGTCATCAAGGAGAAGCTCGGCATCGCGTGCGTGGCCAGCGGCGCCGTCTCGGAGCTGTCGCGCGGGATCAGGGCGCAGCTCGGCGGGCTCGTCTCCGGGTTGGCCGGAGAGGGGGGAGATGGCAAAACTCCGAGCGACGACACGTTGGCGCCGATGGCGCTCGGCCTCGCACACTCGCTGTCGAGGTACAAGCTCAAGTTCTCCCCCGACAAGGTCGACACGATGGTCGTGCAGGCAATCGGCCTACTCGACGACCTGGACAAGGAGCTCAACACCTACGCGATGCGGGCGAGGGAGTGGTGAGTAGCTGTTGGTTGTTGTTTTTTTTAATCTGGAGTCGCGTTTGGCCCCCCTTTCCCGACGTCTGTCGCGCGCGTGGAAAAAAAAAAAAACTCACCTCAGAAACAATAAATCATTTCCTCCTCTCTTCCTCCCTTGCTCAAAGGTACGGCTGGCACTTCCCCGAGATGGCCAAGGTCGTCTCCGACAACGTCGCCTACGCGAAATGCGTCCGTCTGATGGGCTCGCGCGACGCCGCGGCCGAAACCGACTTTTCCGCCGTGCCGCTCGACGAGGACGTCGAGGCGAAGCTGCGGGAGGCCGCGGCGGTCTCTATGGGGACCGAGATCTCCGAGACGGACCTCGCCAACGTCGCCGCTCTCTGCGACCAGGTCGTGGCGCTCTCGGAGTACCGCGCACAGCTCTACGACTACCTCAGGGCGCGCATGGCTGCGATCGCGCCCAACCTGACCGCGCTCGTCGGCGAGCTCGTCGGCGCCCGGCTCGTCGCGCACGCCGGGTCGCTGCTGTCTCTTGCGAAGGCGCCCGCCTCGACGGTGCAGATCCTCGGCGCCGAGAAGGCGCTGTTCCGCGCCCTGAAGACCAAGCACGACACGCCCAAGTACGGCCTCATCTACCACGCGAGCCTCATCGGACAGGCGCCTCCCAAGCTGAAGGGGAAAATCTCGCGCCTGCTCGCGGCCAAGTGCTCCTTGGGGGTGAGGGTCGACGCGCTGGGGGACGGCACGGACGCGACCGTGGGCCTTGACGGGAGGGCAAAGGTAAGATTTGATTTCTCGAGTTGGTTTTTGGGGAGAGAGGGAGAGAGAAAGCGCGAGAGAGAGAAAGTGGGGGGAAACACCAAAAAGCAAAAGCCTGTGCAGAAACCCGCAGCCACCGCTTCGCGAGCCCTCTCTTTTCCCTCGCTGGCTCACAACCGGCACTCAAGAGGGAAGAGGGGGACCCCGTTGGCTGTTGCGGCTTTGAAACCGGGCGAGAGCCGAACTTCGGGTGTTTGGTCTCCGGGGGCGGGGACGAGCTCCTTGCGAGCAATCTGATAAATGATCTATAGCACCTTCGAAACCGCACCCATATACTCAAAGAACGACTCAATCAAACAATAAAAACTCCCCCTCAGGTCGAGGCCAGGCTCAGGCAGCTCGAGGGCAGGGCGCTGGCCACCGACGGTGCGAAGCCGCGCGGGAAGGCGCAGCCGACAAAGTACGGCAACGGAAACGGCGCAATCGCCGCCGCCAACGGCGCCGGAGGACACAACGCTTCCGGGGACGCCACCCCGGCCCCGGCGGAGAAGAAGGAGAAGAAGAAGGAGAAGAAGCGGAAGAGCAGTGGCGAGGAGGAAGAGAAGGAGAAAAGCGAGAAGAAGGAGAAGGAGAAAAGCGAGAAGAAGAAGCGAAAGAGCAGCGGCGAGGAGGAGGAGAAGAAGAAGAAAAAGTCGAAAAAGTGAGCAAGGAGTTTTTTCTTTTCGCTTCTTCATCTTTCCTTGTTTCCAGCACTTCAGCATTTCCCCCCTTCTTCTTGTCCCTTTTTACCACAAACTCTGTGCCATTAGCGTTTCCTTCGATTGAGTTTGCGGTTCTTTATTTTGGCTTTGGAGAGTGTTCTGGAGAGAGGCGAGTTTTTTTTCGAGAACGAACAAAAGATGAGAGAGGGAAAGAAAAGAGTTAAGACAGAGAGGGAGTGCGCTGGTGCTCCTCTCTCTCCCCTTGTTATAAAAAAATATGAAAGCTTCCCCCCCCCTTATTCTCACAAGAGAGCGATCGAGAAGAAGCAAAGAGAGAGAACAGAGATGGGGAGAGATGGGGAGAGAGACGGACGATGAAGAACAAACCAAAGTGGATTTTTTTAACAAGTAAATGCGGAACTCGTCATAAACAAAAAGCGCGTTGCCTCTTCTCTCTCTCTCCGTTGTCTCTTTCTCCATCTCTGTCTCTTTCTCCATCTCTGTCTCTCTCGCTCTCGCTCTCCCCCCAACTAGACAACAAAAAATAGACCAAACCTCTCATTTCTCTTCACCCCTGCCTCGCCCCCCTCGTCGGCGCCCCGGGAGGCGGGCCCCGGTCGTTCTGCACCGCACCACTCCCACGGTTGGCGACGTCCTCGCCGACGATGCTCTTCTGCGGCTCGACGATCCCGTCGATCACGCCGTACTCGATCGCGTCCTTGGGCTGCATGTACAGCGGCCGCTGCAGGTCCGCGTCCAGCTTCCCGACGGAGTGGCCCGTCGTCTTGCTAAGGATGTTCAGCAGGGACTTCTTCTGGGCCAGGACCTCGCGCCAGCGGATCTCGACCTCGACGGCCTGGCGCTGGCCCGTCGGCGGCAGCCGCGGCTGCTGGAGCATGGCCGTGGCGTGCGGGAGCATGAACCGCTTGCCCTTCTTCCCCGCCGAGAGCAGCATGCACGCCTGACCGATCGCGACTCCCACGCCGACCGTCGCGATGTCGTTGGCGACAAAGTTCATCGTGTCGTAGATCGCGGTCGCTTCCGTCTCAAAGCCCACGGTCTCGCCGTCGGCGCGCGTCGTGCCGGTGGAGTTTATGTACATGTAAATGAGTTTCTTCGCGTCGAGGTACTGGAGGTACATCAGCTCGGCGCAGATGAGCTCGGAGACGGCGGGGACGAGCTGCGAGAGATTTTTTTTTAAAGTTTAAAGTGAAAAAGTTTGAGGGGTCCGAGGTTGAGAAAAAAAGAAGAAAAAAGGGTTGAGAAGAATTTTTTCATCTTTGCTAGGCGAGAACTCGTTTTCGCTTTCGTTTTCGCGGTTCCGTCCCCTTTTCCTCCTTCGCTTTTCACGTCAATTCGACTTCACAGCACAGACAACAAAAGCCGAAAACAATTCTCACCGGCATGCCCAGGTAAACGATCCTGCCGTCCATCAGCAGCGAGGGCAAATCGGGGGGCCCCCTCCGCCGCGGGTGGCCGCCGCCGCCACCGCCGGCCCCTGCTGCCGCTCCGGGGGCTCCCGCCGCGGCTTGGATCGCGGAGACGTCCATGAGCGGGTCAGGCATGTAGATCTCTCCTGGCTGCATGGCTGCGAGGGCGACCACACAAGGGGAGGGAGTGCGCGGAGAGCCGCGGAGGAGACGGCGACGATGATGATGCGAGGTCGACGACGACGAAGAGAGAGGGATCGACGGAGCGGAAGTCGAGGGCTTCGCCGTCGAGCGGCCGCTCGCCGAGCAGCAGGCGGCGCTTTGCCTGCTGGAGAGGGCTGCAGTGGCGGACATGACGATGCAAAGAGAGAGAGAGAGGGTGTATAAGCAGCCACCTTGAGCTCTAAAGAGCAGACGAGCGAAAACGCCGTTCGTCTTCGCCGTTGGTCTTGTCGCCCCGTTCGAGATAAATGAAAAACCTGATATCCTCGCTGTTTCATTTTGCTGTTTTCCGCTCAAAAAAATCAATGCCTCCGCGTCGCATCGTCCCCACGGCCGTCGTCGACGCCACCCCGGCGTCGCCGCCTCTGGGCGCGGCCCTCTTCTCCGAGGGTGCCGCCAACGGAGGCGTGGCGCTCAAGCTCAGGGCGCCTGGGGCGGCCGGCAACAGCACGGCGCTGCGAGCCATCGCGAAAAAGGCAATGTCGTCGTCGTCTCATTCCGCTTCCGCTCCGGAGCGCGTCTACGTCGTTCTCGGCGCCGACGGCGCCGTGGGGGACGTCCCGAAGGGCGCCGTGGTTGCCACGGGCGAGCATGGCAACAAGGTGGACTGGAAAAAGGTGAACAAAGAGAGAGAGAGAGATGAGAGAGGGAAGGAAGGGAGAAAGCAATCGATCGACACAGCAACGACGACGACGACGAAACCCAAAAACTCAACTCAACTTTCTCCAACCTCCTCCTGCTCCTCCTCCAAAAACAAAAACACAGATCCTCACCGCCCGCGGGCTCAACAAGAAGTCGTCAAAGGGCAAAGGAGGACCGACGACGGGCGAAGAGAACAAAACCGGCTCCGAGCTGCCCCCTGGGATCTCGGCCGCGGCGGCGGCGAGGCTCGGCGGCGGCGGCGGCGACGGCGACGGCGGAGTCGGCGGCCCCGCTGCTCGCCGCGGCGGCGCAGACATATTTTCTTCGGTCATCGAGCGCATCGAGCGCCAGTACTGCTTCGCCGGGTCCTCCTCAGACGAGGAGGAGGTCGACGAGGACGACGTAGAAGACGAGGACGGAGGCAACAGCAGCGGCGGCAGCGACGACGACGACGACGACGAAGGGAGCGACGGCGGCGGCGAAAAGAGGACCAGCGGCGAAGGAGGAGGGAAGAGGACCAGCGGCGAAGGAGGAGAAAAGCCCGCCGCGGCTGCTCCGAAACCTCCTTCCGCCCCCGCCAGGAGGAGCAACAGGGGCTACCAGGGCGACCACTACGAGTACGACGACGGCTTCCTCGACGACACCGAGCTGGGGCTCTTCCACGGCGACGACGGTGACGAGGGCGAGGGCGGCGGCGGAGGAGGAGCCGCTGGCGGCGGCGGCGCCGGCGCTGCGGGCTCCCGCAAGCGCAAGTTCGGCGGGTTCTACATCTGCCAGGGCCGCGTGGAGCGCGCCGGCGAGGAGGAGGAGGAGGCGGAGGGAGACCGGCAGCTCGGGGAGGACGGGACGGAGGGAGGAGGAGGCCGCCACCGCACAACGGCTTCGGGGAGTGCCCCCGCACTCTCCCTCGCCGCCGCCGCCGCCGCCGCCGCGGCCGGAGCTGCGGCGAGCGGCGCCGGCCCTTCTGGTGGTGCGAACGATGGTCGCGCTGTCACCCCTTCCTCCCCTCGCCCCGCCGGCGCCCTCTCGGAGGATTTGGACGACGACCGCGACGGTCGCGACGGCAGCCCTTCCGGGGGGCCCAAGAGGAAGTCGCCCTCCCCCGGCGGCGGCAAGAAAAAGTCGGCCCCTGTGGCTGCCGCCGCGGCCGAGTTCGTCCCGCCGCCGGGAGTCCTCCAGGCAGTCGCCGACCTCCGCGCCGCGACGGAGCTCTGCCCGCTCCCGCGCGAGGGCGCGCAGCGCAAGATCCCAGACTCGCTCAAGCACCTCATCGTGCGCCTGACCTTCCAGGCGGACAGGGACATCGGCCAGAGCAAGCAGGGCAGGGACTGGCTGCACCGCAGCGCGATGGCCTTCCTCGAGCCGTTCTCGACGCGCGGCAACTTCACGGCGCGCCTGCGCGTCGACAGGGAGCAGGCCGTCGTCGAGGCGAAGATGCGCGCGCACAGGCTGCGCGAGGGGCCCGCGGTCTCGCTCTCGACCTCGGCCGCCGAGGGAGGCGCCGGCCCGCTCTCGCCGGCCTCGGCCTCGGCGGCGTGGCCCGGGGCCGTCGACCGGGGCGTGAACGCGTTCGTCGAGCACTGGCTCCTCGTCCACGGCGGCTCGCGCGAGGGCGCGGGGGGCAGGGAGGCCGCGGCCGAGGCCGCGGGCCTGCTGCGGCTGGGGACGTCGCCCGCGGCGATCGACGCGGTGCTCGCCGCGGCCGAGCGCGGGGCGGCCAGGGAGGCCGCGGAGCACGCGGGAGGCGGCGGCGGCGGCGGAGGGGGAGGGGGAGCTGGCCGCGGCGGGAGCGCTTCGCGCGACGGCGGCGGCGGCGGGAACGGAGGCCGCAGCAAGGCCAAAAGCCCGACGCCTCCCCCCGCCAAGGAAAAGACCCCTCCGCCTCCCTGCCCCATCACGGAGCAGATCATCGCCTCCGCCATCGCTGCCGGCGCCGACCCGAAGCGAATCCAAGAGAGCCTCGAGGCCTTCCCCGGAGCCACGGCCAAGGCCGTCGTCAACAAGACGCTGCTGTACTTGGGGCGCCGCGGCGCCACCGTGGGCGAGGTGCTGTCGACCGCCAACGCGCTGGGGCTGACAGGGGAGCCGAAGTGGGACGAGAGCAGCAAAGGGAAGAGGACGCACGTGTCGACGATGCTGTCGAGCGGCGGGAAGCTGACGAGGGACGAAGGAGACGCGAGGGGAGGCGGCGCGAGCGGCGACGGGGGCGTTGGTGGCCAAGAAGCGGGGAAGAAAGGCGACGCCGCCTTGCCCCACTTCTCCCCCTTCTTCGTGCACGTGGGCCAGAGGAAGATTGCCCATGTCTACGCGCACTCTGCCTACCCGGGACTGGTCTCCGCGGCGGAGCAGGTCAAGGTTGCCGCCGCGAGCGCCGCCGCCGCTGTTGGAGCTGCCGCCGCCGCCGCCGCCGCGAACGCTGCCGGAGGAAACCCCTACCGCCCTCCGTCCTCGTCCCGCGGAGTGACTCCCACGCCGACGCCGACCCCTGCCGCTGTCGGATCCTCGAAGGACGCAGGAGGAGGAGGGGGCAGCGTCTCCGGGTTCGCGGCGCAGCTCCAGTCGGTCGCCGCAGTGCTCGCCGACAAAAACTCGACGACGCTGGAGAAGGCCGCCGCGCTCGGGGAGGTGCCCGTCGCCGTGATCGAAGCGCTGGGTCAGCTGAACCCGGCTTTCAGGCCGCTGCTGGAGGCGCTGGCGAAGGTCGGTGGGAGCGGGGGAGGAGGGGGCTCCGCTGCCAAGGACGGCGGCAGCAGCGGAGGGAAGGGGAAAGGGAAGAAGTAGAGTGAGACGTTGCAAAGAGAAAAAGCTTGAGTTTTCACCACTTTTTCTTTTCCTTTCGCTTCCATACATCCTTGTTCTTTTTCTTTCGCGTCGCCCGTTGTCCTATGCTGAGAGAGGGGTTCTCAGAGAGAGAGAAAAAAGAACGTTTTAGTAAAGCGAGCGCGTTAGCGAGTCTGCCTTGAATTGAACGACGGAGAAACTCCCTCTCGGGCGTCGGTCGCGCAATCTGTAGCCCTGTCATCGTTCGAAAAAAGGTGCGCCTTCCCCGCTTTGTCTCCTTTGCCGCCGAGAGTAAAGCTAGCTCAAGTTCGAGTCGAACGGGACGTCTTGTAACGTTAGCCGTCGAGAGAAAAGAGCGGAAGAGAGTCCCTCTCTCTGAGCGCGGAGGGAGAGACGCATTCTCCATTCGCGGATCTCGAGGTTTCAAACTCAACCTCTCTCTCCTCCTCCAAAAAAAACACCACACGCCCACCTTTTTCCGCGCAGGAGAAAGAACCAAAAAAACAAAGCACACCATGCACCTCGAGGAGATCAAAACCACTCCTTCAAGCAAGATGGACGTCAACGACGGCTTCGACCTCGACTGCGATAGCAGAGAAGGAGGAGAAGGAGAGAGAGAGCCCACGCAGGCGCCTTCCTTTGCTGTCTCCCCCTCGTTTGCCCTCCTTGCTGCGGCCTCTGCCCAGACCCCGAGGGCGACCTTCGACGTCCCCGCCACGGCCGAGTCCCTCCCTTCCGACGTCCTCTGGCGCCTCGCCACGCTGCTCCCCGTCCGAGACCTTCCGGAGATGATGGCAGTCTGCAGGAGCTGGCGGCGCGGCTTCGGCGCCGCCATCGACGTCCTGGCCCCCAGCTCGCTCTCCTGCGACGACTCTGGTTTCTCCTCCGCCTCCTTCCTGGCGCGGCGCTTTCCCTGCCTCCGCTCGCTCGACCTCTCCTCGGTTCCTGCTGCCACGGCGACGGACGCGGCCCTCGTGGAGCCCCTGGCGGCCCTCACGGGCCTGACGCGCCTGTCGCTGCGCGGGTGCCGCCGCGTGACGGCGCGGGGGCTCGCCCGGGCCCTCTCGAGCCTGCCCCGGCTGCGCTCGCTCGACCTCTCGGGCTGCGTCGGCCTGTCGCGTCCCCCGCCGGACGGCAGCGGCGCCGGCGGCGGGGGAGCGGGGTTCGCCGCCGCCCTGCCGGCGGGCTCGCTGGCGGCGCTCGCGGAGTTCTCGGCGGACAGGATTCCCGGGCTGGGCGACGGCGACGTCGAGGCGCTCGCGCGGGCGCTCCTGCGGCCCTCGGGCTCCCCCTCTCCGTCCTCTCCCCCCGCTTCCTCTCCTCCCTCTCCCTCTTTTCCTTCCTCCTCCGCCCCGTGTCGAGGCCTCGTCGGGCTCTCCCTCGACGGCGCCGGGAGGCTCACGGGGAGGGGCCTCGCGGCGCTCTCGCCCCCGCTCGCTCCCTCCTCGCGCGGGCCCGGCTCGCTCGAGCGCCTGTCGCTGGCGGGGTGCGCCTCGCTCGACGACGCGGGGCTCGCCGAGGGGCTGGCCCCCTTCGCGGCGTCGCTGACGGCGCTCGTCCTCGACCGGTGCGCGCTGGTCTCGGGCAGTGGGCTCGCCGGGGCCGCCCGCTGCTTCCCGGCGCTGAGACACCTGTCGGCACGGGACTCGGGCGTCGACGACGCCGGTGCCGCAGCGGCGGCCTCCTCCTCCGGCAGCGACGAATGCCGCTTCCCCGCGCTCGAGGAGCTGGTCCTCGACGACTGCTCCGCTCTCACCGACTACGGCGTCGAGGCGCTCGCCGGGAGGAGAGAGAGAGGAGCAGCGGCAGGAATGGCGACGGCGGGAGCGGACGAGGGAGCCGGCGGTGGCGGCGGCCTGCCCTGCCTCGCCCGGCTCTCTCTGGCGAGGCTTCCACGCCTCGAGGGGTGGGGTCTCTCGCCCCTCTTCGGCTCCTCGCCGGAGATCGCTTCGCTGTGCCTCGCCGGATGCGTCAGGCTGGGCGATGCGGCAGCGCAGGCAGTCGGCGGGAGGGGCAGCCGGCTGCAGAGCCTCGACGTCTCCGACTGCGAGCGCGTCGGGGTCGGGTTTTGCGCCGGCCTCGGCAGTGCGCCGCTGGTGCGGCTGCGGGCGTCGAGGTGTCCGAGGCTGTCGCCGGCGGCCGTCGAGGCCCTGGGGTCCGGGAGGGCCGCGGAGACGCTCGAAGAGCTCGAGGCGTCGGGGTGCGCGGCGCTCGTGGCCGCGGCGGGCGGCGACGAGAACGCCGGCGGCGGCGGAGACGTCGGCGGCGGCGGCGGAAACGGCGGCGGCGGACGAGGCGGCGGCGCCTCGGCAGTCGCCGCGGCGCTGCCCAACCTTCGCTCGCTCGACCTCTCGGCCACGCCGCTGACTCTCCGAGGGCTCGAGGAGCTCCTGACGACTTCCGTTGACGGGGTCTCATCGCTGCGTCTGCCCCGCCTGGCGTCCCTCAACCTGGCCTGCTGCCCGCGCCTCTCGCGGCCGGCGGTCCAGAGGCTGCTTCTTGCTGCTTCGGCGGCCTCCGGGAGCGGCGGCGGCGGCGGCGGCGGCCTCAGCGTCAACTCGTGGGGCTGCAAGGAGGAGGAAGAGGAGGGCGAGAAGGAGGAGGAGAGGCCGTCGATAGCCGTCAACAGCGACTCTTCTTCTTCTCCGGTGCTGTCGTTCGGGCACCTGAGCCCGCAGCGCGGGAACAGGGCCGCTGCCGCGGCGCTGGCTTCTGCTGCTTGAAGGGAGTTTTTTTTTTTAAGGTCGAGGTTTTGAGGTTCTGTAATTTTCTTCTTCGGCAATCAATCCCACCATCACTTCCCCCCTTTTTCTCGTTTTTCCAACTTTTAATTACCACGCGATGCTCTCCCCTCGAGCGTCGTCCTCAGCCGGCGCTGGTATCGAGGCGTTCGCTCCCGACCTCTCTGCGCTGGCGGCCGAAGCCAGGAAGCCAGACTCCGTTCTCCCGGGCTGGCTGGCGAATGTCGCCGCGGCCGGGCGAGGGGTGTCGGCCTCGACCGCCGCGGGCATCGCCGTCGCGGAAAAGGCCGAGCTGGCTCTGAACGCCCTCGATTCGCTCGGGGAGGCAACCGACGACTCGCACGCGCAGGCCGAGGAGACTGCGATCCAGGTAAGAGAGAGGAGAGGGTGGCGAAGAGGGAAGGAGAACGAGAAAACAAATCAATCGAGACCATCGATGGAGCAAAAAAACCCGACCTCCCTCTCTCTCTCTCTCTCTCTCAACAAAAAACTCCTACCCAATCAGGCCGTGCTCGACGCCTTTCTCGCCGCGGCCACCTCGCACCCGCCCGCCCCGACCCGCGTAGCAGCAGCAGGGATCGCCGGAATTGTAAGGCTCGCGGCGGCAGCGACCGCTGCCGGCGGCAGGCCCCACTTCTTGCCCCCGGGCCCCGACGCGGCGGGAGCGGCCCTGAATGCCGTTTGCGCCGCCGCGGACTGCCCGACGGTCGACGACTCCGTGAGGCTGCGGTGCCTGCAGGCAGTGGTGGTGCTCTCGCAGGTAGGCCCCGTCGCCGATGCTCCGGGGGGCGTCGGGGCGCTGCTGGGCGCCGCAGGCAGGGTCTTGGCTGCGGCGAGCAGCAGCAGTTCAGCTGCGGCGGCAGCGGGGGCGGCGGGGGCGAACGCGGGCGGCAGCGGCACCAAGAGCGTAGGCGCTGCCATCATCAGCGCCGCGACGGGGGGGGAGGTCGGAGGCGCGACGGGCGGCGGAGGAGCGGCGGCCGGCGGCAGCGGCCCCTCCGCCTCCAACAGGCCGCTCTCGGCGACGGCCGCGGCGACCGTCCGGCAGGTCGTCGCCGTCGCGTTCGAGCGCGCCGCCGCGAGCCCTCCCGGGTCCCCCGCGAGGGCCGCGGCGCTCGCCGTGCTGTTTGACCTGTGCGCGCTGGCCTCGAGCGGCGGCGGAGGAGGAGACGCCGCGGCTGCCCCCGCTCCCCCTTCCTCCTCGAGCCCCGCGGAGCCCTCCCCGCCGCCGCGCTGGTCCCGCGGCGGGCCGCAGGCCCCGCGCGCCCTCGGCCTCGCCCTGCTCGACGTCGCGCTCGCCGCCGGCGGGTCCTTCCTGGCCTCGACCGATCCGGGGTTCGCGGAGGCTGTCAGGACGGCGGTGAGGCTGGCGCTGCTGACGGCGCTGCAGGCCTCGCTGTCGGGGGACGACGGAGATGGAGAGGAGGAGGACGACGGAGGAGCCGGAGCGAGAGGAGCCGGAGCCTCCGACTCGAGCGGCGGAGGAGGAGACGCGCCGCTTTCCCCCTCCGCCGCCGCCGCCGCCTCTCCTTTTTCCTTCTCTCTCTCCCGCATCGAGCGCGCCGAGCGCGCGGCCGCGCACGCCTCCCTGGCCGCCGACGCCGTCGCGGCCCTGCGTGTCGCGCGGAGGCTGCTCCGCGATGCGCACGCCGCTCTCGGGGCCCGGTCGGCGCCGCTCGTCGGCGTGCTCGTCGCGGGCGTCAAGGGGAGCAGCAGTTCGAGCCACCCTTCTTCCCCCTCTTTTACTCCTTCTGCTGCCTATGGCTGCCCGCCCTGGCAGCGGGCCGCGGTCGCGCGCGTGCTCCGCGACCTGTGCGGGGACGGCGAGCTGCTGCTCTTCCTGTGGTCGGAGTTCGACTCGAAGGCCTCTGCTTCCACGGTGGGGGGAGCAGCGGCGGCCGCCGCCTCGCCGGCTCCGCCCTCGCAGCGCCCCCGGGCCGCGGCGTCGGTGATCCGGGCCGCCGCCGACGCCGTCGTCCAGGCCACGCTCGCGGCGTCCAGCGAGCCTGGCGGAGGCGGAGGCGTCGGGGACCTGCGCTGGCTGGCGGCGGGCGAGCGCGGCGCCGCCGCCGGCGCCGCCGGCTCCTCCTCGGCCTCCTCGCCCGCGCCCGCCCCCTCGACCGCCGCCGTCGTCGCCGACGCCGTCGTCGCCGCCACGGCCCTGGCCACCACGGCCCCGGGGGGCCGAGTGGGCGCGACGGCGGCGGCGGCGGCCGCGCGGGCCGACGCGGCCGCCTCGACGAGGGCGGCAGGGCTCTGCGCCGAGGGCCTCCTGGAGTTTGCGTCGACGGTCTCGAGGATCGCCGACGAGTGCTGCCGCTCTCCTCCCTCCTCCTCGGGCTCTTCTCCCGCGCTGGCCGCCCGCGCCGCGGCGACGGCGGGCCTGCTCTCGGACGCGTGGCGCCCGGCCTCGGACGCGCTCGTCGCGCTGATCCTCGCTTCTTCCTCCTCGTGTTCCTCCTCTTCCGCTTGTTCCTCCGGAGACCAGCAGAAGCAGCAGCAGCAGCAGCAGCAGCAGCGACACGAGAGCGAGGCCTCCGCCGCGGCGGCCAACAGGGCCCTGCGTGCGCTTCAGTCGCTGGCCAGGGCCGCGGACGCGCTCGGGGCGGAGGGGGCGAGGGACGCGCTGCTGGCGAGGCTCGCGGCGCTGGCACTGCCGGCCGCGGCCGCGGCCGCGGCGGGCCTCTTCGCCGCGGGCGGGGCCGAGGGAGGAGGGCTCGACCTGTCTCCTTCCTCCTGTGCCTCCTCAGGAGCAGCAGCAGCAGCAGCAGCGGCAGGTGGAGGAGGAGGAGGAGGAGGAGGAGGAGGGGCTTCTTCGGTGCTCGCCAGGGCGCTCTCGGCGACGAGGTCGGCGCTGGGCGGCAGCGCCGACGGCGGCACCGGAAGCGCAGGCGCCCCTCCCTCCTTCGTCGTCGGCGGTGAAGGCAGCAACGACGTCAGCGGCTCCTCGTCTTCCTCCTCTTCCTCCTCAGACGCCCTCCACCTCGGGCCCATCCACGTCCAGGCCTTCCGCGCCCTCTTCAACGTCTGCAACGCCCTGGGGCCCTCCTTGACGGACGCGAGGTCCTGGAGCGCGCCCCTGGCGGCGGTGGTCAGGCTCGACGCCGCGCTGGCGGCGCCGGGCACGACGGCGGCCTGCGACGACGGCGAGGAGGAGGCGCAGAGAGCGGCGATGATGGTGGCGCAGAATTCGAGCTCCTCTTCTGCTTCCTCCTCTTCCTCTTCGAGGGACCTCGCGGTGCTACGCGCCTCGGCGGACCAGCTCTTCGCGGCCTCGGC
>Ga0315277_10008650_pt1 | contig 13055 bp, 10 predicted proteins | sample YL17G05_15_MG_FD_203695 | JGI IMG/M metagenome (GOLD analysis project Ga0315277, IMG submission 203695) | Sediment microbial communities from Yellowstone Lake, YNP, Wyoming, USA - YL17G05_15 | ecosystem: Environmental > Aquatic > Freshwater > Lake > Sediment | place: USA: Wyoming | collected...
ATATCACTCCCAGGGACAAACTGGAAGGGCGGGGAAATGAGATTTTCCAGGAAAGAGAACGTAAACTGAAGGAGGCGCGGGAGAAAAGGAAAGAAAGGAGGAACGAATATTTTAAACAAGACTTGACCTTACAGGAAGAAAACAGGATGGTCTCTTCGATCGGTGAAACGGAAGCGAGCTCTGCCGGAGGGCAACTCGCCAGGGATAGCCGGTCGGGGTTTCGACATGAAACCTGGGAGGGAGAGGCACTAAACAGCCCTCCCCCCATCCCCCAATCATTTATGTTGATTCCCCCCATGCCTAAAAAAAACTCTGATCCGCCGGAGGCGGATCACTATCTTAAATCGAAATGCCGTTTGTCCATTTCACGCTGAACCAAGACAGTATTCTTGATGGAATTCCAAGTATTGGTGGGGAACATCTGAATCGTGATGGCAATTTTAATTTTGCGAAGATAAGGTATGTTCCGATATCTTTTGCAAATAGTATGACGAGGGGACATTTAAGAATCGGAGATGTGCTTGTTGTCAAGGACGGCGCAACAACTGGAAAAGTGTCACTGGTTCGGAATGATTTTCCATATTCCATTGCAGTTATTAATGAGCATGTCTTCCGTCAAAGCATTAAAGATGAATATGAATCTGCATATGTATTTTATTATCTATACTCGCAAATTGGGCAACAACAGATATTGTCAGATTTTCGTAGTGCTGCCCAAGGAGGTATAAGTCAGGGATTCATTGATAAAGTATTTATACCCATTATATCCCTCGACGATCAGCGGCGGATTGTGGCGGAGATTGAGAAGCAATTTACGCGGCTGGAGGCGGGAATCGCGGCGCTCAAGCGGGTGCAGGCAAACCTCAAACGCTACCGCGCCGCCGTCCTCAAAGCCGCCTGCGAAGGAAAACTAGTCCCCACAGAAGCCGAACTCGCCCGGAATAAAATTAACTGGGATAAAGGGGATAAACGGGATAAGAAAATTAAGAATTCATCCCAGTTAAATCATGATTATGAAACCGGCGAACAACTCTTGCAGAGCATTCTCACCGAACGCCGCAATAAGTGGTCTGGACACGGAAAATACAAAGAACCCTCCTCCCCTGACACTGCTAATCTCCCGCCCCTCCCCGAAGGGTGGACTTGGGCACAAATGGAAACTGTATGTACCAAGGTTCAAGACGGCACTCATTTCTCACCAAAGGAACAAACCGTATCGGGTGACTTTAAATATGTGACTGCCAAGAACGTGAAGTTTGGTCGACTAGACCTAAGCAATATTACATACGTCTCTGAACAAATCCACCGCGAAATCTACATGCGATGTAATCCTGAGAAAGGTGATGTTCTTCTTATAAAAGATGTCGTCACAACTGGAACTGCAGCAATCAATACGCTCGAGGAGGAGTTCAGCTTGCTTTCGAGTGTATCGCTCTTGAAGCCATTGCGTATAGGACTGCTCCCGGGATTCTTGGTATGTTGGCTCAACAGTCCAGTTGGTTTCAAAGCAATAACCGGCCAGATGACCGGTTCTGCAATTAAACGTATTATTCTTGAGAAAATAAAGAAGGCCCCCGTTCCACTACCACCTTTGTCTGAGCAGACGCGGATCGTTGAGGAAGTGGAGCGGCGGTTGAGTGTGGTAGTAGAATTGGAAGCCTTGGTGACCGGCAACCTTCAACGCGCCGACCAACTTCGTCGGTCTATTCTGCAAAAAGCATTTGCCGGAGAACTTGTGGTTCAAGAAAGTTTAGAGATGCCGGCAAAGGTAATCGCATTTCCAAGGACGGAGAGAAGGAAACGCTCCAATTCTCATTTTGCCCGAGCTTTGTTATCTGCGGAGATTGTTCATCGTCTCCATAGAGAGCCAACTTTTGGTCGTATTAAGCACCAGAAAATTTTACATCTTTGCGAACATATCGCACAGATCGAAGAAATTAAAGGTCAGTATCATCGTGAAGTCGCCGGGCCGCTCGATAACAGGCTTCTCTATACAAATGAAGCAGAATTGAAGAAGCAAAGATGGTATAAAGAAGTTCCTCGTAATTCTTTTGGCCATGATTATGAACCTATGGAAAATGCTGGAGGCCATCGCAAATATTTTGAACGCTATTGGCCGGACAAATTATCAACTATTGAAAAACTCATTGAACTCATGCGCAAATGGGATACAGAACAATGCGAAATCTTTTGCACTGTCTATGCCGCATGGAATGACTTGATCTTATGGGGTAAACCGGAAACGGAGGATAATATTCTTCATGAGATATTGGATAATTGGCATGAATGTAAGAGACGTATCTCAGAAGATCGTTGGCGGAAAGCCATCGCTTGGATGAAAAAACAGGGATTTATGCCTACAGGCTTTGGCAAGCTGACAAAGAAAACGGAATGAAAATCAATAATCACAACACCTTAAATTTAACAGGGATAAATGGGATGAATTGCATAATAAATTTTTATATCTTGTTAATCTTGTCCATCCCTGTTAAAAAGGATTAATAATGTCGAATCCTCAGCAACTCGTTCAAAAGCTCTGGAACTACTGCAACATTCTCCGCGACGATGGTTTATCGTATGGGGATTATGTGGAACAATTGACTTATCTCCTGTTTGCGAGAATTGCGGATAAGCAGATTCACAATGAGGCGATTGGAAATTTATTTAAAAAGAAAGGAGATTACCATGGCCGGAGGATTTGCACACATTACATTGGTTGATACACTTTGCATGAATGCTAATGTCTTGGACGGGATTCCCAATCTGACACCAGCAATGAAGAGGGCGTTGTCATATTTTTTAAACTTTGTTGAGTTGGGATCCGTAAGCCCCGATTATCCTAATCTGACATTGCTCAGCAGCAATGCGGCGGGCTGGGCAAATGTCATGCATTATCATAAAACTCTCGATGTTGTGCGAAAAGCCATTCCTTTGATTTATAAGCTGGATTACAAGCTAAATGACACATTAAAGTGTATGGCCTGGATTTTTGGTTATACGGCTCATGTGATAACCGATCTTGTGATCCATCCTGTTGTCACATTGAAAGTAGGACCTTATAAACACAACAAACGGAAACATCGACTCTGTGAGATACATCAGGATGTTTACATATTCCATAAGGTGAATAATATTGAAATTACACGCGCCGAGTATTTTAAAGATGCAGGGATTTCATCCTGTTGTCAGGAGGGTGATAGAAAGAAACTTTATCAAAATGTGGCAAATTTATGGAAACAATGTCTTCCTCCTGTTCCCGGCACTGTTTTTACTTTTGATGATGATCTTGACAGGCCAACAAAATCCCCCAATCCTGATCAATGGCATAAGAATTATATCAAAATGATCGACGGGATTGCAGAAGAGGGCGGGAAATTACCCCCCCTGATAAAACAAATTGCCGAAGGGCAGGGCGTGGTTTATCCTGAGCTGGAAGACCTGGATAAAGACTATATTGAAGGCTTAGTCACTCCTGAGGGCAAGACGTCGTCTTATGATGAAATATTCAAATGGACGCAGGAGAAAGTCAAGGCTTCATGGTCGGAGCTTGGAAAGGCTTTGAATACAGGCGATCCGGGTTGTTTCACAATTCCTAATGGAAATCTTGATACGGGCCGCTCTGAAAATATGATTTTTTGGAGGGAAAAGGAATGAGATTAAAACAATCGAGATATCTGTCTCTCTTTCTCTTATTTTGCCTTTTAATTTCAGGATGTGTTTGCACAACAAATCCTGAATCTTTGGTTAGACCATTGCCAAAACTTACAACGGCAATTCAGGGTCTTGTTCGCTTTCCTATAAATGGTGAACCTCCTTTAACTGATGAAGAGATGATTCAAAAGGTGTTTGATGACAAGCCCGAGTTGAAAGAGATATTTGCGGGTCTACCCATCAGCATATGGCATAATGATCGTTATGCGATAGTGCTGATCTCGTCACCCAAAGATGGTCAGGCGTGGTTGGAAGATGGTTCCTGGACTTATGATGTTGACCTTCTTAGGTATAAGGATAATCCCCCGCAACCTTCTAAATTCATACTCATTAATCAGGTGCCGGAAAATTAATGAACATATCATATTTAACTGGGATAAACGGGATAAGAAATGATATGTCATGCCCATCACTGTTAAGGCAGGGGGCATTCACAGGAGAACCAGTATGGATGACATGATTCCCCATAAACCTTCCACTGAAGGACTGATCTATTCCTTCCGGAAGATTCTGGATGATTGCGATGCCTGGCCGAAGAGGTCTTCGCTGCGCACGGTGACGGTGTGAATACCGGGAGGCAGGTTGGGGGGCAGCGGCGATGTCCAGATGTGATGCGAGGGCTTTGGCGTCACCCAGTTTTTGAAGGCGTCTTTGTGCGCCCTGACGAGATCCTCGATGAAGGAGTCCTTTATCATCGCTTTCTGCATCCTGGTTGTGGGCAGATCGTCAACCTGGCATTCAACGAGCGACCTGGCGCTCCCGTCGAAGATATTCACGACGATGCCTTTCTCCGGAGTCATGTCTTTCCCGATCCTGGACAAGGGAGAAATGATGCGCATCTGGAAATCATGGTCCAAACTTGCAGCTTTGAATTTCTCTGTGTAAGAGTTTCCCTTGAAATGCAGGATATGATAACCATTGGGCGCGCCATCCGCCATATCCGCCACAGGCACGCCCCGGATGTCCCTGGGCCCGCTCCACCAGGATCCGCATACCGTGCCGCAGGTAATCTGATGAACGGGAGACGGTCCGTTCCACCCCTCTTTCGGTCCGATGAAATGATGCTCCAGGGTATGGGTGTGCCCCGCGAGGAAGAGGAGTTTTTCCCGGTCTTCGAGGATGCGTAAAAGTTCGGGCAAATCCTTCATCAGAAAGGATTGTTCCTCGTTTCTCGCCATTTTGAAAGGGATGTGCGTGGCGAGGACCACGAGCTGATCCCCGGACACATATTTCAGGTCGTTTTTCAGCCACTCGAGTTGTGCGTCGCCGAGGCGGCACTGATATCTGCCTCTTTCCTGTCCCCTTTTTCCCTGAAAGTCCACATTGTCGAGTGCCACAAAATGAACGCCGCCGTAATCAAAGGAGAAATACGAGGGTCCGAAATGGCTGATGAAGGTTTCAAGGGAGTGACCGTCGTCCGGGGAATCGAAGTTCAGGTCGTGATTGCCGGGGACATGATAAAACGGAATCCCGATCCTCTTGATCAGATCCTTGTAGTCTTCGTAGAGCGAGAGATCGTTGGCTGCAATGTCTCCGAGCACAAGCCCGAAACCGGCATTTGCTCCCACCAGCTCTTGAAGCACATCCTCCCGGATGTAATCGAGTTCCTCTGTGGTATAGGGTTGAGGATCCGCAAAAACAAGGACATCGAACTCGGCCGTTTCCGAATATTTTTTCAGGGGAAAGTCGAGGGAATCCGGAAGGGGACCAGTGGGATCCACGCCTTCATACTCGAAACGCGGCGAGCCTTGGGGTCTGTGAATATAATAAAACAGGGGCAGGTTTTTACTGTTCAAGGGGAGGGTGTATCCCGAAGGCTTGGTGATAAAGATCACGGTTTCCGGGTCAATGTTGAGAGCGTAACGTCCTTCCTGATCCGTGCGAACCACGTCTCTGCCATTGGAAACAGATACCCCTGGTATTCCCGTTTCTTCCGTGTCTTTACTTAGATTATCATTGGAATCCAGAAACACATATCCGGTCAGAACTGCGGCCGGCGCAGTCCCGAACAAGGGAAGGAGCAGGATGACAAGGATCGCAATTTTCCCAAAAAGAGAAAGATTTCTCATTTTCGCCTCCTTATTCAGGGGATTACATTAAAAGGAAAGGCTTGACGTTCAAGAGATATTTTCATTGAAAGGACTAAAGGTTTTTTTTAGTTTTATCCGTATGAGAAATATCAAAGGCCAAAACCTGTTTGAATTCTCTTAATTTCATGCAGAAAGGATGTCCCCAAATGAAAAAGCTGTCTTGCCGGTTGGTGTTGTCCGTTCTTTTGGGAATTGCGTTTGTCGCATCTGTTGTTTGCGCGGAAGCTCCGGGGGAGCGGTTTCCCCTGTCCAAGGGAGAATTGTATATTCCCTCCCATTTTACCGCCCCTGAGGGAAATACGTTTGATATGGTTTTTCACATGCACGGCTCACTGCAGACCGCGGAAGAGAATCTTTACAAATCCGGTGTGAATGCTGTTCTTATCGCCTTTGATCTCCAGAGGGCTTCGTCTGTGTACAGGAACTATTTTTCCGATCAGACAAAATTCGGGGCGGTCTTGCAGGAAGCCCTGGCAAAATTGAAGGAGAAATATCCGGATAAAACGCCGGAGATCGGGTATCTGTGCATGACAGCCTTCAGCGCAGGATATGCGGGCATCCGCGAGATCCTGAAAGATCAAAAATATTATGACCAGATCGACGCCATCTTCCTTGCCGATGCCCTGCATACGAACTATGTGAAGGGCAAGCATGTCGATCCGGACCAGATGAAGGATTTTATGAAATTCGCCCTGGATGCAGCTGAGGGGAAAAAGAGATTTATCATGTCCCATTCACGCGTGGAACCGGGCAATTATGCCAGCACCACGGAGTGCGCGGATTATCTCACCAGCGGCGTGGGCGCGTTATGCGAACAGATGTCGCAGAAAAATGAACTGGGCATGGAGTTGGAATCCAAGTGCGAAAAAGGGAAATTCGTCATTTATGGATTCAAAGGGGATGCAGCAAAGGACCACATGAGTCACTTTTATTCCATGTACCTGTTCCTGAAGGAGGCGGATTTCAGGCAAAGCGCCGCTAAAAAGGATCAATAGCCATTATAGTATTACGTTATAACATCTATGCAAAATACGAAGAAGTTCTCAATTTAAAATTCAACTGTTGGTTGTGGGTGGTTGGTTGTTGGTTGTTTGAGAAAAACAATGTTACGTATGTCTTGGAACAACCAACAACCCGATTTATTAACAACCTACAACCCACAACCCGCAACCCACATGGTACATTTTGGTTGCAGTTGAGGGCTGACTTGGAAAGTACTCTAAGAGATAAGTATCGCGAGATTTGCAGAAGAGTATATTGGCATGAAGGAAAGAGACCTCCAGAAACGATTTGCGCCTTTACAGGAACCTGTGACCGCGGATGAGGCGATCTCCGAGGCGGGGCGCTGCCTGTTTTGTTTTGATGCGCCCTGCACCCAGGCCTGTCCCGCGCATGTGGATGTGCCGGGTTTTATCCGGAGGATCCTGACGGAGAATTTCCGCGGCGCAGCCCGGCGTCTCTACGAGTCCAACACTTTTGCCGGCGGGTGCGCGCGCGTCTGCCCCACTTTGGAACTGTGCGAAGGCGCCTGTGTTTTGAAAAATCGCGATAAAAGACCCGTGTCCATCGCCCGGCTCCAGCGTTTTGCAACGGACTGGGCGATCCGGAACCGCGCCTGCGTTCTTTTTCCCGGACAATCCACGGGCCGGCATGTGGCGATTGTTGGCGCGGGTCCCGCGGGATATTCCTGCGCTGCGCAGCTTGCCTGCCTCGGGCACAAGGTCACGATCTTTGAGGCGCGTCCCAGAGCCGGCGGACTCTACACGTACGCAATAGCGCCTTACAAGTTGACCACAAGATTCACCCGCCAGGAGCTTCGTCTGTTGAAACATCTGGGCATCCGGCTGCGCCCCAATACAAAAGCAGGCAGGGACGTCTCCTTTGATGATCTACTCCGAAAATATGACGCTGTTTTTCTGGGGATCGGCCGCGGCGCAACAGCTCCTCTCAAAATCCCCGGAGAAAATCTGAAAGGCGTTATGGAAGGACTGGCTTTTCTGGAGAAGACGCGCACAATGCCCCTTGAAAAAATACACGTCGGCCGGCGCGTGGCAGTCATCGGCGGGGGCAACACTGCCGTGGATTCCGCCCTCGCTGCTCTTCGCCTCGGCGCCCGGGAGGCGACGGTAGTGTATCGCAGAACCGAGGAGGAAATGCCGGCATATAAAAAGGAAATGGAACGCGCCCGGCTCGAGGGGATACGGTTCGTATGGCTGTCGGCTCCTCTTGGGATTCTGGGGAAGAGAAAGGTCGAAGGGATCCGATGTCTCAGGATGCGTCTCGGCGCGCCGGATGAATCCGGACGACCCAGGCCTGTGCCTGTCAAGGGAAGCGAGTTCGTCCTGGAATGCGATATGGTGATCAAGGCTTTGGGGCAGATGCTTTTTGAAGATCCGGCGATGCAGATCAGGGGACTGAAATTAAAAAAAGGCCTGATTGCAGTCGATCGCCAAACGGGAGCCACGAGCGTACCAGGGCTTTTTGCGGGAGGGGACTGCGCCTGGGGCGGCGGAGGAGAAATGGTGAATGCGATTTCCGAAGGCATCCGAGCAGCCCGGGGCATTGATGAAATGCTCAGGCGCGAAGGCCAGGCTTCCCGCTTTTAGGAAGAGGGAATGATGAAAAGCACAAAGCATTTCGAGACCCTGGGTTTCATACCGAAAAAGATCGTCTTGAAAATCGGTTCCGCAGTTCTCACGCGGAGCGGCGACGACCGCCTGGATGAAAATCTCCTCGATGATGTGGCACAGGCTGTTTCCCGCACGTTTGACGAAGGCAGGCAGGTGATCATTGTCTCTTCCGGCGCAGTGGCGACCGGCATCGGGCTCCTGCGTTCCTCTTCCCGCCCCAGCTCCATTCCGGAAAAACAGGCCTTTGCAGCAGTGGGGCAAAGCCAGCTCATGCATCTCTACAGCGTGCATTTCTCCCGCTATGGCCGCAATATCGCCCAACTTCTTCTCACCAGGGACGACATGGAGGATCGTCGCAGGTATCTCAACACCAGTTATACCCTGGATAATCTCCTGTCTCTGGGCGTGGTGCCGATCATCAATGAAAACGATACCACGACCATTGACGAGCTTCGCTTCGGCGACAACGATCTTTTGTCCGCCATTGTAGCAGCCAAGATGCGGGCGGAATTTCTGATCATGCTTTCCAATGTGGATGGTCTTTTTGATTCTGACCCGCGCGAAAATCCCGATGCCAGGATTATCCGGCGCGTGGACAGGATCACATCCGGTCTCGAGGCAATGGCAGCACAAGCCCCGTCCCGTCTGGGCGCGGGAGGGATGCGATCCAAGATCGAGGCTGCCCGACGCGCAACTTACGCCGGCGCCTGTGTGTGCATCTGCAATGGGAAACGCCCCGGAGTTCTGTCCGATCTGTTCGCTGGTCGATGTCCCGGCACCCTGTTCCTGCCCCGGTCGGGCGAGAAGATGTCCAGCCGCGAGCGATGGATTGCGTTTGGGAAGATCGGGCTGAATCGCTGGCTGATCATTGACGACGGCGCGAAAAAAGCCCTGATTGAACACAAAAAAAGCCTTCTCCCTGTCGGCATCAAGGATGTGAAGGGGGAATTCGAACAGGGGGATGTTGTCGAGATCCGCGACAGCGCGGGCGAGCGCCTGGGAAAGGGGCTTGTCAATTATAATTCTGAAGCCATCCGCAAGATCAAAGGCGTCCAATCGGATGCCATCAAACAAATCCTCGGGCAGAAGGAATACGACGAGGTCATCCATCGCGATAACATGATCCTCTTCTCTTGAGGAATATCATTTTTCTTTCATTTTTTTTCCTGCGGCAGGAGCGGGGTTATCTTATCCTGGCGTTGACGAAAGATCAACGCTGCTGTGCCGAAATGATAATGCATCGCTTTGAGGTAGCGTTTTTCATTCATTTTTTCCGCGCTCTCCCTGATATTGATTTCATGGGCGCGCACCTGATCTTTTCCAATGACGAGTCCGGCAAGTGAAAAAAGAAGCAGGCTGGATACAACCCCAAACACGAAATGCTTTTTCCTGGAGCGATAATCCTCAAGAATATATTGCCAGCCCAGAATCCCGCAGATAATGATAAAGGGGGTCCAGGGAACGCGATACCGTCCCTGGCCATAAACAGCAGCATGCATGAAAAGGGAAGAGAAAATCACCAGGTATATCACCCAGAAGTCAGGTCGGTTCCACGTATTCCTTAAATGCACAAAGAATCCCGCCATGAGAATGAGAAGGAACAACGGGACCAGGAGAGCGAGAATGATGGGGATGGTTCGGTTTCCGTTGGTTATAATTCCGAAATAAAAGAGACGGCTGGTCATCTCATCAATGGTCCACATCCTGAAAAAGGATTTGATCCCCTCTTTCAGAATATACGCGGGATTGGCCTTGAGACATTCCCAGGCTTTTTTGTAGGCGAGACGTTCCCTCTGATTTTCCGGCCATGCGAAAAACTGACGATTCAGTTCTTCATAGGGAATTGCGGTATTCCATTGCTTCCAGAGATTGAACGCCCCATTATAGGATATGAGAACCGGCGTCTTCCGCATGATCACGTTTCTCGCAGTATAGGGGAGAATAATCAGAAAAAGACCGGCCAGCACAAGGGAATATGAAAGAACGATTTTTTTAAATTTTTTCAAAGCCATGCCCAGAGGCAGAAACATTGCCAGGGTGGTGTAGAAATAAGTCTCCCTGGTCAGGGCTGTTAATCCCCATGCCATTCCCGTACCCAGGAGAAAAAGCCATGCTTTGGGCGACTCTTTCTTCAGGGCATCGAGGGCAATAAGAGAGATCCAAACCGCGCCGACAAGGAAGAATGTCCCGAGTCCTTCGCTCATCAGGTAAATACAGTAAGGGGGAAATTCAAACCAGAATGCTGTGATGATCAGAATGACGAGGGAGGCGCTGAAACCGGCAAATCTTCGGGACAGAAGAAAAACCAGAGGAAGCAGGGCGCAGCTAGCGAGAGTGTGCGAAAGGCGTACGGGCAGAAGATGGTAATTGAAAAGACGCATGGTGATTCCGATGAACCACCACTCCATGGGCGATCGCCAGCAGCCCGGCGATCCGCCCCGGCTGAAGTAAAGCCCCCGCCCGAGATAATCCAGATCGTCATACGGCGTGACTTCGTATCGGGCGATAAGGCAAAGGATCAACCGTAGGAGGCAACCGAGAAACAACACAATTCCCAGGATCCGCCATTGTTTTCCGCTCATTTCTCTTTCCCCGCTGTAAATGAAATTCAGTCCTGAATATACCCTTGGCTTCTTGAATGTCAAGATGATGCTTGGGACTATGGGGCTATCGGGAATTCATGAGAGGAAGATATAAAAGGTTTTTCAGACTGGTATAGAATCATCCTCTTGGTGATATTCTCTATCAAGTTGGCATTGCCATTTTTCTTCGCCAGATAAAGAGCCTTTTGCGCAACTCCTTCCGCCTCCTTGTATTGTCCGGCGCGGGCATGGGCCGCAGCCAGGATGTCCAGGTATTCGGGCTTTTCATAACCGGTTTTTTCACAGAGGTTTTGGGCAAGAGCCACAGCCCCCTTTGCATCCGCGATTTCTTCATTCCCGCTTGTAGAAAGGAGCCACGCCAGGTATGCCGCGGGCTTGTCCCATCCGGGCAGGCGCTCCAGGGCTTTGTTGTAATATTCCACAGCTTTTCGATCGTTTTTCTCAAGTTGCATGATGTTTCCGAGTTTGAAGTATGCCTGGCCGAATCTGGGATTGATATGAAGGATTTCCAGGAATTGCTCCGACGCCTTTTCATATTCCTTCCGGTTGAAATACACATTCCCAAGTCCAAACATGGCATGGGGAAAATCAGGATTATAAGTTAACACATTACGGAACATATTCTCCGCATCTTCCAGTTTGTTCTGCAAGAGGTACGTATTTCCCAGGTTTGCGCCCGCCTGGGGATTATGCGGCTCGATCTCCAGCGCCCTTTTATACTCAGCCGCCGCATGATCGAGCTCATTTATCGAGGCGTAAAGGTTCCCCAGGTTAAAGTACGCCTGGATGTAATCGGGTTTTGTCCGGATAGCGAGCCTGTAATTTTCTATGGCCTCCCCGGTTCTGCCCAGATCGTTTAAGGCATTGGCAAGGTTATAATACGCCATTGTGAAATGAGGATTCAGCGCCAGGGCGTTTTGATAATGAAGAATCGCGGCATCATACTGTCCTTTTTTTGCCAGAGCCATGCCGAAATTGGTATGCACATCCTCGCGATCCGGATTTTTTTTCAATACATGCTCAAAGTGGAAGATAGCATCGTCAAGGAAGCCGGTTTGAACAAGCGCTGCTCCGAGATTATTGTGCGCATCGTCCAGATCCGGGTTGATGGCAAGCGCCTTTTTATAATAGTTTATAGCCTCTTCCGCATTCTCTTTCTCGTTTGCGCGATGCGCCAGGGCATAATACATCTCCGCCTCGAAATTTACCTTTTCCTCGATGAATGGTCCCGGAATACTGGAAAAGAGGATGATGATGAATGTTCCAGTGCTGAATAAGACAAGCGTTTGCCATCTTTTCTTCCTGATCGCATCCAAAAGATGTATGATTCCGCCGGAGGCGAGAACCGCCAATGCGGGAATGACCGGCGCCCGGTATCTGGACGACACAAACACCAGGATGATGGAAAGGGAGTAGAGAACGAGAAAGAGCACAATAATCATGGGGATCTTACGTTTGGATGCAATCCATCCGATTATTGCCAGGGGGAGAAGAACCCCGAAGGGGAATCCGAATCCATGGATTTTCCAAACCAGGGCATCAAGGCCGATCGACCATTTCCGATAAAGATAGATGTCGATATTTCTCGGAATCTCCCTTGAGTTCAAAAACTGAACGGTTTTTCGCGCCAGGAGCTTCAGGAAAAGGAGCGGATTGGTTTTGATAAATTCCCGCGTTTTCCGATAGAAGAAGTTTTGTTCCTCCCAGGGATTCGTGATTCCCTTTTGCAGGGGAAGGGCGGTGAGTTTGTCCCACTCGTACCCGGGCCGGGTAGAAAGCGTCCTGTCATAATTTTCATTGTTTCCGATGTAAAAATTCAAGCCGCCTGAATAGGGGAGGAACCCGAATTTGCCCGTCACGTTCCGGTTCAAAAGGCACACAGGAAGGAGGATGATGAGGACAGCCCCAAGCGCGCTGAAGAATAAGGGGGGAATGTTTTTCTTTTGTTCGGGATTCATGATCATTCGGATGATCAGCCACAGAAAGCCCGCAAAGAAAAAGGGGAGAAAGGTGGGCCGGGT
>Ga0315277_10008651_pt1 | contig 13054 bp, 13 predicted proteins | sample YL17G05_15_MG_FD_203695 | JGI IMG/M metagenome (GOLD analysis project Ga0315277, IMG submission 203695) | Sediment microbial communities from Yellowstone Lake, YNP, Wyoming, USA - YL17G05_15 | ecosystem: Environmental > Aquatic > Freshwater > Lake > Sediment | place: USA: Wyoming | collected...
CAGGCGGCGCAGAAGGACGACGAGGGCGAGGAGGAAGATATTTTGGACGGCGCGGATCTTGATGACGACGACGATGACGAAGGGGGAGACGACGACGAAAACGAAAGCGACCCTTTCTTCTTCTCTCCGTTCCTCGAGGGAGCAAGCGGAAGCAGCAGCGATCCGGTCTCCGCCGCGGCAGCCGCCGCCTTCGACGCCCCCTCCCGGATCTTCTGGCGGAACGTCGCCGCGCGAGCCGCCGACGGCGCGCCCCCGGTCGTCCCCCTCGAGCTCCCTTCGAGCCTCCTCTCGAGTCGCCGCCGCGGGCTCTCGTCGAATCCTGCCGCTGCGGCGTCTCCCTTGCTCGCCTGGGACCTACCCCCGGCGCAGAGGCTCGAGCCCGCGACCGCGGCGCTCGCCGACGGGCTCGCGTGCAGGAAGAGGGCGCGCGGCGCGTCGATGGCGGAGGTGCCGGCGTCGGTCGAGGTCGAGAGGCTGAGGGCGGAGAGGCTGAGGGCGAGGAGGGCTGCTGCAGCAGCCGCTGAGGCTGCCGAGGCTGCCGCTGCTGCTGCCCCGATAGCCGTGATCGAACCCGTTGGAGGAGGGGGATTCGAGGAGGAAGAGATGCCCCCCGGGGTGTGAAGGGAAAGAGGTGAGTTTTTGGCTGATGTAAAAAAAAAGAAAAGCGAGGGAATTTGAGGTCACTCATCGTGGTCTCAAAATTTGCAATGCCCCGCACCGTTGAGCTGCTGCTGCTGCTGCTGCTGCTTGTCGTCGCGCTCTCGTGCTGCACGTCTCGTTCAAATTGGGCAGCAGAAGGCGCAGAGGGCGATGGCGGCGCTACCATCCGAGACGGCGACCCGGGCTCGCGGGCGCACTACAGGTCGAGCTCCTGGGCTGCGGCCCCGATGCCCCCGACGACGAGCAAAGAGGCGCGAGTCGACGCCGCCCTCGGCGGCCGTGACCACCTCTCTCCTGCCGAGTTCGCCTCCGCCGCGCCCTCGATCCTGCCGCCGGGCATGATCCCCCACAAGCCCCTGAAGGACGACGAAGTCTACCGCATCCTGAGGAACTTTGTCGCCGTGACCGAGAATGCTTCGCTGCCTCAGAAGCCGAGCCCTGCAGAGGTCTCCGCCGCCCTCGCGAGCGCCGCGGCGGGGAAATGGCTCTCCCGGCCGGTGCTCCTCTCCCTCGCCGGCAACACCTCGGGGCTCTTCATGGCCCTCGCGGACGCGTCCCAGGGAGGGGTCGTCAACAAGGAACACGAGTACAACGCCTGGTCCGCGCGCGACGACCCGTTTTTCGAAATCGAAAGCTGGAGCGGCGGCAACAGCAGCTCTCCACGCATCCCTGCCTCGATCGACAGGGCGTTCGATAGGGCGGACTGGACCGCCGACCAGCGCCGCGGGATCAACGCCTCGGCCGCGGATAGGCTGCGCTTCGGTGACAGGGCCAGCGAGCTGTTCTTGACGATGGACCAGGGAGCGGAAGGGGGAGGAGGGGGAGCAGGAGCAGCGGGCGACGGGAGGCTCAGCCTGGACGAGCTCTCCGAGAGGATGCCGGCCGACACTCCCGCGCTGCCGCCGGGCTCCTCCGCGAGGAAGCGGCACCCGGTCTACTTCTACACGCCGGAGAACGGAAGGAAGCTCGCCCGGGCCCTCCTGCGAGCCTTCGACGCAAATTCGGACAAGGCGATCTCGCCGGGCGACGAGGCGGCCGGCGTCGTCGAGGCCCTCGCTGCGCTCAGGGCCGCGGAGGGCCCGCGCTCCCGCCCAGGGAGGCGGCTTATCGCGGCCCTGGTTCTCGGGGACGCCTACGCCCCCCGGGCTGCAATCTCCGAGAGGGAGGTAATCGCTTACGAGGCCAGGGCGAGGGAGGGAGGCGAGATGGCCGTGTCCCCGCCGGGCGAGAGGGGCGACGCTGCCGCGGTCGCGCGGTGGTTTGAAAAGGCCAACGGCGGGAGGAAGAGCTCGAGCGTCGAGGAGTTTGTGGCCCTCGCTGGTTGACGAGTACCATGAGACAGGGGGGGTGGCTCGGGGTGCCGGTGCTGCCGGTGCTGTCTCTGGAGCTCTTTGTGCCCTGCGGGGGGGCTCGCTGTTCAAGTTGGAGGGAAACCGTGTGACAAAACGAAAGAGAGACTTTGAGACATGAGAGGGAGAGACTTTTGCCCCCCGCTTTTTTTCCTTCCGCGCTTTTTTTTTTCCCGTTCGGTTCCCTGCTTCCTCATTTCCATCCCTTGTGTTGACACACAAAAAAGAAAACTACAGGACCCCGTCAATGACGTGGATCAGCGACTTGCACGCCTCGACGTTCGACTGTGCGTCGACGATCGTCGCGGGCTTCCCTCCGTTCCCGGCGCCGCCGCTCGAAAGCGTCGCGCCCTTGACGAGCACTGGCGCCCCCTTCTCGGCGCTCTCCACCTGCCCACCTGCTGCAGCCAGCAGCAGCTCGCGCGTCCAGAGGGCTCCCGTGCCGTTCATGGCCGGGATGATGTGCCTCCTCGCCGCGGCCGCGCCCAGGGGCGTCCCGCCGGCCTTGAAGCCCGCCGGGGCCAGGAGCGTCACCTCCGTCGCGGGGTTCTTCAGCGCCGCGCCGAGCTGCGGGTCCGCCGCGGCCAGGGCTTTGGCCAGCGGGGAGAGGCCCAGGGACTTGAGCGCGAGGTCCAGGGTCTGACAGCATTTGCACTGCCCGCAGGAGATCTGTTTCGGTCGTGTAGCTTTTCAAAACGAGCCGAGAGAAAGTGAGCGAGAGCCGTGTTCGAATTCTCTCTCTCTGTCTTTCTTTTCCCTTTCCTTTTTCCCTTTTCTTTTTCTCGCCCACACCTGGCAGTACGGCGCCCCCTTCATCTCGGCGATGGTACTCTGCATGTAACCTTCGTTGCAGCTGCCCTTGGCCTGGATCTCAGCGCACGTGGGGCCCAGCTCGAAGTCGATTCCGCCGGTCCTCGGTCTGACGTCGCTACAAGCGCACTGCCCCGAGGACGAAGAGGAAGAAGAAGCGCTCGCCACCGAGGCGCCCAGAAGGGCCAGCGAGAGGAGGAAGCACAGGGCGGCGATCGCTCGGCGCGTTTTAGAGGGGGAGAGCATGGCGTCGGTGGTGTTTTTTGTTTTTTCGTCTGTGCCTGGAGTTTTTTTACCTCCGGAAAGAAAAGAGTGAAGCGAGGCGAAATACATTTTTGGTTTTTATTTCGCGGTTGTTTTCTTATCTTTTTACAGACTTCTGCTTCTTCTTCATCATCATCTTCAGCAGCAGCAGCAGCAGAAGAAGACGAAGACGAAGAATCCATATTACTTGTGCTGCAAGCTTTGCAGTAAAAATATAAGGGAAAGAAAAGTTGTTTTTGCTTCTCTCTCTCCCTCTCCCTCTCTCTCCCTCCCTCTCTCTCTCTCTATGGTACCTGATCGCCCTCACATAATTCTCCTCTCCCCTCTTCGCTCGCGCTTTCTCGTTCGTGGGCTCCCGCGTTACGTCTCTTTTTTAAGAATGACCCTCCGATAATGCTGAACTGCTATAGTACGAGCTTGTTCTGCTTTCGGTTTTTTTAAGTTTCGGGCTTTCGCTGCTGGTTTCTCGCCGAAACGGGGTGAGCTTGCCGCGCTGCTGCTTTTGCCTTTGCCTTTTCTTTTTCTTTCCTCTTTTGCTTCATTTTTTTCTTCGCTAGTCGCCGCCGCCGCCTCCGGCCAGCGCGTCGTCGACGTCGAGCTCGAGGTCCTCGTCCTCGCCCTCGCAATCTTTGTCCTCCTCAGCGGCGGCCTCGGCGAGCAGGGCGCGTATCTGCGCCAAGGTCTGCCTTCGGGGCTGCTGCGGCCGCGGCGGCTGATTCGGGGCCGTTGCTGCTGCTTCTGCTGCCGCTGCTGCCGCTGCTGCCGCCGCTGCTGCTGCTGCTGTTGTCGCTCCACCTCCTCCCAACCTTACCGCTTCACTCTCTTCCCTCTCCCTCTCGGCCCCCTGCTCGGCGAGCAGCTCGTCGTTGAGCGCCGCGACCCCCGCGGGAAGGTCCTCGAGGAACCAGGGGTGGCGCTGCACCTGCGCGAGCGTCAGCCGCGCCGCCGGGTCAGCGACGAGCATCCCCGAGAGGAGGTCCGCGCAGGGCCCCGACACCGCGAGGTCGCCCAGGGCGGCGTCGGCGGCCAGGATGCGCCGCAGCATGGCCCGCAGGCGCGCGTCGGCGGGCAGGCTCGCGTCCTCGGGCCTGCCGAACGGGTAGCGGGCGCAGAGCATCGCGTGGAGCATCACGCCGCAGCTCCACACGTCCGCGGCCTTGCCGTCGTAGGTCTCCCCCCCCGTCGCCGTCACGACCTCGGGCGCGAGGTAGGCGGGCGTGCCGACGCGGGACCCGGGCGCGGACTGCGCGGACTCGTGCTTCGAGTACCCGAAGTCGCAGAGCTTGACGAGCGGCCGCTCGGGCTCCGCCAGCAGCGCGTTCTCGAGCTTGACGTCGCGGCTGGCGACCCCGGCCCTGTGGCAGTAGTCGAGCGCGCAGACGATCTGCTGGAAGTACCAGCGCGCGTCGGCCTCGGGCAGGCCCTTGCCCGAGGCCGCGACGAGCGCGAAGAGGTCACCGCCGCTCGCGAGCTCCATTGCGATGCCGAGGTGAGCCTCGGTGAGGAAGACGGCGCGGAGCTGGACGACGTGCGGGTGCGACAGCAGAGCGTGGTTGAGTATCTCGCGCTCGGCGTACTTGGAAAAGGGCCTCGAGGAAGAGGGGGAGGAGGGGGAGGAATTTGGAGGGGGAGGTCGAGGAGCAGGGACCCCGGAAGCGGCGGCGGCGTCGGAGCTCGGGCTTTTGTGCTCCTCGACCCTCCTTCGCCTGCGCCTGCGCCTGCGCCTCTCTATCAGTTTGACTGCGACTTTTTCTCCCGTCTCGACCTCGCGGGCCTCGACGACGACGCCAAAGGCCCCGCGGGCGAGGACGCGGAGCTGTTGTTGGAGATCCGTGGTGGAGGTTTTGTGAGAGAGGAAAGAAAATCCAAAAGCGAGAACAGGAGGGGGGGGTTGAGTCGCTCGAGCTTTCAATTGAGATCAACGTCTTGGTTATCTTTGCAAAAAAGCAGCTGCTTTTGCCGCTCTCCCTCTTCAAACTCACCGGCTCGTACTCGGTGCAACCCTTGAACAGTGCGGCGAGGTCGATCTTAGCCCCCGGGTGCTGCGGGTGCAGCTGCGGCTCCTGCTTCTCTCCTTGCTGGTGACGATAATCCGCCGACGACGACGCCTGCATCGCTGCCGCAACTCGGTCGTCCATCCCCTCTCAAAGAAAAAGAGGGGCCCTACTACGACTAATAGCCCCGCGCGGAGCTTGCGAGGAGGGTGCTCTAATAGCTGAAAAGCGAAGAATCGGAAACGGGGGCTTGTGTGCCCCCCCTAAAGGAGAGGGACACGGAAGGGGAGAAAGGGAAAACGAGAGGGAAAAAAAGAGAGTGAAAAAAAGTGAGGCTCCTTTCCGCTTTTTTCTCGAACCAGCCATAACAAGAAATTCATAGCCGACAGTATTCTTTTTGGGGAAAATATTTTCAGTCTTTCTTTCTCTCCTCTTTCTCTCTCTTCTCTGTCCCACTGCGGAAAAAGAAACGAGCAGTAAGTCGAATTGAAGTAACCATCGTGTTTTCATATTTCGCTACAGAAGAAGAAGAAGAAGTGAAACTCGGAAAAAGGAGGAAAAAACTCGGAGGTAAAAAAAGGTTTTCGTTCGGAGGCGTCTCCAAGGGCCCGCGCCCTCTCTCTCTCCCCCCCCTCCCCTTCTCTCAGAACTCTTCATACCCGTCCCCAGCGCCCCCACCCCCGCCGCTCCCGCCGATCCCGCCGTCCCCGCCTAGACTGCCCCCCGCGCCGCCCCCCGAGCCGCCGCCCCCGTCGAGCCCCGCCTCCTGGTCCATCGTCGAGTCGATAAACTCGTCGTCGGCCCACCCCGCCGCGGCCTCGGGCGGCGCCTGCGCCTCGCGCATGACGGCGGCGATCTCCTCCGCGCTCTGCACCCCGGGCCCGGGCACCGTGGGCAGGTTGTCGTTCATCTCGGCCACGCCGGGGGGCAGATCCTTAAGGTACCAGGGGTGGGACTGGATCTCGGCGATCGCGATCCGCTTCGAAGGGTCCGGCACCAGGATCTTCGAGAGCAAGTCGCGCAGGTCGCCCGAGGCCCTGACGTGCGGCGGGAACTGGTACTCCACCTTGAGGATCCGCTGGATCATCTTCTGCAGCTTCTGCGCGTCGGCCTTGTCCTCCGGCCGCTCGAAAGGGTACGCTCCCACCATCATCACGTAGAGCATCACGCCGCAGGACCAGATGTCAGCGACCTTCCCGTCGTAGGTCTGCCCCTTGGTCGTCATGATGACCTCGGGCGCCAGGTAGGCCGGGGTCCCCACGCGGGACCCCGGGGCGCTCTGGAACTTCTCGTGCTTGGAGTACCCGAAGTCGCAGATCTTGAGCAGGGGACGCGGGGAGCCGTCGAGCAGCGTGTTCTCGAGCTTGATGTCCCGCGAGGCGACGCCCATCCGGTGGAGGTAGTCGACGCCGACGATGAGCTGCTGGAAGAACCACCGCGCCTCGGACTCCTTGAGGCCCCCCTTGCGGACGACGTACTCGAACATGTCGCCTTTTGGAGGCGGGGAGGAGAGAATTCGAGAGAAGAAAGAGAGAGGCAGAGGAGGGAGAAGAGAGGGTCAGAAAGAGGGGGGGGGAAAGGAGAGGGAAAAAAAAAAGTCGGCCCGAAAAAGAGAAGGAAAAAAAAACTCTCTTTTACCTCCGGGCACGAACTCCATCGCGATGGCCAGGTATTTGGGAGTCAGGAAGACCTCCTTGAACTGCACCACGTGCGGGTGCATGAGCATGCGGTGGTTGAGGATCTCGCGCTCGACGTACTTGGTGACCTGTTTTTTTTGGAGTTTTTTTTTCATTTCAAGTTTTTTGATTTTGAGTCTTTCTCTCTTTGTTCTTTCGGGTCTCGATTCCTTCGGGGGGAAAGAAAGTTCGAAAAAACTCCACTCTTACCTTGTCCCCTCGCTCGATAAACTTGACCGCCACCTGCTGCCCCGTGGCGCGGTCGGCGCAGAGCTCGACGAAGCCAAAGGTGCCGGAGTTGAGGGCTCGGATCTGGATGAATGGTTTGGGGGTGGGTTTTGAAGAGGGAAAAAGGTGCAAGTGAGCAGGGAGGAGGGTCGAGGTCGAGGTCGAAGAAGAAAGAGCAAGGCGCCCCTCGTCCTTCCTCTTCTTCTTCCTCTTCTCTTTCACGCCTTCCTCGGCATGCGATCTCGCCCCTGCCTCTCCGTCCCGCCCAAGATTGGACACATAGGATCCCCTCACGAGCTCGTGGGCGCGAGCGCCGCTGGAGAAGTGGGCACGAGGGAGAGAGCAAGGAGGAGGCACCTGCTGCGAAGTCGTTGCTCTCTCTCAAGCAATCGATTGAAGTCTTCAAGTCGACCTCTTTTCAATCTTTCATTCATTCGCTCGCGCCTTTCTGCCAGCCTCCGCAGCTCCGGCATCGACACGCCGCGCGCCGATAGGCCACGGAGACGGCTCCGCCCACACAAACGGAAGCCGACCAACCTTGTAGTACCGCGAGTTCTTGCCCAGGGAGTCGTCGGCGTCGGCGGGAGGCATCGTTGCAGAGAGCTTTTTTTATTTCTCTCCCTTGCCCGACAACGCCTCCTGGCCTCTTGTGTGCCCCCCTTTGGCTCGCGCAGGAAGAGCGGAGCGGAGAGTGAGCGCGGCGAGAGAGAGCGCGGCGAGAGAAAGAGAGCGGCACTGGCGGGTGCGCGCTCGAAGAGAGAGAGAAGGGCAAGCAAGTGGAGAAAGCAACGAGAATCAGAAGTGATTTTCGGAAAGCTTCAAACTCGAAAAAAAAAGCGAGAGGACCAATGCAAGCTCTCGCCCTCTTTCGGGGCGCCAGGGGCCTCTCCCTGGCGCGGCGGTGCTCGATTCCGCAGCGCCGCCAGTTACTATGTGATCGCACAGTGCCTGTGGCGCGAGCACCCCGTCGAAATTGGTGCAGCTCGCGCCTTGAATGGCCTCCGCGGGAAGCGTCGTCGTCGACTTCGGCGGTGGCGGCGGCAAGCCGCTTTGCTTCGTCTTCTCCTTCGACCTCTTCTTCTTCTCCTTCGACCTCTTCTTCTTCTTCGCCTTCTTCGCTCCCGCTCCCGCTGTGTGAGCTGCCGGCAACAGAGCAAGCCAATCCCCGCGATCTCCTGGCTTGGCGCAGCTGGGCCAAAGAGCTCGTCGAGTCTCTGGGCCCTCGGGGCCTCTCTGCCGACGGCGGGCCCGACAGGAGGGAGCTCCTGGTAAGTTTTGATGACTTTTTTTTCTTTTTGTCTCTTCTAGTTTCTCTTGCTATTCCGCAGGCTCTCACCTTTTTCTCGATCTTTCATTCATCTCTCAATTGCAGAAGGAGCTCGACTGGTTCCTCGAGGACGCCGTGGCCTCTCCTCCCTGGGCCAGGCTGCAAAGAGAAGAACATAAAGCTTCTTCCTCTGCCTCGTCTCCCGTCGTCTCTCTCCGCTCCTCTCTTCCTGACCTCTCTGTGCGCTGGGAAGCACGAATAAAGGAGCGCTTGCCTTTCCAGTACGTCGTAGGGATCGCACACTGGCGTCGCGTGACCTTGGCTGTCGGGAGCGGGGTGCTGTGCCCTCGGCCGGAGACGGAGCAGCTCGTCGACCTCGCCGCGGCCGCGTTTCGGGAAATGGCAAAAGCCGAGAAAGATTCATCCTCTTCTTCTTCCCCGTCCCTGTCGAGCCTTCCTTGGGCCGACTTGGGCACTGGAAGCGGCGCCATCGCCGTGGGCCTGGCGCTGGACGCGCTGGTCGTCAGCAGCGGTGGCGGTCGCGGCAACGGAGACGGAGACGGCGACGACGCCTCGACCTCTTCCTCTCCCTCAGCCTCTTTCCCCTCGACTCGTCCGCCGCGCGTCTTCGCGGTCGACGCGTCGCCGCTCGCGGCCTCCTGGGCCAGGCTCAACGTGAGCCGCTTGAACCTGGAGAACAGAGTGACGGTGCTCGAAGGGAGCTGGCTGGAGCCAGTCTTTGAGGAACGAGGAAAAGAGGCGAGGACAGGAAACTCAGCGCCGTCGTCGTTGCCGTCGTCGTCGCCGTTTTCTTCGTCTTCGTCGAAAGAAGCCTTCTTGGCAGGCGTCGTCTCCAACCCGCCTTACATCCCTCGAAGCCAGCTCGCGACTCTCCAAAGAGAGGTGCGAGACCACGAACCGAGCCTGGCTCTCGACGGCGGGGCAGGCGCAGGGTTGGACTCGCTCAGGCCGCTCTGCGCCTCCGCGGCGCGGGCTCTTGCGTGCGGCGGTTTTTTAGCGCTCGAGACGGCCGGCAAAGAGCAGGCTTCGGAGGTTGCGAGCGATCTCTTGGAAGGGAGCGGATTTTTCGAGGATGTGCACGTTCACGAAGACTTGTTTGGCGTGGCACGGTTCGTGACAGCGACGCGGAAAAGGAGAGAAGAATGAGAGAGAAAATTTTTTTTGATGGAAAACTAAGAGAATGTTTTTGCAAAAAACGAAAGAACGGAAAAAACTGATCACTTCTTCTTCGACCTCCGCCCTTCTCCCTTTTTCGGTGGAGTCTTCCCTCGCCGGCGCATGCGTTCGAGCTTGGCTTTTCGCCTGGAGTTGTGTTTTGAGCGAGTTCGTTGTTTTAGGTTAGTCCGGGTTGTTTTAGGTTAGTCTTCCTTGTTCCTGCTCTCTCTTCTCTCTTCTCTCGCTCTCTCTTCTCTCTTCTCTCATCAATCTCGTTTCTCTCTCTTTCATGGCAATACACTTACTTGACGTCGTCCAGGTCGACAAACAGCGGGTCCTGCGCCGCGGGGTTGTCAGGGTAGTAGGACGCGACGACGTCGCCCACGAGCTTCTTCCGCAAAACCTTGCGGCCCGAGGGGCGGCCGTCGCCGATCGCCGTGCCAAAAATCCGGGAGCGGATTCGCTCGAGGGACTCTTCGTCTGCGTCGCTTTCAGCTGCTGTCGAGACTGAGGCCGAGGCGGCGCCTGTCACGGGCGGCGACGCAGACGAAGCGAACGAGTGCGAAGAGGAAGGGAACGAGGAGAAGAGGGCACCGGGAGATGCAGACGACGACGGAGCCATCGACGTCGAAGCAACGCCGCCGCGGGCAGCACCGAAAGACGAGCTAGCCGCCAAGCACGACGCTGCTACGGCAATCGGAGAGGTCCATAGGCTCTGTTTGCTGCCGCTGCACGCTCCCAGACCGCGCAGGGCGCGCACCAGGCCCTGACGCGAGGCCATTCAACTTCGGGAAAAAAAGAGAAGATGAAGAAGAAGAAGAAGAAGAAGAAGAAGAAGAAGAAGAAGAAGATAGTGATTTTCTTCGTCACCCTTCGGCGAAAAACGTTCACAATCGACTCGAAACTGAAAAAGAAATGACGCTGCTCACGTTTGAGATCGTCTCGCTGCTCGTCCTGGCCGTCTCGGTGCCATATGTCCTATATCGCAAAAAAAAAGCGCTGGAAGGGTTTTGAAGGCGGAGTTTTAAGGGGAGGCAAAAGTTGTCGAATTGATTGCTTCCTCGCCCTCTCGACGACCACCTCCACCTCGACCTCAACCACTTCTTCTTCCTCCTCCACCCCACTCCGCTTTCTTTCTCAGTTCAAAAATCCGTCTCCCTCAATGTAAATGATATGATACAAACATAAATTCAGATAAGAAGAAATCAAAGCTCAATTCGTCTCCATCGGAATAGCAACAGCACCAGCGCCGCCTCCTCCTCCGGCTTTCCTTTCCATCTCCGCCGCCCGCTCAATCGCGACGTCGATCGCCGCGGCCACCGGCGCGAGCAGCCTTCGCACCGCCGCGCGCTCGCTCCCGGAGCTCGCCGCGCCCTGCATCGCCTGGATCCGGTCGTACTGCGTTCCGAGGGCTTTGACGACACGAGCAGAGCGCGCTGCTGCTGCAGCAGCAGCAGCAGCACCCGCAGCCGAGGAGGAGCTCGCTTCAGAATTCGCGCTCGACCAAAAGTGCCTCAGGAGCTCGTTGGCCGTAAGCGCCGCCTGCCGCAACAAGGCGAGCAGCGGCGGCGGGAGAAGAGCGGCAGGGTCCGCGTCCAGCGCGGCAGCGGCGGAGAGGCTCCCGGCTCCTCCTCCGCCGCCGCCCGTCGCGGCGGCCAGCATCAGGTCGTCGGCGCTGACTGTCTCCTCCCCCGCGGCGGCGGCCAGCGCCAGGTCCCGCAGCGCGCGGACCGCGTCCTGCGGCTGGAACAGAGAGAAGGCATCGAAGGCGAGGGCGGTATGCTTCTTCTTCACGGGGGCTCGCAGGGAGGCGACGATGGCCTCGGGCGACGAAGACTTTGAAGAATTCGAACAAGAGGGGTCTGGAGCAGCAGCTCCGTCTTCTTTGCCTTCCTCGCCGCAGCCAAAGTAGCCTCTCGGGTCGGCGACCGTGAGGGCCTCGAACTCTTCCTGTGGGGCCGGGTTGAGGTCGTCGAGGCCCGCGCCAGCGCGGTCGCGCCAGCGCTCGGTTTCTTCGCGATCTCGGGCTGCGGAGGCTGCGGCGGCGGTCGCCTTGGCTCCTTTCGCAGCTGCGACGGCCGCAGGACTAGTGTTAGTGTCGGTTTCGGCGGCAGCGCCAGCAGCAGCAGCAGCATTCGGCCCTTCCTTGAGCGCCCTAGCAGCAGCTCCAGCGTCCGAGGGCAGGCCCATGGGCACGCCAGCCAGCACCACGGCGGCGTGCCTGTTGAGCTCGTGGACGATGGCGTCCCTCTCGGCCGCCGCGGCCGCCGTCGCGGCCGACCGGGGCCTCGCGGCGCTGCCGCCACCGACCGAGGGGTCCCTCGCTCCGGCGTGAGCCAGGCCGTACCCGGGGGGGGCGTTGTCCGCCGCGTCTGCCTCGAGGTCCACGCCCGGGTCGACGTGGGGATGGTGGTGGCGGCGGCGGTGTTGGCTCTCTTCTCCAGGCCTGTTTTGCTGCGCCGCTTCTCTCCCCCCTGCCATCGTCGCCGTCGCACCAAACGCCTCGGCACGCCGCTCGGCGCGAAACTGCCGGAACAGCTCGTCCTCGGGGCCCGCCTCTCCCGGGTCCCTTCCCGCGGACTTCAGCCGCCTCCTGGCCCTCCTCACCGCCTCGTACCTCAGGTACCTCTTCCAGAATTCGGCCTCCCCGCAGGCCCGGGGCACGGCAGAGGCGTATGCAGCGCGGACATAGGGCCTCTCGGCAAAGATCTGGAGGACGAGCTCCGGGGTGAGGCGGAAGGTGGCCCGATTGGCGCCGCCGGAGCGGGAGGAGGAGGCCTCTTCCACCAGGAGGGCCGAAGCGAGGCCGACGCGCTGGCCCGGAGGAGGAAAGGCCGAAGAGGGAGGAGCGGCAGCAGCAATGCCCTTGGCGGAAGAAGAAGAGGGCTTTGTCGCCGCCGCTGCCGCCGCAGCAGAAGCAGCAGCCATCTCGTTCTTGGCCGCGGAGAGCTTGTCGGCGCGCCCGCGCCAGAACTCTCCCTCTGTGAGGGCGCCACCGCCGACGAGTTGGTCATAGACCGCCTTGAGGTCCCTGTGTGTGCGAAGGAGGGAGGGAGAGCGAGTGGCTCCAAAAGAAGGCAAAAAAGAGGGAATTTTAGAAAGGTCAAACGAGAAAGAAAAAAGGGCTTCAACGCCGGCCCTTTGGAAGACACGCGAAAGAAAAAAAGAAAGCAGAACGCACTTGTCCTCCTCGAGCAGCTTGCGTTTGGCGTGCGACCACGCGTCCGCCTTGGCCGGCTGCCGAGAGGCGGCGGCGGCGGCAGAAGAAGAAGGCGCTCCTCCTGCTCCTGCCGCCGCACCAGAGCCGTCTCCTCCTCCTTGCTGCTGCGCTCGGGCGATCAACGGAGTCAGCAGATCGACCACCTGATCCGTGTCCTCGACGCTCTCGAACACGATGACCCGCGGTCCCGTCGGCAGGGGCAAGCGGAGCATGGGCTTGCCCTTTGCGCGCTGGAGAGCGCCCGTCAGCGTCCTGTAGGCGAAGTGGAGCGGCGCCGCCGAGTTGGCGTCCTGCGGGAGCCACGAGCCTCTCATCCGGGCGATGGAGAGCGTGCCAGGGAGGAGGGCCTTTGTGGGCGTCTGCAAGGAGGCCGGCTTGGTGAGGAGCGGGAGGTCTTCGTCGGAAGAGGC
>Ga0315277_10008652_pt1 | contig 13052 bp, 13 predicted proteins | sample YL17G05_15_MG_FD_203695 | JGI IMG/M metagenome (GOLD analysis project Ga0315277, IMG submission 203695) | Sediment microbial communities from Yellowstone Lake, YNP, Wyoming, USA - YL17G05_15 | ecosystem: Environmental > Aquatic > Freshwater > Lake > Sediment | place: USA: Wyoming | collected...
TGCGCATCAGCTAATTAGCCACCTGGCGAATGTGCGTTCACGCTTTGGCGAAGGCATGGAGGAGGACACGAAATGACAGTCCACCAGTACAGATGCAGCAAGTGCGACACCATGTTCGAGCGCGACACAGCTCAGGGCGGAGATACCAAGAACCCGTGTTGCCCGGGCTGCGGCGACGCGGACGTGGACATGCTGCCCGACTTCATAGACGCTGCCTCCCAGCCCCTTGATTGGGCCTGCCTGCCGCGCGGCGGCTGAGGCTCCGGCTTCTGGAGTCGGTGACTCCTCCGGCACAAGAGAGAACGACGTACAAAGACCGGGCGACCTTCCCTGTGTCATTGGTACGAAAAAGGCCCTCTTTCCCGTTCGCCCTGAGCTTGTCGAAGGGCCCCTTCATGGTTCGACAGGCTCACCACGAACGGGCTTGCACAAGACGCCGTTTCGGGAATACCGTTTTCATCCTTTGTGGTGCCTGTGGCAACAGGCATAGTGATTCTGAGCGAAGCGAAGAATCTCGTGGCCCGCAGGGTTGGAACAGTGCAACGCAACCCACCACCCCAACAAACCGGCGCACGTGGTTGGTGGGTTTCGCTCCGCTGCACCCACCCTACGCAAGTGTTTTGTGTCATTCTGAGCGAAGCGAAGAATCTGCTTCCGCAGGAATGACATCCTGGGATAGAAAGGCCAAGGGTGATGGACGAATCTCAGGCGGAACTCTTCAGGTTACAGGCTGCAATCTGCAAGACGCTCGCTGACCCCAAGCGCCTGATGATTATTCACGAACTCAGGCTGGGCGAGAGGTCGGTCGGGCATCTGGTGTCCATTCTGGGCGCGCCCCAGGCAAACGTGTCGCAGCACCTGGCCATTCTCCGCGCAAACGGGATCGTGGCGACGCGCCGCGAGGGAAGCATGGTTTACTACAGGCTCGCGCATCCCAGGATCGGAGACGCCTGCGACCTGGTGCGCGGCGTTCTTGAAGAGCAACTGGCCAGCAGTCGCAGCCTCGCCGATTCGCTTGGCTCACTGAACAGAGGAGCCTGACCACACTGGGGAGAGGGGGATGCAATGGCGGCATTGAACTCCGTGCAGCAAAGGTATCTCGAGGAAAAGTTCGGTGACAGGGTATGTTTCCGCAAGACGGAACGCAAGCTCTACGGACACGATATCGCGGCCATGCCCGGCCTGATCAGGCCGCTGGTCGGCAACACAACGCCTCACGCGGTAGTCCAGCCAGCCAGCGAAGACGAGCTGGTCGCCCTCGTGCGCTGGGCCTCAGAACAGAAGGTGCCGCTGACGCCCCGCGGCAAGGCATCCTCGGGCTACGGCGGCGTGCTGCCGGTGAAGAAGGGCGTCGTGGTGGACTTCTATCGCATGAACCGGGTCGTCCGGATTGACGCCGCAGCCCGGACTGCGACGGTTCAGGCCGGCGTCATCTGGGAGAAGCTGGACAGGGAGCTGGAGAAGCACGGGCTGACGCTGCGCCTCTATCCCACCAGCTACCCCTCTTCGACGGCGGGAGGGTGGCTGGCTCAGGGCGGCGCCGGCATCGGCTCCTACGAAGCGGGATGGTTCCGCGACAACGTGGTCAGCGCGCGTGTGGTGCTGCCCGACGGCTCGGTCAGGGATTTCAGCGGCCCCGACCTCGATGTCATTGCCGACGCCGGAGGCATCACCGGCCTCATCAGCGAGGTCACGGTCCAGGTTCAACCCAGGGAAGAACTGCAACTGGTCGCCATCGGCTGCCCGGACGCTCACGACATGCAGAGACTCGTGCAGTCCTTCATAGACGAGAAACTGCCTATCTGGTCGGTTATCTTCATTAACCCCCGCATGGCGGAGCTGAAGAACAAGGCCCCGCTGATGGAGCACTTCGGCCATCCGGTGGAGGAACGCGTGCTCCTGCCGGCATCTTACGTCATCACGCTCGCCTTCCGCGCCAGGGACAGCCGCGCCATCTGGGCCAGGCTGCCGGGGCTTCTCAAGCCCTGCCAGGCTGAGGTCCTCAGCGACCGCATCGCCCAGCACGAGTGGAAGAACCGCTTCAAGCTGATGATAGTCAAACGCCTGGGGCCCAGTCTGGTGCCCGCCGAGGTGGTGGTGCCGCTGTCAGCCCTGGGAAACGTGCTGACCGAGATAGAGCGCAAGGTTGCCCAGCCCATCGTTAAGGAAGGGGTGGTCATCCGGCAGAGCCGCAACGGCCAGCCCGAGGTCGTTATCCTGGGCTTCATCCCCAGCGACCAGCGCCGCTTCAACTACAACTTCGTATTCGGCCTTTCTCTGTCCATCATGAAGATCGCCGAGAAGCACGGCGGCCGCACCTACGCTACGGGCCTCTACTTCGCAAGCCGGGCGACCGAGGTGCTGGGCGCGGAGCGCCTGCGCAGGTTGAAGGCGTTCAAGTCCCAGGTTGACCCAAGGGGCATACTGAACCCGGGCAAGGTCATCGGCAACCGGCTGGTGGGCACATTCATCAGCCTGGCCCGTATCTTCGAGCCGCTCATCAGGCCCTTCGGCAACAGGGTTATCCCCGAGGTCGGGGAGAGGCCGACCGGGCCCGTGCGCGACATACCCGCCGACGTGGCCTGGTACGCTTACGCCTGTTCGCAGTGCGGCTACTGCATTGAGGAGTGCGACCAGTTCTACGGCCGCGGCTGGGAGAGCCAGTCGCCGCGGGGCAAGTGGTACTGGCTGCGTGAGTACATGGAGGGCCGCGAGAAGTGGGACCAGTTCATGGTGGACACGATCGTGGTGTGCACCACTTGCGAGCTGTGCAACCTCCGTTGCTCCGCGTCCCTGCCCATAGAGCCATCGTGGATGAAGCTGCGCGGCCAGTTGATAGACGAGAAGAAGATGATGACTTTCCCGCCGTTCGAGATGATGGCTGCGGCGCTGCGCAAGGAGGGCGATATCTGGGCGGGATACCGCAAGGACCGCGCCGCGTGGTTCCCTCAGGAGCTCAAGGAGAAGCACGGGCCGGGGCGGAAGGCCGGAGCGGTCTACTTCGCCGGCTGCACTGCCAGCTACGTGGAGCACGACATCGCAATGGCCAGCGTGCGGCTGCTCGATGCCGCCGGCGTGGACTTCACCACGGTGGGCGAGAAGGAGAACTGCTGCGGCACTCCCATGCTGGTAGCAGGCAAATGGGATGTCTTCGCCGAGACCATGAGGAAGAATATCGAGGCAGTCAAGGAGGCCGGCGCCGATACGGTCATCACGTCCTGCCCGGCCTGCGACATGATGTGGCGGCACACCTATCCGACGTGGGCGAAGAAGCTGGGCATCGAGTACGGAATCACCGCCAAGCACTACAGTGAGGTGCTGGCCGAGAAGATCAAGGCGGGGCAGTTCACTTTCCCCGACAAAGCTATCGAGCCGTGCACGGTGACGTGGCACGATTCGTGTCACATCGGCCGCGTGTCGGGCGTCTACGAACCGCCACGCGAGCTCATCAAGGCCATCCCCAATGTGAAGCTGGTTGAGATGAGCCACAACAAGGAGGCCGCACATTGCTGCGGCAGCGTGCTCACATTGATCAAGGATCCGCCCGTGGCAGCCGATATCGGCAAGACGCGCCTCGACGAGGCTATCGAGGCGGGCGCAGGAAAGGTGCTCGCCCTTTGCCCGTGCTGCGAGTTCCAGTTCCGCGTCACCGCAGAGAAGAAGCAGATGCCGGTTGAGGTCGTTGACCTGGCGCGCTTCGCAGCTTCGGCGCTGGGCCACAAGTTCCCCGACCCCAACCCGGAGGTGCAGAGGCAGTGGGCGGTGTTCGAGGCCATGATCGCGCTGATGACGCCGCAGGGCTTCGCGGAGCTGATGGGTTCGATGTGGCCGGAGCTCATAAACGCTATGCCCTTCGGCATGGGCCGGATGATGCGCTTCATGGGCAGGATTCCGGGGACGCTGGAACTGATGAAGCCGATGTTCCCCATCCTGTTCCCCCGGTTGTTGCCCATGATGATGCCCAAGGTTATGCCGGCCATGCTGGACCGGGTCGCGCAACGCATACCGATGCCGGACTACATGAAAGAGCAGATGCCCGAGTTGATGCCCAAGGTCATGGGCAACCTGATGCCGCACATGATCGGCGACGTGGTGCCGCTGGTCACCCAGCCCATGATCGACTATCTGCGCGGGCGTCGGTAGGGGCACGGCTCGCCATCGCCCGCGGAACGGAAATCCCCCTCTGTCCCCCTTTGCGAAAGGGGGGGCTGGGTCGCGGGGCGCGCGTGCGTGCCTCTTCCCCCCTTCGGAGAAGGGGGCTAGGGGGATTGCCCGACCTATCCTGTTTCTGCTGCGCGCGCCAGCGCCGCGGCAATCGCCTGTCTACAATGCACCGGGCGATTGCCACGCCCGCCTGCGGCGGGCTCGCAAAGACAGTGGACTTCCCGTCGCACTCCTCGCCATGACCTGTTAATGAGGCCTCCACGAACAGGTATTTGACAACCCACACGGTTTGGAGCAACATGCTCTACTTGGAGGGGCGGCTGGCAGTACAATGCAGCAGCGGAGCATGAGATGACAAAGACTATCGCCGAGATCAATGAGAAGATCGCCAGGGGGCAAGCGGTCGTGGTAACCGCTGAAGAGGTCATCGACCTCGCCAGAAAGAAGGGCGTGGCCCGGGCAGCCCAGGAGGTGGACGTCGTCACCACGGGAACCTTCGGGCCGATGTGCTCTTCAGGCGCCTATTTCAATCTCGGCCATTCCCAGCCGCGCATCAAGGCCGGCGGAGGCCAGGTCCACCTCAACGACGTGCCTGCCTACACCGGCGTAGCCGCCGTGGATATCTTCCTCGGCGCAACCGCCCTGCCGGACGACGACCCCAGGAACAAGATACACCCCGGCGATTTCAACTACGGTGGCGGCCATGTAATCGAGGAGCTCGTCGCAGGCAAGGACGTCAGGCTGGTGATCACAGCATACGGCACCGACTGCTACCCCAGGCGCAAGATGGAGACCTGGATCAAGCTGGCAGACATGAACGAGGCTGTCCTCTTCAACATGCGCAACGCCTACCAGAACTACAACGTTGCCGTCAATCTGGGAGACCGGACCATCTACACCTACATGGGGGTGCTCAAGTCCAACCTGGGCAACGCGAACTACTCGACATCGGGGCAGCTCTCGCCCTTGTTCAACGACCCCCACTACAAGACCATCGGCATAGGCACCAGGATTTTCCTCGGGGGAGGTGTCGGCTACGTGGCCTGGCAGGGCACACAGCACAATCCCAACGTCCTGCGCACCGAGAAAGGGGTGCCGCGCCGCGGCTCGGGCACGCTGGCGGTCATAGGCGACCTCAAGCAGATGAGCCCGAAGTGGCTCGTCGGAACAAGCTTCATCGGCTACGGCGCTACGCTCACGGTCGGCATCGGCGTCCCCATACCGGTGCTGTCCGAGGAGATACTGGCATACACCGCGGTCACCGACGAGGAGATCTATGCCCCCGTCGTGGACTACTTCCAGGCTTACCCGCAGCGCAAGGCGGATATCCTGGGCGAGGTCAGCTACGCTCAGCTCAAGAGCGGCAAGATAGTGGTGCAGGGGAAGGAAGTGCCGACCGCCTCACTTTCGAGCTACTTCAAGGCGATGGAAATCGCGAACACGCTCAAGGACTGGATTCTGAAGGGCAAGCTCTCCCTGACCCAGCCGGTGGCGCCTCTGCCCGGAGTGGAATCGGGCATCGCCCTCAAGCCCCTGCAGGAACGGCCCTTCTTCAAGGAAGGCTGAGCAGAAGGAGCTGAGAAATGACTGTGGCGAGAAAGGTTGTGCTCCGTTTCCCGCACGGGCTCGTGGACAAGCCCATAATCTACCGCCTGGTGAAGGACTACGACCTCCAGTTCAACATCCTCAAGGCCTCGGTAACGCCGAAGGAAGAAGGCGTTCTGGTACTCGAACTCAGCGGCAGGAAGAAGAACTACGAAGAGGCTGTCCGCTTCCTGACCACCGCGGGAGTAGAACTGCAGCCGCTGGTCAAAGACGTGTTTCGCAAGGAGGACAGGTGCACGCACTGCGGCGCCTGTGTGACCATCTGCCCTGTTGATGCTTTCACCGTGGAGCGCGCGACCCGGCGAGTTGCTTTCCAGGACAAGAAATGCATTGCCTGCGAGCTCTGCATCAAGGCGTGTCCGGTCAGGGCGATGGAAGTGCGACTGTAGGGATGCATGAGCCGAGAACATACCGGCATTGGGTCAGCGGACGGGACCTCGTTTCCTTCTCCGTAGCAGTCAGGCAGACCGACCTTCTCATCAGAGCAGACCGCAACCTCAAGTCCAGGGCGCTCACGGAGACCCGGAGATGCCGCGCCAGCCTGGAGCAGTACATCGAGTCCCACCCGGTCTTCGCCATCGCGCTTGTGCCCGTTACGGTTGAGGAGGATGCCCCGGTGCTGGTCAGAGAGATGGCCGACGCCGCGCGGCAGGCGGGCGTGGGCCCAATGGCCGCCGTCGCGGGCGCCATAGCAGAAAGCGTGGGCAGGCAGCTCCTTCACTCATGCCGCGAGGTCATCGTGGAGAACGGCGGCGACATCTTCCTGAAGACCACGAAGGAACGGGTCATCGGAGTCTATGCCGGGGATTCACCTCTCACGGGCAGGCTCGCCTTCGCCGTCCGGCCCGATGAGACCCCGCTCGGCATATGCACCTCTTCCGCGTCCGTCGGCCCGTCGCTGAGCTTCGGCAACACCGACGCAGTCACCGTCTTCTCCCCCTCGGCCTCTCTGGCGGACGCCGCAGCCACCGCCATCGGGAACCGCGTCGCTTCAGCGAGCGACATCCCGGGAGCGCTGGAGTTCGCCCAGACTATCGAGGGGCTCAGGGGCGTGGCCATCATCGTGGGCGGGCAACTGGGGCTGTGGGGACAGATAAGGCTTGCCGAGGCCTAGGCGAGCGCCGGACCATGTGTGGCGAAATGCGCTTGGGCATGTCAATCGGGAAAGCCTCGGTGAATGCAGACTTGCCGCGAATTGAAATGGGGAATCCCGGATGAACAGGCTTCACCTCTTGAAGCACGGGCTGAGGGTCTCTCGAAAGCTGCTGTTCGTCGAGCTTGCCAGGCGTTCAAGAGTCTTCTTCTCAACAGTCTCTTTTGACCCTTCATCGGCTGGCATAGTCGTGACGAACAACTGCAACAGCAAGTGCGTGGCTTGTACCCAATGGCATCAGAGGTCCTCCGATGAATTGAGCCTGGAGGAAATCGGTGAGCTTCTCCTGCAACTGAAGCGGTTGGGAATCAGAGGAATCACTCTTACTGGAGGTGAACCGCTACTCAGAAAAGACTTGCCAGACATAGTCCGCAAGTGCTCCGCTCTTGGATTCGAGCCGATTGCGGTTCTGACAAACGGTCTCCTGCTGCGGCGAGAGCTTGCGGAGAACCTCCTTCAGAACGGGGTTACGGGGATAACCGTATCGTTGGACGGTCTCAAGGAGACAAATGACCGCGTGAGAGGCATAAGGGGTGCCTTTGAGGAAGTGGTCTCAGCGCTGGAGATGCTGAGCGAACTGCGGGACAGCAGCTATCGCACCACAGAGATACGTGCGGCAATGACGCTGATGAGGCCGACATTGGACCAAACGATTCCTTTGGCAGACGTGGTGCGGCATCTGCGAGTGCGGATGCTTCTCAACCTGGTGAATGCCACGCCCTACCTCTTTCGGGTCGATATGACGGACCTCCGAATACAAGACCTGGACGAACTGAACCACGTTGTCGATGAGCTGCACAGGCTGAAAAGCAGCTACCCCGCTCTGTTCACGGTCTCGCATACCCATGCCTCTTTTGAATACATAAGGAAGTACTTCCAGGACCCGCGGCGACCGGATGTTGCGTGCATTCTGGGGCACATCGGGATCCTCATCGGGGCTCATGGGGACGTGTACTCCGGATGTCTGGCACTGGAGCCGCTGGGCAACGTCCGGGAGCGCAGCCTCAAAGAGATAGTCAGCTCGCCGCGATACAGGAGACGCCTTCGCGACATGTTCTACAAAAATTGCCCCGGATGTTCCTGTGACTACCTGACGAACCTTGCGTACCATGCCCCGTGGTTGTGGGAAGAGATCGTCTGGACGGTCAGACTGAGGTTGAGCCGGGTTGTGCGGTTTCTCCCATCAGGCTCGGCAAGGCCTGCAGGTTGAAGGATGCGGACGGACATGGCCACCGCCCGGTGCCGTGTGCGCACCGCGATCAGGGCGATTGCCGCGTCGCCCGCCTCAGGCGGGCTCCTCGCAATGACAGCCTACTACAGAGGAAGGGATCCCTCTAAGCTATCCGGGACCTGGGGTCGTAGAGCCGCCCCTTCCACTCGACGCCAGCGCCCCTCAGTTGCCGCATGCTGGCGTAGAGGCCGACCAGCAGCAGCAGGGCGATGCCGAGGGGATGAAGGATCGCCGACAGAGCAGGTTGGGAGAAGCGGCGTCCTACAAGGAAGCGCGCCACGTAGAGGATAGCCACCTGCAGGGCAACGAGAACCTCCCAGCCAAATGCGGGCTGAGCGAGAAACAGGCCGTAGGCCAGCCAGAGGAAAGGCATCAGAAACAGGAGCACCACCACAACCATTACCAGTACCAGCATGGCGGCGGAGACCGAGGCCACCGAGTACAGCCACCGGGCGATGCCGTTCCACATAGCGCTGAAACCCACGTACATCTCGCAGGAGACCAGTGGCGACAGGTCCAGCGTCAACTGCCTGTAGTGATGGCGGGCCATCTCTCTGCCCAGCCACACGTCCTCGAGTATACGCGCCTTGACCGCCTCGTGCCCGCCGATGCTCCGGTACGCCTCGGCTGAGAAGAAAAGGAACTGTCCGATAGCCACTGAAGGTACCGGGCGGCGCGTGCGCTGGAACCACCAGAGGGGCATCCAGCACAGCAGCATGAAGTAGAAGAGAATAGGAAGCGCCATCTTCTGCCAGAAAGAGGTGGTTCGCTGGTAGGGGAAGCCGGAGATGAGCGCCGCGTTCGAATCGACCGCAGCCAGCAGAACGCTGCGCAGCGCAGAGGGAGCGTGTACAGTGTCAGCGTCGGTGAACAGCAGCCAGTCACCCCGTGCTTCCTGAGCGAGCTGGTGACAGGCGAAGGGCTTGCCCGCCCAGCCGTCAACCAGAGGCTGCCCCCGGATCAGCCTCACGCGGCGGTCCTCTGCCGCCACCTTCTCCACAATGCTGGCGGTGCCGTCGGTCGAGCCATCATCCAGGACAAGGACCTCGAACCACGGATAGTCCTCGCGGCGCAGCGAGTCAAGGCAGGCGCCGATGTTGGCCTCTTCATTCCGTGCCGGGATGAGCACCGAGATCAGGGGTGGAGGCTCGGGGAGTTCGCCGTCGCCCTCGGCTGTCCTGAGAGACCTCAGGTTGAGCAGGAGGTTGACCAGAATGGCGCCCAGCAGGACGCAGACTACCTGTTGGTAAAGCATTTGCAGAGTTCAGGCGGCCCTGCCGCCAGCGCCGCCTGCCTTTCTCGCTTCAAGGACATCATCGCCCACCGCTCGCTCTTTGATGAAGGAGGGGGCAATGATGAGGACACCGGCGAGGACGCACTCCCAGGCGCTGTAAGACGCCCCCGGCACCACACCGTACGACGAATCCGGCGCCACACCGTACCACACCGCCAGCACCACGGGGATGGAAATGCGGAAAAGGCGATTGCTCAGCACGTGCCTCTTGGTGAGCAGGGCGGGGACGAGATAGAACGCCGCCATGATGAGCACGGCAAGAACGTTGACAAGCATTAGGCCCGACACGCCGATGGTCAGCCCCTGCCCGCCCGCGCCTTTGAGCCAGATGCTCCAGCTACAGCCAAAGACGGCAGCGACCAGGATGACCAGAACGGCCACGGGCTCCCCGACCATCACCTGGGCGATCAGAACACAGATGCCCGCCTTGCCGATTTCCATGAGCAGGGCGAGCACGCCAGGGCGCTTTCCACCACGCACGAACACGGCTGTGACTGTGGCGTTCCCGGTGCCAATCGTTCGGATATCCTGGCCTGTGAACAGGCGCATGGAGAGGTAAGCGGAGGGGATACTCCCGATGAGATAGCCTATCAGCGCCAGAAGCACGTACTCCATCGCCACCGCTCCCAGCAGAGCTTCACCACACCTGTACGTTGTAACAACTCTAAGCAATAGTGCTCCCCTTGTCAAGCACTGCCCCCGTCAACGGTGGGAGAGGCTTTCCAGCGGTGGGAGAGGCTTTCCAGCCTCGATGACGGCCTGACATGAGGGACTGTCGGGTTTGGCAAGGCTCTCCCACAGGATAGTGGGTGTTGCAGGGGTACGGGCACGGCATGCGGCGCCCATACTCGTGATGAAAAGGTCCCTGCGACATTTTCCTATTGACAGCGTGAGAACTAATGTTCTACTATTCCATCGCGCTGGCATCGAAGCCGGCGCGAAAGGAGGTGACACGTGACCGAGCAGGCCGAAAAGGACGGGGCGCAAACCCCCGTCGCGACCCATGAACTGGCAGAGGAAGACAGCGAGGGGGCAAGCAAGGGGCTCCAGGACAGGATCGCGCAGCTTGAGCAGGACATCTTCTCCAGAGACTCAGCGATGGCGGCCCTGAAGGACTCGCTGGCAGGCGCGGTGGGCAAATACCGCCAGGCAGTGCTGGCCGCGGCTCCCGGCATCCCCGAAGAGCTGGTCAACGGGGACACCGTTGACGGCATCGACGCCTCCCTCGCAAGAGCACGCGGCATTGTCGCGAAGATAAGGCAGGACCTCGACGCCGAGGTCATAGCCAGGAGCGTGCCCGCCGGAGCACCCCCGCGGGCTTCCGGCGACACGTCGGCGCTCTCCGCCGGCGAGAAGATAGCCCACGCCCTGGCGCGCCAGACCGCGTAGCGGGCCGCCCAATCACCCGGTAACCGAGTCACCCAGTAACCCAGTCACCTAATAACCCACTAACCCGGTTCCCCAGAAAGGAGCAACAGACATGGCATTGACACTGGCAGAGGCAGCCAAACTATCCAACGACGTCCTCCTTCAGGGAGTCATCGAGACCATAATCTACGACAGCCCTGTTCTCCAGGTACTCCCGTTCGCCGAGATCGTAGGCAACGGCCTTACCTACAACCAGGAGAACGCAGCCGCGGCCGCAGCCTTCTACGATGTCGGCGATGAGTGGGCGGAGTCCACCCCGACCTTCACGCAGAAGACCGCTACCCTCAAGATCCTGGGCGGCGATGCCGACGTGGACAACTTCCTCGCGGCGACGCGCTCGAATGTCCAGGACCTCGAAGCCGCCATCATCCAGCTCAAGGCGAAGGCGATCCAGCAGAAGTTCGACGATACCTTCGTGAACGGCGACACCGCCACCAACGCCAAGGCCTTCGACGGCGTCGACAAGCTGTGCGTCTCCGGGCAGACGGTCAGCATGGGCGCCGACGGCGGCACCATGACCCTGGAGAGACTCGACGAGCTGGTGGACAGGGTCAAGGGCGGCAAGCCGCACCTCCTCGTCATGAGCAAGCGCAGCCGCCGCAAGCTGTCCCAGCTTCAGAGAGCGCTCGGGTCGATCGAGATGTCCCAGGACCAGTTCGGGAACTCCGTCAGCCTGTTCAATGGAATCCCCATCGCCGTGTGCGACTGGATATCGGACGCCAAAACGCAGGGCGTGAATGCCGACTGCTCCGCCATCTACGCCATGCAGTTCGGCGAGGGCGCGCTGATGGGCCTCACCGGCCCCGGCGGACTTCAGGTGGAGAGGGTGGGCCAGCTCGAAGTCAAGGACGCCACCAGGACACGCGTCAAATGGTACTGCTCGCTGGCCCTGTTCAACAGCGTCAAGCTCGCCCGGCTCATAGGCGTCCACGACTAGACGACCGCATGCGTGTCGTTTCACACGTAGGGGCACGGCATGCCGTGCCCGCGTGCCCCGACCGCGCGGGGGCGATTCCTGAATCGCCCCCACCCAAAGGAGCAGACATGGGCAACCGCAAACTGAAGGACGGCCTGCCCAGAGAGGCCTTCGCCATCGCCGGCGACCCCGACGAACCCGAGACCTGGAAGCTGCCGCACCATACCCGGGCTATCTACCGGGCCCTCAAGGGCAGGCTCGACGTTGAACACACGGTGGACTGGGAACGCCTGGCTGCGGCCGTCGCTGCGCTTTCACCCGGCGGCTTTCGAGGCCGGCCGGTCGACGCCTCCGCGGGGGAGAAGCGGGCCGCAGCCAGGCACCTTGCAGCCCACTGCCGCAAGGCCGGCAGGGCAATACCGGCGACACTGGCAGTTCTGGTGTAGGGACGGTTCGCGAACCGCGCGCGGCGGCAGGCCCATGTGCCTGTGCCTCGGTAGGGGCGATTCATGAATCGCCCCCGGGAGAGATTCCGATGAACCTGTCCGAGATGAGAGCATTCGTACGCAGAGATCTGCGCGACGAGGACCCGGCCGACTACCGTTGGACCGACGACGAGCTCGACCGGCACATCGCCCGTGCTCTGCGAGAGTACTCACACGCTCTGCCACTCGAGACTAAGGCCGACATCGCCACCACGCCCGGCAGCCGCGAGATTGACATCTCGGCCCTGTCAGACAGGGTGACGGTCGAGGCAGTGGAGTACCCCGTCGGCAGCTACCCGCCTGCGTATCACCGCTTCGCCCTGTGGGCGGACACCCTGACCCTCCTGAGTAACGCTCTCCCGGACGGCAGCGAGGCGCGTGTGTACTACGGTCGGCTGCACACCCTGACGGCGCAGGACTCAACCGTCCCGGCCCAAGACGAAGATCTCGTGGCGGCGGGGGCCGCGGCCTACGCCATGCTGGAATGGGCCAGCTACGCCGTCAACCGCGTCAACGTCGGCGGGGCCGGCACGGCCGGGCAATACCGGGAGCAGGCGAACGAGCGCCTGGCCTCATTTCAGAAGGAAGTCAGACGGCTCGGCCGGTCCAACAAGGTGCGGGTAAGGCAACTCTACACGCCGGCGACAACACCAGTATCCCGTGCAACCGACGCCGGCCCGTAGGGGCACTGTACGCAGACCGTCTCGAGACGCCGGGCAGGTCACAGCGCACCGCCTGTGGTCCGCATTCCGGCAGGGGCGGTTCGCGAACCGCCC
>Ga0315277_10008653_pt1 | contig 13051 bp, 12 predicted proteins | sample YL17G05_15_MG_FD_203695 | JGI IMG/M metagenome (GOLD analysis project Ga0315277, IMG submission 203695) | Sediment microbial communities from Yellowstone Lake, YNP, Wyoming, USA - YL17G05_15 | ecosystem: Environmental > Aquatic > Freshwater > Lake > Sediment | place: USA: Wyoming | collected...
TCCTGCACTCCTACCAGGTCCCTGAAGTGATCGCGATTTCGATTTCCGCCGGCGATCCCGCCTACCTGCAATGGCTTCAAGGCTGCCTGGCTTTCAACTCCTGACCGCTGACTTCTGGCTCCTGCCATCTACTTTCCCGACCAGCGCGGCGCCCGTTTTTCCAGGAAGGCCCGCACTCCTTCAATCGGCTCATCGAGATCCATGAGTTCGTTCCAATACAGCGACTGAATTTCACTCAGGCCGGTTTCCAGTTCCCGGTTGCGCGCGCCGCGCGCGCAACGCAGAGCCAGTTCCATGACCGGGACCGGGGAGCCGCGCAGATCTGCGATCCATCGTTCGAGCGCGGTTTCCATTTCTTCTTCCCTCACGGTGCGATCGGCCAGGCCGATGCGCGCCGCTTCCTGAGCGTCCACCGGATTTCCGGTAAGGATCATCTGGATGGCGCGCTGGAATCCGATGCGCAGGGGCAGAAGCAAGGGAGCGAGCGATGGCATCGTGCCTATCTTGATCTCGGGCTGGCCGAAGGTGGCGTTGTGGGAAGCGATGACGTAATCGCAGGAGGCGGCCAGCTCGTTTCCGGCGCCCAGGGCCATGCCCCGCACCAGCGCGATCGTGGGCCGCGGAAATGTGCTGACCAGTCGGACAAAGGTGTGATACTGATCCAGCAGCAGAAAAACCCCTTGCCGGGTATGTTCCGCCAAATCCAGTCCCGCGCAGAAGGCGGCGCCATCGGAATCGATGACCAGGACCCGTCCCGGCGGGGATTCGCCGAGGCCTTCCAGGAGCCGCTGCATGTGCTGCAGCATGTCGAGATTGAAGAAATTCAGCGGAGCACGCCGCATGGTGAGGCGCGTGATGTCCCCGGTAGTGTTCAGCGATGCGAATTCCAGATCAGTCATGGGACCGATAATTTAGCACATTTTTTGAAATATCCAGCGGTATTGGGAAACTACTTGATTGAATGATTCGACAGGCGCAGGCAGAGAAGCCCTGCCGGCGCATGCAGGAGGAGTCTTTTGACGGCCGCAACGCCTGCCTATTTGCGCAGGAGTCTGGATTTGCTGGAGTGGATCGACGCTCATCGGCCCGATGCCGGCGTCCGATGCGATGCGGCCGAATGGGGGGTCTGGAAGGATCTCCGCCCGCGCTGGATTCTGGACGGGAACCGCATCCGGATGCAGATGCAGCGACCGGGCAAACCCGCACTGTTTTGGATCCATTCGGTTAATCCGGCGCCCTGGGGCGCCAGATCGGTCATCTGGGGCCGCTGCCGCCCGGCGCGCGAGTTGCGGATCATCTGGTCGCAGCCGGAGACCAGGCCGATTTCCGGGCTGCTCAACCCGATCGTGATGTGGCTGCGGACGAAGTGGCCCGGATGCCGTATCCTGTCCGTGGGCCAGGGTATCGACCGGACACATACACTTTCGGGCGGATATTTCCGCATCCGTCTGCAGTATGGCGGAGCCGAGGTCCTCGTGCTTGCGCGCGCCGGAGAGGAAATCGAAGGACCGTCGCACGCGATCCTGACTCAGGCGCTGCTGTGGCTGGCTCATTTGACTGCCCAAAGGAAGCTCGCCGGCATTCCCGCCGTCCACCTGCTTGTTCCCGAGGGTCACGGCCCCATGCTGCTGCACGGGGCGCGCATGATCAACCGGCAGCGGGCGCGCATCCGGGTCTGGGAATTCTCGGGAAATCAATCTCAAATCCTGGTGGCGAAGCAGCCCGATGATCCGCCGGCGCCCGTCGAAGACCGCGATTTCCGCTGGCCGGTTCTCGGACCTTTTCGCTGGAGCCCGCTGCTGGCGCGTGTCCTGGACCTCGCGCCGGAGGCAATTCAACGCTACCCCCGGTTTCACGATTATGATTCCCTGCGCTTGTGGGGGCTTGAATTTGCGCGCGTGTTGGGGCCGGAACGGGACCGGATCCTGTTTGGAGTGGCACAGCAACAGACAGAACTGACCGGGGACAATTTCGAAGAACTGCGGGCGCTTGTCGACCAGATCCTCTATTACCGCAGGGCGGATAGCCCCGTGGTTGATCACCCTTATTACCGGCTCCAGGCCGAACGCTGGCTGGAGAGTCTGATGCTCAAGGACATTGAATTCCTGTTTCCTGAGCTGGCACGGGGATCCGTGTATCCGCAAATCCCGGTTTACCTGGGCAAAGTGCCGGGCCGCGTCGACGTTCTCGGGGCCGACCGCGAGGGGAACCTGGTCGTCATGGAGCTGAAGGTGAATGAGGATCCCGGCATGCCGGTGCAATCGCTGGATTATTGGGGCCGGGTAATCGCGCACAACCTCAAGGGCGATTTCGAACGGCGCGGGTATTTTGCCGGAATCCGGTTGAGCCGCGCCCGGCCCAAACTTTACCTTGTGGCGCCGGTCTTCACGTTCCACGATTCCTTTGAGCATGTGCTGGGTTGCCTGGATCCCGGGCTGGAGGTGACCAAGATTGCCATCAACGAAGATTGGCGCTGCGGTGTGAAAATCCTGAAGCGCCGCAGCTTCTGCTGCGGAGAAATCGGCTGAAGAGACGGAAACCGCGCCTCGGCGAGGGAACTAGGATTTGCCGTTCTTTTCGGTGTCGTCCTGCTGCTGGCCGGCCTTCATAGCGCTCTTGAAATTCTTGATTCCTTCTCCAAGGCCCTTTCCGAGTTGCGGGATTTTATTGGCCCCGAAAATGACGATGACAATCAGAAAAATGATGATCAGTTCCTGTGTGCCGAGCCCAAACATGATTACCTCCCGGGTTTCACCTCTACTGGCACACAGAGTACTCGACTGTCTGAGGGAAGTCAATGCGGGCTAAAGCAGGATCCGCTCGTTTCCCTGGCGGCGGGTGAAGTGCTCGCGGTCCAGGAACTCGAGCAGGGGGATTGCATGCTTGCGCGTCAGGTCGAAGAGTTCCTTGAACTCGGCGACCCCGAATTTCGCACCTGATGGATACCGGGCCCGAATCTTCGCTTTCATCTCCTGCACCGTATTGCGGTGGTAGACCAGATCCTCGGCGATGCGAATCAGGATCTTCTCCTTCAGCATCCAGAAGCAGATCTTGCGCACTTCCTCCGGATCGGCTGCGATCCGATCCGGGATTTCCTGCAGGGCGGGAGGGTGCCAGGAGGATTGCTGCAGAATGCTCTCGATCCTCTCTTTGATTTTGATGCCCGCCGGCGACAGCTGCACTTCACGGCCGTAAACCGCCACCATATCTTCCTGGAATGAGAGCCGGCGATCCCGGTGGAGCTTGTCGAGGCAGAAGCGGAACAGATCCTGAGGAAGTCCGTCAAAAGCCTTTCTGCGCAGCTCTTCCCGCGAGATCCCTCTCGAAAGAGGATTCTCCTTATGAAACGAGGTGACCAGCGCCACCGTTTTCTTTTCGAGTTCGGTGATTACCTCGGGAAGGACGAGGACAGGGAGGGCGCCGGGCGCCATGAAGATCCTTCCCGCGGCTGCCGCCGAGCTGCAGATGCGCGCCAGTTCCTCCTCGGGAAATCCGAGCGCGGCGTTCAGGTCGCGCAAATCCGTCCACCGGTGGGTGCGCAATGCGAGCAGGACGGCGATTTTGCCGGCCATGTCCTCACTCTCCAGCATGGCGAGCAGGCGCGCGGCCTGCCGGTCGGTCGTTTTGTGTTTCATGGCGAGGGGATCGAGAATGCGTCCGCCTCCGATCGTGACGGCCGGCGAAAACTGCCGGATGATGAACGCGTCACCGTGGAGGCAGAAGGCCGGCGCCTCCAGACGGAGCTGGGCGATGGAGGATTTTCCGGGCGCGAGCGGCGAATTCTCCAGGAGCGCCACGCGGGCGAGCACCTCGGAGGTGCCGTGATGGAAGCGGACCTTGGAAAAGTTCTTCAATGGGCGGGCGGAGGGGAGCAATTCCAGGCGGACATCCAGGACCTGGGAAGCGCGGAACATGCGGGGCGCGGTCAGCGACATGCCGCGGCGGACCTCGGCAAGATCCACCCCCTGGAGATTCACGGCCGTGCGCTGGCCGGCAACCGCCATTCCCACAGGCTGCCCGTGCACCTGCAGGCCGCGCACCCTGGCGACCCGTCCACCGGGTATGAGCTCGACCTCCTCCTCTTTTCTGAGGCTGCCCGAAATCATCGTGCCCGTAATCACGCTGCCGAATCCGCGCATGCTGAAGGCGCGGTCAACGGGCAGCCTCAACACCCGGTCTGCCGGGCGTTCGGGAGTTGCGATCGCGATGTCGTGCAGCTTCTGCTTGAGAAGGTCCAGGCCGGCGCCGGTCTTTGCGCTTACCGCGATGATGTCCGCGCCGCTGAGGAAAGAGCCGGCGACCGTTTCGGAAATCTCATTGCGGACCAATTCGGTGAGGTCCGGATCCGTCAGGTCGATTTTGGTGATGACCACGATTCCGGTCCGGATCCCGAGCAGCCGGCAGATGTCGAAATGCTCGCGCGTCTGCGGCATGATGGATTCGTCGCCGGCGACCACCAGCAGGACGCAGTCTATCCCGCCGACTCCGGCAAGCATGTTTTTGATGAACTTCTCGTGGCCCGGAACGTCCACAAATCCGATCTGGACGTCGCCCAGGTCAAGGTGAGCGAAGCCGAGATCGATGGTGATGCCGCGCTCCTGTTCCTCTTTCAACCGGTCGGGATCTACGCCGGTGAGCGCCTTGACCAGGGCGCTCTTGCCATGGTCGATGTGTCCTGCTGTCCCGACAATCAAGTGGCGCATGCCTCTCCTCTACCTGCGGGCTAACTTTAGAATTCCACGAGCAGGGGGTCAAGCGCAAATGCCCCCATGCATGGTCGGATTCAGCTCAGGTGAACCGCGCCTGCGATCTAGACAGTGAACAGGGGCAAACAGGATGGATCCTATTGAACCACAGAGGACACAGTAACACAGAGAAAAACCTGCCAGCTTCGCTGGGCCCTGTGGGCCCGCAGAAGGCCGTCTGTTCCTCACACCTTCTCTGTGTCTCTGTGTCCTCTGGGGTTCGCTTTTAAAGATCCGCTTGCAGCCGCCGGCCGGGAGTAATTTTTCTTGACTGGGACCTCAGGCATAGTAGGCTTAAAGATTGTGCATTTGCGGAACACAGGGATCTTATTGCCCTGAGGAATATTATTCAGATGCGGCCGGGAGGCGCGGCGGCAGCGAACCGGCGAGATCAGGCCAGGCATGTTTGAAAATCTGTCCACAATACTGCAGAAGATCCTGCGCGACCTGCGCGGCCAGGGCCGGGTATCGGAGCGTCACATCGATGAAACGATGCGGGAAATCAGGAACGCGCTTCTGGATGCCGACGTGCATTTCAAGATCGCAAAAGATTTTGTCCAGCGGGTAAGGGAGCGCGCTCTCGGCCAGGAAGTGATACAGTCGCTGACGCCGGGGCAGCAGGTTGTCAAAGTCGTGCGCGACGAACTGATCGAGCTCCTGGGAGGCACGCAGTCGGAGGTCCAGTTTTCCAGTCAGCCGCCGACCGTTTTCCTTCTGGTCGGCCTGCAGGGTTCCGGCAAGACCACCACGGCCGCCAAGCTGGGTTTCTGGCTGGCGCACAACAACCACACACCGCTGCTGTTTTCCGTCGATGTTTACAGGCCGGCGGCGGTCGAGCAGCTGCGGGTTCTGTGCGCGGATCACCAGCTGGGTCATTTTGACGCGCCCGGCGACGAGGACCCGATTTCCCGCACCGAACAGGGGCTGCGCCACGCGCGCAACGCCGGCTATGATGTGGTCCTGATCGATACCGCGGGCCGCCTGCATATCGATGAAGAGATGATGGTGGAGCTCGAGCGGATCAAGAAATACGCGCACCCGACGGAGATCCTGCTGGTGGCGGATGCCATGACCGGCCAGGACGCGGTTCGAAGCGCGAAGGAATTTCATGAGCGCATGGCCCTGACGGGGGTGTTGCTGGCCAAGATGGATGGCGATGCGCGCGGCGGCGCTGCGCTGTCGATCAAGAGCGTCACCGGGCAGCCGATCAAGTTTGTCGGCACGGGAGAAAAAGTGGATGCTCTCGAGCCCTTTTATCCGGACCGGCTCGCCGGGCGCATCCTCGGCATGGGGGACGTGCTCTCTCTGATTGAGAAGGCGGAAAAGGTCGTCGACCAGCAGGAAGCCGCCGAAATGGCGGAGAAGCTGCGCAAGGAGGAGTTCTCGCTGGAGGACTTCCGGGACCAGCTCAGGCAGATCCGCAAACTCGGCTCCCTGGAGCAGATTCTCGGGATGCTGCCCAATATCGGCCCCCTGCGCGGCCTGCAGCAGATGAAAGTCAATGAAAAGGAACTGGTCTATATTGAAGCCATCATCAGCTCCATGACGCCTGAGGAGCGGGAAGCTCACCACATCCTGAACGGCAGCCGTAAGAAGCGGATTTCCCGAGGGAGCGGACGACCGGTTCAGGAAATCAACCAGCTTCTGAAGCAGTACCTGGAAGCGCGTAAGATGATGAAGAGCATGAGCCGGGGCGTTATCCCCAAAATGTTCAAGGGGATGCGTTTCCCGGGTTAGGAATGCTGTTTGCGCGCGCCGGCGCTTGCGAACAAGTGATTACAATCCAATAACTTGCTGGTGACCTGCCTGTGCGGGCGCGCTGCACGGACGGGATGCAGAGACGGCAATAGCAATTGCATCCAATCCGCTTATGTGCCAGAATTATTGGTGTCTTTTGTTACCATGGAAAACTGGGAGGGGTTTTGTTAAGGATACGTTTGACTCGAATGGGCGCAAAGAAGAAGCCATTCTACCGTGTTGTGGTCACGGAGCGGCGGCGGGCTCGCGATGGAAGTTTTGTGGAGATTGTGGGACATTACAATCCGTTGGCAGACCCTCCTTCGATTGAGCTGAAAATGGATCGGGTTCAACACTGGATTCAACGTGGTGCCCAGCCTTCGGAGACGGTGCAATCTCTCATCAGGAAGGCTTCCCCACAAGTACCTGCCAGCTGAAGGCAACCCGTCATCGCCTGTGCCCCGTAAGCACACGATCTATGATGAGCGAAAAGCGATTCGTACGTGGAGGCGGCAATGAGAGATCTGGTTGAAATGATTGCAAAGGCGCTCGTGGACAATCCAGAACAGGTGGTGGTGACGGAGGTGGAAGGGGAGCAGACCACAGTATTGGAGTTGCGCGTGGCGCCTTCGGATCTTGGCAAAGTGATCGGAAAACAGGGGCGCACGGCGCGCTGCATCCGGACCCTGTTAGGGGCTGCCGGCATGAAATTGCGGAAGCGGTTCGTCCTGGAAATATTGGAGTAGTGGATCCTGCCGCCGGTCATTCCTATATAGCTATAGCCCGCATCATTCGATCCCGGGGAAACCGGGGCGAAGTAGTGGTAGAACTGCACACGGATTTCCCTGAACGGTTCAGCCTGTTGAAGCGAGTCTGGGTGGAATTCCCGGACGGCCGCCGTGAGAGCCTCGAACTGGAAAATTGCTGGGATCATCAGGGCAGACAGGTGCTGAAGTTCCGCGCCATCGATACCATTTCGGACGCGGAAAAGCTGGCGGGCGCCTGGATCGAGATCGAACCGGAACAGGCGATGCCCCTGCCTGCGGGCGCATACTGGGACCGCGACCTGATCGGCTGCAGGTTGCGCACGAACGACGGCAGGTTCGTGGGTGTAGTGAAGGATGTGCTGCGCATTGCCGGCAACGATCAGCTCGTGGTTGCGGGAGACCAAGGCGAATTCATGGTTCCGGCAGTCGCTGCATTCTGCAAAGAGATTTCCATTGCCCGCAAAGAGATTGTGGTGGATCTCCCCGAAGAGCTGATCAACCTGAACGGATGAGGGCGGGCCGGGCAGGGGCTCGGGTCGGATCTTATCCAACGAGTGGAGGCGGGCTTCGGCCCGCCAAATCGATCCGGTGCCGTGCCAAGGAGAGCGCCCAACGGTTGATTTTAGGCAATCAGCTTGCCATGGAAGGACCTGGTAATTCAAACATGTGGGGCCGGGCTTCAGCCCGGCCGCAGGATCGGATGGAGGGCTGAAGCCCGCCCCCACTGCTTTTGCATGAAATAATCGTCCATACCCCTAGGAATACGGCGATGAGATTTGATATCATCACCATTTTTCCGGAGCTGTTCAGCGGCGTTCTGGAGTGCGGGATTGTCCGGCGTGCCCGGCAATCCGGGCTCCTGGACTGCAGGATTGTCAACCTGCGCGACTTCACCTCCGACAAGCATCGAAGCGTGGATGACCGTCCCTACGGCGGGGGCGAAGGCATGATTCTCATGCCCGGGCCCTTGTTCGATGCCGTGGAGTCCTGCCGCGGACCTCAACCGGAACCGGGATGCCAGGTGATCCTGCTTTCACCGCAGGGCAAGCTCTGGTCGCAGGAAATGGCGCGCGAAATCGCGACAATTCCGCATGCTGTCCTCCTTTGCGGCCGATATGAGGGAATAGACCAGAGGGTTGTGGACAGCCTGGTGGACAGGGAGATCTCGATCGGAGATTACGTCCTGACGGGCGGTGAAATCCCCGCGATGGTAGTTCTCGATACGGTGGTTCGACTTTTGCCGGGGGCGCTGGGCAACAAGGATTCGGTTCTCAACGAGAGTTTTTCCTCCGAACTTCTTGATTGCCCTCAATTTACGCGTCCGGCTGTGTTCCGCGGCATGTCCGTGCCCGAGGTCCTGCTTTCTGGTGATCACGCCAGAATCGACCGATGGCGCAAGGAACGGGCTTTGGAAAAGACCAGGGAGTGCCGGCCAGAGATGGTCAAGAAATAATTCCCAAGGAGTAGGTTATGAACTTGCTGCAAGCGGTCGATAATCTTCAATTGCGGACTGATATTCCGAATCTTCGTTCCGGTGACACAGTACGCGTGCACGTCAAAATCAAGGAAGGGGACAAGTACCGGATCCAGCTCTTTGAAGGCGTGGTGCTTAGCGTCAAACGTCATGGGATATCGTCCACGTTTACGGTCCGGAAGGTTTCTTCGGGCTATGGAGTCGAGCGCATCTTTCCGATCCACTCCCCCATCATCGAAAAGGTGGAAGTGGTGAAACAGGGCAAGGTGCGCCGCGCGCGGTTGTATTACCTCCGCGGGCGCCGGGGCAAAGCCGCCCGGTTGAAAGAAGTCGGCAGAACAGATCGTTCGAGTCGGAGCACGCCGGCTCAGGGGTAAGACCTAGTCTCCATGTGGAGCCACGACTACTTCGAGAAGATCCTGCGGCAAAACGGCTTCCGGACTATTGCGGGGGTCGATGAGGTAGGCCGCGGGGCCCTCGCAGGTCCGGTTTGGGCCGCAGCAGTCGTGTTCGACGGCAAGGGAGACTACAGCCAGTTTCGTGATTCCAAGGAGCTGGCCGCTCCCAAACGGCGTGTCCTGGCGGAACGTATTCATGCCGAGGCGCTGGGAGTCGGCTTTGGATCGGTTTCCGAATCGGAGATCGATCGGATCAACATCTTGCAGGCCACGCACCAGGCGATGCGCGAGGCCATCGCCAATCTGCCGGTTGCCCCCGATATGGTGCTTGTGGATGGTTTCTTCCTTCCCGGACTGGAGTCGCCCTGCATCGGCATTATTGGCGGTGACTCCCGGTCCTACACCATTGCTGCCGCATCCATAGTAGCCAAAGTGAAGCGGGATGCCTTCATGACTTCCCTGGCTCCGCAGTTTCCCTGCTACGGTTTCGACCGGAACAAAGGCTACGGAACAGCGTCCCATAAGCGCGCTCTCGCCAGCCACGGACCCTCCCCATACCATCGTCGAACATTCCGAGGTGTGCTGCCGGTTCAAGGTGTGCTGCCCGTAGGAGGTATGAATGGCCAGTGACAGCAAAACCAAAATCCTGCGCGAAGCAGAGCGGTACGTGCAGCAGGGCAAGATCTCATCAGCGATCAACGAGTATCTGAAAATCGCCAGGGAAAATCCGGAGGATGTCCTGACGCATAACATGCTCGGCGACCTCTATCTCAAGCAAGGAAGGATCGGCGAGGCGAATCAGACCTTCCTGCGGGTTGCAGAATGTTACGCGCGCAATAACTTCCTGCTCAAGGCAATTGCCGTTTACAAAAAGATCCTGAACGCGGAACCGTCCAACCACGAGGTAAGCCTGAAAATGGCTTCCCTGTACGCACGCCAGGGCCTGAATGTGGAGGCATGCAATCTGTATCTCCTGGTGGGGGATCTGTGCGCGCTCGAAGGAAAGAACCATGAATCGCTGGCTGCCTTCGAAAAGGCGGTCGAGATTGATCCGCTGAATGCCCCGGTTCAGCTCAATCTGGCGGCCGTTTACCTGTCCCAGGACTGCAAGGAAAAAGCCTACCATCATCTTGTGGGCGCCGCGCGCGCGCAGATGAAAAAAGCGGACGTCACCGCAGCCATGACGTCGTTCCAGCGGGCCCTGGCGATCAATCTGTGCAGTGCGGAAGCATTGCACGGCTATGTCGAATCGGCTCTCCATATGGGCGAGCTCAGCGAGTCCCTCGAAAGGGTGAAAGACTCGATTGCCATGACGCCCGCGGATCCCGGGTTGCTCGAGCTGCTGGGCCGGGCCTACATGAGCGCGGGCGACCTCGATCACGCCGAAAAGTGCTTCCTGTCCGCGCTCGCGGAGGATGAATCATGCTACCCGCATTTCCTGGCCTTGAGCCGGATTTTGATCGAGAAGGGGGATCTCGATCGCGCCATGGCCTGCCTGGATCGAATCGCCTCGATCATGATTTCCAGACGGGAAAGCCAGAAGCTGGCCGAATGCTACCGGCTTATTCTGGCCCGCAGCCCGGAACACCTGGAAACCCTCCGGCGACTCGGCGACCTGCTTTCGGATACGAATGAAGCCGAGTATTGCGAAGTCCTCGAACGTATCATCCGCATTCACCAGAATGCCGGCCGGCCTGATGAGGCGCTCAAGGCCGTGGAGAAGATTCTCGATATCCGCCCCGACAGCGAAAAATGCGTGCGCGCCCACAGGGAACTATTTGTTTCGGTATACCCGGATATGCCCTATCAATTGCCGCCCGGAGTTATCGAGTTACGGTACGATCTTACGGATGCCGGCGGCAGGACTTTGGCCGGCGAGCCGCCTGCCAACGAGAGTTCCGAGCCTACCTTCGTGGAAGTCGACCTTCTCCTTAACTATGGAATGAAGGAGAAGGCCCTCCAGCTTCTCCGAAATCTGGAGCAGAAAAGGCCCGGAGACAAAGATGTCAGGCTCAGGCTTCTGTCCCTGTACCGTGACGCCGGGGAGCTCCGCCTGGCGGCGGAGCAGTCGATCCTGCTTTCGGCACTATATCGGAAATCGGGTGACCTGGAAGCCGCCCAGAATGCGTTGGAAACAGCAGCCGGCTTCGATGCGGAGTGGGTCCGGTCCGTCGACGTCGGCGCATTCGCCAGGGAACACGGGATTTCGCTCGAAGCCGCAAGACCGGAATCTCCGGCCACGGATCCTGCTCTCGGTATGGAACTGGACCTGTCGGGCGATCTTTCCGAGATCTTTTTCCGGGATACCCAGGCCCCGCCGGACAAAAAAGAGAACGGCCAATCGCCTGCAGGTGAAGCAGCCGCCGAGGAATTTCCGGCAGAAATCTCCTCAGCCCCTCCGGAGTCGATCGAAGAGCAGCTGCAGGAAGTCGATTTCTATATCCGGCTGGGATTCCTGGATGAGGCCCGCGCCAAACTCAACCAGATAGCCCAGGCCTGCCCGGGCCATCTGGATCTGGCATCGCGGTGCGCTCAGATCGGCGGAGAGCCTCCTTCCCCGGCAAAGGTCCCTTCCGGATGCCGGGAGATGAATACGCCTGCTGCCGTGCCGGCCTCGTCTGCGGAGCCGCTTCCCGATGTGGCGAAACTGTTCATGTCGGATCTCGATAACGAGGGATTTACCTTGCACATCGATGCCGCACCGGCCGGGGCGCCGAAGCCTTCCGCCGGTTTTCCGGAAGAGAGCCAATTCGAATCCGCCGGTCGGGCGGAGACCGCCCCTGCAAACACAAGGGCGACATCCATAGGCCATGCGGCTCCGGATTCAGGGTGCGACCAGCCTGGAATGCCTCCGGCGTCCGATCCGGATGCGAATGACGGCCCCACCAACTTGATGTTTGCCGATCTCATCACCGAAATGAACTCTCTGACCGATCAGGAGATCGCCCGGGAGGATTTCGAAACTCACTTCCACCTGGGCGTCGCATTCCGGGAAATGGGGCTGATCGAAGATGCCATCAAGGAGTTTCAGACCTCGATGAAAATCCTTGATCCCGCAAAATCTCCCAAGGAGGCCATTCAGTGCTGCGGTATGCTGAGCACCTGCTTCCTCGAGAAGGGCATGTCGCGATCCGCTATCCGGTGGTGCCAGGCCGGTCTGAGAATTAGGGAGATTTCTTCCCACGAATCGATCGCCCTCCGGTATGATATGGCGGTTGCGCATGACCTGGCGGGGGATGCCTCCCAGGCACTGGAATGCTTCAATGCCGTCTTTCAGATGGATCCAGGCTATCGCGACGTTGCCCTGAGAATTGATGATCTCAAGAACGGACCGAGACAGCATGCGCCCTAGAAATCCGCCCGGATTCTGGGATTCCGGCATTGTCATTGGAGGCGGATTGGATTCCGAATCGAGGCTGGAGAGAGTTTACAGGCGCCTCCAGGTTGTGAATGCCGCGGTTCACATTTTCTACTGGTTCGCAGTCGGCGGATTCCTGATGCTCGTGCCGTGGCTGCGCTTCTGGGACCACAATGCGCTTCTGTATCATTTCCCCGGCCTGATCCCCATCGTGGGCAATGCTTTCCTGAAGGGGGCTGTCCTTGGATTGGGCATCGTCAATCTCCTGATAGGGCTGCACGAACTTCTCCATTTCGGCGACCGCCGCCGTTAAATGAAGGAGTCAGGAGTCAGAAGTCAATAGTCAGGAGAAAAGCAAAAGCCCTGTGTCCGGGCATCGGGAAGTTTTCAGAGGCGCAAGAGGCTGTCCAACGGTCGGCCGGTAACGGGGCACCGGCGTCCCTCCTAATGCCGATCAGTTTTTGACAAAGGGACCGAAAGCCCGTTTGGAGTGCGGCGACTAGTAGAGCGATTCCTAAATAACATATCAATAAATAACCTACACAACGGAAAGGCAATCGAGCTTGTACTTC
>Ga0315277_10008654_pt1 | contig 13050 bp, 9 predicted proteins | sample YL17G05_15_MG_FD_203695 | JGI IMG/M metagenome (GOLD analysis project Ga0315277, IMG submission 203695) | Sediment microbial communities from Yellowstone Lake, YNP, Wyoming, USA - YL17G05_15 | ecosystem: Environmental > Aquatic > Freshwater > Lake > Sediment | place: USA: Wyoming | collected...
AGAGGTGAAACCAGTCGGAAGGGGCCGACAAGCCGCGGACAAGCCAAAAAGCGCCGGAAATCCGCCGGACTTCGCCTGCTCAGGCAAGGGGACATTAAGAAAAATATTCGCCGCCGGCCTCGGCGGCCATCAGAAGCTCTGGATAAGCGACCTGAGGGGGCGGGGGCCTGTCTGCGACAAAGCTTAGCTTGAGGTGGTCGATGATGCGGTCCACCACGGAGTAGTCCGTTAGGAAAGCAATGATCTTCATCGTGCCGCCGCAATGGGGGCAAACCAATGGGTTAACCTCATACACCTTACGGATCATCTCGGCCCAGCCCTTTGAGGGGATTGGCCGCAACTCCTCCTCCACCATCCGGAGAGGAAAAGCGGCAAGGTTACGGGAATTCTTTTCTTTTTTTTCATCGGAGTCCTCCTCGCTGAATTTTAAAGGCTATCAAACCACCAGCCTCTTCCTGGCATCCTCGACTTCGAGGAAGCCGGTATTACCCCCTACTCATCTTCCTTCATTTGCAGCGCTTCGTATAATGGAATTGGAGGCTGCTTTGACAACTCATCGAGTATCTTGAGTGTTCGTTCGTCGGGATTGAATATCTTCACTAAATGCGATGTCACATCGACAACCTCTAGCGATGGGTTCTGGTAGGCAAGCTCCCATTTGCTCGCCAAGATATCAACACCGGCCTCTTGGGCTGCCTTGGGCAGCTGATCTTTGACCTTTTCAAGGATATCAGCAACCGAGGCGATGCTAAAAGCTTGGAGCATCTGTAATCGATGATGATTGGGGCCCCAGGCTTCGCATTCCTTAATCACCGCCTCGTTTTTCTCGGCCTTGGCTTTTTCGTATTTATCCTCCCATGCCTTCCTAACCGAGGCAGCCAGAGCGGATCGAGCGTAAGCTATGGCCACAGCCCGGGAATCAAACGTCCCTACTCGAACCTTGGTTGGGGTCGGCTGTAATGCTAAAAACGTTGTGCAGACAGCCAAAATGGCAACCCCGACAAAAAAAGTCTTCCCCCGAATCTTTTTCATGAAAACCTCCTTTTCTAAGGTAGATGAGATAAAAACAATTTTCTTTTTTACCCCTATCCCATCGTTAGGAATGATAAATCTGAACAGGATCCGATGTCAAATTGTGAATGGGATCTCAGGAGCAAACATTTCAAAAGATATCTCCGCTTTGATTTGCCCTGAAGTGGAAAAATTGTTGAAAATCATCCAAAATTGGGGACTTGGCAAGATGCTTATGCTCGGGGAGCATTAATAGGGAAGAGGGCAGGGTGAGCTAATATACGATCTTCGAACTTTCCTCAGACGCAACAGCATCGCTGATCAGATTCAAAGTCTTCAGTCTGTTGGTTAGTCACGCCCCCGGCGGTCTGTTTTCAGTTGACTATCCTCCCCGTTCCTTGATAATCTTTAGCCACACCTGATTGAAGGGACCATAAGTGGCAGTGAAGTGCTTCCAATGCCAGGCTGATATTTCGGAGGATTCCCATTTCTGCAGCAAGTGCGGGACTCCGGTCCATGCTTCCCAGGAGGAATTAGCAACCCTTACCAAGACACTCGTAACGCCGAGTCGGGGGATTACTCTCGGCAGCTTGTTGGCCGGGAAATTCCGCATCCTGGAAGAGATCGGCCACGGCGGGATGGGCATTGTTTATAAAGCCGAGGATATGAAGCTGAAGCGGACGGTCGCACTCAAGTTTCTTCCTCCTGAATTGACCTCGAACCCAGAAGCCCGGGAGCGTTTTGTTCAGGAGGCGCGTGCGGCCGCGGCGCTTTCCCACCCGAATATCTGTACGATCCACGAAGTCGATGAAAGCGAAGACACGCCCTTCATCGCCATGGAGTATGTCGAGGGAGAAAGCCTCAGGGAAAAGACTAAAAAAGGCCCTCTCCCCGTTGAAGAAGCTCTCGATATCATGATCCAGGCGGCAGAGGGCTTGGAAAAAGCTCATCAGAAGGGGATCGTTCACCGGGATATCAAGAGCGCAAACATCATGGTGACCGAGAGCGGCCAGGCTAAGATCATGGACTTTGGGCTGGCCAAACTGAGCGGAGGAACTGTCCTCACTCAAGAAGGGGCTACACTGGGAACTGTAGCCTATATGTCACCGGAGCAGGCCCGCGGGGAGAGTGTGGACCAGCGCACCGACATCTGGTCCCTAGGTGTCGTGCTCTATGAAATGCTCACTGGCGAGCTGCCGTTCAAAGGCGAGCAGGACATCTCGATTCTGTATTCCATAGTCCATGAAGACCCGAAAGCCTTGAAGGACAAAAAGCCGCCGGTTCCCATGGAACTGCAACGGGTCCTGGGGAAGTCTCTGGCGAAGAGTCCCGATTCCCGTTATCAGACAGTGGCAGAGATGGCCAAAGAGCTGCGAGGGTACCGGGACACTCTAAAGATGGAATCTGCGGGCGTCTTCAACCTCCGGTCGCTTTTAAAACGTTTCAGGCGCCCGGCTGTGGCCATCCCGTCGGCCATCGCGTTCATCGCTATCGCCGCGTTCGCCGGCTGGTTCTTCCCCCGTCAAGCTAAGATCCGCTGGGCCAGAAACGAGCTCTTGCCGCAAATTGCCCAGCTCGCTCAAAACATACCCATTTTTTATCTCGATACTTTAAGCTGTCAAAAAATCTTTCAGCTGGCAGTTGAAGCAGAAAAGTCCATTCCCAATGATCCGAAGATAGCTGAAATATTCGGGAACTTTTCCACACGCTTGTCCGTCGCGACAGCCCCCCCCGGCGCGAGGGTCTTTATCAAGGGATATCAGGCCCCGGAAAGGGAATGGGAGTACCTGGGATTGTCACCCATCGAAAACTTGAGGGTTCCCATTCAATTCCTGCGCCTCAAGATGGAAAAGGAAGGCTATGGAACTGTGCTGGCTGCCAGCACATCTTGGGAGTTTGGACCGGAGGAAGATGATATCAAACCTTTCCCCGTGAAAATTTTGAGGAAGCTGGACAAAGATGGGGATATCCCTTCAGGGATGGTCAGGGTCGCGGGGATCGAGGATCAGGCAGCCGGAAAGATCGATGATTTTTTCATGGACCGATTTGAAATCACGAATAAGCAGTACAAAGAATTTGTCGAAAATGGCGGTTATCAGAAGAAAGAGTTCTGGAAGAACAAGCTTCTCAAGGATGGCAACGAGCTAACCTGGGAACAGGCCATGGCCGAACTCGTCGACGGCACGGGAAGGCCCGGACCGGCCACCTGGCTGGGTAGCGACTATCCGGAAGGACAGGACGATTTTCCCGTGTCGGGCGTGTGCTGGTATGAAGCGGCCGCCTATGCCGAATATGCGCATAAAAGCCTGCCGACAGCCAATCATTGGGGGATGGCCGCAGGATGCTGGACCTTGCTTAACATGACCAAAGGATTCTCAGAATTCTTTATTCCTCAGAGCAACTTTAGGGGAAAAGGTCTTGATCAAGTGGGGGGCAATCCCGCGATCACCTCTTTTGGCCTTTATGATATGGGCGGCAACGTGCGGGAATGGTGCTTCAATGAGACGCAACAAGGACGGCTCCTCCGGGGAGGGGCCTGGAGTGATGCGCCCTACATGTTCGGGAACCAGAGCCAACTCTCTCCTTTTGATCGTTCCGCCAAAAATGGTTTTCGCTGTGCGATCTATATTGATCCCGAGCGTATCCCTCAATCGGCATTCGCTAAAGTCGAAGTCTCCGGGTTCCCGGATTTCTATAAACAAGAAATCGCGCCCGACTCGGTGTTCCGAGTTTACAAGGAGCAGTATTCTTACGACAAGCGCGATCTCAACGCCCGCGTGGAATGGCGCAATGAGACGTCAAAGGAGTGGATACAAGAGAAGATCTCTTTTGACGCGGCCTATGAGAATGAGCGGGTATTCGGTTACCTTTTCCTTCCCAAGAACAGCTCTCCTCCCTTTCAGACGGTGATATATTTCCCGACCTCGGGCGCAGTTTTTGTTCGGTCCAGCCAGGACATGGACAAATATTGGGAATTTATGCCGTTCATTGTAAAGAACGGCCGCGCCTTCTTGTTTCCCGTCTACAAGGGGACTTTCGAGCGCGGCAACGATGCCCTTGCCGAAATCCATATTGGAGAAAACTCTCATCGATACACCGAATTCTTCATCAAAGTGGTCAAGGATTTCAGGAGAAGCGTTGATTACTTGGAAACTCGGCCCGATATCGATTGTCAGAAGCTGGCCTTCTTGGGATGGAGCTGGGGAGGGCAGTTCGGAGCGATCATCCCGGCCATCGAGGACCGGCTCAAGGTCAGTGTGCTCAACGGGGGAGGCATGGCCGGCCTCGCTCGGCCCGAGGTGAATGAGATCAATTACGTCAGCCGGGTGAAGATTCCGACCCTGATGCTCAACGGCAGGTACGACATGACCTGCCCTTATGAACTAGCCATCAAACCGATGTTCGATCTTTTGGGGACTCCTCCAGAGGAGAAAGAATTGAAGCTTTATGATACCGACCATATCGTTCCGACCAACGAATTCATCAAAGAAACCCTGAGGTGGCTGGATAAATACTTGGGGCCAGCGAAATAGTGAAATAAAACTGAGGAGCAAGGCTGTAAGCTATAGAAAGACGCCGACCCCCGGCCTGCCCGAAGTCGAGGATGCCAGGAAGAGGCTGGCGGGGCTTGGCTAACTCCCCAAAATGAAAAACCACGCAGTAGACACCGATCCGTCACTTCATGCGGGTCCAGGTGATGGTCTTCGTCGTCAGCACGCCATCGGTGGCCCGCCGCTCAACAGCCTTGAGCTGCAATCGGTCGCCATGTAGCGTGAAGTAGCGTTTCAGTGGCTGCCCGATTTCATTCGGAGAAATAGAGGCTTCCGGGAAATGGACAACGTAGCCTTCCTCTGCATGAATTTCGTAACGACCACAGTACCCGCCGAAACCAACAATCGCAGAGCGCGCTTCTTCCGGCGTTGGTACGTCGCCGTCCTTCCATCGGGGCCGAGTTGTGTTAATGAGTTGAACGCACACGTGACCAGTAGAGTCGTACATTAGGTAGCCGGCCGGATGCGCCCCATAAATCGGACTTTCTATTACTCGTCCGTCTTCCTCCTCTGATACAGCTACTAGACTCCAAGTGCCCAGCAGTTGCGCTGCGATTGATGCATCCTGAGACGAACGCGATGCGGACCTCGACTGATCACCAGAGGTATCCGAAGGCCGGCAGATGTAGATCAACTGCATGGGCAGGAAGTCCTTGATCTCCAGGACCTTATAGCCCGCATCATCGATCATCTTGAGCATTGTCCGTTTTGTATAAAGTTCCCGGTCTTGAGGATCCCATCCCGGCGCCTCCGGATCCATCTTTTCCGCGTTCCACTGAACAAAAACCAGCTTCCCCTTCTCTCTCAGGCTTTCGCGGAGATTGTTGAGGAACGCCGTTTTTTCTTTCACCAAATGGATAGTGTTGACAACGAGAACGATATCGACGGAGGCTTTCGGTATCATCGGATCATCCGGTTCGCCGTGAATGATGACGATGTTATCCCTGGCCGCGGCTTTGAGACGCTTATCTAAGAAGGCGAGCGCGTTTTCGTCGATGTCGGAGGCATAGATTTTCCCCGTTTTTCCCACCCTTTCAGACAGATAGAGAGTGAAATACCCGATCTCCGCCCCGACATCCGCTACCGCCATCCCCGGTCCGATGCCGAGCTCATCCATGATCCGCCGGGGCATCTGCCAATACCATCGGTCTTCGTACCTTTTCAGCCGCTCCTCGTATTGATTGAGACCGGTCTGCCTGTGTTGATGCTCCTGGCTTTGCCTGCCGGAGCCAATGGAGGCAACCGCCAGGACTGTTGAGCACAAAATAGCCAAGGAAGTCTTCTTCATTTTGTTGCTCCTAATTATCGGGCTGCTCTGCCGGCTTCAATGAGCGTCCGACGGGTGGTAGGAGCGCTCAACGTTAGCCCGCACCTCCTCGACTGAAAACCAAGCCGGCTTAAACAGGCCCTTTGCGTATAATTGCGCTTGGTCAAACCAGTGCGGTGAAGATGGATCTGCGCTCTGCCCGAAGTACACGATCGATTTGGCACGGACCATGAATCCAAACTCTACTACCGCAATGTATGAGCTTCCCCATTCCCCGTACCGGCGGCGGTTTGGCGAAGGCCCGCTGGAACTTAGATCCGACCACGGTGACTCCGACCACGGTGAGAATTCCTTGTAATTTGGGTAGAAATTAAACACCATTCCAGCGATACCCGGGCCTCCGGGAACCGGTAAACTCGGCAACGCATCGTCGAAGGGCTCGTTGCCGCTCCAGTTGCGGCGCTGCAGTCGATTGATCTCACCCCAGGGAACGCGCCATGTTCCCCACCGTCGCTCAAGCTCTGCTTTGACCGCCTCAAGCGTGTCCAGGGCCTCAGCCCGTTCCAGGGCGGCCTCGGAAAGCCCGTTGAAAATATAGGCTCGCTCGAACCAAAGCACAAACAGGGTCATCGCAACGGAATCAATGCGGCTGACTCCATCCCATTTCCTTAATTCGTCGATGAGCGGTGCAAGGCTCCCGGCGCGCTGCGCGTCACGTCGCCCGAGCTCCTCCCACGATGTCACCAGTTGAGGGATTTGTTTTGGCGCTTCATACACTCGGGTATCGGTGGCTGCCGCAGCCCATTGCTCGAAGGTGAATGTCGTTCGACTCTCGAGGATCTGCCGGGACAACTTGGCTCGGGGATTGTCGATTTCCGGGCCGATCATGTAGGCGGGAAACCTCGCTGGGTCCGGATTTCCCGATGATGTGGTTGTGAAGGGAGTTGAGTTACAATTCTGCACATACCCGATTGGCGGGTTGAGCACCTGGGGATATTCTGCAAGAGTGTGAAATCCCTGCCATTCTGTCTTAGGATTGCTCCCGTCCACAGGAGCGAGCCAGTCAAACTCCTTGGCCCTCCTGGGAACTGACCCATTGTACACATACCAGATGTTCCCATCCCGGTCGGCATAGGTAATGTTCATGTAGGGGATGGCGTTCCGCTCGAGAGCCGTGCGAAACTCGGCAAGGGAACGGGCGCGGGTCATGGCATAATACTGATCGAACCATCCGCCTTCCTCAAGCATCGCCAGCTTCAACGCAATAGGTTTTTCGTTGAACTTGCTCAAAATAGGACCGTGGTGGGTCTTCCGGAAAGTCAGGGTCCTGGTTTCGAGTCCTTGTGCAGTCCGGACTTTGATCGTGTCCTCCCAGGTCGTTGCCTGACGATACCCGTTCCCGTAACGATAGGCCAGGGGATCCGACGGGTGATCAAAGGTCTCGACATAGAGGTCTCCATGATCATGATAGTTATCCGTGTAGGTCCAGCCCAGCATTTCGTTGTGACCGAAGTATGGAAACAGGAAGCCACAACGGGTGACACCGGAGAAATTCCACCCCTCGTCACTGTGGATGTGGCCTTCATAGAATTGCGCCGGGCCAAAGAAACGGATATGAGGATTGATAAGAAGCATGGGGTAGCCCGAGGCGCTCTTCACGGCCGACACGGCCCAGGCGTTGGAGCCCTTGGGACGCTCTTCCCGACTGGGAACCCTGACAGCAAGCGTCTTGGGGTCCAGTCCGGCGTACTCCACGAATTCCAGCTGGAAATACTTGTATCGCAGGATAGCGATGGGATGCCAAGGTTCGAAGCGCTCAATGAACTTCGGCTGCCTGTCCTGATGTTTTGCTACGTAGTAGTTGAGGCCGGCCGCGAAGGCTTCGTAGATCCCTTTCATGCGCGGCTCCGCCCTGCGATATTCCTCCAACGAAAGGCGGGGAATCTCCAACGCCCGGCTCAGCCGGTCGTCGGGAACCGTCGCCTCCCCATAGCGTTCCGCGGACCGCCCGAGTGCCCGCATGTAGGAGTCTTCGAGAAGCTCTAGGTTGTCCTCGGCTTGTGCGTAGGCGAACCCGAACGCGACGCTCGCGTCGGTGGGGCCGTAGACGTGCGGAACACCCCAAGTATCCCGATAAATGGTCACCGCGCGAGCCGTTTCTTCCCATGTAGATTCGCTGCTCCTGCCTGATTCGTTGGAACAGTGAACGAACAAAAGTGCGGGAGACAGTACCAAACAACAAAGGGTCAAGATCCTGATCGCGGAGTGTGACATGCGTGTCCTCCAGCCTGATGCCACCTATTTTTTTACTTGCTTCCAGGCCTCGATGAATTTCACGGCTTGATCGACCTGTGCTTTAATTATCTTTTCGCCAATCTCTGCCTTCGAGGTCTTGGGATCGTTCAAACACCAGGCTCCATTGCTCGAAATCTCGTGGCTGGCCCCTCCCTTCCTTGTCTCCGGAGGCACCCCGAAGAGAGAGTCCCAAACAATCATGAGTTCGGGATCTTTCTTGCTTAATTCCCGAAGCTCATCCATCTGAGAAGTGAAATAAATAACCGGCTTCTCGGCTCGCTCCATCCGAACTAGGCTGGGCTCAATAAAAAGCATCATCGAAGTCTCTTCAACACCGGCATGCCAATCGAAAAATTCCTGCTCCAAGATTTTTGGGAGCTGGCTACCGTATCCTATTGCGACGGCTGTGGCCGGAGTCGTTTGATTGATGCGGTAGACAACGTTCTCCTGAACGGTATTATTCCCGCCATGAGCATTAAATAGCATGATGCGGCGAAATCCATACTTGACCAGCATTTCTGCCGTTTCATAAAGGACTTCTTCCATTGTTTCCGGCTTAAGGCTTAGAGTCCCGGGGAACCCAGAATGGTAGAGGCTGTAGCCGGCCATGACCACAGGCGCTACGACAACTCCGGTCCTGGCCGATATCAATTTCGCTGTTTCGAGTGCCAGATAGTAATCCGTTCCCAAGGGCAGATGAGGACCATGCTGCTCTGTACTGCCGAGGGGAATTATGACCATATCGTTGGTCTTAAGATGGTCTCGTACGTCGGTCCAGGTCATCTCTTGGAGCAGGATCGGCTTTCCTTGGTCTTGACCGATCGCCCCATTCGCAGAGAGACAGATAAAAGACACCAAAATGACCCGAAAGAATTGATAATAATTTGCTTTTCTGCTGCGCCGGCTGAATGAGCGTTTACGCGCAAGTTTTGCCTCATGCTATCGTTGGGGATGGTAAATCAAGGAGTCGCCGCTTGTCAACTTGAGAGGTGAAACCAGTCGGAAGGGGCCGACAAGCCGCGGACAAGCCAAAAAGCGCCGGAAATCCGCCGGACTTCGCCTGCTCAGGCAAGGGGACATTAAGAAAAATATTCGCCGCCGGCCTCGGCGGCTATCAGGACTTCCTGGTATGTGGCCTGGAGCGGAGGGGGTCTCTCCGCGACAAATGTCAGCTTGAGGTGATTGATGATCCTGTCCACGACAGGATAGTCTGATAGGAAAGCGATGACTTTCATTTTCCCGCCGCATTGAGGGCAGACCAGAGGGTCAACCTCATACACCTTGCGGATCATCTCGGCCCAGCCCTTTGAGGGGATTGGCCGCAACTCCTCCTCCACCATCCGGAGAGGAAAAGCGGCAAGGTTCGCGTTCTTAATCTTCCCCCTATGGGCATTGGCGTAGAGGCCGTAATAGCGCACGGTCACTTGACCTTTGTCAGGGATATGGGACGTCACCCGGGCGATGAACTCCAGGTAGTCCATCGCCTCCGCTTCTTTGGCCTCCTTGCCATACCGGTAGCAGACCTGGCCTTCCCGTTCATCCAGGGAGAGCCGCTCCAGAGAGAGCAACGGTCGGATCATGTATTTTCCCACCCGCTCGGCTTCTCTGTTTGTCTTGGCTCGGACCCGGCTGTGAACGTTGAATCCGGTATGCTGCCAGGAGAGAATCCTCTCGGCCCATTCGGGGCTGAGAAGCTCCTTGCGGACAAGATCAGAGAGAACCTCGTGGGTGAAGAGTGAGGCCAGCCGGGAGTCGTCGATCCGCGAGATCTTATGGAAGACCCCCGCCTTGTCCACTCCGCCTTCGGTCACCAGGAAATGCAGATGCGGGTGGAGATTGATCCGGTCGCCAAATGTCTGAATGGCCGCGATGACCCCAAGCATCAGCTCGCTTCCCGTGACTACCTCAAAATAGCGCGTCAAGGAGCGGAGAGCGCAGCGGCAAAGATCGCCCAGCAGCCGGCGCTTGTACTTGAAGAATATCCGCAGCATCTTCGGGATAGTGAAGACAACCTGGCGGTGGGGGACATCCAGAAGAAGCTCCTCTCTCATCCACTCGCCCCACTCCTCAAGCCTCTTGGCGTGGCCAGAGGGACAGAAGCCGCTGTCGCTATTTCGTGGACTCTTACTCGAGGATGGACATGGCGCCCGTCTCTCTTCTCCGGGACGCGGACGGCCGGCTCGTCCGGGAACTCGAAAGAGCCGACGTCGAACCCCTTCTGGCCACGGGATGGAAATGGCCGGAGAGGTTCATTGTCAAAGACCGGGACGGAACGACCGATCTCTACGGCTTGGTATACAGAAATCGCCCATGTGGGCTTCAGATTATCACCCGGCGGGCTATCCTTCGATACCGCCGGGATGTCGAGGGCCTTAGCCGTTTCATATTGATCGACGTCAGACGGAAACCCGCCCACAAAATCATGGCTGATGAACTGGTCGGGCCGCTTGATTTCCTTCACTATCGCCGCCTGCCAGGCCAGGAAACCTGCGATGATATTTTGTTGGAACCGTTCCCATTCTAGTTTATAACCTGGATTCAGCATGCCGTCGCGAGGCGGCAGTTCATCGAAATCGGCGATATTCTGCCCCCAGTAGTTCAGCCCCCAGGCCTTGTTGAGCTCTCCCGCCGTCTTGAACTTTCTTTTGACATGCTCGCGGAAAAGCGACTGGACATGGACGTCTGCCGTGCCCGAGGCATGGGTCTCGTTGTCGAGCTGAAAACCTATCACGGCCGGATGATCTTTGAAATGCCCGATCAGCCGGCGGATGATCCGCTCGGCATAGAACCTGTAGGTCGGATGGGTCAGGTCGGTCATCTGGCGCAGGCCGTATTTGTAGCGGGGCTGGTTGATCTGTTTGACTTGGATTTCGGGGTGCTTTTTAAATAGCCAGGCGGGTATCGAATAGGTCGGAGTCCCCAGCATGACTTTGATGCCCGCCTTATGCAGCCGGTCGATCACTCTTTCGAGCCAGGAGAAGTCGAACTCCCCGTCCCGGGGCTCCAAGACTCCCCAGGTTGACTCCCCCACCCTGGCGAATGAGATCCCCGCCTTTTCCATGAGCGCGACGTCTTTTTCCAGTCTTTCGTAGGGCATGTATTCATGATAATAGGATGCGCCGTAAAGAACCGTTGGAAACTTCGGCGTATCGGCGAGGATAAGAGGAGCGTTTGATAGGAGGAGAAGCATTGACGTCGCTGCAAATACCCATCTTATTTGAGCATCCCTCATTATGATTTCTCCTTGTTGGGCCCTATTTAGCCATATTTTCCGGCCGAAATAAAGTCTCCCTGGTCTATTCAAAGAAGGTCCCTGCTTTGCTAGAATGGAGGTCATGGATTTCGAGCCGTTGACCCCTCAGGCCCTGGCCGCTTTCGATAAGCTCTATCCGCGGATTCTGGCCCTGGTCCAAGAGAGGCTCGGATTGGAGCTAGGCAAGGAGACCTGCAAACTCGATCGCCGGCAGCAGGATCTGCTCGAGGACTGCCACAAGCGATTCGGCGAAACCCTTAGGGCCGTTTATTCATTTGGCCTGTTTGAGTATCTGGTGGAGGAGATGTCCTGGCTCATCTCTGTCCTGGAAAGCCGGGGCCTGGGAAAGGCATGGGGAGAGAGGATTTTGGGGTCCTGGACGATCGCAACCCATGGAATGGTCAAGCCTCCCGAGGCGGATGAACTCTCCCGGCCGCTCATCCGGGCGCGGGATTTGGTTCTGCGATTGCCTGGACCTTCTCTCGATGAAGATGAGAAGCCGTCCGAAGATGTGCAAAGGTATCTCGATTTGGCCCTCAGGAATAAACGAAGAGAGGCGGCTGAATTCGGCCTCACCTTTCTCGAGCTCGGCTTTCCGCCGGCAAGAGTCGCGGACAGCCTCCTCATGCCGGCCCTGCGCCAGGTCGGGGTCTTCTGGGAGAGGAACAAGATCAGCGCCGCCGCCGAGCACCTCGCGACCGAGATCACCCGCTACGTCATTTATCGAATTTTCGACAGCCTGCCCCGGAAGAAGGCTGTTTCCTTTTCTGCAGTCCTGGCGTGCGTGCCGGGCGACGAACACGACATCGGGATCGATCTGATGTCCAATCTGCTGGCCAGCGAGGGCTGGTCGGTCGCCTTCATCGGCCGGGGAGCTCCTCACCAGGACCTTCTCGAGACCGTTATGAGCGTCCGGCCGGACGTCGTTTTCCTTTCTGTGAGCCAGATCTCTCACCTGCCCGCCGCGCGCTCACTGATTTTAGGCCTCAGGGAAAGGACTCCTGATATCCCGATCATCCTGGGTGGAGCGGCGGCGCTAAAGGCAAGAACAATCCTGGCCCCATTGGGGGCCGGGATCGCCGCCGGGATCGAGGATGGCCGGCGCATCGCTCTGAACCGCGTGAAAGCCTATGCGTAGAAAGACCGGATTCAGGATCCTCACGCACGACCGCTCGACGACGGCCGGCTCCGTACTGGGAGTGGTGGCCATCGTTTTTCTCGTAGGCCAGCAGCTGACCATCATGTTCGGCCTGTTTACTTATATGTCAGTGCTGGTCGATCACAGCGGTGCCGATATCTGGGTCCTGACCAAGGACGTAGATGAGGTCAACTCCTCGGGTTCGCTCCCGGTGCGCTATGTGGACCGGATCGCCGGCCTTCGCGAGGTCGAATGGGTAGAGCCACTGATCCTGGGCGGAGGATCGTTCCGCAGCCGAGAGGGAAAATACCAGCCCGTCCAGATGGTCGGGCTGCCCCGTCCCCGCCTGGAAAACGGCCCCTGGAGGTTCGACGAGGGATCACTCCACGTCCTGCTCGACTCCGAGGGCGCTACGGTCGACAGCCTCGACCTCAAGGTCCTCGGGTATCCGGGGCTCCTTGAGTTCTATGAGGTCAGCGGCCGGCGCATTCGGATCAGCGCGATCACGCGGAACATCCGGGGTTTCGGGGGGACC